>Ga0207640_10001268_pt1 | contig 13722 bp, 11 predicted proteins | sample KBSCornC42_FD_184300 | JGI IMG/M metagenome (GOLD analysis project Ga0207640, IMG submission 184300) | Corn rhizosphere microbial communities from Kellogg Biological Station, Michigan, USA - KBS Corn C4-2 (SPAdes) (version 2) | ecosystem: Host-associated > Plants > Roots > Rhizosphere > Soil ... | reverse complement strand
CCGCCAGCGAGGTCGGGGGGATTCGCGACCGTGCCGTCGGGGACGGTCCACGACGCCATCGTCAGTCCGCAAAGCGGCGGCGGAGGGGGCGGCGCGTTGTTGACCGTCAGCGTGGCGGCGGCGTTGTGCCCGGTATCGACCGCGTCGATGAAGAGATGGTTCGTGGTGTTGACCAGCGATCCGGTCGCCGTCGGCGTGACGTTGACGTTGATCACGCAGTTGCTGTTCGCGGCCAGCGTTCCGTTCGAGAACGAGATCGAGCCCGATCCCGCCGGCGCGGTCAGCGTCGGCGCGCCGCAGCCGCTGGTCGTGGCATTTGGAGTCGCGGCCACCACCAGATTCGCCGGCAGGTTGTCGACGAAGTTGTAGCCGCTGACGGTTCCCGTGTTCGGATTGTGGAGCGTGATCGTCAGCACCGAGATGCCGTTCAGCGAGGCCGGATTCGGGCTGAAGCTCTTGGCGATCGTGCTGGTGGTCGGATCGATGACGTTGGCCACGCGCGCGCCGGTGGAGAAGTCGGCGTTGTAGTGGTAGCTGCTGCCGGAGAAGTCGTACAGCAGCGTGTTCAGCGACTGGCTCGTTCCGCCGCCGCCGATGATTTTGATCGTGTACGTGGTGACGACGTTGCTGCCGCCGGCTTTGAAATCGCCGCCGACACAAGATCGATAGTTCGGACTGTTCGGATCGTTCTCCCACAAACACGCGTCGGCGTAGAGCTTGTCGTTCGGATTCGGCACGAACGGCGAGTTGTCGGCGGAGTACGACGTCGTCACGCCGAGAACCTGGAAGATCGTGTTCGGAAAGTTGATGAACGCCTCGAACTGGTTGTAGCCCTGCGTGGCCGTGCCGCCGAGGAGCTGGATGACGTAGGTGTTGCCGACGATCAGGCTCATCGAGCCGCCGTCGGGTACGGAGACGAGGTTGCCGAGGTTGGTGCCGTACTTCACGTCGGTGATGGAGTTGCGGTTCTGCGAGATCAGGTGCTCGACGTAGACCTCGCGCGGCGTGACCGTGGAGGCGGTACCGGAGACGTCCGTCGCCGTGATGTGGTAGCGGCGCGTAGTGTCGTACGCCGACGCGGTGCGGACGATGGACACTTCGAAGTAGGCGTCAGCGCACTGCCCCGCGCCGATGGCCGGAATGGTGACCGTGCCGAGCGAGCCGGCGCGCAGATCGACGAAGGGATTCGCCGTATCCCAGACAAACGTGACGTTGACGTTCGTCGTGGCCACGCTGCTGCACACGCGCGCGCCGATCGGAAAGTTCGCCGGACCGGTCGCGGGGTTGTTGCTGTCAAGGCCGATGACGTTCCAGGTGATCGGTGTAACCGTCAACGTCGTCGCGGCGTGCGCGGCGGCCGGCAGAAGGAGGAGCAGGAAAAGAGCAGCGAAACGAACGCCTGTTGAGCGCATCAGGATGACCTCGCAATCGGCTTCAGGTGGACGGGTTGACTACACGGATATCCACAAAGTCGTACGACGATGTGAATGGGAGCCCGAATTGGACCGGGGCGCACTCTACTGCTAATCCGTCAGGTTCGCGTCAGACCGAAGTGAGGACGGCGTGAATAATTGCAACGCTCCGATCGATTAAGCTCGCGAAATCATCGGGTGCGAGGCGCAACGCCTTGCAGGAACCGCGAACGGTCGGGCCGCCGTTCGATCACAGGTGTTCGCATGACCATCTCAGGCCTGCTCCTGGCGCTCCTGGCAATCTTCGCCGCCGCAAAACTTTTCGGCGAGCTCGCCGAACGCATCGGCCAGCCGGCCGTCCTCGGCGAGATGTTCGGCGGCATCGTCATCGGCGTCTCCGGCTTCCGCCTCATCGATCCGCACGACGCAGTCCTGCATCTCCTCTCCGAGCTCGGCGTGGTCCTGCTTCTCTTTCTGATCGGCCTCGAGACCGACCTGAAACGCCTCATCTCCGTCGGCGGCGCCTCGGTATCGGTAGCCGTGGCCGGCGTGGCCCTCCCCTTCGCTGCCGGCACCGGCGTCGGCCTCCTCCTCGGCTATCCATCGAATGTGGCGTTCTTCCTCGGCGCCGCGCTGACCGCAACCTCGGTCGGCATCACCGCGCGCGTTCTCTCCGATCTCGGCCACCTGAAGTCCGACGAATCGCAAGTGATCCTCGGCGCCGCCGTCGTCGACGACATCCTCGGGCTCGTGCTGCTGGCCGTCGTCAGCGCCGCCGCCGCGGGCGAGAAGCTGACCACGCTCGCCATCGCGAAGATGTTCGGGCTGGCCGTCGGTTTCGTCGTGCTGGCGATCGTGATCGGCTCGATCCTGGCGCCGCATCTCATCCGCTGGATTGCCCGGCTGCGCGTCGCGAAGGCGCTCTTCTTCACGTCATTGATGTTCGCCTTCGCGCTGGCGTGGCTGGCCGACCTGGCCGGCTCCGCGCTGATCATCGGCGCGTTCGCGGCGGGCCTCGTCCTGGCGCGAACGGAACGCGGCAGCGACATCGAGCACGAAGTCCACGACGTCGCGCACTTCTTCGTCCCGATCTTTTTCGTGCTCGTCGGCGCGGCGGTCGACCTGCGATCGCTGAATCCGATGAACGCCGCCACGCGCCCCTTCTTCATCGTCGGTCTGCTGCTCACCATCGTCGCCATCGCCGGCAAACTCCTGGCGGGCTACGCCGCCTTCGGCCGCCCGCTGCGCAAGATCGTCATCGGCGTCGGCATGATCCCGCGCGGCGAAGTCGGCCTGATCTTCGCGCAGGTCGGCCTCACCGCCGGAGTCCTGACCAGTGGCCTCTACAGCTCCGTCGCGCTGATGGTGATGGCCACCACGTTCGTCGCGCCGCCCGCGCTGCGCGCCCTTCTCGCCAAATCGCGCCGCGAACGCGACGATCGCGAAAGTGCGCTCTGCGGTGTGGTCACCGAGGCCATGTCCGATCGCGATCGAAAAGACGAACGACCGGATTGATGCGCCGCCGATTCGCCCCGCACAGGCCACACCATTGCCACATTTCGAACCGACCATGCCGCCATGGGAAAACACATCGCGGTCATCATCTTCATCTTTCTCTCCACCACCTTCGCCTGGATGATTCTCGGCGCATCGATCGTCGCCCGCAGCAACTCCGCCGGTTCGGGCCTGACCCGAGGCGTCGAATCCAACTGGGGATCCGCGCAGCAGCAGTCGCCGCCGAGCGCGGTCGCTACGCACATCGAGCAGCACACGCAGCTCGAGAGCCTGAACGGCGTGATCACGAAGAAAGTCGTGAACTCGTCCATCGACACGCCGCTACAGATCGAGCAGAGCCGCATTCGCGTCGCGCTCGATCTCGAGCAGCGGCAGAAGGGTTTGCTCTGGTTCGCAACGTATCGCGTGGCCTTTCACGGCGACTACATTCTGCGAAACAGCACGCCGTCCGATCAGGTCACGGTGAAGCTGGTCTTTCCCGCGCCCGACGCGATCTACGACGACCTCGTCGTGCGCGCCGACGGCCAGCCGCTCGCGCTGACGGCCGCAGACGGCGCCGTCTCCGGCGTCATCCGCCGTCCACCCGGCGCGCCGATCCGCCTCGAGGTCGGCTATCGCTCCCAAGGCCTCGGCACATGGGATTACAAGCTCGGCGAAAACGTGTCGCAGATCCACGACTTCGTCCTGCAGATGACCACGAACTTCGACGCCATCGATTTTCCGCAGGGCGGACTCTCGCCGACGATGAAAACGAAGACGGACCGCGGCTGGCTGCTGACCTGGAAGTACTCGAACCTCGTCACCGGCTATCGCATCGGGATGGTCATGCCCGAGAAACTGCAGCCCGGACCGCTGGCCGGCCGCATCAGTTTCTTCGCGCCGGTCTCGCTGCTGTTTTTCTTCTTCCTGATCTTCATCATCACCACGCTGCGGGGCATCGATCTCCACCCGATGCACTACTTCTTCCTGGCCACGTCGTTCTTCGCTTTCCATCTGCTGCTCGCCTATCTCGTCGATCACATCTCGATCCACGCGGCGTTCGCAATCTGTTCCGCGGTCTCGATTTTTCTCGTGGTGAGCTACCTGCGCATCGCCATCGGCCCGCGCTTCGCGTTCGTCGAAGCAGCGCTCACGCAGTTCATCTATCTCGTCCTCTTCTCCTACGCCTTCTTCTTCAACGGCTTCACCGGGCTGGCCATCACCATCGGCGCGATCGTCACGCTCTTTGTGGTGATGCAACTGACCGCGCGCATCGACTGGCGGCGGCCGGCGGCACGCGAGGCGGCGGCGTGAGCGCGCTACTTGATCGATCAACGGCACCTGTCAACGATCGCGCCGACTTCGCCATGGAAACGTGCGTGTTACGCTGCCTGGAGCTTGGGCAATTCCGCACGAGTCGCAACTCTTTTCCGCGCGGCGCAGCCGGCTCGCGCAGAGCTTCCCGCGGTCCCGCGAAAGATCGAATGGCTCGACGGCCTTCGGGGCGTAGCGGCGGCCGTGGTGCTGCTGGCGCACACCCGCAATCTCGTTTTGCCGGGTGTTATGTTCGCGCAGTTCGTGCCGTTCGGCGGATGGATCGAGAAGAGTCCGCTCATGCTGCTGGTGGCGGGCAATCTCGCGGTTCGCATTTTCTTCATCCACAGCGGCTTCGTTCTCAGTTGGAAGTATCTCAATCGTCCCGATCTGTGCATTCTCGTGTCGATGTTTCTCCGCCGCGCCTTCCGACTCGGCATTCCGACCGCGGTGGCCATCCTCTTCGCATTCGGTCTCATGCGACTGCACCTGATGCACAACGTGGAGATGGGACCTCTGACGCGCCTGGATGCGCCGCTGGTTCAGTTTTACCGCTTCGAGCCGACGTGGTCGTCGGCGATGAACGACGTCTTCGGCGGCTGGTTCGTGCACAAGAGCGTCCGGTATGACGAAGCGCTATGGACGATGCCGATCGAGCTGATTTGCTCGTTCGTCGTCTTTCTCACGCTGCCGCTGTTGATCGTCTTCCGATCGCGGCTGTTCACGCTCGCGCTGCTCGCGATCTCGATCGCATTCCTCGGATCGTATCCATGGGTCGCGTACTTCATCGTCGGGATTCTGTTCGTGCAGTTGCATGGAAACTTTACCGAGACCCGCGGCATCATTGCCTGGCCTGCTCTCCTCGTCGCCATCATCGTCGGCGTCTTCTTCGTGGCCACGGAGGCGGCTCAACTTTTCTCGACGGCGATCATCGTCGCTCTGCTGTTCTCGCGCGAGCGATGGCGCCGGCCTCTCCTGCGGCCGGCGACGCAATTCCTCGGCCGCACATCCTTCTCCGTTTACCTGATTCACATTCCACTGCTCTGTTCATTCTCAAGCGCGGTATTTGTCGCGCTGTCTCGTCGCGGAATGCCGCATCTCGCGAACGCCGTGGCCACAACGCTCGTCACGATCGTGGCCTCGTACGCGCTGTCGTGGGCGATGTGGCGATCGGTAGATCGATTCGCGATCAATTTCGGCAAGGCGCCGCTGGAGCGTTACCTCTACCGCACGCGCAGCAGCGTTCCGATCATCGGGGGAGTAGCAGCGTTGCCTTCCGATCACGCGGCTCTGTAGCTGCTCGATCGAGCGACTTACTTGATCGGAATGCCCTTGCGAAGCGTGATCTTGCCGGGAAGATGAATCGGTTTGACGTCATGCTTCCAGAGCGAACTGCCGCCCAGACCGAGTTCGGCGCTTCCCTCGCAAGTGCCCGCTTCGATGCCGCGAATCTCGGCCGATTCGACCCGCACCGTGATCCCTTTGAGTTTCAACGAAAGCGTGACTTCGAATTCGATGCGCCGGAGCACTTGCGGTCCCACCTGAATCTCGACGAAGGGATGCAGTTTCATTTTGACCGGATGCTCCGCCAGCGGAACGAGCACGGTTTCGCCCGACTTGCTCTTGTCCGCCGCGGCCGACAGCAGGTGGTACTTCTCCCACGCGCCGGCAAACAGCGTCACCGCATCGATGCCGTCGAGCACCTCGGCGAGCTTGCTGCTGATCGCGCCTTCGATCGCCGACGGCGTCATCCCCGGCAGCACGCCGGACACTTTCGACTTGAACGCCTCCACCTCTTTCTCATCCATCCCCGCGCGCAAAACCTCGGCGGGAAATCCGCCGTCTGGCATCCCGAGCAAATCCCTCAGCGAAAGCGTCTCGTCAGACATCGCCATCTCCCTCGCCGCGGATTCCTCCGCGCAACCCAACCTCCGGCATCCGCCGAATCAACTCCGGATGCTCGATCTCATACTCGATCGAGCGCACGCCGCCGTTGAACACCGCCGGCGGCTTCACCTGAACCTGCGGCTCCTTCCGATTGAGCGCGCGAAGCACCCGCGCAAGCAGAAAGGTGACGACGAGCAGAAGGACAACCGCCGCCGCGCCAATCCAAACGAGCGGATTCGCTGACGCGTCCGGCGGGGGAACTGTTCCCGTCGTGATTATTTCGGGCGCCGTCGTCGTTGTCGGCTCCGTCGTAGTCGTCGGCGCCGTCGTAGTCGTGGCCGATGATGTCGTCGACTCCGTCGTGGTGGTCGGTTCGGTAGCGGTCGAGCCTTCGGTCGCAACCGTGGCCGTCGTATCCGAGGTCGTAGTCGCTGTCGGCGTCGTATCGGTCGGTGGCGGCGGAGTGAGGATCTCGACTGGAATTCTGCTTCCGATCTTGTACCGGCCGTCGATGACCCCAACGGCGGAAATCACGCGATTTCCCGCATCCGCGAAGCGATGCGTCACAACCGCATTCGCAGTCGACTCGACCGGACTCCCATCGCCCCACATAAAGAAATAGCTGACCTTCACCCCCGCCGGCAGCGGCGGCACAAACGCCGCCGTAAACGTCAACTCACTCCTCGCAAACGCCGGCGCCGCCGGACCGCTCAACACCAGCCGCGGCATCTCCCCCAGCACCACCGCCACCCCGCTCCCCCACCGCACCGACACTCCCGCCGCCGGCTTCTGGTCAACCGCGACGCCGTTCTCGATCCCCGAGAACGAAGGCTTCAGATGCAACGGCTCCAGAACCCGCGCGACCTCGTCCCGATTCATCCCGAACAGCAAAGGAACCGTCGAACTCCGCGAAACGAAGATGCCGGTCTGCTGGAGGTTCACGCCCCGCGTCTCGTTGACCGCGGGCTTTGTTTGCGTCCCTTTCGGTGGGACCTGTGCGAGTAGCGGCGCCGATGACAGCACGACCACCATCAACCGCCACGCGGCCTCCACGATCTTCGATCCGTTCACGATGAACGAATTATGCGCTCTCGTGCTTCGATGCCCCCGGAGGACCGCTCATTGACCAGCGGCTATACTCCAAAAAAATAAGGAGCGGAATCCATGCTCGCACTCCGGCGCTTCGTAGTCCTCACCATCGTCGTCGCGTGTGCACTGCCGCTTCTTGGGCAGGCGTTGCCGCTCACGATGTCGAAGTCATTCAGCCCTTCGACCGTACCGGTCGGCGGGAACTCCACGACGACGATGACCGTGACGATCACGAATCCGAATCCGTCTACGGTCACCGGCATCGCGTTCAGCGACACCTACCCGGCAGGCCTCGTTCCGGACGTGGTCGGCGCGTCCACGTGCGCCGCGGGCAATGCAACGTTCACCGGCAGTGGCTGGTCACTCAACAACGTCACGCTCGGCGCAGGGGCATCGTGCAGCGTTCCCATGTTCATGCATGCCACGGTAGTCGGCCCGATCGTGAATACAACGTCGCAGGTCACCGGAACCGGCGTTCCGCCCGGCGGCCCCGCCGCGGCCACTCTCAACGCCACCGGTATCCCAACGCTCTCGGGATGGCTGCTGTTCGTCCTCGCGATGACGATCGCCGCCGCGGCTGTGACGCGAATCCGCGGATGATCGTCTGGAGCGAGCGACGGATTCGAACCCGCGACGCAGACCGCTCTTCTTGACATCGCCATCAGGTAGCGAGAGTGTTGTGACGACGTCGAGCAGAAAGGAAGTGCATGCGGGAACTCAAACGCTTCTTGCAAATGGCATTATTGATCGGGATCGTTGCAGTTTCGGCTTCCGGTCAAACGATCACTGAATTCTCCGTGCCTACGGCCAACAGTCACCCTGTCGGTATTACTGCTGGCCCGGATGGCAACGTCTGGTTCGTTGAGGATGAAGGGCAAAAGATCGGCAGGATCACGACTTCAGGCATAATCACCGAATTTATTGTCCCTACATCGTTCCCATTTGCGATCGTTACAGAGCCTGATAGCAACCTCTGGTTTACCGAACAAACGAATCACAAGATAGGCAGGATGACTCCCTCCGGCGTCCTCACTGAGTTCGTTCTGCCCGCGGCCAGCAGCACCGCTTCAGTGATTACAACGGGGCCCGATGGTAACCTATGGTTCACTGACCCAGGCACTAACAGCATAGGCAGGATCACGACTTCTGGTATCGTCACCGAATTCAGCCTTCCGACGGCCAATAGTCAGCCGACAGTGATCGCGGCAGGGCCCGACGGCAATCTTTGGTTTACAGAATTTAATGTCAACCAGATCGGCAGGATAACCATCTCCGGTGTTATCACGGAATTTTCGGTGCCGACGATCAACAGTTTGCCTTTAGGAATTGTCGCGGGTCTGGATGGCAACCTATGGTTCACGGAGCTGGGCGGCGGCAAGATCGGCAGGATTACGACCTCTGGTGTCATTACTGAATTTGTTCTGCCAACGCCCGACGGACCGGCTGGAATCACTGTGGGGCCCGACAACAACCTTTGGTTCGCCGAGTTTGGTAACAAAATCGGCAGAATCACGACCTCCGGTGACATTCTCGAATTTCCTGTCCCCACACCCAGCAGTCAACCTTATATGATCGCAGTGGGGCCGGACTCGAACCTCTGGTTCACGGAGTTTAACGCCAATAAGATTGCCAAGTTTACGATGCCAGGTCAGGTCCCAACCCTTTCCGCGAAGGTCCTCGCTCTGCTCGCCCTGGCTCTGACATCCTTGAGCCTTTCCCGCCTTGCTGCCCGATGATGCTGTGATGTGAATCTTTTCTGCCCGCCCGTGGATGACTCTTTACGCCCACGGCACGGATATAGCCGGCTTAACAGACCGTCTGTTCTAGGACGCCAGAGACTCGCGAGGGAATGCTCGTACTGCTCGCTCTGACCGAATCGCTCGCAGGACGCGAGCCACTCAACGTCAGCAGCGCCGATGGACAGTCGATTGGACACCGAGCGCACGAACGTGCGCAGAAGTTACTGGCATCCAATTGCCAAGCAGCAAATTCAGAAGGAGTCAATCTGGAGCGAGCGACGGGATTCGAACCCGCGACCAAGAGCTTGGGAAGCTCCTACTCTACCAACTGAGCTACGCTCGCCTAGCTGCGCAAACCACACGCCGCTCTGAAGATACGCCGCGAAAGACGGCGAAATGAGGCTGCCGAATATACCACGGTTCAGCCCCATCAAACGCCGTCTATGAGCGTCGTCGGGCCGCCCGCGTACAATGGCCGGACAACACATGACCATTTCTGCAGGGACGCGACTCGGGCCCTACGAGATCGTGTCGCCGATCGGTGCCGGCGGCATGGGCGAGGTTTACCGCGCGCGTGACACACGCCTCGATCGCAGTGTCGCGGTGAAAGTGCTTCCGAGCGAGTTCGCGCAGAACGCGCAGTTGCGCGTCCGCTTCGAGCGCGAGGCGAAGACGATCTCGCAACTGACGCATCCGCATATCTGCACGCTTCACGATGTTGGCACCGACAACGGTGTCGAGTACCTCGTCATGGAGCTCCTCGACGGAGAGTCGCTCGCCGCGCGGCTTGCACGCGGACCGCTGCCGTTGCACGACGTCCTTCGCCTGGGTGCCCAAATCGCGGACGGACTCGCGCAGGCACACGCGCATGGTGTGGTGCATCGAGATCTGAAACCCGGCAACATCATGGTCACAAAGTCCGGCGCGAAGCTCGTCGACTTCGGACTGTCGAAGCAGTCCGCGTTCACGCAGGCGCCGCCGAGCGTCGACGACGCGACGCAGCACAAGGCGCTCACAGGGGAGGGAACCATCCTCGGCACTTACCAGTACATGGCTCCCGAGCAACTGGCGGGGGAGGACGCCGGGGCGCGTAGCGACATCTTCGCCCTGGGCGCGGTGCTCTACGAGATGGCGACCGGGCAGCGCGCATTTCAGGGGAAAACACGCGCCAGTCTCATTGCCGCGATCACCGCCGGTGAGCCGCAGCCGCTGAAGGAGCTGCAGCCGCTGACGCCACCGGCACTCGAGCACGTGATCGTGAAGTGTCTCGCCAAGGATCCCGAGCGGCGCTGGCACAGCGCGGCCGACGTTGCGGACGAGTTGCGCTGGATCGAACGCGCCGGATCCGCGGCTGGCATTGCGCCGCCGGTCATGGCCTGGCGAAAGAAGCGCGAGCGGTTCGGCTGGCTGCTGCACGGTGTGACGGCGCTCATTGCGATCGCGGCGGCTGCTGCGTGGTTCGAGCTTCGCGAGACGCCAGGGCAGCCGATTGCGTCGGCGATTCTGCCGCCGCCGGGATACCGGATGATGACGGGCGGCGGTTCGATTGCACTCTCACCGGACGAGTCGCTGCTTGTGATGCTCGTCGAGGATGCGAGAGCGAATCGCATGCTTTGCATTCGGCCGCTCGCAGCAGCCGGCGTTCGCTTCATTTCCGGCAGCGAAGATGCGCAGTTGCCGTTCTGGTCGCCGGACTCGAAACAGATCGCGTTCTTTTCCGGCACGCAACTGAAGACGGTCGACGTGAACGGCGGCCCGGTTCAGCCAATCGCCTCCGTCCTCTCTCCCCGCGGCGGCATTTGGACGCCCGATGGAACGATCGTCTACGCCCCCGACATCAAAGGGCCGCTGATGAAAGTGCCGTCTTCCGGCGGTACACCAGTGCCGGCCTCGGTGCTGCGGCCTGGTGAGCTCTCGCATCGCTTTCCGAGTTTGTTTCCCGATGGAAGTCACTTCGCTTACGTTGCGACGGACGGCGCGCAGTCGGTGGTTTGCGAAGGAGCTCTCGACGACGCGACGCAGCACCGCGCGATCGTCAACGGCAGCAACTACGCATTGGCGCCGTTCCGCGGCTGGCTGTTCTATGCGCGCGATCGCGCACTCGTCGCGCAGCGGCTCGACAGATCGCGCAACGTCACGGGGCCGGTTGTGCTGATCGCAGAAGATGTGGCGGCGAACGGCTTGTCCGGGCTGCTCGCATGTGCCGGCAGCGACGGCACAGTGATCTACGAGCACGACTCGCCCTATCCGCAGTCACAGTTGACGTGGGTGGACCGGAACGGACGCGAGATCGAGCGCGTATCGGATCGTGGCGTCTTCTTCTGTCCGGCGGCTTCGCATGACGGACGGCGCGTGTCATTTGATATGTCGGACCCGGTCACCGGCATGGGCGACATCTGGATTCGCGATCTCGTGCGCAAGCGGACCACGCGGCTGACGTACGAGCCCGGGAACGAGTCAGCGCCAACCTGGTCGCCCGATGACAAGCGCATCTACTATCTTGGCGATTCAGCAGGCCACGACGATGTCTGCGACATTTCCTCCGGCGGCACAGGCGGAGGCGAGCGGCTGTTCATCGACACGTACGCCAAACGGCCGACCGACCTTTCTCCTGACGGTCGATGGCTGATCTTCAACAGAGGTCCCAATCGCCTCTCGACACTGACGGACATCTGGGTTTACTCGGTCGAAGAAAAGAAAGCGCGCCCGTGGCTGTCAACGCCATTCGGAGAAGCGAACGCGAGGTTCTCGCCGGACGGGAAATGGATCGCGTACCAGTCGAACGAGTCAGGCCGCAATGAAATCTACGTGAGAGCGTTTCCCGACTCGGATGAGAAGTGGCCGATCTCGACCGGCGGCGGAACGATGCCATCCTGGCGGGGCGATGGCCGAGAAATCTACTATGTCAGCAGCGAATCCAGGATGATGGCCGTCGCTGTGAAGCCCGGCGCAACGTTCGAAGTGGAAACGCCGGTCGCGCTTTTTGCCACCGAGCTCCGCCCTCACATCGCGCGGCAATATGACGTCACGCCCGACGGCTCGAAGTTCCTGCTCAACAACCTCGTCGACATTTCCCCACCCGAACCGGTGACACTCCTGCAGAACTGGACCGCGCGATTCGCGAAGCAGGCGCCGGCACGATAACGATCACGATTGGTGAAACAAAAACGACTCACTGCTCCGTGAAGTATTCGGTGAAGAGGCGGACGAACGGGCCGGCTGGGCCCTTCATGTAGGCGGCGGCGCGGATCGTCACCGGCTCCTGGGCGGCGAGGGTGCCGCCGCGGGCGTTGGCCCAGAGCGAGAGCGGGATCGTTTTCTCCTGGCCGGGGACGACCTCGATGTTGACCGGCGTCGAGGTCGGGCGGATCGTGTAAGCGCCGGAGCTGACGGTGCGGATCTCGATGCGCGTCAGCGTCACCCGGTCGCTGGTCCGGTTCGCGATCGAAAGCGCGAAGCGCACGTTTACGAGGCCGCCGTAGAGATAGGCATTCGGCGCGGATTCGTACTGCGCGATATGAAGCACCACGTTCGGCGTATTCGCATCGTCCTGCGTCGACGAGGCGCAGGCGGTGAGGACGAGCAGAAGCAGAAGGGCGTGTCTCATCGATCGCAATGGGTGCATGCGGGCGGCTCAGCGCGCCGCAGGCTGAAAGAGCTCGATCGGGTTGCCCGATGGGTCGTCTATCAGAATTTCAGATCCGCCAGGGCCGGTTGCGATTTCGTTCCGGAAGTGGATGTCGGCCTTTCGCAGTCTCGCAACCTCTGCGGCGAGGTCGTCAACATTGATGATGATCCGGTTCCAGCCGCCCGGTTCCGCGTGACGTCCGTCGAGCATCGGCTTGGCTGCTCCTCCGGGACCAAACGGTGTACTCAACACCAGGTCCAGTGGTCCTCGAGAGAGCATGGCGAAGTTGGGTTTCGCTTCCTGTTTGACCTGAAAGCCGAGGTACTTCGTGTAGAACGTTACCGCTGGATCGAGGTCCTTGACCATGTAACGCACTCGGAGCGTGTCCATATCCGTTCCCTTATCTCCTCAAAATGCTTGCACGGCTGAAGCCATTCGCAGCTCCTTCTGCAAGAGCTTGATCGCGTGCGCCTGTGCCTGCTTATCGCCGTCATTTTGCATCATCAGGCGTCATGGAACTTGCACCCGAAATTAGGAAGGAGGCCGACATGGAAAAACGCTTGCTCTCCATTCCGCAACTCATGTTCGTGGTGGTGACGCGCGCCGCGCTGGGCGCTGGTGTCGGGCTGCTCGCAGGCTCCCGTCTCTCCAACCGGAAGCGCCGCGCGGCGGGACTCACGCTCGCGCTTGTGGGCGCCGCGACGACCATTCCGGCAGTTCGAATCGTTGCCGGTGCAAAACCATCACTGATGTCACAGCTAGCTCATAGATTCGCGTAAGGCAGGGACGAGGGACCAGGGATTGAAGACGAGCGAAAGCCAAAGAATCTCGTCCCTCATCCCTCGTCCCTGCTTCATCTCCCTGCTTCATGACGCGATGGCCGGCAGTCCCGTCACCTGCTCCAGTTCCGCTTCCTCGGCGATCCATTCGGTGGTGCGGAAGGCGCCTTCCCAGCGCGCGACGACCACCGTGGCCAGGCAATTGCCGATGACGTTGACGCAGGTGCGGGCCATGTCCATCAACTCGTCCACGCCGAGGATGACGATGACGCCTTCGGCGGGAAGATTGAACGAGGCCAGCGTGCCGAGGAGGATCACCAGCGACGCTCGCGGAACGCCGGCCACGCCTTTCGACGTCAGCATCAGCGTCAGGAGCATGA
>Ga0207640_10001263_pt1 | contig 13743 bp, 11 predicted proteins | sample KBSCornC42_FD_184300 | JGI IMG/M metagenome (GOLD analysis project Ga0207640, IMG submission 184300) | Corn rhizosphere microbial communities from Kellogg Biological Station, Michigan, USA - KBS Corn C4-2 (SPAdes) (version 2) | ecosystem: Host-associated > Plants > Roots > Rhizosphere > Soil ... | reverse complement strand
TGACCTGCCCGCCGTGCAGCTCCACCTTGACGTCGACATCGGCGCCAGCGTTGGTCTTGCTCACCGCGGGGACGTCACAGAGCCAGACTGTTTTCGCAAGTTTCTTCAACGCCGGCCCGAGATCGGAGTGGTCGTGATTCGTATAGGCGGCAATGAGGTAGGCGTCGCACGCCCCTCCTCCCGCTGCGGTCTTCAGTTCGTTCATGACGCCTGCGAGCTCTGCCTTGTTGAATGTCGACATGGTGGTCAGGTGCACGCCCACCATGGTCGTCCCGCCCGCCGGAACCAGCACGACGGCGATGCACGACTGGATGTTGTTGAATTTCAGCTTGTTCGCATCGCTCTGCACCTTTCTGCTGAGCTGGCGGCTGCCAGGGATGTATTCGTCGAGGTACCTGGTCATGGCGATGCCGGGGCGAGGGCCGAGTTGCGCGCGAACAACGAACAGAAACAGGTATCACAATTCACGGTCACTCGCAACTCGCGATGCATCCGGCGCACCTCACATCCGATATCCAACGATCGTCTTCACGATCAGCCGGTCCGTCGCATTGGTCAGGCCAAAGCCGACGCCCGTATTGAATTCCCAGCGTGGGCCGAAGTTCACATCGATGGAGGGAAAGAGCTGCTGCTCGGTGCGCGCGAGGGGATCGAAGCCGGACAGGGGACCGTAGGCGCCATAGTACTCGAGCGCGCCGGTGATCGTCCGGCTGACGTCGAACGTGACCTGCGCATTGGGTGAGAACTCGAATCCGCTCGACGAACTCGCGCCGCGGAGCGAACGCTCGAGCGTGGGGTTGAATGACCAGTACCAGCGACCGAGCCGCTGGTCAATGATTGGCCGGATCTCCCACGTCCACGTATCCGGGGAGTATGCGCTGCGCTGGTAGCCGATCTCCTGTGAGAGACTGAGGCCCACGGGCCAGTGCCAGCTCTCGGGAATGGCGAGACGCGGCCGGATATGGTCGCCAACCCACTGCCAGCCGGTACCGTCGCGCGCACTCGTGAACAGGTAGACGCCGACCTCGAACCAGTCGGTGAACCCATGCGTGATCTCGAGCGTCTCGTGCAATGCGTGATTCGTGGGCAGTACGCCCTGCTCGATGCCGGCGCTGCCGCTGAAGGTGAAGTTGCTGTGCAGCTCCACCATGGTGAGCCCGGTGGGCACGAGGTCCGACCCGTATACCTGGATCTCGTAGTTGTCCTGGGCGCGCGCGGCTCTGGTGAGGAAGAGCAGTAGGAGCGCGACCATGCACGCCGCGCGACAAGCTCGCGGGAACGTCCCACCTGCTCCTGTCACGGCGAAGAGTTGGGGCATGCGGACTCCTCGGGAATTGCGTGCAGTGGTCGCGATGACTACGTCGCGCAGGTCCGTACCGTTGCCGTGGCCGCGCGACTGTATCACTATTCGTGACCCATGAGCGCATCGGCAAGGAGATTCTTCGATCACATCTATGAGCAAGCGCGCGGTCCCGATGAGTTGCCCTGGCATCGGGACACGCCGCCGGCACTCCTCGATCGCGTGGTGTCCGAACGCGCGAAGTCCGGCATGGCGGGACGCGCGCTCGACGTCGGGTGTGGCTCGGGCGTCTTCTCGGCCTGGCTTGCGAGACAGGGCTACGAGGTCACGGGGATTGATTTCAGCGAAGCCGCGATCGCGATGGCCCGCCAGACGGCGCAGCGCGCCGGCGTCACGGTCAATCTCGTGCGCGCCGACGCGCTTGCCTGGTCCAGTACGGAGCAGTTCGATCTGATCTTCGATTCAGGATGCCTGCACGGTTTTCGCGGCGACGCCAGGCGGCGCTATCGCGATCAACTGCTCTCGTGGCTCGCTCCTGGTGGCGACTATGTGCTTGGTCACTTCGACCGCCGGCATCCCCTGGACTGGCGGCCGATTGGTCCGAGGCGTGTGAAGCCCGCGCAGATTCTCGCGCTGTTCGTCCCTCCGCTCGTGGAACGCGCGCGCGATGCCGAGACGCACCACGCCGCGTTCCCGATCGGCCCGACCGTGCGCGTCGCGATCTACTGGTTTGGCCGGGGAATCGGCCTCACACCGGAAACAGCATCTCCCGATACTTCGGCAGCGGCCAGATCTCATCGGCGACCATGAGCTCCAGCGCGTCACAGCTCGCGCGCACATCAGCCATGCGGTCCACACCCTCCGACGTGAGCAGCTTTGCCTGGGCTTCGAGCGTGTCGTGCATGTGCTCAGCGCGCTCGATGACCCGGGCGAGCTTGTCGCGCCGCTCCCGGAGATGCTCGATGGCCGCGCCGACCTCGTTCGCCGCCTGCACCTGCGGGATCACCTTGATGCCCGCCGCCTTCGCCTGCGCCGCCGCCTGGGCCAGGTTGCCGGAATACTCGTACACCGCCGGCAGCACCTGCGTGTCCACCATCTGCAGCAGCGTATGCAGCTCGATGAGCACGTCCTTCACGTACCGCTCCATGCGCACGTGATAGCGTGAGTCGAGCTCGGCCTTGTTCAGAATGCCCAGCTTCGTGAACAGCGCGCGCGACTGCTTCGTGACGAGCTGGCCCAGTGCTTCGGGCGTGCCGCGCATGTTGGGCAGCCCGCGGCGCTTCGCTTCCGTCACCCAGTCGGGCGAATAGTTGTTCCCTTCGAAGCGCACCGTCGCGCTCTCCTTGAATGCATCGCGTACCACCGCGAGCACCGCATCGTCGCGCGACTTCGCGTGCGCGAGCTTCGCGCGCAACTGCTCGGTAAGCTCGCCGAGTGCTTCGGCCACGGTGGCGTGGATGAGCGTCATGGGGAACGCCGTGGACGCGGAGCTGCCCACCGCGCGGAACTCGAACTTGGCGCCGGTGAACGCGAACGGCGACGTGCGATTGCGATCGGTGTTGTCCTTCTGGATCTCCGGCAGCTTCGCGACGCCGAGCTTGATGAGCTGCTGCGCGGTGCCGTTGGATGACTTGCCCGACGAGATCTCGTCGATGAGTCGCGTGAGCATCTCGCCCATGAACACGGAGATGATCGCGGGTGGGGCTTCGTTGGCGCCAAGCCGGTGTTCGTTTCCTGACGTCGCGATCCCCGCGCGGATGAGCCCGGCGTGCTTGTGCACTGCCTTGAGCACCGCCGCCAGAAATACGAGGAAGCGGAGATTCTGGTGCGGCGTCCTGCCCGGCTTGAGCAGGTTGACGCCATCGAGCTCGTTGTCCGACGCAATGGCCAGCGACCAGTTGCAGTGCTTGCCCGAGCCGTTGATGCCGGCGAAGGGTTTCTCGTGCAGCACCGCCTGCAGGCCGTGCCGGAGCGCGACCTTGCGCAGGGTGGCCATCACGAGCTGGTTGTGGTCCACCGCGACGTCGGTCTCCTCGAACATCGGCGCCATCTCGAACTGGCTCGGCGCGACTTCGTTGTGTCGCGTGACGATGGGGACGCCGAGCTTGTACAGCTCGTGCTCCACCTCGGCGATGCAGGCCTGGATGCGCTCGGGAATCCCGCCGAAGTAGTGGTCCTCGAGCTGCTGCCCGCGCGGCGGCGGCGCGCCGATCAGCGTGCGGCCGCTCATGACGAGATCCGGCCGCAGCGCGAAGTGGCCGCGATCGATCAGGAAGTATTCCTGCTCGGCGCCCAGCGTGGTGTACACGCGGTACACGCCCTTGTCGCCGAGCAGCTCGAGCATCTCGATGGCCCTGGCGGAGAGCACATCGGAGCTGCGGAGCAGCGGCGTTTCCTCGTCGAGCGCCTCACCGTTGTAGCCAATGAACACGGACGGGATGCACAGCGTGCGCGAGCCCGCGGACTCGACGATGAAGATGGGGCTGGCGGGGTTCCATGCCGTGTAGCCGCGCGCCTCCCACGTGGCGCGCAGGCCACCGGACGGGAAGCTGGAGGCATCGGGCTCGCTCTGAATGAGCTGTTCGGCGGTGAACGACTCCATGGGCTGGAGGTTGTCGTCGAACGAGAGGAACGCGTCGTGCTTTTCGGCGGTGAGTCCGGTCTGGGGCTGGAACCAGTGCGTGAAGTGCGTGACACCGCGCGACACGGCCCACTCCTTGATCACCTGCGCGACGGTGGGCGCGATGTCCTGGTCCAGCTTCTTGCCGTGGCGAATGGCGGACGCGAGCCGGGCATAGGCATCGCGCGGCAGCTTGGCGCGCATCTGGCGCGCGCCGAGCGTATTGATACCAAAGTATTCGGAGGTGGAGTGCGGTCCGGCGCCATTGGCGGCACCGTTGAGCGAGGCGGTGGACGACGGGGAGCGGCGCTGCGTGATTTCCCTGAGTGCGGTTTTCCGGGCGGTAAGACCTGGGGCGGTCATGGGGTCGATACTCCGAAAGTCAGAGATGGCGGCCGGGCAGTGGGCGCGAGCATGTCAATGAATATAGTGTCTTCATGGACGTGCCAAATCTGCACAATTATGGCGGTGTTTCGCAAGTATCAAGGCCAAAAATTGCCAACTGGCCATGATTTGGTGCACAAAGTGCAATCTCAACGCGTAGCGCAGCCCGCCCGGTCACGGCGTAAGGCCCAGCCACCGCTCCAGCGCCTCGCGGCGCGAGCGGCTCACGCGCAGCCGCGCGCCCCCCTTCAACTGCAGCTCGTAGTCCCCGCCGCCGCCGCGGTGCAGCGCTTCCACGAGATCGAGCCGCACGATCACCGACCGATGCACGCGCATGAACCGGTTCGGATCGAGCCGGTCCTCCAGCGTCTGCATGGCCTCGCGAATCACGTAGCGGCGCTCACCCACGTGCAGCTCCGCGTACGGTCCGGCGGCGGTGATGAAATCGATCTGCGCGACGGGCACGGGCTTCACCTGTCCATGCATTTCGACCGCGATGCGCTCGAGCCATGGCCCGCGCGCGCCCGCGCCCGGCGGAGTCACCGGCGGACTCGCTGTCGCAGCCTCGAATGATTCACTCTCGCGCAGCAGTGTCAGGAGATGCGCTCGCGCCCGCTCCATTCCTTCCAGCGAGAGCGCTCGCCGGGCCCGGCGCAGCGCCTGCTCGAATCGCTCATCGTCGAACGGCTTGACCAGATAATCCGTGGCCGCGACGTCGAACGCCTGCAGCGCATACTGATCGAAGGCGGTCACGAAGATCGTGAGCGGCATCCGCTCCGCGCCGATCTCGCGTACCACGTCCAGCCCGCTCTTCCCCGGCATCTGGACATCGAGAAAGACGAGATCGGGGCGCAGGGTGCGAATCGCATCGATCGCGGCGTTGCCGTCGTGTGCTTCACCCACGACCGTGAGGCCATGTTCGTCGCGCAGCAGATCCTGCAGGCGCAGGCGCGCCAGCGCTTCGTCATCCACGATGAGTACGCGGATCCGGCGATCGGCCGCGACCTGCTCAGCGCACATGCTCTCTGTCACTCGCCGTCACGTCCACGCCCTGTACCCGAAGCTCCACCCCGCGACGCGCGGGAACGCGAAGCTCGGCCACCGTGATGCCATCCACGCGTCGCGAGAGCGTGAATCGCGCCGCGTCGCCGTAGAGCTGCGCGATGCGCGCCGCGGTATTGCGCAGACCGATCCCATCACGCATCGGCGACGTGCCCGGCGTCCACCCCGGTCCGTTGTCGCACACGCGCAGGACCAGCGCATCGTTCTCGAGCTGCGCATCGAGATCGATGCGCCCGGGCCCGGTCATCTTCTCCACGCCATGCTTGATGGCGTTTTCCACCAGCGGCTGCAGCACCATGCTCGGCACCATCACGTCGAGCGCCGCGTCGTCCACCCGGCGCTCCACCGCGAGCCGCCCCTGAAAGCGCAGTTGCATGATGTCCAGGTAACGATCGAGCAGGCTCAGCTCACGGCGCAGCGTGATCTCCGGCTCGCGCGCGCCCTCCATGCTGAAGCGGAGCAGCTCGCTCAGCCGTGAGATCATCCGGCGCACACCGCGCGGGTCCCGCTCCACGAGCGATGAGACGGCGTTGAGCGTGTTGAAGAGGAAGTGCGGATCGATCTGGCGCCTGAGGGCGTCGAGCCGCGCTTCCGCAAGCTGCGCCTGGAGCTGAGTCGCCTGTTCGCGCCGCGCGCGGAAGCGCAGCGAGTACGCGCGCGCGAAGCCGGCGGCGAGCACGCCCAGGTAGATCACGAGGGCGTTGATGAAGCCGAACCAGAGCGGCGGCCCGTGCGATCGGTTGGGATTGCCGCCCGGCGGCGGAGTGAACACCGCACCGCGCACGGCCTGCCCCACGAGAGCCACGCCCAGTGCGATCGCAATGCCCACGAGCAGCAGCAGCGTGAAGTGCGCGAGGCGGCTCGAGCGCCAGGTGCCCACGCGAGCAGCCAGCGACACAATGAATGGTGTGAGCACCGCCCAGAGCGCCGCTTCCTGCAACGAGACAATGATCCACGCGGACAGCACCGCGCCGCTGGATCCTCCGCCGCGTGGACCAAACAGGTCGTTCCCGATGTTCAGCAGCGCGTAGATCGTCCAGAATCCGACCATGAACGCGATGTCGCGCACGGTGAGCGGGAACCGTTCCGCCGTCGCGGCGAGCGACATCGCGTCCTGGCGTGATGCATCGGGTGTCTCGAACAGGCTGATGGTCACACGCGAATCATAGGCATGGTCCGCGCGCGCGCGAGAGGCCAATGCACGGGCTGCACCTGCGTGTGCACGAGTTGCACGACGCCGTGACGAACGCCGCGCCGGACGCGGGCGTGCCATTCGTATTACCCAGCGGTCGATTCGGAACGTCTGGGTGCAACTCATTACAAAGCAGCAACTTACGCGATCGTCGCCCGTATCATTCAGTAGCGGGAATGGATGAACGATCCCGCCACTGATCGCGGAGAGGAGACCCCATGAAGAAGAAACTGCTGACCGTATCGCTGCTGGCCATGGCGCTCGTGACGAGCGGGTACGTTGCGTACCGGCGCGCGCACAACGATGCGGCACCGACCTACCGCACCGCCACGGTGCAGCGCGGCAACATCGAGTCCACCGTTTCGGCTACGGGTTCGCTTGGCGCCGTCACGACCGTCCAGGTCGGGACGCAGGTGTCCGGACAGGTCTCGGCCATCTATGCGGACTTCAATTCGAAGGTGAAGAAGGGTCAGCTCATCGCGCGCATTGATCCGACGCTGCAGCAGCAGGCGGTCGCGGACGCCGAGACCGGCGTGGCCCGCGCGAACGCCACGCTGCAGCAGACCCAGGGTGACTACGCGCGCGAGAAGCAGTTGCACGATTCGGGATTCGCGACCGATCCCGAGTTCGAGACGGCCCGGCTCAACTATCAGGTCGCCGTCGCCAACGGCAGGTCGGCACAGATCGCGCTCGACAAGGCGAAGCAGAATCTCGCGTACACGTCCATCTATGCGCCGATTGACGGCATCGTTGTCGAGCGCGACGTGGATGTGGGACAGACCGTGGCCGCGAGTCTCTCCGCGCCGCAGCTCTTCGTGATCGCGAACGACCTCTCGCGGATGCAGATCCTTGCGACCGTCGATGAGAGTGACATTGGCAAGATCCGGAATGGACAGCCGGTGACGTTCACCGTGCAGGCGTATCCGGGGCAGCTCTTCACCGGCACGGTGCGCCAGGTGCGCATCAACCCGGCCACCGTGAACAACGTGGTGAACTACACCGCGGTCATAGCGGTGGCGAATCCGGATGCCAGGCTGCTGCCCGGCATGACCGCGACCGTCAAGTTCGACGTGGGCTCCGTGCAGAACGTGCTGGTGGTGCCGAACGCTGCACTGCGGTTCCGGCCGGCGACAAGCTCGAGCAGCACCGCCGCGGCGAATGCGTCGAGTGGTGTTGCGCGCACCAGGAAGCCTCAGGTCGGCGCGGCGGACTCGAGCGCGACGCTCTGGTCGCTCAACGCGCACGGTGCGCTCGTGCCGGTGCGTGTGCACACCGGACTCACGGATGGTACCCGTACGCAGGTATCGGGCAGCGGCATCTCACAGGGGATGAGCATTGTCATTGGCACGAACAGCGGGACCACGACGGGCGCGGCGAGCGCCGCGACCACGAATCCGCTGCAGCCGCAGAACAGCGGCCGGCGCGGCGGTCCACCGGGCGCCTTCTGACCAGAGTGAGGAGATGACCATGTCCAAGTCAGTGATCGAGATCGCGGGCGTGAAGAAGGTCTACCGCATGGGCGAGAATGAAGTCTTCGCGCTGCGCGGCGTGGATCTCACGGTGAATCAGGGCGAGCTGGTCGCGATCATGGGATCGTCCGGCTCGGGAAAATCCACGCTCATGAACATCCTGGGTTGCCTGGATACGCCGACAGCGGGCAGCTACCGGCTCGATGGCATCCGCGTGGACGGCATGAGCCGCAACGCACTCGCGGATCTGCGCAACGAGAAGCTCGGCTTCATCTTCCAGGGATTCAACCTGCTGGCGCGGACAAGCGCGGTGGAGAATGTGGAGCTGCCGCTCCTGTACGATCGCAGGAACCGCTGGAAGAATCCGCGCGCGCTCGCGGTGGACGCACTCACGCGTGTGGGCCTCGGCGCGCGGCTGGATCACGAGCCCAGCGAGCTGTCGGGTGGACAGCAGCAGCGTGTGGCCATTGCGCGGGCGCTGGTGACGCAGCCGGCCCTGCTGCTCGCGGACGAGCCCACCGGCAACCTCGACAGCCGGACGTCCGTCGAAGTCATGGCGCTCTTCCAGGAGCTGAACGAGCAGGGCATTACGGTGATCGTGGTCACGCATGAACCCGACATCGCGCAATACGCGCATCGCGTTGTGGAGATTCGCGACGGACGCATTGTGCGTGACCAGGCGGTGGCCGAGCCCCGGCGCGCCGCGACGGATGTCCAGACCATGTTTGTCGCGACGGACGATGTCATCGGCGTTGCGACCAGGGAGGCAGCATGAAGACCAGAGCGCTTCTCGGCATGGCGGCGGGCAGCATTCGCAAGAACAAGATGCGGACGCTCCTCACCATGCTCGGCATCGTGATCGGCGTTGGCGCCGTGATCATCATGGTGGCGGTGGGCAATGGCGCGCAGTCGCAGATCGAGGGGCAGATCCGGAACCTGGGCACGAATCTCATTGTCATCACGCCGGGCAGTAGCACGGCGGGCGGCGCGAGCCAGGGTGCGCAGACGTTCAACCGCCTCACTGTCGCGGACGCGGTCAAGATCCAGAACGAGTCCACGCTGTTGTCCGGCGTGTCGCCGGTGGTGGTAACGCGCGCGCAGGTGATCACGAACACGGGCAACTGGCGCACCGAGGTGGATGGGGTGTCGCCCGACTATGCGACGATCCGCGACTGGAACGTCAGCAGCGGCGCATTCTTCACCAGCGATGACGTGAACGCGAGCCGCAAGGTCGCCCTGCTGGGCAGCACCATCGTGCAGAATCTCTTTCCGGACAGCGATCCGGTGGGTGCCGAGATCCGCATTGGCGATGTGCCGTTCACCGTGGTGGGCGTGCTCGCGCCCAAGGGGCAGACATCGAGCGGCCAGGATCAGGACGACGTGGTGCTCATGCCGTACACCACCGCGCAGGACCGGTTGAGCGGCCGCACCTTCCTGACACAGATCCTCGCGAGCGCGCAGTCATCGAACGAGATGGCCGCCGCGGAGGATGAAGTCCGTGGCATCATGCGCGACTCGCACGGGCTGCTCAACGGCGGCGCGGATGACTTCACGGTGCGTGATCAGACCGCCATCGCGCAGGCCGCGACGAGCACCACGTCGGTCATGACGGGACTGCTGGCGGCGATCGCATCGATATCGCTGGTGGTGGGCGGGATCGGCATCATGAACATCATGCTGGTCTCGGTGACTGAGCGCACGCGGGAGATCGGCGTACGCATGGCCGTGGGGGCGCGCGGCTCGGATGTGCTCACGCAGTTCCTCGTGGAGAGCGTCGTGATGAGCGTGCTGGGCGGACTGATCGGTCTCGTGGCGGGTTATGGCGGGTCCGTGATTCTCGGCCGCGTGATGGGGTGGAGTACCTCCACGCCGCTCGTCGCCGTCGCGGCCGCGGTGGGATTCTCGGCGGCCGTGGGCGTGTTCTTCGGCTACTATCCCGCGCGCAAGGCGGCGGCGCTCGATCCGATCCAGGCGTTGCGGTACGAGTGAACAATGCGGACGGTGTGCTGCGAGTGTATACCTTCCCGGTCAGCTGGAGGCGTTCAGCCGCTGCCGTACGCGAGATCGTCCATGAGCTCCGCGAAGCGCGACCAGGAGAGGCGCTTCTCCTTCTGTCGCTTGCCGCCTCTCCAGTAGAGCGAACCGCGACCGATCGTCAGCTCGCCGATCTTCTCACCCCGCGCGCTGATCTCCAGCGTGAGACTGGTCCCGGCCTTGGTGAGCTCCTGCACGCGCAGCTCCGCGCGCACCTGATGCTTCCGGACGCGCGGTCTGCGCCGTGTGGTCTTTCGCGCTGGCATGCGGCCTCCCGGTGTCTATTTCATCATGACGATGGAAACGTCTCCCTTCCGGCGCAGCACATTCACCGCGACGTCCTGCTCGTGTCGCAGCAGGAGCAGGTCCACGGTTGCATTGCCCACGCTCAGGTTGTCAATACGCAACTCCCGCAGGAAGTCGGGCAGAATCGGATGTGAGAAGATGAGCTTTCCCTCGCAGCTGCGCACCTCCAGGCCAAGACAGGCCTGAAGCAGGAGAAACACGGCGGCCGCTGCCCACGACTGGGGCGCGCATGACACGGGATAGCGGATGGGACTCTCGCTGGCGCGCCGATGAAAGCCGCAGAAGAGTTCCGGCTGGCGGTGCAGATCGAAGAAGCGACTCGCATCGAACAATCCGGCGAGCACCTGCGCGGCCTGCTCTCTGAGTCCGTAGCGGGAGAAGCCGGCGGCGATGAGCGCATTGTCGTGCGGCCAGACGGATCCGTTGTGATACGACATCGGGTTGTAGCGCGCGGCGCCCACGGCCACGGTGCGAATGCCCCAGCCGGAGAACCCCGACGGGTCCGTCAGCGTCGCTGCGACGCGACGCGCCCGCGATGCGCCCGCGATGCCGGAGTAGAGGCACTGTCCGGCATTCGAGGTGATGACGCGACATGGCTGCTTGTCGCTGTCCAGTGCGAGCGCGTACGTGGAGAGATCCTCGCACCAGAACGTGAGCTCGAAGCGATGACGCAGGACTCTCGCCTCGTTTGCCAGTTGCTGCGCCCGTGCCGGCAGCTCCATGGCCCGGGCCAGCGCGGCGGCGGCGACCTTTGCCGCGTACACGTACCCTTGAACCTCACAGAGTGCGATGGGCGGCGTGGCGAGTGCACCATCCTGATGGAAAATCGAATCGTGCGAGTCCTTCCACCCTTGCTGGACGAGGCCCGTCGAGGTGCGGCGCGCGTACTCCACGAATCCGTCACCATCGCAGTCGCCGTACCGGTCAATCCACTCCAGCGCGCGCTCCACGTGAGGCCAGAGCGACTGGATGAGCGGCAGGTCACCCGTGCGCTCGTAGTAGGCACCGGCGAGCAGGACATACAGGGGCGTGGCATCCACGGAGCCGTAGTATCGACCAAAGGGCACCTCACCCAGCGCCGCCATCTCTCCGGCGCGCAATTCATGCAGGATCTTCCCGGGCTGCGCATCCCATTCGGCGACTTCGGCAGTGGCCTGCGTGGCCGCCAGATAGCGAAGGACGCCGCGGGCCAGATCCGGATCGAACCAGAGACATTCCAGGGCGGTGATAATGCCGTCTCGCCCGAACACAGTGCTGAACCAGGGTACGCCCGCGTACGGATAGGGACCGTACGGCGTCTCCGTGCGCATCATGTGCAAGTCCGCCGTCGAGCGGCGCAGCCAGTCGTTGAACTGTGCATTGGACGTGGACACTGCCGCTTCGCCGGCGCCGAGGCGCACGAGGGTATCGGCCATTTCGGCCGCGGCCTCCTCGTACCAGATGCGAGGGCGGTCGGGCGCAGATAGCGCAAGCGCATGGTCCGCATCACTGCGCCACACGTCGGGGAGACTCGCTACCGCGACCCGGAGGCTGGTCTCGGTGCGCGGCTCGAGGCGCAACCGGTACGTCACGCCGGATTCGGAGAGCTGCGTGGGGCGCGGGTCGAACATGATGCGTGTGCGACGGATCCGCTCGTCGAGTCCCTCATACGAGAGCATCAGGGCATCGGGTGTGACCAGCGGCGGCAGAAGCCGTCCCCGCGCGGGCCGCGACATGCCTCGCACCTCGAAAATGTCCGCGAAGTCCGCGTCCAGCGACATGGAGAGCGCAAGCTCCACCGCCGCCTCGCCGTAATTGTGAATGCGAATGCGCTCCTGACAGGTGGACTTCCACAGGAGCATCGCGCGGAAGAGGTGCAGCGATCCGCGCGGGATGACCAGCTCGTCGCCCTGCCAGAGGTCGGGATTCGTGAGGTCAACGCCCAGGCCCGCGTTGTCTTCCCGTACTGTGGAGCTGAGGAGCAGGGGTCGCACGCCATCCAGGCGAAGTACCAGCCGGGAGAGGAATCGTGTGTCCGCGTGGTACATGCCGAACTCGCCGGTGCCGAACGGCTCCATATCGCCAAACCGGTCGAAGATGGCGAAAGTGTCGCCGTGCTTCAGCACACGCGTGCGATCATCGATACGCGGCGAAGTGGAGACGATGTAGAAACTGTCGCTGAGGCGAACAATCTCTTCCGCCATCGCGCTCACTCCCTCGCGGCGCCTGGGCCGCGCCCGCAGATCAGTCGTTCGTACAGCTGCAGGTAGTCGCGCGTCATGCGCGCGGCCGTGAAGCGCTGCTCGAAGGTCGCGCGGCACTGCTCGCGACTGAGCCTGGAAATGCACCGCACCGCCTGCACCGCCTCCTGCAGTCCGGTCACGATGAAACCGGTGCGGCCATGCTCGATCACCTCGGGAACCGAGCCGTGATGGTACGCGATGACGGGCGTGCCGCAGGCGAGCGCCTCGATCATGACGAGCCCGAACGGTTCGGGCCAGTCAATCGGGAAGACGAGCGCGAGCGCGTTCCCGAGGAATACACCCTTTTCGTCGTCGCCGATTTCTCCAATGAATTCCACGAGTGAGTCGTCGAGCAGCGGCTCGATGCTGCTGGCGAAGTAGTCCTCGTCCGCCGTATCCACCTTGGCGGCAATGCGCAGCGGGATCCGCGCCTGCCTGGCAATGTCGATGGCTCTGTCCACCCGCTTCTCCGGCGATATCCGGCCGATGAAGGCGAGATAGCGTCCCCGCTCCGGCTGGAAACAGTACAGATCGGCCGGCAATCCGTGATAGATGGTGGCCAGCCAGTTGGCGTGCGGCAGCGGCTCGCGCTGCGCCATCGAAATGGACACCACCGGCATCTCGCGGAATTCCCGGTAGAGCGGAACGAGGTCGGGAATGTCGAGCCGGCCGTGCAGCGTCGTCGTGTGCGCGATGGGGCGGCGGCGGGTGAAGGGAAAGTGCAGATAGTCCACATGGAAGTGCACGATGTCGAACTGATCCACGCACTGGAACAGCTTCTCGAGGAGCAGGACGTGATGCGCGAGCTGATCCACGCACTGCTCATCGGATCGCAGCGACCGGCGGCACGCCGCCACGAGCTTCGCCGTGGTTACCGAATCACCGCTTGCGATGAGCGTGACGTCGTGACCCTGGCGCACCAGCTCCTCGGTGAGGTACGACACGATGCGTTCCGTACCTCCATAGCCTCTGGGCGGTACGCTTTCCATGAGCGGCGCGACCTGAGCAATCCGCATACGACGTCCGGACCAGCATGACGACTCGCCATGGCCCCGGACCGGGCGGATGCTGGCCGGATGACCGCTGGCGATACTGCAACTTGCCGTGCAAGACTCGTGACCGGACCGCAACCGAGGGGGGGTCCGGGCGGTGAG
>Ga0207640_10001255_pt1 | contig 13805 bp, 16 predicted proteins | sample KBSCornC42_FD_184300 | JGI IMG/M metagenome (GOLD analysis project Ga0207640, IMG submission 184300) | Corn rhizosphere microbial communities from Kellogg Biological Station, Michigan, USA - KBS Corn C4-2 (SPAdes) (version 2) | ecosystem: Host-associated > Plants > Roots > Rhizosphere > Soil ... | reverse complement strand
CATCGAGCATCAACGCCCCAGCGAGCCATTCACAATCGAAACGAAAAATTTGAAAGCGTTGCGCCGCGCTGAGTACGGCGAAGTCTGGATTACCTTGTTCACATCATGAGCATTCGCGAAATCACTCCCACCGAACTGCAGCAACTCCTGGCCGGCGACAATCCTCCGTCGCTTATCGACGTCCGCGAAGAAGGGGAAGCGGCCATCTGCTCGATCGACGGCTCCACGCTGATTCCGATGAACACGCTGCCACAGCGCTTGCAGGAGCTCCCGCGCGACCGCGCCGTCGTTCTCTACTGCCACAGCGGAATGCGCTCGATGATGGCCGGCCAGTGGCTGTCGCAACAAGGATTCGACGCGCTCTCGCTCGCCGGCGGCATCGATCGCTGGGCGAGAGAGATCGAGCCGGACATGGCGCGGTACTAATCTGCGTCCATCTGCGTAATCTGCGGATAAAAGGATCTGAATGGAACTGACATTAGACGACGAAGGAACACACACGCTTTTCGGCAATCACGACGAAAACCTACGCATGCTCGAGGACGAGTTCAAGGTCAAAATCTCCTCGCGCGGCGGCGAAATCTTCGTCACCGGCGATGCCGACAACGTCGCGCCGGTCGAGAAACTGCTGGCGCAGATGCAGGAGCTGATCGAGCAGGGGTATCCGCTCAAGCGTTCCGACATCCACACCGGCATGCGCGTCCTGCGCGACCGCCCTGAGGCCAGCATCGTCGACTTTTTCACCGACGATGCCGTGCAGGCCTCGGTGCGCCGCGTCGTGACCCCGCGCAACGTCGCGCAGAAGATGTACCTGCAGTCGATTCAGGACAACGACATCACCTTCGGCATCGGCCCCGCCGGAACCGGCAAGACCTTCCTCGCAGTCGCCGCGGCTGCCGGCGCGCTGGCCGACAAGTCGGTGAAGCGCATCGTCCTCTGCCGCCCCGCCGTCGAAGCGGGCGAGCGACTTGGATTTCTTCCCGGCGACATCGCCGAGAAAGTGAATCCCTACCTGCGTCCGCTCTACGACTCGCTCTACGACATCATCGGCTTCGAGAAAGTGGAGAAGCTGATGGAGCGCAGCGTCATCGAAATCGCGCCGCTGGCCTTCATGCGCGGCCGCACGCTCAACGACGCATTCATCATCCTCGACGAAGCGCAGAACACCACGCCCGAGCAGATGAAGATGTTCCTGACCCGCCTCGGCTTCGGCGCGAAGGCGGTCGTCACCGGCGACGTGACGCAGGTCGATCTCCCCACCGGCAGCAAGTCGGGCCTGCGCGTGGTCCGCCAGATCCTCGGCGGCATCGACCGCATCAAGTTCTTCGACTTCTCCGACCGCGACGTCGTCCGCCACCCGGTCGTGCAGCGCATCGTCATGGCCTACGACCGCGCCGACAAAGAACGCGAAAAGCAGGACAACGTTTGACGAACGTCGAAGTCACCGGCCCCGCCGTCCCCCGCTTCAGCCGCCGCGAGATCGCCGAATTCGTCCGCCGCGTCCTGATCGCCCTGCGCGTCGACGACGACATCCACGAAGTCTCCATCGCCATCGTCGACGACGAAGCGATGCGCAGCCTCAATCGCAAGTTCCGCAAAAAAAACAAGACCACGGACGTCCTTACCTTCCCCGCCGACGACTCCGACGCCGACCCCAACGCCAAAGGCCGCCCCCTCGGCGACATCGTGATCTCCATCGATCAGGCCCGCCGCCAGGCGATGGATCAGAAGCATTCACTGGCCACCGAAATCCGCTACCTGATCCTCCACGGTGTTTTGCACGCCCTCGGCTACGACCACGAAACCGATGACGGCGAGATGAACGCGCTGGAGTTGAAGGTGAGGGCGAAGGTGGGGTTGGAGTGAATCCGCAGATGACGCAGATGGGACGCAGATAGAAGCGGTCTTGTCTAATCTGCGCCCCCATCTGCGTCATCTGCGGATAGCCCTTGCAATATATCCGCGACGGATATATATTACCCGGCATGACAAAGGGCACGACCAACACACCCCTCACTCCGGCGGTGCTGCACATTCTCCTCGCGCTCTCCGCGCAGGAGCGGCATGGCTACGGGATCATGAAGATGGTCGAGTCGGACTCGCAGGGGAAAGTGAAGATGGGGCCGGGGACGCTCTACGGCTCGCTCGGGCGCATGATCGAGGCCGGGCTGATCCGGGAGAGCGACAAGAAGATCGACCCGGAAATGGACGACGAGCGGCGCGTCTATTACAAGATCACTGCCCTCGGACAAAAAGCGCTCGCGGCGGAGTTGCAGCGATACCGCGAAGTCATCGCCGTCGCCAAACGGAAGTCGCGTCAGCCGGGGATTGCGTATGGCTCATAAACAGTCGATCCGACGACTCCGAAACTGGTACGCGACGCTGCTCCGTCTCTATCCGAAGCCGCACCGCGATCGCTTTGCAGAACCGATGGAGCAAACCTTCAACGATCTTCTCCGGGAGCGCGCAGACGAAGGAAAAGGATTGTTCGGCTTCGCGATCTGGATATTTGCCGAAACAACTGCCGGAATTCTTAGAGAGGCTCTCATCATGCCCAAATACATTCTCCGCCCCCTGATTCTGACAGCGATCATCATGTTGTTCCCGATCTTTGGGAGCCTTTACGTTGATGACTGGCACTGGCACTGGTACTCATTCGTTTTTGCGGGCGCCCTCGTGTTCAGTGCCGCTCTTGGTTATGAACTCGTCGCCAGGAGGATGAACAATAAGACTTACCGATTGGCGGTCGGCGTTGCGGTCATTTCGGCATTCGCAATGAACTGGGCGAATTTCGCCGTCGGCATTTTTGGCGAATTCGATGACATTCCCACCAAGCCGTTTTATTGGGGCGTGATTTTGATCGGACTGATCGGCGCTGCGATTGCGCGTTTGAAACCACGCGGCATGATGTACGTGATGGCGGCCATGGCCATTGCGCAAATGACGGTCCCTGTCATCGCGCTGATCGTCTGGCCCGTCCAGATGAGGCACCTTCAGCACGTCGCCTTCCCGATGCTGTTTGCCCCGACCGTCGCTGGTGCGTTTGGCGCGAATGCGATTTACGCCGCACTCTTTATCGGATCGGCGCTGCTGTTTCGACGGGCAAGCGCCGACCGTGATGCACTTACGGCGGCTTAGAACCCCTGATCCTTGTGCTCGCCGAACGTCTCCTTCAACTTGGAGACGATCTCCCCCACCGTGCACTCCTGCCGAACGCACTCGACGATCAGCGGCATCAGGTTGCGATTCTCGCGCGCGGCGGCATCGAGTGATGCCAGTGCCGTGGCGATGTCGCCCGTGCGTTGCGCACGGAACGCGCGTAGGCGCGCCACCTGATCGCGTTCGACCGACTCGTCGATCGACATGATCGGTAAAGTCGCCGAGGAGTCGTCGACGAAGTCGTTGACGCCGACGACGATGGCGCTCTTCTCCTCCAGCGCGCGCTGCGCGAGGTAGGCCGACTCGCCGATCTCGTGCTGCACGAATCCCGATTCGATCGCCTCGCGCGCGCCACCCATCGCGTCAATCCGTTCGATCAGCGCCCGCGCTTCGCGCTCGATGTCCAGCGTCAGCGACTCGATCTCGTACGAACCGGCCAGCGGGTCGGCGTAACGCGGCACTCCGGTCTCGTGCGCCAGCACCTGCTGCGTGCGCAGCGCGATCTTGGCCGACTCCTCGGTCGGCAGCGCCAGCGCCTCGTCCCGCGAATTCGTGTGCAGCGACGAACAGCCGCCGAGCACCGCCGCCATCGCCTGGTAGGCCACGCGGACCACGTTGTTCTCCGGCTGTTGCGCGGTGAGCGTCGAGCCGGCCGTCTGAGCATGAAAACGTAAAGCCAGCGACTTCGGGTCCTTCGGCGCGTAGCGTTCGCGCATCAATTGCGCCCACAGCTTTCGCGCCGCGCGGAACTTCGCCACCTCTTCCAGAAAATCGTTGTGCGCGTTGAAGAAAAAGGAAATCCGAGGGGCGAATGCGTCGACGTCCAGCCCGCGCTCCACCGCCGCCTGCACGTATTGCAGTCCGTTCGCGAGCGTGAACGCCACCTCCTGCACCGCCGTCGAGCCGGCTTCGCGGATGTGGTAGCCGGAGACCGAGATCGTGTTCCAGCGCGGCACCTCCTTCGCGCAGAACTCGAAGATGTCCGTCACGATGCGCAGCGACGGCGCGGGCGGGAAGATGTACGTTCCGCGCGCCGCGTACTCCTTCAGGATGTCGTTTTGGATTGTGCCGGACAGCTTCGCCCACGCGATGCCTCGCCGCTCCGCGACCACCAGCAGCAGCGCCAGCAGGATCGACGCCGGCGCATTGATCGTCATCGAGATCGACACGCGGTCGAGCGGGATGCTGTCCAGCAGCACTTCCATATCCTCGATCGAATCGATGGCCACGCCGACGTTGCCGACTTCTCCGCGAGCGCGCGGATCATCGGAATCCATCCCGATCTGTGTCGGCAGATCGAACGCCACCGAGAGCCCGGTCGTGCCGCGCTCGAGCAGGTAGCGATAGCGCTTGTTCGACTCCGCGGCGGTCGAGAAACCGGCGTACTGACGCATCGTCCACAACTTGCCCTGGTACATCGAGCGCTGCGGGCCGCGCGTGAAGGGGAATCGCCCCGGCTCGCCGAGGTCGTTTGCGGCATCGAACTTGCGCGTGTGGAGATCGTCCGCGTCGAAAAAAAGTTTCTCGTCGGCCATTCAACGCAATCATAGCGGGCGCAATCGAGCGGCCCGTATAATTCACCCCCTTTTTCGGCACCCTTCCAACATGAGCGTCAGCGGCAACCTCAAAACGATGCTTCCCGGCGATCTGCTCCAGTGGCTCAGCCTCGGGCAGAAAACCGGCACGCTCTGCGTCCGCAACAAGGGGACGGAGAAGAAGATCTTCTTCCGCAACGGCCGCGTGATCTCTTCCGCATCGAACGATCCCCGCGAATACCTCGGCCAGTTCCTCATGAGCCACGGCTACATCACCGAGCCGGAGCTGATGAAGGCGATGGAAGTGCAGGCGCAGTCGCGCATTCTCCTCGGAAAAATTCTGGTGATGATCGACGTCATCACCGAGGAGGATCTGCAGCGGCTGATGCGATTGAAGGCGGAGGAAGAGATCTACGACATCTTTCTCTGGAACGAAGGCGACTTCCAGTTCATCGACGACGAGCTGCCGCAGATGGAGATGATCCCGCTGCAGGTCGACGTCACCGGCCTGATCATGGAAGGAACGCGGCGCGTCGACGAGTGGAACCGCATCCACACGCTCATCGGCCACGAGGGCCTGGTGCCGTCGATCGTGAAGGAACTTCCGCCGGAAGAGCTAGAAGACGATGCGCAGCGCACGGTGGTCAACGCCATCGACGGCAAGCGCTCGCTCGCGGAGCTGGTGCTGGAAAGCCGCTCGTCGTCGTTCAACGTTTCCTCGGCGGTCTATCACCTCACGCGCGAAGGCTACGTAAAGCTGACCGATCCGACGCTGGTCGTGGTGCCAACGCCGAAGGCCGACGAGGAACCGGTTACGGTCGACGACTTCACCGAGGACGACGAGATCGTCTCGCTGATCGCGCGCGCGCAACAGTCGCTTCGCGGACGGGAGTACGAGAAAGCGCAGCGGCTGCTGAAAGCGGCGGAGAACCTCGATCCGAATCATCAGCGCGTCCGCTCGGCGATCAAAGGCGCCGAGTCCGCCATCCTCTCCGATCTTCGCGGGCAGGGATTGCACGATTCGAAAGTGCCGCGCGTCGCAAAACCGTTGGACGAAATCACGCAAATGAATTTCACGCCGAACGAGGGCTTCATGCTCTCGCGCATCAACGGCCAGTGGGACCTCGGGTCGCTCATCAAGATCAGCCCGATCCGCGAGCCGGACGCGATGCTGATCTTCTACAAGCTCTGGCGCGACGGCATCATCGCCCTCGACTGATTTTCTCCCGGCATGACGATTGCTGCACGTGCCGTCGAGAGATGAGCGAGTTAGTGGACGCAGTCCTGGAGCGCACCATCGACGAGGCCGACAACGAGGTTCGTCAGCGCATGGAAGCCGAGGCCGACATGGCCAACGTCCTCCAGTGGATCTCGCGCCTGCAGCCTGCGTCGCGCGATGTCGAGCTAGCGCCAGCTTGGATGAACGCGTAACGCCTTTCTTCGTGTCCTTTGTGCCTTTGTGGTGAAAACGCTTTTCACCACGAGTCGCTGGCACCGCCGCCGCCCGAATCGCCGCCGCCTCCGTCGAAACCCGAATCCGAGGACGATGAGGAATCCGAGAAGGAATCCGATGAAGATGACGACGACGACGTCCACAACGATGAATCGCTGCCCGTCGACGGCGTCCAACCGCTTCGCGGCCCGCCCCTTCGCACTGCGCGCGCGATCACGATGATGAGACCGATCAACAGGATAAAGATGAATGGGATGAATTTCACGAACGCGCTGCCGCGCCGTATGCGCTTCGCCTCGTGCGCGGTCTGTCCCGTCCCCTTCAACCCTTCGCCGCGAGCCACCGCAAGCATCGCATCTACGCCTTGCTCCACCGCGCCGTCGTAATCGGCGGCCTTGAGCCGCGGCTTGATGATCGTGCTCGTGATCTCTTTCGACTTCGCGTCGGTCAGCACGCCCTCGAGGCCGTAACCGACCTCGATGCGCATCTTGCGATCGCCGGTGAAAAGGAAAAGAACGGCTCCGTTGTCCTTCCCCTTCTGGCCGACGCCCCACGTGTGCATCGCGTCGTTCGCAAACTGTTCGATCGTCGAATCCGTCGGAAGGCTGCGATCGACGTAGACCAAAATCTGGTTCGACGTATCGCGCTCGAACTGCGCCAGCTTCTCGTTGACCGCGTGAACTTTCGCCGCGTCGAGCACGCCGGTTTTGTCCGTTACGTACGTCGCTGGTTTCGGCGGGACCGCGACCGAAAGTAATGCAAGGAGAAACGCGAGCATCACTTCCACTCGTCGATCATGTTCATGAACTCGCCGAACAGATGGAACGAGTCGTGCGGCCCCGGCGCGGCCTCGGGGTGATACTGCACGGCCAGCACCGGCTCGCTCTTGTGCCGGAAACCCTCGAGCGTCTGGTCGTTGAGATTGATGTGCGTGTGCTCGATTTCGTTCGCGTTCAACGAATCGGGATCGACCGCGAAACCGTGATTTTGCGCCGTGATCTCCACGCGCCCCGTGCGCAGATCCTTGACGGGATGATTGCCGCCGCGATGTCCGAACTTCAGCTTGTACGTGCGGCCGCCGAGCGCCAGGCCGAGGAGTTGATGGCCGAGGCAGATGCCGAAGATGGGGACCTTGCCGATGAGATGGCGGATGTTTTCCTGCGCGTACGTCACCGGCTCCGGATCGCCCGGTCCGTTCGAAAGCATCACGCCGTCGAAACGCTGCGCCAGGATTTCGTCCGCGTGCGTCGTTGCGGGGTAAACAGTGACCTCGCAACCCTGCTGCGAAAGCTGGCGGAGGATGTCGCGCTTGACGCCGAAGTCATAGAGCGCGATCCGTTTCTTCGGATGCGCCGGCGGCTCGTCGAACGTGTACGGACGAAGCGCCGTCACGCGCTGCACGAGATCGAGTCCGCTCATCGACGGCGCGCGGCGGATTTCATCGACGATCGAATCGACGCTGCGCTCGCTCTCGCTCGTGATCATGCCGCGCATCGCGCCGAGGTTGCGGATGTGGCGCGTGAGCGCGCGCGTGTCGACGCCCTGAATCGCGGAGATTCCGTTGCCCGCGAAGTATTCGGCCAGCGGCATCTCGGACAGCGCGTTCGACGGCTCCGCGATCGCGTCGCGCACCACGAAGCCAGCCACCTGCGCCTGCTCGTTCTGAGCGACCGCTTTCTCGATCCCGTAATTTCCGATGTGCGGATACGTCATCACCACGATCTGAAATCGGTAGGAAGGATCGGTAGCGATCTCCTGGTAGCCGGTCAGCGAGGTATTGAAAACGACCTCACCGATCGAGTTGGCGGAGGCGCCAAAGCCTTCGCCGTCGTAAACGGTTCCATCTTCGAGAATGAGGCGTGCGGGCATCGGGGCGGGATTATACGGGCTGGTGTGGCACAGACACTCTTGTCTGTGCGGCTGGGAGGCTCGCGGCAAACTCGCAAGCTGCGTAGCTTCACAAGCAAAGACAAGAGTGACTGTGCCACATTCACTCGTGCCGCAGCGCCTCGACCGGATTTAACCTCGCCGCTCGCAACGACGGCAGGATCGTCGCGCCGAACGACACCGCCAGCGAGAAGGCGGCGATGATCGTCAGATCGATCGGCCGCGTCACGAATGGGATCGACGACACGAAGTAGACCTGCGCGATCTCTGGCGGGAACGAGACGAGGTGATAGCGCGTGATCACCCAGCAGATCACCACGCCGAGGAGCATGCCGGTGGCCGTGCCGAGGATGCCGACCATCGTGCCGTACCAGACGAAGATGCGGCTCACCGTTCCCGACTCCGCGCCCATCGACGACAGAATCCCGATCTCCTTCCGCTTCTCGTGCACGGTCATGATCAGCGTCGAGACGATGTTGAACGTCGAGACGAACACGATCAGGCCGATGACGATGAACAACACCAGTTGCTGGATTTTGAGCATCGAGAAGAGTTGCCGGTTCATGTCGCGCCAGTCGCTGACCGCGTAGCGATGGTCGGTACGCGCATCGATGGCGCGCGAAACGGCGTCGAGGTCCGCGCCGGGAACGAGCTTCACTTCCAGCAGGTTCGCCGCGCCCGGCGCGTTGAGCAGCGACTCCGCTTCGTGCAGATCGATGAAGAGCCAGCGCGCGTCGAATTCGTAGAAGCCCGTGTCAAAAACGTTCGTGACCACGAACGACGCGCTGCGCGGCAGGAAGCTCCCGCTGTCCTCGACCGGAACGGTGATGCTGATCGACTGTCCAGTCGTCACGCCGAGCTTCGTGGCCAGATAGCGTCCGACCGCGACGCCGCGCTCCCCTTCCGCTGTGTTGAACGCGTGCCTCGGCCCGATGATCTTCGCCAGCATCTGCGACTCCGCCGCGCGCGACGGCTCGAGACCCTTGAGCATCGTCTCGGTGCCGGTCGAGCTCCGCTCCGTCGTCACCAGCGCGCTCTTGAACAGCACCGGCGCAGCCTCGGCCACCCCCGGCGTGGCCCGCACGACGCCCACGAGTTGCTCCGTGTTTTCGATCGGACCGCCGACCGAGTAGACGAAGACCTCCGCGTTTCCGCCAAGCAGTTTGCGCTGCAGATCGCCGCGATACCCGGTCATCAGCGCCATCGAGATCACCAGCGCCATCACGCCGATGACCAATCCGAGCACCGACACGAATCCGACGGCCGATACGAGCCGGTCCGTCGGACGGCGGAGATAACGCCACGCGATCTGGCGGGAGAGATTCATTCGGCGCGTAGTGTAATTGCCGTTGGTGTCTCAGATCTCCCGAGCCTCACCAGCACAGACAAGAGTGTCTGTGCCACATGCATCCTGCCGTCGTGGTGAATGCCGTTACTGGCGAAAGCCAGTGTGGCACAGACACTCTTGTCTGTGCGTGGGCAAGATGCAGCGCCTGACACCGCTAGCCCACTCCCCTACAAAGCTGCACCGATCTTGCTCTTCCCCACCTTCGTGAAACTCAAAGCAATCATCTTCGACGTCGACGGCACGCTCGTCGACTCCAACGACATTCATGCCCGCTGCTGGATCGAGGCGTTCGAACATTTCGACAAGCACTTCGAGTGGGACGTCATCCGAAATCAGATCGGGAAAGGAGGCGATCTGCTCGTTCCCGATCTGCTCGACGCGCGCGAGATGCGCAAGTTCGGGGAGGAGCTGAAGAAGTATCGGACGAAGCTTTACAAGGACAAATACCTGCCGGACGTCAAACCGTTTCCGCGGATCCGCGAGCTGTTCGAAACGCTTCACGGACGCGGCATCAAGCTCGCGCTCGGATCGTCTTCGAACCAGGATGAGGTGAAGTACTATACGACGCTTCTCGGCGTCGGCGAGATTGTGGAAGGCTCGACGTCGAAGAGCGATGCCGATCTTTCCAAGCCGTCGCCGGAGATTTTTCAGGCGGCGCTCGAAAAGCTCGGCACCGAGGCAAGCAACACGCTCACCGTCGGCGACACGCCCTACGACATTCTCGCTTCGCATCGCGCCTCGCTGGCGATCGCGGCAGTCCTGTCGGGCGGTTTCGAACGCGAGCTGTTGACGAAGGCGGAGTTTCTCTTCGACGATGTCGGGGAGTTGGTGAGAGAGATCGATCGAGTCGATGAGTACTTCAACAACGAATGAGCCGGCGCTCGCCGCCGCCCCTGCCGTTCACACGCGCGCCATCATCGTCGACGGCCACTGCGACACGCCCTACCGCCTGCTCCGCCATAACCTCCACCTCGGCGAGCACGATGCCGAGGCGCAGCTCGATCTGCAATCGATGCGCGAGGGCGGCATCACTGCGTCGTTTTTCGCGGCGTACGTGCCGCCGTTCTACACCGGCCGCGGCGCCGCGCGATTCGCATATCGCGTCATCGATCTCATTCACGACGAGGTGCGCCGCAATCCGGACGTCCTCACGTTCTGCAACGATTCCTCCGGCATCCGCCAGGCGAAAGCCGACGGCAAGGCGGCCATCCTGATCGGCGTCGAAGGCGGCCACGCCATCGAAGACTCGCTGTCGATCCTGCGCGATTTCTATTCGCTCGGCGCGCGCTACCTCACGCTCACGCACGTCAACACGAACAACTGGTGCGACTCCTCCGGCGACGCCGGCCGCCACAACGGCCTCACCGATTTCGGACGCGACGTCGTGCGCACGATGAACGACCTCGGCATGATCGTCGACATCTCGCACGTCTCCGACGCCGCCTACTACGCGGTGCTCGAAACGACGCGCGTGCCGGTCGTGGCCACGCACTCCTCCTGCCGCGCGCTCTGCCGCCATCCGCGCAACATGACCGACGCCATGCTGCGCGATCTGGCCAAGAACGGCGGCGTCTGCATGATCAACTTCTTCTCCGCCTTTCTGAACGATCGCGTGGCCGAGGTCATCATCAATTCGCAGAAGCGCGTGAAGAGCGAGTCGGCCGGCGGCACCGAGGAGATGCCGAACGACGCCACCGACTGGGATCTCTACCTCGAATGGTTCAACACCCTCGGCTGCCCGCAAGCGACGCTCGACGACGCCGCCGATCACGTGATTCACGCCGCGGAAGTGGCGGGCATCGATCACGTCGGCATCGGCAGCGACTTCGACGGCGTCCCGGCGCTGCCGAACGGATTGCAGACCGCATCCGGCCTGCCGCTGCTGACCGCGCGTTTGCTGGAACGCGGCATGTCCGAGGGCGATGTGGAGAAGGTCCTCGGCGGAAACTTTTTGCGGGTGTTTGGAGAGATTGAAGCCGGACGGAGATCCTGACGATCCGCTTCGCGGCTCGCAGGATAAAATCGAAAACCATGGCCAACGACGTACAACAACTTCGCGATCTGGCGCGGGTGTTCTGGACGGGACAGCCGATTCCCTGTCCCAAACATCAAGGCGCGACGATGACCGGCAGCTTCGTGCAGACCACGTTCGCCGATCACATCGTCCTCACCTGTCAACGCGGCAAAGAGACCATCACCATTCCGCAGCGGCCGCGGCAGATGGAGTTCCATCGCCAGCAGGTCGAAGGCTTCCTCGAGAACATCGAGCGCGGCGACGCGAACCTCTGCTATCGCTGCCAGTCGGAGCTGGTCATCGAGTCGACGGCGAATCCCGACACGGGGCTGGCCGAGTACTCCTTCACGTGCGTGCGCTGCCTGTCGTACGGGACGTGGAACGGGCAGGCCGCCGAACTCGCCGGCGTCAATAAATAACATTTATTTTTGTCGCCATGGGTAGGGATCGCCTCATTTCCATCACTCCTAGAGTGGGAGATTTTTTGTGCAGGCGATGGCTGTGGAAACCTACGACTGGATCGATACGACGAACCTCTCTGCCCTGGTAGCGAACTTCGCGCGCGTCCACATGTTTCTGTCGATGTTCGACGGCGACCCGCAGAAGTGGATCGAGTTTCTGGAGTGGAACGGCACGGACGAGGAACGCCGCCGCGACCTCCCCTTCGCCGAAGACCTCAAGCGCCGCATCGCCGACGACCCGGAGTACCTCGACCGGCTGCGACACCTGGTGCGCGACTTTTCGACGCTGGTTTAGCTCGCAGCTCGTAGCGCCGCCGGCCCGGCGGCTGGACCGCCAGCGGCTCGCTGGCGCTACTTCGCGATCTCCCCCACGATCGCGTCGATCGCTTTCAGCGCCTCGGACGAATCGCCGGCGTTGTGATTGACGATAATCGAAAAGTAGCGATGCCCGCCGTCCGGCATATTCAAAATTCCGCTGAGCGCGTTGACTCCGTTGATGCTGCCGGTCTTGCCGCGCATGCGATCGGCAAACGGCAATAGGCGGCGGCGCAGCGTCCCTTCGTCGCCGGGACGGGCCAGCATCATCCACCAGATCGCACGCCGCGACGGGTCGTTCATCCAGCGAAGCAGCGTCACGATCGCGCGCGGCGTGACGAGGTCGTCCGGCGAGAGGCCCGAGCCGTCGACAAAACGGAAGTCGCCGTTCGCCACGCCTACCTCGGACGTAAGAAACCGCCGCTCGATGTCTTCCGATGCTTCGTACGACGCCGGTTGCGCCGATAACCCTTTGAACAGCATCTCCGCGTAGAGGTTCTGGCTCGGCTTGAGAACGACGGCGAGCAATTGCCACAACGGCGGCGATTCGATGACCGCGATCCGTTCCTGCCAGCTTCGCGGCGTCGCGTTGACGGTGGTCTTGCCGGTGACGCGAATGCCCGCATGTTCCAGCACATCGCGCAATGCCTGCGCCGCGTAGAGCGCCGGATCGCCGATGCCGGCCAGCGTTTGAAAATGCTCGGGCATGCTTCCGATCATGGCGATGGCATTGGCGTTATCCGAGCGAACGCTCGGCTCTCCTCGCCCACACGCGACATTCGCATTCGCCGGCACGAACGACGGATCGGTGACGACCACCGGCGTCGCGCAGTGGTCGGCGACGATGCCGACGACGTTCTCGTTATACGCGAGCGCGTCCGTCGGGACCGCGTAGTCGCTGCCGAGGTTTCCGACTTTCCAGGTGCCGGGGATGGTGACGCGGTCGAACAGCGACACATCCGCGATCACGTCGCGCACCTCGGCGATCCCTCGCTGACGCAGCGCGGCCACGAACGGCGCGAAGACGGCGTCGCGATCGAAGGCCCAACGTCCGCCGAGCGATGGATCGCCGCCGCCGCGGATGACGACGTCGTCACCATCGCGCCAGAGCTCCGTCTCGATCTGCCGATCCAGCCCTTCGCACGAAGCGACGGTTGCGGCGTTGAACAGCTTGCGATTCGACGCCGGAATCAGCAGCGTCGTCTCGTGACGCGCATAGATCGTGCGGCCGGCATCGTCGACGACGTCGATGCCCCAGATGGCGCCGGCCAGTTGCGGCCGGTGCCGGATGTCGTCGATGCGCCGCGTCAATGATTGCGTGCGCGCCGTTGCGCACGCAGCGAAAAGGATCGCCAACAACGGCAGCGCTCTACGCAAACGTCATCTCCTCCGACGACTTCTCCCGATTGCGATGCATCGCCGCCGTGATAGACGTTGAGGATCTGGAGACCTCTGCAGATGGCGAGAATGGGGAGATCGCGTTCGAGGGCGGCGTGGATCAGATCAAGTTCGACCTGGTCACGGGCATCGTCGGGCGGATCGGTTTCCGGTTCCGCGTCCGAATTGTAACGTTTGGGATTTACATCCGTCCCACCCATTAGAAGCAAACCGGCGGCGCAATCGAACGGCAAAG
>Ga0207640_10001253_pt1 | contig 13814 bp, 16 predicted proteins | sample KBSCornC42_FD_184300 | JGI IMG/M metagenome (GOLD analysis project Ga0207640, IMG submission 184300) | Corn rhizosphere microbial communities from Kellogg Biological Station, Michigan, USA - KBS Corn C4-2 (SPAdes) (version 2) | ecosystem: Host-associated > Plants > Roots > Rhizosphere > Soil ... | reverse complement strand
TTTCGCGTTTCCACGCCTGCGTCACCGGATGATCGACCTCGAAAACGCGAAGCGCCGGCCCAAATGGGTTACGCAGTCCGAAGGTGTCGAAACCGGCGCCAAGCACGACGAGCTGCGATACTCCGCGATTCGCCACCGCTTCCGCCAATTTGGCCTCGGCATAGGCGCTTCGTGCTGCAATGAAGAAACGCAAGGCGCGCGTGCCGGGATGGCTGTCTTCCTCACGAGAGAGAGGATCGGCGTGCCTACCGTCAATGTCGCCGCCGAGAATGGTTACGGCGAACGGGTCCTTAAAGACCGCTCCGCCCTCCAGCAGCTGATGCACCGCTCTGTGTCTGGCTGCGCCCCACGCGGTGCGGCTTGGTTCTTTTGGCTGCATTGGGTCAGGCTTTAGCCGAACGCGCGCTGCAGCAAATGAGTTATTGGTTTGGAGCTGCCGGTCTCAAAGCAGTCCGATCTGCCTGAAGCTGGTGCAGTCGTTGCCGCCAAACACCAGGTGATCGACCAGGGTGCAATCGAGCGCCTCGGCGGCGCAGGCCAGCCGACGAGTGGCTTTGCAATCCGCTTCACTGGGCCGCGCATCGCCGCTTGGATGATTGTGAGCGAGGACGATCCCGGAGCTGCCGTGAAGCGCAGCATCAGCGATGATCGATCGGATCGGGAATTCGGTCTCACTCTCGTCGCCGCGATGCCGAGATAGATGAAGGCAGTTCGCGTGGCTGTCGAGGTGCGCGACCCACAAGCTCTCCCGCGCTGGATCGGAGTCCGCGAAGCATCCGCTGAAGAAAGCGCGCGCCGCTGCAAGCCCGTTAAGCTTGAGCGGCAGATCGGCACGCTGATAACGCATTATTGCAAACTAGGTGGACAGCGCACCCGATTCGAGCGGAACCGAATCCGATGCGGATATTGAATCGGTCCGTTTTGGAGAGTGGCGCAGTTGGGCAACCTTTTGCCACACCGCTCATTGGGCTCACAGAGAAAGGTCGACTCCATGACATACAAGATTGCGATACTCGTCGGCAGCTTGCGCGAAGGTAGCCTTAACCGGAAAATCGCCCGCTCGATCTGCGCGATCCGCAATGACGGGCTCGACTGCTCGATGGTGGAGATCGGCGATCTGCCACTCTACAATCAGGATCTCGAAACTTCGAACCCGCCGGTGCAATGGACGAGATTCAGGGATCAGGTTCAGCCAGTCGATGGTGTCCTGTTCGTGTCGCCCGAATATAACCGCGGCATCCCGGGCGCTCTCAAGAATGCAATCGACGTCGGTTCGCGGCCGTATGGGCAAAGCGTCTTCGATAAGAAGCCGGGGGCGATTGTCACTGTCTCACCGGGTGCGATCGGCGGTTTCGGCGCCAATCATCAGATCCGGCAGGCATGCGTTTTTCTCAATATGCCGGTGATGCAACAGCCTGAGGCATATCTGGGACACGTGAGCGACGACAGCTTCGATCGGGACGGCAACCTGAAGGATGGAGGGCTCAAGGATCTCGTGACGAAGCTTGCGCACGCGTTCCACGATTGGGTGGACATGATCCACCGCTCGCGCGCCATTCTCGCTGATGACGCTGCGGATAAGACCGGGCAGGCTGCCGGACAGCGGGCACACGCCTGATCCTTCTGGTCGGTCGTGGGCAACTCCGGTAGAGGTCCGTAACGATCTCAGTTGCGGAGGACCGAAATGGATTTCGTCTGGCTTTCTCGTTGGCAGCCTCAGCTGCTCGCGCTGCTCAGGATTTTTACAGGATTGCTTTTCCTGGAGCACGCAACCCAGAAATTCTTCGCCTTCCCCGCACCTTTTCCGATGCCGGGGCCACTACCCGCGATCCTCATCGCGGCGGGGGTCATCGAGTTCACGGCGGGAGTGCTGGTTACAATAGGCCTGTTCACGCGAATTGCTGCGTTTCTTGCAGCAGGCGAGATGGCCGTCGCCTATTTCATGATGCATTTCCCGAAGAGCTTCTGGCCGGCCGTTAATATGGGCGAAGCCGCTATCCTGTTCTGTTTCGTCTTTCTCTACATCGCTGCGGCTGGCCCCGGAGCATGGAGCCTCGACGGAGCCTTATTCAAGAGAGCGGAATAGCGTCAGGCAAAGACGGGCTTGGTTCCAACGCCAGCCGGCTCGGAGATCTTTCCTCCCGGCAACAGCCGCCGGGCCAGCCATGCGCCTCCGGTGATCGAAAGCGCCACCGCCAGCATTGTCCATTGCATGCGATCCGCGGGCGCGCCGATCACGCCTGGGATATGGATTAACAGGACAAAGGAGGCGCACATGAGCGCCAGCATGCGCGCAGCAATCCGAGCGAACAGCCCAGATAGAATCGCCAGGCCCGCGGCGATGTGGGCCGCGCCGGTGAAATAGGCCAAGAATAGCCGTGCTGGAAGCCACGCCGGGACCATGGTGGAGGTGAAATCGGCGTAGACGATGTGGCTGAGCCCAAACACCAGCGGACACAGGCCATAGAGGATTCGCGCGGTTGGCCTAACCCAGCGCAAGGCTGATGCTGGAGCCAGAGCGGCCCCGGCTGCGGCAAGCGAGAGAATCTCAGCCACTCCCAGCAAGGTTCCGACATTCGGCTGGCCTATGAGCGCGGGGACGTGCAGCGCGAGCACCCACAGCGCGTAAAATCCAGGCAGTGTCAGGCGCGCCCAGCCGGCATTGCGCCGCATCGCGACGAGTCCTCCGACAATGAGAATTGCGGCGCTGACGATGGAGAGCGCGCTTCTTGTGGGCACCCACTGAGGCACAGGCTGCCACTGGAGCGCGAAATCATGGACTGCGAGCGTCACCATCCCGAGCAGAATTGCTCCGAGCGCATACGGTAATGCGTCAAGGTCGATCCGGTTACGCATCGCGTGCCTCCCGGCATCTAGACGCAGGAAACCACCTGAACCGTAATGTGAATTTATAACCTCGGCAGCGTAACGCCCTGTTGCTTCATGTACTTGCCTGCGCGGTCAGCATAGCTGACTTCGCACGGCTCGTTCCCCTGGAGGAACAGGAACTGGCATGCTCCCTCATTCGCATAAACCTTTGCAGGGAGAGGAGTTGTGTTCGAAAACTCCAGCGTGACATGACCTTCCCAACCCGGTTCCAGCGGCGTGACGTTCACGATGATGCCGCAGCGCGCGTAGGTGGATTTGCCGAGGCAAATCACCATCACATCCCGCGGAACCCGGAAATATTCGACCGTGTGCGCCAGTGCGAAGCTGTTGGGCGGGATGATGCAGACGTCGGTCTTGCGGTCGACGAAGCTGTTGTGCGCGAAATCCTTCGGATCGACGATGGCGTTATCGACGTTGGTGAAGATCTTGAACTCGTCTGAAACGCGCGCGTCGTAGCCGTAGGAGGACAGGCCGTAGCTGATGCAGCCCTCGCGACGCTGCGCCTCGACGAACGGCTCGATCATGCCGTGCTGCTGAGCCTGCTCGCGAATCCAGCGGTCGGATAAAATGGCCATGGCTGACGCGTAACCGCCACCCGTCTGCGCTTCAATGCGGGTTACCCGTTTTCCTCATTATCCACATTTGGAAGCTGGCTGGCGGAGGCGTAGAACGGGGCCATGGCAGAAATCCTCCGCATCGCTGACTCGCCCCAACCGGCCGAGCCCCAGGCTCTCCCCCAGAATATCGAGGCGGAGGCCGCGCTGCTCGGCGCGCTGATGATCGACAACCGATTGGTCGAGGATGTCCAGCTCAAGCTGAAGCCGCACCATTTCTTCGAGCCTCTTCATGGCCGCATTTACGAGGCGATCCTCAGGCTCAACGATCGGAATATGGTGGCGAACCCCGTCACGCTGAGGCCGATGTTCGAAGCCGACGAAGCGATGAAGGAGGTCGGCGGCGCGGCCTATCTCGCCCAGCTCACCGGCTCCGGCGCGGCGCTGATTGGCGCGCGCGATTTCGCCCAACAGATTTACGATCTTGCGCTGCTGCGATCGTTGATCGGGGTGGGTCGCGGTCTGGTTGAAAGCGCTTTGGACACAAGCGAGGAAGTCGCTCCGCTCGAGCAGATCGAGAAGGCGGAAACCGAGCTTTACAAGGTCGCGGAAGAGGGCGGGGCCGAGGGTAAAGCGAAGAGCTTCGCGGAGGCGACGCGCGACGCTCTGCAGACCGCGGAGCGCGCGCTCAACAGCGGCGGCCACCTGTCAGGCATCACCAGCGGCCTCGAGTCACTCAACGCTAAAATCGGCGGGCTTCACAAGTCCGACCTGATCATCGTCGCCGGCCGCCCCGGCATGGGAAAATCGGCGCTTGCTACCAACATCGGTTTTGCCGCCGCCCAGCGATACCTGCGTGATATCGAAGATGGGATCGAACCGGAGAAATCGGCCGGGGCTCCGGTCGCCTTGTTCAGCCTCGAAATGTCGGCAGATCAGCTCGCCACGCGTATCCTCGCCGAGCAGTCGGGGATCAGTTCCGAGAACCTTCGAATGGGCAAGATCAGCAAGCAGGAATTCCGGCACCTTGCCCGCGCTGCCGGCGAACTCGAAAGCCTGCCGCTCTACATCGACGATACCCCAGGCCTCACCATCGCAGCGCTTCGCGCCCGCGCCCGCCGGCTGAAGCGGCAGAAAGGGATCGGCATGGTGATCATCGATTACCTTCAGCTTCTGCAAGGCACCGGGCGCAACGCTAACGACAACCGGGTCCAGGAAATCTCCGAGATCAGCCGCGGCCTCAAGACTCTCGCCAAGGAGCTCGATCTGCCAGTGATCGGCTTGTCGCAGCTCAGCCGCGCGGTGGAACAGCGCGAGGACAAGCGTCCGCAGCTCTCCGATCTTCGCGAATCCGGCTCAATCGAGCAGGACGCTGACATCGTCATCTTCATCTACCGTGAGGATTATTATCTCGCCGCTCGGCAGCCTTCCGACGATCACCCCGATTTCGCCGGCTGGCAGGAGGAGATGGAGCGCGCTTATGGTCGGGCGGAGATCATTGTCGCCAAACAGCGCCACGGTGCCACCGGCAAGGTTCGCGTGAAGTTCGACAGCCGGATCACCAAATTCTCCGACGCGATCGACGACGCCTATCTTCCGGAGGAGCGAGGTTAAGGCGTCGCAGGGGTGCTCGTCGGCTGGCTTTTTCGCGGTACCTGAAGGTCCGCGAACACATGCTTGCCGCACATCACCTTCACCTCAGTTACCGCGGCGCTGTTGGGGATGGTGGTGTCCACATCCCACCAATCGTCCACCGCGCCGCTTCCGGTCGTGTTGGTAGTCGCGGTCAGCCAGACCGATGCGGTTGTGCCGGTGACGTCCGATTGGCTGAGCCGCGCCATGTATCGGCGATCTGCGTAATGGGCCTTGCCGCTGACGGTGACGTTGCCGTCCTTGTCCGTCGTTGCGGCCCAACCCTTGTTGTCCGCCGGATCGGGGAAGAAGCAATAGGTTGGATGCTTTTTTTCCGGCGCAGCCGTCGCGGCGTTCGACTGATTTGCTGCCTGATTGTCGCCCCTACCCTGGCCGCAGCCTGAAAGAGCTACTGCGACGCCAAGCAAATAGATTGATCTGCGCATCTGTAATCCCCGCCCCAAATCCCCGAGCGGGTGTAGCCTACCACATGGCCATTTAAACGAAAGAGCCCCGACGGCCGCTTGGCCGACGGGGCTCCCGTGCTCTCCAATCCACGGGCTGCATCGCCAAACCGATCCCAGGCTTTCGCCCTTCGTCCGTCCAGGGACGCGCGCCGGATCAGGCGCACGATGATAGAACGGTCCGACCTCTCGCGAGTTCCTTAGGCCATGACAGAAAAGACGACGCTGAAGATCGCCACCTACAACATCAACGGAATCACCAGCAGGCTCGGGATCCTTCTCCGGTGGCTCGATGAATTCCGACCCGATGTCGTCGGTTGCAGGAGCTGAAGACACCCGACGATCGGTTTCCAGCGGACGCTCTCGCTGAGCTTGGCTATTCGGCGCTAGGGCACGGGCAACAGCGCTGGAACGGCGTCGCGTTGCTTAGCCGCGTCGGTGAGTTGATCGAGACGCGGCGTTGTTTGCCCGATGATCCTGATCCTGACCAGAGCCGATACATTGAGGCCGCGGTCTGCGGGCTTCTCGTCGGCAACATGTACGCTCCGAACGGCAATCCGAAGCCCGGGCCGAAGTTCGATTACAAGCTCGCGTGGCTCGATCGGTTAAACGGGGCAACATTGTTGGCGCTTCGAGCCGCCCAACGAAATAGCGACGATCTGCTTAACGATGCGGGGTTCTGGTACACGCGTAACCAAGCGAAGAAGCCACCGGTCAGGGATCGTTCTTCGGAGTTTGGAGCGACACTCAAGGCCGCATCCATATCGATGCTCGAAATCGAAGCTGCTTTGAAGATCGCGCGAGATGACAACGCTGGGGGCGATGGCCCTGAGCTCGTTCGAACCGCCGCTCGGTTGCTAGGGTTCAGACGGGTCGGCTCCGATCTCCAGGCTCGAATTGCAGCTGGTCTCGAGAAGTTCTCCAATGGTTCAGTGGGATGACCGACATGTCGAATTCCGTGGAGCTCAATTCGACCGACTTGCCCGAACACATGTGGATGCGTCTCGGCCTCGGGATATGTTCCGCCCGCGGCGAAATCTTCTTGGACGACTATTTAGACGGCCTAAGGCTAAGCGCTGCCGAGCGAAGCGCAATTAATGAGGCAATCAAGCTTCGCTGTGCCTGGAGTATTGCAATGTCCGATAGGCTGCGTGAGCGAACGGACGAACGAGACACGATCTGTATGCTCTTGAACCTCAGTTACCTAAAGCGGCCAATCTCACTTTCCCGCAATCCCTATGGCGACGGCACGCCCGAGAACCCGTACCCGGTCAACTCAGCAAAGGAGGCTGCAAATTGGTTGACAGGAGCATGGCCGAAGTGCCCGACCATAGAAGAGCCCGTGAACGGAAAGAACGCTGACCTCCAAACTTTTAAAGTGGTTCTGGGACCCGGCCAATACTCGATTTCCGTGAGCTTTCGCTATGTGAGTTAACTAGGGCATTTGTGGTTCGCGGTCGCTGACGTTCTGCATCGAAACAGCATCTGCAACTGGTGCCACGAATTCCGGGGGACAGAGAAATGGCCCGAGGATTCGCCTGGACCAAGGCGGCAAAAGTCTCTCTTGTCTCCGTGCTGCGATGCAGCGACCCACCACAAGTCGCGGAAGAACCGCGTGAATTCGCGGACCACGAACGATAGCTAAACACTTTTAATGGAAGGATAAAGCTGTGTGGTGCCGGATGCAGGATTCGAACCCGCGACCTTCGGTTTACAAAACCGCTGCTCTACCAACTGAGCTAATCCGGCCCGCAAGAGGTGGGCAGCCTTTGCGTCAAAGGATGCCGAACGTCCAGCCTTCGGTTCTGGCGAGCTCGCGGGTTAGGCCGCAGGGTGCGAAGGCCCGCGGCTCAGTCCGGGCCAGCTCACGCATTCCGGCGGCGGTGACCAGAGCGTCGGTCTGGTGATCGTTCGGCTCGAAGCAGAGACGGACCGGTTTGCTGCCGAGTCCGCCGAGCGCCTCGTTCAGCGCGGCCCGTGTCCGCAACTTCGTGCCCGGCATTCCCGCTCGCCGAAGATAGATTCGGGTGTAGATCTCGACTATCGCGCTGCCGTGCTCAGGCAACGCATCCATCGGCCAAATCGCCACCTTACCATTTAGCCGGTGAAGCAGCCGCATCCCCGAAAAACTGGCCTTCGCAACCTGCGCCGCGCCAATGGCGTCGAAGGCGCTCGCTGTCTTGCGGCCACCTTGCCGGTTGAGCTGTTGATCGCATTGACGAAAGCGCATGAAGTCAGCCTTTACGCCATCGGCGATTCCGAAATAGAAATGCGGCCGGTGGACCAGTTCGAGAAAGCTGGCCGCGCCCAGGTCCTCATCAATGCTCTTCGAATCCACGTAGGCCCAGAACTCGCGCGCGGTCTTCGGCACGTCAGACTCGCCCGGCAAATATTCGCCTCTCTCAACAATTGGCGGAGCAAAACTGAAGTCGAAGCCGAAGAGGGTCGGCTCCTTTGCCGCTCTGCGCAACAGCCAATGCAGCACTTCCTCGCGCGACCAGACGTGCCCGGGGCGGATCAGGCGCGGCGGAACATCGTTCCGCGCTTCGGCAATCGCGATTCCCTTGTGGCGCCTGCCCTTCGCGCCAGACCAATCTATCGCGATGAAACTGCCGAACCGATTCACTTGCGCTTGCGCGGGCGCGCCTTGGGTTTTGATGCGACCCAGTCTCGGGAGCGAGCGATGACATCGTGCACACGCTCCTCGTCCTCGCAGTCGTAGCGGATCAGGATTCCGGGCCAGCCCTCATAGTGCGGCGTCTGCCAGAAGGTGTCCGGATCAGTCTCCTTCAAAAGCTCGACGGTATCGAGATCGATCGAGACTCCGAATGAAGTATCGCTTTCACGGCTGGTGAACAGGAACGCACGGCCGTTACTTGCAATCTTGACTGCCGGGCTGCCGTAACTGGTCGAAAGCTCGGTGTCGGGCAGTGTTAGGGCGTAAGCGACGGCTTGATCCCAAGTCACAGCTCAAACCAGCGGCGGCTGATCGTCTGGCGCAGGAGGCGCGCGCGGGATGCGGCGGGGCGACGGACGCGGAGCCGCTGGGCCACCGTGCTCCTCCACATATCGCTCCAGAAGCCGCGCGGCGGCGTCGCGGCCGCCCAGTCCGAACGCCAGCGCAACCGCCACAGCCGCCGACCCGAGAATCAGGCCAAAGGCGAGCATTACGATTTCATCGGCAAGCCCCATGAAGGTGAGGCCGATTGCAGTGAACAGCGCGATGATCGCGTAACGCACAAGCGCCTGCGCATAGCTATCCTCGCCGGTAGAGCTGCCGACTAGGCCAGAAATGATTCGCGCCAGGAAAATGCCGCTGACGATAATCAGGGTCCCGAAGATCACCTTTCCACCCAACTCCGTGATTTCGGCCAGGAAGATTGCGACGGTGCCGCCGCCTAGCGATTGAGCCGCCTCTATGGCTGCTGCGAGGATCACGGCGACAAAGGCAATGTTGGCGACGATCCGCGAGGGATTGCTCGTGCTCGGAAGGACGCCCGTCGACCGCACTGCATCGTCGAACCCGGTCGGCGGCAAAATGCCCTCGATCACAGTTTTCACGAAGCGGGCCAGGACGAAGGCGATGCCAAGCCACAGAGCTGCCGTCAGGATATTCGGGATCGCCGTGAGGATCTCGTTCAGCATGTTCGTCGCCGGAACCGAGATTGCGTCGATCTTGAGCACGTTCAGCGCGGCAATCGCGACCGGGATGATGATCAGAGCGTAAACGAGGATACCCGCGGCTCGAGCCAGAGAATCGCGGGTGGTTCCGGGCATCGTTCCTGGTGGAAGTGCTTCGGGGGCCGTGCGGACAGTGCCGGCGGTATCCCCGATGCCGATGCGGGCGAGAAAACCATCGATGTTGGCCGCGATCAACACGGTCTCGGTGAGCTGACGAACGATTCTGGCAACGATCAGGCCGATGAAGAAGATAAGCCCCGCGGCGAGCAGGTTGGGGACGAACGCGAAAATCTCCGTCACGAGCTCATTGATCGGCGCCAGGATTTGGCCGAGCCCAAGGTAATTCAAGGCTGCCATGATCCCGACCAGCCAGATAATGAGCTTGGCGATTGTGCCGAGCTGGTGACCGACCGTTTCACCGGGTTTGCCCGTGGTGTGCTTGCGAAGCGCTGGGATACGATCGACCAGCCGCTGCATTGCCCATTTCACCGCTCTCGCTACCACCCACGTCGCGATCAGGATGAGGATGGCGATAATCACCTGTGGTCCCCACTCCATTACCTGTGCGTGCCAATAGGCGTTCGTCTCGGCCATTCGTCAGCTCCCCTGTTCAGTCTCGCCATTTTGTAGCGCGTTGCGCCGCTCGGCCCAAAATTTCAGCCGTTCCTGGACCCGTGCTTCGAAACCGCGATCGGATGGCAGATAGAGTTCCTGCGGCTCCAACTCTTCGGGCCAATAATCGGCACCGGAGAAGGCGTCATCCGCGTCATGGTCGTAGGTATAACCTTTGCCGTAGCCGATCTGCTTCATCAGCTTGGTCGGGGCATTCAGGATATGGGCGGGCGGCATCACCGATCCGGTCTCTCGCGCGACCTTCCACGCATCCTTCTGAGCACGATAGGTCGCGTTCGATTTGGGTGCAGTGGCAAGATAGAGGCACGCCTGAACGATCCCGATTTCGCCTTCAGGAGACCCCAGAAAATCGTACATCTCCTTGGCAGCAAGGCACTGAAGCAGTGCATTCGGATCAGCCATTCCGATGTCTTCTACCGCGGCGCGCGTGAGGCGCCGGATCACGTACAGAGGCTCTTCGCCGGCAACCAGCATCCTTGCGAGATAATAGAGCGCCGCCTGCGGGTCCGAGCCGCGCAGGCTTTTGTGAAGGGCGGAGATGAGGTTGTAATGACCCTCGCGATCCTTGTCGTAGATCGGCAGGCGCCGCTGCAGCAGCGCCGCCATTCCGCCAGGATCCAGCGGTTCCTTGAGCTCAATGTCGAACAGCGTCTCGACCTGGTTGAGCAGAAAGCGGCCGTCCCCGTCAGCGCTTGCGACGAGCGCCTCGCGAGCCTCCGTCGTGAGCGGAAGCGGGCGGCCCACCTCCGCCTCTGCGCGCTCGATCAGCGTCTCGAGCGCTCGACTGTCTAGCCGATGTAGAATCAGCACCTGGCAACGGGAGAGCAGCGCGGCGTTGAGCTCGAAGCTGGGGTTTTCAGTTGTGGCCCCGACGAGGGTGACTGTCCCATCCTCGACAAAGGGCAAAAAACCATCCTGCTGGGCGCGATTGAAGCGATGGATTTCGTCAACGAACAGGAGCGTCTGCTGTCCGGCGCGAGCCGCAGTCTTAGCTTCCGCGAACACCTTCTTGAGATCGGCGACTCCCGAGAACACTGCGGAAATCGCGACGAAGCGCATTCCGACGGCCGTGGCGAGCAGCCGGGCGATCGTTGTCTTGCCGATTCCGGGCGGCCCCCAGAGGATCATAGAACTGAGCTTACCTGCGGCGACCATTCGCCCGATCGCCCCTTCAGCTCCCGTCAGATGCTCCTGCCCGACGACTTCGGCGAGGCTTTTGGGCCGCAAACGATCGGCAAGCGGCGCATTCGGTGCGCCTTGTGGCGGGGGCGCTACCGGCGCTTCGTCTCCGAACAGGTCGGCCATCAAAGGCGCAGGATAAAGTCAGCTTGCGAAAATGCACCAAGTCTCTTGTGTTAGATGCATCTAAGATATATCTAAGCTGTATCGAAAGAGATTGGGATGCGCTGCAGACCACATTTTGAAGGAAAGGCCTGGCATGGACCCGAAGGACTGTTCGCAATGCGCGGGGGCCGCGGTTGGCAAGGCAATTGGGGTCCATTCCATTTTGAGTTCGGCGACGAGGGTCCCGGCTGGGGCCATGGCCGGCGCGGGCGCCGCCGCATGTTCGAATCCGGCGAACTTCGGTTGGTATTGCTGAAGCTGATCTCGGACGAGCCGCGGCACGGTTACGACCTCATCAAGGCCATCGAGGAGCTGACTGGCGGCCGGTACGCACCGAGCCCCGGCGTCGTCTATCCCACGCTGACCATGCTTCAGGACATGGGTCTCATCGAAGAAGCGCCCGTCGAGGGCGCCCGCAGGCCGTTCCAGATCACGGCCGACGGCCGGCAGCACCTTGAGGAGCGTGCCGAGGAAGCGGACGAACTCATGCAGCGGCTGAAGGAGCTCGCACCCGATCCGCGTCGGGAGGCGGGACCGGCGATTGGCCGAGCCGTCGGCAATCTGATGGCGGCACTGCGTCATCGCGTCGGGCGAGACGGACTCGATGAGGACCTGCTGCACGAGATTGCCGCAATCCTTGATGAGGCGGCACAGCGGATCGAACGGGCGAAATGACGATCAGCGGCGGGTTACGCGGGCGATGCGCTCCCGCCGCTCGATGACTCGCAAATAGGTTTTCAGGACGGCGCCGTTGATCTCGTCCCAATCCTGCGTTCGTGCATATTCGAGCCCGGCTTCGCCATGCTGGCGGCGAAGATCAGGCTTCCGGGCATAGGTTTCGAGCGCTTCGGCGAACCCTTCGACGTCGCCCGGCTCGACCAGCATTCCGGTCTCACCGTCTCGGACTAAATTGGTCGCGCCGGTTGCGGCGGCCGCAACCACCGGCAGGGCGCACGCCATCGCTTCCAAAGTCACATTGCCAAAAGCTTCGGTAACGGACGGATTCAGGAAGACGTCGGAACTGGCGACGGCCCGGGCAAGGTCAGAGCCCACCAGCTGCCCCACGAAGATCCCGTTGGGCATGTGCTGTTCGAACCACGCCCGAGCCGGCCCGTCGCCGATCACCAGCGGCCGGTGAGGGACCTTGCGTTGGACTAGGAGGTCGACGGTCTCCGCGAACACGTCGAGCCCTTTTTCGAGCACGAGCCGGCCCAGAAACATGACCGCGAGCTCGTGGTCGGCAATGCCAAGGCTGCGGCGCCACTCGATATCGCGCCGCCCCGGGTTGAACTGTTCCCGGTCCACACCGCGAGTCCACATGTAGATCAGCTTGTTCATTCGCTGTGCCCGAAGCACGGCGGCGGTGGATTGCGCCGGAACGAGCAGAGCATCGCACCGCCGATAGATCCTGCGCATGATCGCGCGGATCAGGGGCTCGAAGAACTCTAGATTGTAGTAGCTGAGGTAGGTTTCGAACCGGGTGTGGACCGAGGCGACCACAGGGATTTTCCGACGCCGTGCCCAGCTGACGGCCCGATGCGCGGCGATATCGGGGCTGGAGATGTGAACGATGTTCGGGTCGAATTCAGCCAGATCCGCACGTACGCTGGAAGGCAGGCCGGTCGAAAGCCGGTATTCCGCGCGGCCGGGGATAGAAACCGACGGAAGCGAAATGAGATCGCCAGCCGGCTCGAACGCCGGAGTTTCGGTAGTTGGCGAATAGACTCGTACCTTGGCACCCTGCCGAAGCAAATAGGCGACCAGCCGGTTCAGCGCCTGATTGGCACCATCCCGAACATAATTGTAATTGCCCGAAAACAGGGCGATTCTGAGATCGCTCGGTTGCACGGAGAAGCCCCTTACCCCGCCCCAGCGCAAAGGCAAATCGCGTGGAATCCCCCGCAATCAAACAGGGGCTGCCGCCCGTTGCCCGGCCGGATGCCCGGCTGTTCATTCTCGGCAGCCTTCCCGGTGATGCGTCGCTGGCGGCGCGGCAATATTATGGCCATCCTCGCAACCAGTTCTGGAGGTTGCTGAGCCGGGTCGTGGGCGAGGACTTGCAGGCGGTGGATTACGGGGCTCGTCTGGAGCGGTTGATGCAGCACCGGATCGGTCTTTGGGATGTCGTCGCCGAGGCCGAACGGCCGGGCAGCCTCGATCAGTCGATGAAGCGAGTCGGCCACAATCCGCTCGCCGACTATTTCGCCGCTTTTTCCCAACATGAGGCCGTGGCGTTCAACGGATCGACCGCTGCGGCAATTGGGCACAAACTCCTCGGCGGGACCAGACTCAGGCTCATCGATCTTCCTTCCTCCAGCCCCGCGAACACGCGGCCGTTTTCCGAAAAGGCGCTGGCTTGGCGGGTGCTTACCGAATTCGTCTGACGGGGCTTGGCCGTTGCGAAAATTGACGGCAGAGTCATTCGCATGATCGAAAGCAGCGAAAGCGACCGCCTGTCGATGGTGGACGAGGCGCTGGTCGCCGGAACCATCGCCAACACGAACGGACTCCTGGTGATCCTTGCAAAGCTGGTCGCAAAGGGAATTTTCGACCAGGACGATCTGAAGGCTTTTTCCGACAGCTACTCGAAGCCGCTCGACCATGTCGGGATGCGCGA
>Ga0207640_10001233_pt1 | contig 13942 bp, 11 predicted proteins | sample KBSCornC42_FD_184300 | JGI IMG/M metagenome (GOLD analysis project Ga0207640, IMG submission 184300) | Corn rhizosphere microbial communities from Kellogg Biological Station, Michigan, USA - KBS Corn C4-2 (SPAdes) (version 2) | ecosystem: Host-associated > Plants > Roots > Rhizosphere > Soil ... | reverse complement strand
CCAGGGCGCCGAGCACCTTGACCGACATGCCGAAGTTGCCGACGTCGGCATACGCGGTGTTGTTGCGGCAGAAGGGAATGCGGATGCCGCCGATCACACCGACGCGCTTGGGGGTGTTGTCCATGTCCTTGAGGATTCCAGCCGGGGCGAGCGTTCAAGGCTAACGCGCCGTGCCAGCGCGCGAAAGCCCGTGTTAAGCCGGTGCTAGACTTCCGGTTCTTTGCCGTTCGGATTTGCCAACCGTGGAAGCCTCCTCGCTGGTCGCCCTGCCCATCGTGCTGGCGCTGGAGCTGTCGCCCGGCGATACGCCGGACCGCCTGAGCCTGAGCCGCGACGAGGCCGCCGAACTGGCCGCCCTGGCCGCTGCCGACCTGCACGCCCTGGTGCCGCAGGTGGACCAGGCCCGCCTGGCGGTGGCCGGCGCGCTGTTCGACGCGGTGGAACTGCTGCGCCCCGGCTTCCCCGTCTGGGCCACCCTGGATGAACTGGCCCGCCGCGTACCGCGCGGCCATCTGGATAACGTGGTCGCGTTCGGCACCCACGACGGCCACATGCCGGCCCAGCCGCTGGAACCGGAGCGCGCCTACGCCGATGGCCCGATGCGCCTGCTGCCGCTGAGCCTGCTGGCGCCCGAGGCGCTGGCCGAGGAACTCAGCGAGCGGCTGGAAGTGGAACTGGTCGGCCGCGGCGAAGCCGGCGCGCGCACCGCCGACTGGCTGATGCGCACCCTGGGCGTGCGCCTGGAGCATGTGCGCTACCTCAGCCGCAACGACCTGCTGGCGATGACCTGCGTGCAGTACGAGCACGTCAACCTCGCCGCGCTGTGGTCCCTGCTCGAATGCGCGCTGCTCACGCCGTACCGCGAGGAAGCCACGCTGAGCGCCCGCGGCCTGGCCCTGCGCTATGCCGACGGCAAGGTATTGATCCAGTCGCCGACCGACTGGGCCGCCGCGCAGGCCATCGATCCGGCCCAGCGCGCGCACGACCTGGCCGGCATCGTGTTCGAACTGCGCCAATACGCCGCCCTGCTCGACGCCCATCGCATCGCGCAGGCGCTCGAATCGGCCCAGGCCACCGCCACCGCGGCCGAGCCCGGTTATCTCCTGGAAATATTCGGCACGCTCGATCCGGCCTATGGCGAACCCCGCCTGCATGCGCACGAAGCGCCGGGCCTGGGCGTGGTCGCGGTGACCCTGGCCCAGCGCGGCGAGAACGGCCGCGCGCGCGTGCTGGCCAACGGTTATCCGCTGCAGCCGCGGGCGCTGGGTCCGCTGGTCGCGGCGCTGGCCGAACGCAGCGGCATCGCCGCCGAACTGCACGCCCTGGGCCGCATCGTGCTGGATGAGTCCGGCCGTCTCAGCGCGCCGGCCGAACCGCTGCACTGAAGGGCGCAAGGCCGGCGTCAGAAAGCCGGTCCCGAAAAGCTTGTGCGCCTAGACATTTCCTTCACGTCGCCGCGGCGTCCGCCTACTGCCCAGGGCTCGCCACTTGGCGCATCATGCGATCTCTAGCGTCCTACAGGGGTGGATGGACGGGCGGTATGGGCATGCAGCGGATCGAACCCGATCAAGCGACCGGGCCGGCATCGTCCGAGCCCGACTGGGCTGCTCGTGTCGTACACGGCGCGCCGGCGCTGATCGCCTATATCGACCGCGAGCTGCGCATCCGCTTCGCCAACGCCGCGCATCAGTCCTGGCTGGGCGTGGACCCCGCCCAGCTGCACGGCCGCCACGTCGCCGAAGTGCTCGACGAAGCCAGCCTGCTGCGCGCCGGCCCCTGCCTGGAAGAAGCGCTGCGCGGCCATCCTTCCGTATACGAAGGCGAGATGTTCGCCGGCCAGTCGCGCTGCTATGTGCACGGCAGCTTCCAGCCCGACTACGACGCCGACGGCAATGTCTGCGGCATCTTTGTCGTGCTGATCGACATCACCGAGCGCCACGCGCTGGAAACCCGCCTGCGCGAAAGCGAGCAGCGCTTCTTCGGCGCCTTCCAGCACGCCGCCATCGGCATGGGCCTGGTCGCGCCGGACGGCCGCCTGCTGCGCGTCAACGCCGCGCTGTGCCAGATGCTCGGCTACCGCGAGCAGGAACTGCTGCAGCTCAATATCCGCGAGATCACCCATCCGGACGACGTGGCCAAGAGCTTCGAGCTGGCCACCGAGCTGATGGAAGGCAAGCGCGATTCCTACCAGCTGGAAAAGCGCTACTTCCACCGCGACGGCCACGTGGTGCACGTGCTGCTGACCGTCTCGCTGGTGCGCGCGCCGGACGGCACGCCGTTCCACGCGGTGGCGCAGATCCAGGACATCAGCCAGCGCAAGGCCTACGAGGAAGCGCTGTTCCGCGAGCGCGAGCTGGCCGAAGTCACCTTGCGCTCGATCGGCGACGCGGTGATCACCACCGACCTGCAGCTGCGCGTGACCTCGCTCAATCCGATCGCCGAGGCGATGACCGGCTGGAGCCACGCCGAGGCGTCTGGCCGCTCGATCGAAGACGTATTCCGCCTGCTCGACGGCGACAACGGCGAGCTGCTGCGCAATCCGCTGCGCGAGGCGATCGGGCGCGACACCATCGTCGAACTGCGCGGCAACGCGATGCTGGTGCATCGCAATGGCTTCCGCACGCCGATCGAGGATTCCGCCGCATCCATCCACGATCACGCCGGTAACGTCATCGGCGGCGTGCTGGTGTTCCACGACGTCAGCGCCACCCGCGCGCTGGTGCTGAAGATGGCGCATATGGCCCAGCACGACACGCTGACCGGCCTGCCCAACCGGCATCTGCTGCAGGCGCGGCTGGCCCAGGTGATCGCGGCGGCGCGGCGCCGGCGCGGGCGCGCGGCGCTGATCTTCATCAACCTGGACCACTTCAAGCACATCAACGATTCGCTCGGCCACCAGACCGGCGACCAGCTGCTGCGCCTGTTCGCCGCGCATCTGCGCGGCCTGCTCGGCGGCGACCATATCGTCAGCCGCACTGCCGGCGACGAATTCATGGTGGTGCTGCCGCACGTGGACAGCGCCGCCGACGCGGCCAAGACCTGCGAGCTGCTGATGCGCCGCTGGCACGAGCATCCGCCGCACGAGCTGGCCGAGCTGGCGCTGAGCTTCAGCGCCGGCATCAGCCTGTATCCGGACGATGCGGACGACGCGGAAGCGCTGATCCGCCACGCCGACACCGCCATGTACGAAGCCAAGATGCAGGGCCGCAACAGCTACCGGCTGTTCACCGCGGCGATGACCGAGCGTCCCGCCGCGCAGATGCGCATCGAGCGCGACCTGCGCATCGCGATGCGCCGCGGCGATCTGCAATTGCATTACCAGCCCAAGGTGGACGCGCTGACCGGCGTGGTAGTCGGCGCCGAGGCGCTGCTGCGCTGGCAGGTGGATGGCCGCGATGTCTACCGCCCCGACCAGTTCGTGCCGGTGGCCGAGGAAAGCGGCCTGATCGGCCCGCTCGGCCGCTGGGCGCTGCAGCAGGCCTGCCAGCAGGCGGCGGCGTGGCATCGCTCCGGGCGCAGCGTGTCGATCGCGGTGAACGTGGCGCCGCCGCAGTTCCTGCAGCCGGGTTTCCACGACGTGCTGCGCGACATCCTGCGCGAGAGCGGCCTGCCGCCGGGGATGATCGAGCTGGAGCTGACCGAACGCATGGTGATGTCCGGCGGCGACCACAGCCGCGCGTTGATGCAGCAGCTGAAGGAGCTGGGCGTGAGCCTGGCGCTGGACGATTTCGGCACTGGCTACAGCAGCCTGTCCTACCTCAAGCACTTCCCCATCGATGTGCTGAAGATTCCGCGCACCTTCGTGCGCGACGTGGCCACCGACACCGACAGCGCGGCGATCGCCGACGCGATCATCACCATGGCGCAAAGCCTGGAGATGAGCGTGGTAGCCGAAGGCGTGGAGACGCCGGAGCAGGCGGATTACCTGCGCCAGGCCGGCTGCCGGCTGCTGCAGGGCTTCCTGTATGGGGCGCCGATGCCGGCGGTGGAGTTCGAGCGGCTGCTCGTGCCTGCGTGATGCCGAGAGCACCGCACTTCTCCGGGGAGAGGGCGGGGAGAGGGGCCGGGGCTCGCCTCACCGTAGCTCGTCATTCCGGCGCAGGCCGGAATCCAGTAGCGATCCCTTCGATGGTTACCGTCGCGCTGCGCTTAATTCGAAAGGCGGAAGACTGAGGCGAAAGTCGCGCGGTGTCGTTACTGGATGATTCGCTTCGCTCACCCCTTCGGGGCCGTCCTTCGGACGTTCTTCGCGCTACGCGCTACGTCCGGCCTGCGCCGGAATGACGGGCGTTCTAGAAGCCCGCCTCATACATGAAGTAATGGCAGCGCTCCATGCCCAACCCCGCATACGTCCGCTGCGCCCGCTCATTCTCCGTCTCGACATACAGACGCACACCAACCGCGCCAGCTTCACGCGCACGCTGTTTCACGGCGTCATACATCGCGCGAAACGCACCGCCACGCCGCGCCTGCTCCACGACATACACGCTCTGGATCCAGAAGAAATCCCCGCAGCGCCAGTCGCTCCACTCATAGGTCACCAGCAGGCAGCCCACCGGCTCGCCTTCGCGCTCGGCCACCAGATAGAAACCGCGCCGCGGTTCGTCGAACACCGCCGCCACGCCGCGCGCCAGCACCGCGGGATCCAGGCGCTTCTGCTCGGTCTCCCAGGCCATCGCTTCATTCCACTGCGCGATGTGCTGGATATCGCCGCGCTGCGCGGCCCGGACGGTGAATGACATGGCAGAAGCTCCGCGGTATTCGTAAGTATTCAAGACTGCGGCGGCCGCCGCGTGCGCGACGCACCCAGCTTGCGCGTCAGCGTATTGCGCCCGACGCCCAGCGCCGCCGCCGCATGCTGGCGGTGGCCGCCATGCACGGCGAGCGCGGCCTGCATCAAGGTGTGATCCAGCGCCGCACGGGCACGCGCGTGGATCTCGCTCTCGCCATCGGCCAGCGCCAGCGCCGCCCATTCGCGCAAGGCATCGGTCCAGTCACCGAGCGCAGGCGCGGCGGCCGTGCCGCCAAGATCGGCCGGCAGAATCTCCGCACCCGGCGCGATCACCGCCAGGCGGCGGCACAGGTTCTCCAGCTCGCGCACATTGCCCGGGAAATCGCGCTGCGCCACGGCCTTCAAGGCGGCCTTGGAAAAACGCTTCGGCGCAAGCTTCAGTTCGCGCGCCGCGGCGGCGAGGAAATGCTGGGCCAGCAACGGAATATCCGCGCGCCGCTGGCGCAGCGCCGGCAGTTCGATGCGCACCACGTCCAGCCGATGCTTGAGGTCCGCGCGGAACAGGCCGGCCGCGACGCGCGCATCCAGATCCTGATGCGTCGCCGCCACGATGCGCACATTGCCGCGGATCAATTCGCGCCCGCCCACCCGGTAGAACTCGCCGCCGGCCAGCACGCGCAACAGCCGCGTCTGCAGCGCCAGCGGCATATCGCCGATCTCATCGAGGAACAGCGTGCCGCCCTCGGCCTGCTCGAAACGTCCGGCATAGCGGCGCGTAGCGCCGGTAAACGCGCCGGCTTCGTGGCCGAACAGTTCGCTTTCCAGCAGCTCGCTGGGAATCGCCGCGGTGTTGAGCGCGACGAAAGGACGTCCACGCCGCGCGCTTTCCTCGTGCAGCGCGCGCGCCACCAGTTCCTTGCCGGTACCGGTTTCGCCGGTGATCAGCACATTGAGCTCGCTGGCGGCGACGCGGCCGATCAGGCGGAACACCTCGCGCATCGCCGCGCTTTCGCCAAGCAGAGCGTGCGCGGGAACCAGCGGCGCAGGCGCCGGCGTGGCGGCGACGGGCACATCAGCCAGCGCGCGCTGGACCGAGGCCACAGCCTGGTCCAGATCGAACGGCTTGGCCAGATAGTCGGCCGCGCCGGCGCGATACGCCGCGGCGGTGGTGGCCACGTCGGTAAACGCGCTCATCACGATCACCGGACCAATCCCGCGCGCCTTCAGATCATTGAGCAGCGCCAGCCCATCCTCGCCCGGCATGCGCACATCGGTCAGCAGCAAGGCCGGCCGCGCATCGCGCAAGGCTGCGCGCACCGATTCGGCATCGCCGAACTCGCGCACCGCCAGCCCCGCATCGCGCAGCGCTTCGGCCAGTACGAAGCGCACGCCGCGATCGTCGTCGGCGATCCAGATCTCTTCACTCATGCGTGCGCTCCAGCGGCAGGTACAACGAAAACACCGTCTCGCCCGGCCGGCCGGCATGGCGCAGCTCGCCGCCGTGCTCGCGCGCGATCTCGCGCGCCAGGGCCAGGCCCAGGCCGCTGCCATCGGCGCGTCCGGAGACCAGGGGTTCGAACAAGGTGTCGCGCAGCGCGGCGGGCACGCCAGGGCCGTCGTCGGCCACATCGACGCGCAGCGCCGTGCGCAGCATGCGTTCGCCTACACGCAGTCCATGCTCGACGCGCGTGCGCAACGTGAGCGTGCGCGCGCCGGCTTCGACCGCATTGCGCGCCAGATTCAACAGCACCTGCTGCAGCCGTTCGGCGTCGCCTTTCACGTCGGGCACGCTGGGGTCGTAGTCGTGGCGCAGCTGCGGCGGCTCGGGCTCGGCCTGCAGCAGATCGGTCAGCCATTCGAGCTGCTCGTGGATATTCACCGGACCCAGCCGCGGCGCGCCGTCGTGATGCAGCAGGCGGTTGGCCAGCGAGGCGAGCCGGTCGGCTTCGGCGATCACCAGCCCCGCCAGCGCTTTCAGATCTTCATCGGCCACACGCCGCTGCAGCAGCTGCGCCGCACCGCGCAGACCGGCCAGGGGATTCTTCACCTCATGCGCGAAGCCGCGCAGCGTGGCCGACAGCGGCGAAGCGGCCGGCGCCGCCGGCGCCAGCACATGGACCTCGAGCAACAAGCCGCCATCCACCGGCTGCAACGAAACATCGGCCGGCCATTCGCGCCCGCGCGCGTTGCGCAGCGCCACGCCGCGCAACTGCACCGCCCGTTGTTCCGCCACGGCGCGCCCGGCCTGCCCCAGCCAGTCCGGCTCATGCAGCAACAAGCCCAGCGGCTGCCCGGCCGCACTGCGCGGCCCGGTATCCAGCCATTCCGCCAGCGCCGGATTGATCCACACCACCCGCAGCCCCGCGTCGACCAGGGCCAGCCCGGTCGACATCTGCTCCGCCCAGGCGCGCCAGGATGCCGTGTTCATTGCACCATCATGGACAATGCTTGGAGTTGGTGCAATGGGCGTCTTATTCGTTTTTTGGCGGAGATGGCTTGACTGTTCCCAGGCCCATAGTTTGTGCAGTTAATACAAACTTTGGCGTTTGACCTCGGAACAAACTATGCCATTTGGTTCCTAAGCCGAAAGCTCAGTAAATCAGGTGGTTGCCACCTCACAGCGAGGAGGTGTACACCGAAAAAGACCGGTTCGCCTCTGAATCGTCAGGGATTTAGGGTGCAGTATGGACATCCCCATGGATGCCACCTTCCGCTTTTTCGGTGCTCAACCGGTCGGGATCTATTGGCCTGACGTCGCACTTGTCCCCTGAAGCCCCCTGGGATGAGCTTTGTTCAAACGTTTTGTCGTGGCTACGGCGCTCAGCACCTGTATCCCGTAGGACTTCTACAGCGACTTGCGCAGCTCTCGTCTTGAAATCGAGCATTCCCTTACTCGCTTCTGGCTATTTGGGGGACTTCTTCAGGAATTCGGCGAACCGCGCAACTTCTTGAACATCGCTTTCAGATAACCCTTTAACCGCTCGCGCCAGGAAAGCGAATTGTTTCGGCTCCGTATCTTCTGGTTCGCGTCCGGACAATAGGTATTCGACGCTCACTCGGTAGAGCCTGGCTAACCTGTCGAGTTCCGTAGCCTCGATCTTCCTACCGCCGGACTCCATAAGTGTCACGGACGGCCTGGAAAGCTGTAGAGCTACCGCAACTTCGTCCTGAGAAAGACCCAAGTATTCGCGCGCACCACGCAAGCGCTCAGCCAGCTCCTGGCGCGGCGTTCTTTTTTCGGCGCTCATGCTTGGCTTTCCTCGACCACTTTAAGGATTTGGTCGCGCAGCTTGGTAACGAATTCTTCTTTGTCCTTGTAACCACCGCGCTGGATGACCGCTTCCACCGGAATTTTCCGTTTGAATAAGGTGTCGACCTCAAGCAGAACAGCAACGGCCGTGATCGAATCTAGCGCAGCGCCAAGCTGGTCCGTGCTTGTCGGAGCATCACTTATCGGAATTTCATTGCCATCCCAGAAGTCACTGAGGATCCGTTCGAGCTCGGCCTTATGCTCGTTCATGTAGCGCCTCGTTACCATCATGGTAAGAAAATCGTACCATGATGAAATGCCAATCGCAATGAGTCTCCGGGTTCCTCAGCCTCGCATCGACTGCCGGCGTCTCACTGTGACGTCACTTGGTCCACAAGGGGGCCGCCAGACAGACGGCGGTTTTGGCGTCCGGCGCTGGCCTCGAGCGGGCACCTACTTTGGGCCAAGCTGTGCCCGCCCTGGCGAAGTGGGCATCAACGTAAGCAATTGATTTCAATTGCCTTGACGCACTTTACCTACGCTCGTGCGGCAAAGTGCGTGCGCGGGGGTGCTACCCGCACAAACTATGTGTCCGTCAGCTAGTACCGACTATGCGCCTGTGAACATGACCTCAAATCCCTTAAAAAGAATGGCCTACCTCGGTTTTGGCGGAAAAGAGAAGCTTGTAGGTCAAAATATTCATTTACTGTTTAACTATCTACAGCGCTCGCCGGACCTGCTCCGCACGGCTGGCCGCCCATGACCGCCACTCATCGCTGACGAGAGCGTGCCGCGCGGTGTCCTCCCAGATCTCAGCCGCAATCAGCTTGGCGTCGATGTCGTCCGTAGCGATCACCGGCTCCTCCTGCAATGGCGGCACCAATCCTGTCTTGGCGGAGGGCACCCAGCGCATCGGTGTCATGTCGTAAACCGGCGAAAGTGTCAGCGCATGGGGCCAGCCGTCTCCCACCAGGAAGCTCAGGTTGCGCATGTGCATGTCGTTATTGAGAAGCAGGTGGCCGATCGTGGCCAGATGCTCGGTCAGCTGCAGCTGGCTGGCATCGACTACGCCTAGCCGCTCGAGGTGGGCGACGGCTCGCACCCAACCATTCTGCGGGCCGTGGTAATTGAAGGTCCGCGCCAGCGGCATCAGCGCGACCATGCCGCATCGCCCACGCGCGCCCACGCGGTCAAAACGCGTGGTCTCCAGGAAGAGACGATCGTCGTGGATCCACACTTCCGTGCTGGCAGCCGCGATGCCGTGCAGCGTCATCACCTGGTTGGCGATGGCCTCCGTCACCATGACGTCCGCCCATCGCCGCGCCGCAGCGTCGCCGCCGATCCTGCCGCTGAATTTCACGATCACCGGCCGCACCGTCTCTGCTTCGGCCACGACCGCGGTGAACTTGGGCTGCTCGCCTTCGGCTGATGCGCCGATCACCGCACCTTCCATTGCCCGGTCAGCGCGGATCGCATATTCGGCGTTGCGATTGGCAAGCGTCACTTCCTGATCGGGCAAGTCGATGGCCGGACCGATCGAAAGATTGCCGCGCCAATCCCAAGGCACTTGAGCAGCGGCCGTAACGATCTGCTCGTCAGTCCACGCCTCGACATCCAATGGCCAGCCCTGCGCCTCCGCGTGTTGACGCACCCACGCGCGGCCGAGGAAGCCGGCCGGCCGGAACGCGTCCATAAACCAGGGCAGGCCCTGATAGACCGGCAACTCCCCTTGTCCGAGCCAGCCGAGCTGCATCCACGGTTTGGCTTCCTGCACCTGCTCGAACGCCCATTGGTCGGCCGCCAGCGCGACCAGCGAGCCGAGCAGGTGGTCTTCGCCGGCCTCGTTACGCACGTAGATGGATGCTGATTCAACGCCGTCCCGACACAACGCATAAGCGCGGAAGCGCCTGCTGCCCAGACGCAGCAGACCAGGAGTATCGGCCAGCGCACGCTCGAAACTACGCTGGCTGCCGAAGTCGTCCTTGACGCGTTCGTACAGATCGCCCGACTTCATGGCACCCCAGCGGGCAAGCGCCTGGATGATCGCGGTCATGGCTGGCTCCTGGCGGAAATAAGCAGGGGAAATTCCCTTACAGTTCCGTAGGCTACGTGCCTTTTGGCGGAAATGATGGCCACCGGACAACAAATATTCAGTCAGTGTTTATTATTTAACGGCATCGCTGCGGTCTGGCGAAGCCAGCAGGAGGCTACCCAGTCCCACAACGCGCACAGTCTCCGCACTAAAGATCCGAGGCATAACGCCGTCTAAGAGAACCCGCCACGGCTATTAGATCGAGTCACTTTCCCCACATCTTTTTTTCGCCCGGAAGATGTGCGTCCGCTCACAAAACTGCCCTACTATCACGCGATGCCGACCTCTCTTTCACCGCTCTCCAACGAAGCCCGCCGCGGCAGCCTCGCCTGTGTCGGCTTGGGCATGACCCTGGGTTCGCACCTCACTCCGCTGGCGCGCAGCCATATCCAGCAGGCGGACGTGGTGTTTGCCGGGCTTTCCGATGGCGTGGTGGAGTTGTGGCTGCAGCGGATGCATGCCGATGTGCGCAGCCTTCAGCCGTATTACCGCGAAGGCAAGTCACGCATGAAGACCTATCGCGAATGGGTCGAGGTGATGATGGCCGAGGTGCGCGCCGGCAAGCGCGTGTGCGGCGTGTTCTACGGGCATCCGGGCATCTTCGCGTGGTCGCCGCACAAGGTGATCGAAGTAGCGCGCGCGGAAGGCTTCCAGGCGCATATGGAGCCGGGCATTTCCGCGGAGGATTGCCTCTACGCGGATCTGGGCATCGATCCGGGCCGCCTCGGCTGCCAGCATTTCGAAGCGAGCCAGCTGCTGTTCTACGAGCGCCGCATCGACAACGCCGGCTATCTGGTGCTGTGGCAGGTGGGCCTGGTGGGCGACCGCTCGCTGGGGCGCTTCGCCACCGGGCCGAAGTACCGCGAGCTGCTGGTGGAACTGCTCAACCGCGATTACCCGCTCGACCACGAAGTCATCATCTACCGCGGCGCCACGCTGCCGATCGAGAAGCCGCGCATCCGCCGCATTACGCTGCGCGAACTGCCGCAGGTGGAAGTGACTTCGGAGGAGACGGTGGTGCTGCCGCCGTCGCAGACCCTTCAGCGCAATCTTGCCATGCAGGAACGGTTGGAAGCCCTGGACCAGGAAAGCGCGCTGGCATGAAGCCGACACGGCGCGCGCTTATGCTTTTCGGGGCCCAGCGCCCCGCGTGACCTGGCTGTATGCCACGTCTTTGATGACATGGCAGACAACCTGGGGAACCACCGGCGCATCCATCCCGCCGGCATGCGACACCAAGCGGCCGCACCATAACGAACGTAAACAGGGGACTTAGGGGAAAACTCATGATGGATACCATCGATTTGCTCGAGGCGATCGGCAGCGACGCGTCGCTGCGCCACCTGCCGGGTGACGAACTGGCCAAGACGCTCGAAGCGCAGGCGTCCGAAGCGCTGAAGACCGCCGCGGCCACCGGCGACAGCGCGCCGCTGGTGGTGGAGCTGGGCGCGAAGAAGTCCGAGCCGCCGCAGGTCACGCAGGCGCCGGGCCACGAAGAAGAAGAAGCGCCCGACGAGCTGCCGCCGCTCGCGCCCGAAGAAGAGTAAGCACGGCGCCCGCGTCGGATACGACGCCGCCATGGCCTGGCCGACAAGCCGCCTGAAGACCTGGACCGCCTGCGCGGTCCTGGCTTTGGGCGCGCTTGCGCAGCCCGGCCACGCCGAGATGCCGGGCTCGATCACCATCGACCCGGCGCCGGCGTCCAGCATCGGCGACCCCTCGGCCTTCCTCGACCAGGCCGAAAACCTGCAGCGCAAGAACCATCCCAGGTTCGTGCAGATGCTGCAGCAGCTGCACCGCGAGACGCCCAAGCTCTCGCCGCGCGACGAATGGCGCCTGCGCTATCTCGATGCCTGGGAAGTGATGTTCCAGGGCAACTACGCCAAGTCGGAACAGGAACTGCGCGACATCATCGAGCACGCCAGCGACGAGGCGATCCGCCTGCGCGCTTCCTCGCTGCTGCTGATGAACCTGGGCTGGAACCAGCGCTACGAGGAAGCCTTCACCCTGGCCAACCGGCTGGCGGCGGAGCTGCCGTCGATCAAGGACCCCATGACGCGCTTCCTGGTCCTGATGAATCTCTCGCAGATGCTCGATCTTGCCGGCCAGACCGATCTGGCCACCAAGTACGCGCGCATGATGGACGAGGCCATCCCGCCCGGCGAAAACCGCTGCCTGCCGCTCAACCTGCTGGTGGCCGCGCTGTACAACGGCAAGCGCCTGCATTCGGCCAGCCCCGAAGTGCAGGAAGGCATCGACGCCTGCACCGCGGCGCAGCAGCCGGTCGCCACCAACAGCATCCGGCTGGTGCTCGGCAGCCTGTATATCGACGAGAAGCAGCCGGCCAAGGCGATGGCCTTGCTCGATCGCATCGCGTCCACCATCGAAGTCAACCGCTTCTATCCGCACATGCTGTCCGCGCAGGCCGAACGCGCGCAGGCGCATGCGATGCTCGGCGACGACAACGCGGCGCGCAACGCCGGCCTCGCCGCCGTCGCCATGGCGCACAAGGGCGAGATCAGCGAATGGCTGATGGTGGCGTACCAAGTGCTCTACGAGGTTGAAAAGCGCCAGGGCCACGCCGCCGCCGCGCTGGCTTATCACGAGCAGTACGCCGCGCAGGACAAGGGCTACCTCAACGATGTCAGCGCGCGCACGCTGGCCTACGAAATGGCGCAGCAGCATCTGCACGTGCAGCGCCTGGAAACCGATGCGCTGAGCAAGCAGAACAGCATCCTGCGCCTGCAGCAGGCCTTGAATACCAAGGCGGTGGAAACCAGCCGGCTGTATATCGCCTTGCTGCTGATGATGCTGGTCTCGATCGTGTTCTGGCTGTTCCGCATCAAGCGTTCGCAGTTACGTTTCAAGAAGCTGTCCTGCGTGGATGGCCTGACCGGCATCCTCAATCACCAGACCTTTATCGCCGAGGCCGAGCGCGCGCTGCATCTGCTCGAGAAGAAGCACGGCCACGCCTGCCTGATGTTTATCGATCTGGACCATTTCAAGCAGATCAACGATACCCATGGCCATGCGGTCGGCGACGACATGCTCAAGCATGTGGTGTCGCTGTGCCGGCCGCTGCTGCGTTCCACCGATCTGTTCGGCCGCCTCGGCGGCGAGGAGTTCGGCATCCTGGTGCTGGACTGCGGCCGCGAGCAGGGTCTGATGCTGGCCGAGCGCCTGCGCAAGGCGATCGAGTCGACGCCGGCCAGCAGCGAGGGGCATGACGTGTCGCTGTCGGCGAGTATCGGCATGGCGTTTACCGGCAACTCCGGTTACACGATGCAGCCCCTGTGCCGCGATGCGGATGCGGCGCTGTATCGCGCCAAGCGTGGCGGGCGTAACCGGGTGGTGGCGGATGGCGGTGATGAAGTACACGCAAAGCGTGCGTGAGCTCTCCACGATCGTCATTCCGACGTAGACCGGACGAGCTCTCCATTCGATGGTCGCGATGCCCTGCATCCCCCTCCGGGGAGAGGGTTGGGGTGAGGGGCCGGGGCTCGCCTCACCATTCACTACTCGTCATTCCGACGCAGGCCGGAATCCGCTTTTGCTCGTCATTCCGGCGCAGGCCGGAATCCGCTCTTGCTCGTCATTCCGGCGCAGGCCGGAATCCGCTCTTGCTCGTCATTCCGGCGCAGGCCGGAATCCGCTCTTGCTCGTCATTCCGGCGCAGGCCGGAATCCAGTAGCGATAACGCCAGATTCTCGCGAAGAAGCCATCCGACGCTTTCGCGAGAACCCAGCACTGTCGCTACTGGATTCCGGCCTACGCCGGAATGACGGTGTCTCATATTGGTTGCGGTATGTGTAAATCGGACTTGTACTAACTACAACTGGCAGTTGCCTCTGCTAAGTTGCTTGGTGTT
>Ga0207640_10001229_pt1 | contig 13961 bp, 14 predicted proteins | sample KBSCornC42_FD_184300 | JGI IMG/M metagenome (GOLD analysis project Ga0207640, IMG submission 184300) | Corn rhizosphere microbial communities from Kellogg Biological Station, Michigan, USA - KBS Corn C4-2 (SPAdes) (version 2) | ecosystem: Host-associated > Plants > Roots > Rhizosphere > Soil ... | reverse complement strand
CTGGAAATTCGGCGCGGCAATCGGTCATGTACTTGCCGCCGAATACGCCGAGATGAAGCATCTCCGCCGGGGTCAACTCGGGTGCGAAGCCCTCTGCGAAGTCGCGCCCTTCCCGCGCCGTCAGTTCATAGCGGTAGTCGCGCTGCATCCGGTCGTCGACCCTGACCCAGCGCGCCGCGCTCACCGGATCGAGGCCGCGTGGATCTCGTCAATCGCGCTGCCGAGCGAGCCGGAGAACTCGTCGTCGCTCATCTGGTGGCGCAAGTCCTCAAGCAGCGCGCGGCTGAAACTCGCGATGATCCCACGATTCCTGGCGAGCTCGGCACAAGCCTCGGGGCGGTTGTAGCCGCCCGACAGCGCCACGACCTTGAGCACTTTGGGGTGGTCGACAAGGGGCTCGAACGAGCCCGGAGTGACCGGCAGGCTGAGCTTGAGCATGACCTGCTCATCATGGTCCAAGCTATCGAGATGCCTGAGGATTTCTTCGAGCAGGAGCGCATCGCATTCGGCGCGGGTGGCGCTCTTGATGTTCACCTCGGGCTCGAGGATCGGCATCATCCCCCTGGCCAGCACCTGACGACCCACGTCGAACTGCTGGGCGACGATCCCTGCGATGCCGTCGCGGTTCGCCGAGTTGATCACCGAGCGTTCCTTGGTCCCGAACACGCCGAGCGCCTTTGCCCGGTCGAGAAGCGTGTCGAGCTCGGGCATCGGCTTCATCAGTTGAACGCCGTTCTCTTCGGCCTCGAGCCCCTTGTCGATCTTGATGAACGGCACCACGCCTTTCTCGATCAGCGCCTGCGGCACCGGCGTGCCGTCGATCGCGCCGTCCATTGTCCGTTCGAACAGGATCGCTCCGAGCACCTTCTCCCCGGTAAAGCAGGGCGAGGAGATGATTCGGCTGCGCATCGCGTGGATCAGCCCGAACATCTCTTCGTCGTCCGCGTAGGCGTCCTCCCCGATCCCATAGCCCTTCAGCGCCTTGGGGGTCGAACCGCCCGACTGGTCAAGCGCGGCGATGAAGCCGTCGCCCTTGCGGACACGTTCGAGCATCTGATCGTAATTCATTGCGTTCCCTTGCAAACGTATGTGCGGATCAGGTCCGCTTGCCCATCTTCTTGATAATTGCGGTGAAACTCAGCACCGGCCGTCCGTCCGCGGTGGCGAGCCCCCGGACAAAGATCGTCTTGTGCCCGCCGCGGGTCACCTCGCCGGTCGCTTCGATCAGTTCGCCGACCCGCGCGGAATCGAGAAAATCGCCCGAAAGGTTGACCGTCACGCCGTGATGATCGCCCAGCGCCTCGCGCGCGAGGGTGAAGATGGCTGAGTCCGCGAAAGTCAGCAGGCAGCCGCCGTGCATGAACCCGCCGCCGTTCATGTGCCGGGCCTGGGCACGGAAGGCGCAGCGACCGCGGCCGTCGGCGTCGAACTTCTCATAGAACGGTCCGGCGCGCTGCTCGAAAGCGTCGCTCTGCCACACCGACCACCCGGCGAACTCGCCTTCTGTGACCAACCGAAGTCTGTCGTTGACCGATACCGCCTGGTCCTCGCTCATGCGGCGGCCTTGAGCGCAGCCACGCCGGGCAGCACCTTGCCTTCCATCCATTCGAGGAAGGCTCCACCGGCGGTTGAAACGTAAGTGAAATCGCCGGTCACGCCGGCGTGGTTGAGCGCGGCCACGGTATCACCGCCGCCCGCCACCGACACCAGCGAACCCTCCTTGGTCAGCGCCGCCGCGGTCCGCGCCAGCGCCACCGTGGCGGCATCGAACGGTGGCGTCTCAAAGGCGCCGAGGGGCCCGTTCCAGATCAGCGTGCGGCACGTCTTGAGCACATCGGCCAACGCCTCGACCGCCTGCGGACCGATATCGAGGATCATCTCGTCGGCGGCGACCTCGTGGACGTTGCAGGTCCGCAGGCTCGCTGGATTGGCGGCGAACGCCTTCGCGACCACGACGTCATAGGGCAGATGCACCGTGCAGCCGGCGGAGTCCGCCGCCTCGAGGATGCTCTCCGCGGTGGCGGCGAGATCGTGCTCGCATAGCGACTTGCCGACCTCGACCCCGCGGGCGGCGAGGAACGTGTTGGCCATCCCGCCGCCGATGATCAGGTGATCGACCTTGCTTACAAGGTGCCTGAGCACGTCGAGCTTGGTCGAGACCTTGGCCCCGCCGACCACCGCTGCGACCGGGTGCTGCGGATCGCCCAACGCCTTCTCCAACGCCTCGAGCTCGGCCTGCATCGCTCTGCCGGCGTAGGCCGGAAGCACCCGAGCCAAACCTTCGGTCGAGGCGTGGGCACGGTGCGCAGCGGAAAATGCGTCGTTCACATAGATTTGCCCGAGCTTGCTCAGGCTCTCTACGAAAGCAGGATCGTTGCTCTCCTCGCCAGCGGAGAAGCGGGTGTTCTCGAACACCGCAATGGCGCCGTCCCCCATGCTCGGCGCTTCACCGTCGTCGACGAAACCGACCTCGCGGCCGAGAACGGCGGAGAGCGCTGGCACCACCTGACGCAGCGAATACTTTGGGTCGGGCGATCCCTTGGGCCGGCCGAAATGCGCCAGGACAAGCACTTTGGCGCCGGCGTCCGCCAGCTCGAGCAAAGTCGGCGCGGCGGCGCGCAGGCGTGTGTCGTCGGTGACCCGGCCGTCGGCCATCGGCACGTTGAGGTCCTCGCGGACCAGCACCGCCTTGCCGCGGACTTCGCCCAAATCGTCGAGCGTGCGAAACTTCGCCATCAAAGCAGCCCGGCCATCACCCCCGCGGTGTCGACCATGCGGTTCGAGAAGCCCCACTCGTTATCGTACCAGCTGAGCACGCGGACCAGCTTGCCGTCGATCACGCTCGTCTCGAGGCTGTCGATCGTCGACGAATGGCTGTCGTGGTTGAAGTCGATCGAGACCAGCGGCTCGTCGGTATAGCCGAGCACGCCCTTGAGCGGCCCGTCGGCGGCGGCCTTGAGCAGGGCGTTGACTTCCTCTTTCGTCGTGTCCCGGCCCGGCTGGAAGGTCAGGTCGACCACCGACACGTTGGGCGTGGGCACGCGGATCGCCGACCCGTCGAGCTTGCCCTTGAGCTCAGGCAGCACCTCCCCGACGGCGCGCGCGGCGCCGGTGGTGGTCGGGATCATGCTCATCCCCGCGGCGCGGGCGCGGCGCATGTCGGAGTGGATCTGGTCGAGGATCTTCTGGTCGTTGGTGTAGGCGTGGATCGTCGTCATCAGCCCGCGCTCGATCCCGATCGCGTCGTTGAGCACCTTCGCGAACGGCGCCAGGCAATTGGTGGTGCACGAGGCGTTGGAGACGATCGTGTGCCCGGCTTCGAGCTTTTCGTGATTGACGCCGTAAACGACTGTCAGATCGACGTTCTTGCCCGGAGCAGAGATGAGCACGCGCCTGGCCCCGGCGGCGAGATGCTTCTCGCAGCTGGCGCGGTCGGTAAAGAAGCCGGTGCACTCCATCGCGATGGCGATGCCGTTGGAGCCATGCGGCAAGCCGCCCGGATCGCGCTCTGCGGTGACGTGGATGCGCTTACCGTCGATGATCAGGTCGTTGCCGTCGACTTCGACCTTGCCCGCGAAACGCCCGTGCACGCTATCGCGCTGGAACAGCATCGCGTTCGACTTGGCGTCGGCCAGATCGTTGATCGAGACGAGCTCGAGGTCATGGTCGCTGCGCTCAAGAATGGCGCGCGCGACATTGCGCCCGATGCGCCCGAACCCGTTGATCGCAACCTTGGTCGCCATGAAAATCCGTTCCTTTGTCAGTGGTGCCCGGCGGGCCGATTGTCGAGCGCCGCGACGATCTGCGGCGCGATCTTGGCGGCAGTAAGGCCGAAGTGATCGTAGAGGACCTCGGCAGGGGCCGAGGCGCCGAAGCGGTCGATACCGAAGCGCAAGCCCATGATCCCGGTCACCGCTTCCCAGCCCTGGGTCACCCCGGCTTCGATCGAGACGCGAAGCACATCGTGTGGCAGCAGGTCGGTGCGGTAGGCGTCGTCCTGCGCGAAGAACCGCGACCACGAGGGCATCGAGACGACATCGACACCGATCCCCTGTGCTTCGAGCAGGTCGCGGGTGTCGCAGGCGATGGCGACCTCCGAGCCGGTGGCGACGATCACCACCCGGCGCGCCGCCTGTGCGGCGCGAAGCCGGTAGGCGCCCTTCGCACTGAGCATCCCGCACTGGTCACGGAGCTGCGGCAGGTTCTGACGAGTCAGCGCCAACACTGTTGGCTTGTCGCGATTTTGCAGCGCGAGGTTCCAGCACTCGGCGGTCTCGATCCGGTCGCACGGCCGCAGCACTTCGAGGTCGGGGATTAGCCGCAGGGACATCACATGCTCGACCGGCTGATGGGTCGGCCCGTCCTCGCCCAAGCCAATGCTGTCGTGGGTCAGCACGTAGATGACCCGGGTCTTCTGCAGCGCCGAAAGGCGGATGGCATTGCGGCAATAGTCGCTGAACACCAGGAAGGTCCCGCCGTAAGGGATTACCCCGCCGTGTAGCGCCATCCCGTTCATCGCCGCGGCCATGCCGAACTCGCGGATGCCATAGTAGATGTAACGGCCGCCGTAGCTGTCGGCGGTAAGCGGCAGCGTCGTCTTGGTTTTTGTGTTGTTCGAACCGGTCAGGTCGGCCGAGCCGCCGAGCATCTCGGGGAGGTGCGGCGTGAACACCTCGAGGCAGTCTTCGGACGCCTTGCGGGTCGCGATGCTCTTGGAATCGGACAGCCAGGCGGTAAACGCGTCGCTCGCGGGCGCGCCGCCGGCGACATCCCCGCCGAGAATCTCGCCCGCCATGCGGCGCTCGAATTCGGCCTTGTCGGCGTGGCCTTCGAGCGCCTTGGCCCACGCCTGGCGAGCCGCTGCTCCACGCTCACCCGTCGCACGCCAGTCGGCCAGAATCGCCTCGGGCACCACGAAGGGCGCGGCGGTCCAGCCGAGCGTCTGGCGAGCCGCGGCGACTTCGTCCTTGCCCAGCGCAGCGCCATGGACCGCATGGGTCCCCTGCTTGTTGGGCGCGCCCTTGCCGATGATCGTGCGGCAGCGGACCAGCACCGGGCGGCTGTCGACGCCCGCCGCTTCGCCCAGCGCGCGGTCGATGTCGGCGAAGTCGTGGCCGTCGCACTCGGTCACGTGCCAGCCCGCTGCGCGGTAGCGCGCGGGGATGTCCTCGCAGGTCGAGAGCGCGGTCGAACCGTCGATGGTGATGTTGTTGTCGTCCCACAGCACCTTGAGCCGGCCGAGCCCAAGCCGCCCGGCAAGCCCGATCGCCTCGTGGTTGATGCCTTCCATCAGGCAGCCGTCACCCGCGACCACCCAGGTGCGATGATCGACCAGCGCGTCGCCGAAGACCGCGTTGAGGTGCCGCTCGGCGATTGCCATGCCCACTGCCATCGCCAGCCCCTGGCCGAGCGGTCCGGTGGTGCACTCGACCCCGGGGATCAGGAAGTTCTCGGGATGTCCGGCGCAGACGCTGTCGAGCTGGCGGAAGCGCTCGATGTCGCGGATCGTCGGCGAGGCGTAACCGGTGAGGTAAAGCAGCGCGTAGATCAGCATCGAGCCGTGCCCGGCGGAGAGCACGAAGCGGTCGCGGTCCGCCCAGTCGGGCGCCCGGGGATCGAACTTGAGGTACTTTGACCACAGTACCGTGGCGACGTCGGCCATGCCCATCGGCATGCCCGGATGCCCCGAATTGGCTGCCTGCACCGCGTCCATCGACAACGCGCGGATGGCATTCGCCATGGGCGAGAGCTTCGCCGGATCGAGAGTCATCGCGGAAGGCTTTCCTGCGGAAGCGGGAGAAGGACGATTCGCGCGAAGCCTTTGGGCAAGGGGTTCCCACGCGTCAAGGACCGCGCCCGCGGGGTTACCCACAACGCCGTGCCGCAAACCGCGCCAAACGGGCGATGTGACGCCGTGCATGAGGTTGTCGGCGGCGGTGCGGGTTTGCTAGTTTCGCCGACGATGGACACCACAAGGATCGACTTGGCGCTTAGCCGCCTCGACGCCGCGCTTGGGCGCGCGGAAGCCGCCGCCCGCGCTCTGCCGCAAGACAACGGCGTCGACGCGCAGGAGTACGCGGGCTTGCGCCAGCGTCACGACCATTTGAAAGAAACCGTCGCCAACTCCTTGCGGCAATTGGATGAAATTCTCGCGGGGATGCCACAATGAGCAATGTGACTCTCGAAATTGGCGGCCGCGAGTTCAGCGTTTCCTCGGCCGACGGCGAGGAAGAACACATCGTCACGCTGGGCCATATGATCGATGCCAAGTTGCGCGCGATGGGCGGCGCAGCGGGCCAGAGCGAGAGCCGGATGCTGCTGTTCGCCGCTTTGCTGCTCGCCGACGAGATCCACGAGATCAAGGCGCGCGGCGGGACGCCCCTTGCCGAAGACCCGATGCCGGTACTCAACCGGGTGGCGGACGGCATCGAAGACGCGAGCCGCCGGCTGGAGAATCTCGCCTCCGCTCTTGAGCAAGCCGCCGCCTGACCCTACATCGGCAGCGACGGGACTGCCCGGTACGAACCGACAGAACATCCCTGAGGCTATAAGCAAATCCTTGGGGGCTGTCCCTGGTCGGACCCTGGTCCGGCACACATGGTCCCCACCTGACGTGAAGGCGTCAGTGGATTTCCCCGGCAACGGCCCATGGTGGTTCCGTCACTCGCTTCTCCCGGAGGACCGCTTGACCAAGGCCGAGCTGCGCAAGGAGCTGCGGGCCAAGCGCCGCGCGCACGTCGCGAGCCTGCCGGAGAACATGCGAGGATTGGTGTTCCGTCGCCCGCCCGGCGCGGTCGCGCAGCTGATTCCCGCTGGGTCGACCGTGGGGGTCTATGCAGAAGCGCCCGACGAGGCGTCCGCGAGCGGCTATGCGCGATGGCTGTATGAAGCGGGGCATCCGATCGCCCTGCCGTGGTTCGCGGCGCGCGACGAGCGGATGAGCTTCCGCCTGTGGGATAATCCGTTCGACGACGACGCGCTCGAGCCGGGTCCGTGGGGGATGCGTCAGGCTGACGCGTCGGCCGCAACCGCCGATCCGCAAGTGGTCTTCGTCCCGCTGGTCGGCTTTACTGCCAGCGGGGCGCGGCTGGGGATGGGCGCGGGACATTACGATCGCTGGCTCGCGGCGCATCCGGACGTGCTCTCGATCGGCCTGGCGTGGGACTGCCAGGAAGTGGTGGCTCTGCCGCTCAAGCCGCACGATCGCCCGCTCGATGCGATTGTGACGCCGACCCGGTTGCTGGGTCCCTTCGCATGAAGCCAACCTGGCGCAAGCCTGTCGGCATCCTGGCGATGCTTGGCGCGGTCGCGGTCTACGCGGTGCTCGTCGTGACGCTGCTCGAGCCGATCCAGCGGCTACCGGTCCTGGTACAGCTGATCTTCTACGTCGTCGCCGGGACGGTCTGGATCCTGCCCTTGGGGCGGTTCCTGCAATGGATGGAGACCGGCCGCTTCCGCCGACAATAGGCGGAAAATGGCGCGAGTGACGGGACTCGAACCCGCGACCTCCGGCGTGACAGGCCGGCGCTCTAACCAACTGAGCTACACCCGCGCGTGCTTGGGAGCCGCGCCACTAAGTCGTGCGCCGGAGAGTGTCAACCGCAATCGCCGGTTCGCAGCGGCGGTTCGAGGCGCCTCGCGTTAACCGCACTTTTCCGAGCCTTTCAGGCTTTTACGCGCAACTTCCGGGGCGCTTCCTGCGGCCGTCTTAACCATTCGTTGGGGAATGGCTGCGAGAACCGTTCGCAAGGGGAACGGGGGCGTTTTCGACGATGAGCAAATGGATTTTGGCGATCGCCGCTTTGCTGCCGGCTGCGCCGGCTCTCGGGGCCGAGCAAGTCGCCTTGGCCAATCGGGTCTTTGTCGAACGCGAGGACGGCGACGCCCGCGTGCTCGAGCCGGCGAAGGCGCTGCGTCGCGGTGACCGGCTGGTCTATCTCGTCTCGTGGAGGGCGCCGCAGGCGCGCGCCGAGCGGTTCACGATCACCAATCCATTGCCACGCAGTGTGGCCTACGAGCGCAGCGCGACAGGCGCCGAAGACGTCTCGGTCGATGGCGGGCGGACTTGGGGCAAGCTCGAGGCGCTGCGCGTGCGCGACGGCTCGCGCTGGCGGGTGGCGACACCGGAGGACGTTACCCACGTGCGCTGGCAAGTGCCGGCCAAACTCGCGCTCGCCGGCAGCGGCAAGCTTACCTGGAGCGGCATCGTCCGCTGAACCTCCCGGGACCGCGAGGTTCAGCAGTTCTCGTACTTCCAGTTGCGCTTCTTGCCCTCGGCCAACCACTCGACGGCCTGGGCGAGCCGCTTGGTCCGCGTTTCCGCGCGCTTGGCTTCGGTGATCCACTCAAGATACTCGCGCCGCGCCGAAGCCGAGAAACCGTCGAACGTCGCCTTGGCGGCACGGTTGGTGGCGAGTGCCCGGGCGAGGTCGTCGGGCACGGCGATCTCGGCCTTCGGCGCCTTCGGCGTCTTGGCAGGCTTGATCCCGGCGACGATCTGATCGCGCGACGATTGAAGCAATCGGGTCAATTCCGCATCGGACGGCAAATCCGCGACGCTGGTCAGCTTGCCGAACGAGCCCATGCCTTCGCCCTCGCCCATCCTTCCCGCGCCGTGGACGAAGAACGCTGCGTGCGCCTTGAACGCGGCCATCCCGGCAAGGATTTTGCCGTTCACGGTGAAGTGCGGCATCGTCCACTTGAGCGTCTCGACTGCCTCCGGCACCGCGCGATGCACCAGCGCTCGACAGTGTTCGAGGATAGGCCGCGCGAAGGGTTGCGCCTTCGCGATGATGGCGTCGATACGAGGGTCTGTGGACATCACAACACTGCCTCGCCGCCAGACCAGCGCCTAGTCGGCGAGCAGCAAGACCGGCGTCTCGATCAGCCGCTTGAGCGCCTGGACGAAGCTCGCCGCGTCCCACCCGTCGACCACGCGGTGATCGCAGCTGATCGATACGTTCATCAGCTTGCGCTTGGCGATCCGCTCGCCACCCTGGCCGTCGGAGACGAACATCGGCCGCTCGACGATGCGATTGGGGCCGATGATCGCGACTTCGGGACGGTTGATCACAGGCGTCGTCGCCACACCCCCAAGCGGACCTAGCGAGGTGATCGTCAGCGTCGAGCCGGAGAGCTCGTCGCTCCTGGCCGAACCGTCCCGTGCTGCATTCGCCAGCCGGACGATCTCGCGCGCCAGCTGCCAGATGTTCTTGTCCTGCGCGTCGCGGATCACCGGGACCATCAGCCCGGCGTCGGTCTGCGTCGCCATACCCAGATGGACCGCGCCATAGCGCTTGACCACGCCTCCCTCGTCGTCGAAGCGCGCGTTGATCATCGGGAAATGGGGCAGCGTGCGGCAGATCGCGGTGATCAGCAGCGGCAGCATCGTCAGCTTGGGCTTTTCGCCACGGGCGGAGTTGAGCTGTGCGCGCATCTCCTCGAGCGCGGTGACGTCGCATTCCTCGACATAGGAGAAGTGCGGGATGTTGCGCTTCGATTCGGCCATGTTTTGGGCAATGCGGCGGCGCAGGCCGATGACTTTGACCTGCTGGTCCTGGCCCTTGGTGCCCGGCGCGCGGAACCCGCCGCCGGCGTTGTAGGAGAGGAATGCGTCGAGATCGGCGTGGCGGATGCGGCCATCCTCGGCCGGGCGGACCTCGCCGAGATCGATCCCGAGCTCCTGCGCGCGTACGCGGACGGCGGGGCTGGCGAGGACTTTGGCGCTTTGGACGGGAGTTCGCGGGCGGGCTTCGACAGGCTCAGGTCGGGCAGGTTGGGGTGCCGGAGCCGGAGGAGTCGGTGCAGGCTCCAGCGAATCCGCTCGTGCTGAGCGTGTCGAAGCAGGCGCGCCGTGATCCGCGGTTACGGCCTTCTCCACATCGCCCGCGTCGGGATTTTCCGCCTCGATCCGCTGCTCGACTACCGGGGCTTTCGGGGCCGCGGCCGCGGCAGGTTCCTCGACAATCCCCTCGCCTTCGACCTCGATTACCACCAGCGGCGAGCCGATCGCGATCACGTCGCCGACTTCGCCCGCGACTTCGATCACGGTGCCCGACACGGGGCTTTCCATCTCGACAGTTGCTTTATCGGTCATCATGTCGGCAAGGCGGCCGTCTTCCTCGACGCGGTCGCCCACTTTGACGTGCCAGCCGACGATCTCGGCCTCGGCGATGCCTTCGCCGATGTCGGGAAGACGGAAGGTGAACTTGCCCATGGGTTATGCCTTCAGGAGCTTGTCGATGGCCTCGCCGATCCGGACGGGGCCGGGGAAGTAGGCCCATTCGAGGCTGTGGGGATAGGGCGTATCGAACCCGGTGACGCGCTCGATCGGGGCTTCGAGGTGGTAGAAGCAGCGTTCCTGGACCAGCGCCGAAAGCTCCGCGCCGAAGCCCGAGGTGCGCGTCGCCTCGTGGACGATCAGGCAGCGCCCGGTCTTCTCGACCGAGGCCTGGATCGTCTCGATGTCGAGGGGGACGAGCGTGCGCAGATCGACGATCTCGGCATCGACGCCCTTCTCGCGGCAGACAGCCTCGGCGACGTGGACCATCGTTCCGTAGGCGAGCACCGTCAGCGCCTCGCCCGACCGGACAATCCGCGCCTTGCCGAGAGGGATCGAGTAGTATCCTTCAGGCACCGCGCTGTCGGCATGCTTGGCCCAAGGCTCGACTGGCTTGTCGTAATAACCGTTGAACGGCCCGTTGTAGATGCGCTTGGGCTCGAAGAAGATCACCGGATCGTTGTCCTCGATCGCGGCGATGAGCAGGCCTTTGGCGTCGTGCGGCGTCGAGGGGATCACAGTCTTCAGGCCGGCGACGTGGGTGAACAGAGCCTCGGGGCTCTGGCTGTGGGTCTGGCCGCCGAAGATGCCGCCGCCGAACGGGCTGCGTACGGTCATCGGTGCGATGAACTCGCCGGCAGAGCGATAGCGCAGCCGCGCCGCCTCGCTGATCAGCTGGTCGAGCCCGGGATAGATGTAGTCGGCGAACTGGATCTCGGGCACCGGGCGCAAGCCGTAGGCGCTCATCCCCACCGCCGCGCCGACGATCCCGCATTCGCTGATCGGGGTGTCGAACACCCGGGTCTTGCCGTGCTTCTTCTGCAGCCCTGCGGTGGCGCGGAACACGCCGCCGAAATAGCCGACGTCCTCGCCCATGATCACCACGTTGGGATCGTGGGCCAGCATGATGTCGAGTGCGTCGTTGATCGCCTCGATCATGTTCAATCGCCGGGTCGGCGCCTTGGCGAGGCTGAGCGGCGCTTCTTCCAAGGTCACCGCATCGCTCCTTCGTGATTGCGAGGAGCGGAGCGACGAAGCAATCCAGGGCGGCGCGCGCAATCGCCCTGGATTGCTTCGCTTCGCTCGCAATGACGAACCGAAGAAGACGTCATGCCTCGTACTCCTTCCACGTCGGCCACTTGATCCGGCGTTCGCGGATCGCCTGCTCGGCCTGCTCCTCGAGGTGCCAGGGAAGCTCCTCGAAGACGTCTTCGAACATCGTCTTGAACGGGTGGTGGAGGCCATGGCCAAGGATGCCGTTCTTCTCGGCCTCCTTGGTCGCCGCCTTGACCTCGTCGACCAGCTCGCGGTCCATCGCTTCCTGCTGCGCTTCCGACCATTCGCCGAGCGCAATCAGGTGCAGCTTGAGGCGGTTGACCGGATCGCCGAGCGGCCACTCCTCGCGCTCCTGCGCGCTGCGGTACTGGCTCGGGTCGTCCGAGGTCGAGTGCCCCTCGGCGCGGTAGGTGAAGTGCTCGATCAGCGTCGGGCCCATGTTCGCGCGGGCGCGGTTGGCGGCCCACTGCTCGGCGGCATAGACCGCCAGCGCATCGTTGCCGTCGACCCGCAGGCCGGCGATGCCGTAGCCGATCGCACGCGCCGCAAAGGTCGTCCGCTCCGACCCGGCGAAGCCCGAGAAACTGCTGATCGCCCACTGGTTGTTGACGACGTTGAAGATGACGGGCGCGTTGTAGACCGCGGCGAAGGTCAGCGCCGAGTGGAAGTCGCCCTCCGCGGTGCTGCCCTCGCCGACCCAGGTCGCGGCGATGCGGCTGTCGCCCTTGATCGCCGAGGCCATCGCGAAGCCGGTCGCCTGCGGCAGTTGCGTCGCCAGATTGCCGCTGATCGAGAAGAAGCTGTGCGCCTTCGAGCAGTACATGATCGGCAGCTGGCGGCCCTTGAGCTTGTCCGCGCGGTTCGAATATATCTGGTTGATCATCTCGAGCAGCGGATAGCCGCGGGCGATCAGGATGCCCTGCTGGCGATAGCTCGGGAACACCATGTCGTCGGACGCCAGCGCCATCGCCGCGGCGACGCTGGTCGCCTCCTCGCCGGTGCACTTCATGTAGAAGCTGGTCTTGCCCTGGCGCTGGCCGCGATACATCCGGTCGTCGAAAGCGCGGGTCAGCGCCATCGTCCGCAGCATCCGCCGCAGCGTCTCGGGATCGAGCTTGGGGTCCCACGAGCCGACCGCGCGGTGATTGTCGTCGAGCACGCGGACGAGATCGAGGCACAGCGGGTGCGTTTCGGCCGCCGCAACGGTCTCGTCGGGGCGGGGCTGCCTGCCTGCTTCGGGCACGACGATGTGCGAATAGTCGACCGTGTCGCCGGGCCGGAACTTCGGCTCGGGCACGTGCAGCGCCAGCTGCGGCAGGTTGCCGCGGGCCTTTGTGGTCATGCCGCGCCTCGCATGGAATCGCTCTCCCGCAACGTCAGGAACGGCGCGCCGAGGCTGCGCGTTCCACAGATGCAATATTATCAATGCGCGTTATTTTATTTCGCAAGCGATGACGAGTCAAATCGCCGCGTCAGACGGCGACCGGAGCCGGGATCGGGGGTGAGGGCTCGTAGCCAAGTACTTCGAAATCCTCTATTTTATAGTCGAATATGCTGTCCGGCCGACGACCGATGCGCAAACGCGGAGTGCCGCGCGGCACACGCGCCAGCTGGGTTGCGACGAGTTCGGCGTGGTTGAGGTAGAGATGGACGTCGCCGCCCATCCACACCAGCTCGCCCGGCTCGAGCCCAGTCTGGTCGGCGAGAAGCCGCACGAACAGCGCCGCGCTCCACAGGTTGAACGGGAGACCCAACGCGACGTCGCAGCTGCGCTGATAGAGCAGCCCGTTTAACCGGCCGTCGGCGACGTGAAACTGGTAGGTCTTGTGGCAGGGCGGCAGCGCCATCGCCTCGAGCTCGGCGACGTTCCAGCCCTCGACGATGTGGCGGCGGCTGCCCGGGTTGGCGCGCAGGGTCTCGACCACTTGCGCCACCTGGTTGATCCCCCGGCCTTTCTCGTAGAGCCCGTCCTTGCGGTAGCGGTACGTCGGCCAGTCGACCCACTGCTTGCCGTAAACCGGACCGAGGTCGCCCCAGCGCTCGGCGAATTGCTCGTCTTCGGCGATGCGCTTGATGAACTCGTCGAGCGGGATGTCGTCGCCGGTCTGCCGCACGTAGTTGGCGTGCGGCCATTCGTTCCAGATGCCGACGCCCTGGAGCACCAGCGGGCGGATGTTGGTCGCGCCGGTCAGGAACCACAGGAACTCGCGCGTCGCGGTCTTCCAGTAGACCCGCTTGGTGGTGATCAGCGGCATCTGCTCGTCAGCGAGGTCGAAGCGCATCGTCGCGCCGAAAAGCGACCGCGTGCCGACCCCGGTGCGGTCGACCCGCTCTTCGCCGTGGTCCCAGATGCGCCGCATCAGGTCGAGGTATTGCTGCTCGTAATGGGCCGTCGCAGCGGTCTCGACTCGGGGTTCGGCAAGCGTCGCCATCGCCCGACGCTAGCCCGCCAAACGCCCGCTTGCCACCCCGCCCCCTCACGACTATAGGCCCGCTCCTGCCTCGCCACCCGGCCTCGTGCCGAGCGGCGGACGATCGGTCGGGGAATAGCTCAGCCTGGTAGAGCACTGTCTTCGGGAGGCAGGGGCCGGAGGTTCGAATCCTCTTTCCCCGACCATTTTCGTCG
>Ga0207640_10001207_pt1 | contig 14093 bp, 7 predicted proteins | sample KBSCornC42_FD_184300 | JGI IMG/M metagenome (GOLD analysis project Ga0207640, IMG submission 184300) | Corn rhizosphere microbial communities from Kellogg Biological Station, Michigan, USA - KBS Corn C4-2 (SPAdes) (version 2) | ecosystem: Host-associated > Plants > Roots > Rhizosphere > Soil ... | reverse complement strand
CAGCACTTCGCCCAGTTCCAGACGACCGCCGCGGCCGATCAGCATGGTCGAATTCGGGTTTGCCGCCATCGCCTGTCCCGTTGCCGAAAAACGAAGCCCGATCCTTGTCGAACGCTTGGGATTTGGGAGCGGGTGGGGATGGGCCATTGCTGGCCCATCCCCCCCTAAGAACCGTGCGTGCGAGTTTCCCCGCACACGGCTCCAATTCGACAAAGTCTCCGTCAGGAGACCAGCCTCTTGACTGACATACCCAGACAATGCAATTGGGCATGACACAACGGGTGCAATAGTACCCGATTCGTAAGGGCGTCCGAACCGCCATGCACCTTGTATTGCAGGTGATGGTCGTGCCAGCCGGTTGCCTTCGTGATCGGATCCTTGCAGACCAGACACCGCCCGTCCTGCGACTGGTAGAGGGCCAGCCACTGCTTCCGATGACGCATGCTCTTCAGCATCCGCTGCTGTTGCAGTTGCTCGCCATACAACTCACAAGTCGGGTCAAAGGGATTGAAGTCCCCCTTGATCTTCCGGTGTCGTTCGATCGGCGTCGCACTCAGCGAGTACAACGCCAACCGAGCCCTTTCCCCGTCTTCTTTCACGACCGTGGTGGCGAATACCCACTTCATGTCTCCGAAGGGCGAAAAGTACTTCTTCCGTATCCATGTCGGATCTTTCCGTGGGTGCCGCCGTCGTGACCACCGCCAGAGCGCCCCGAACAACAAGTGCTCCATGCGGCTGAACGCCTCTTTGGCGACCACAGGGCTGTGGTAATTCGCCCAGCCCCGTAGCATCGGGTTCAACAAACGGATCAACTCCGCCTGTTTCACCGTCTTGTGACTGCCGATGACCTCCTTCACCTTGCGGTAGAACGCTTGTGCGTTTTTCTTGCTTGGCTTGATGAGCAGTTTTTCCGAGTACTTCCGGAAGTTCCACCCTAGGAAGTCAAAGCCTTCGTCCATCCGTACGATGCGCGTTTTCTCCGCTGAGAGTTGCAGCCCCCGTTCCGCAAGGAACCGCTCCACCCACGGCTTCACTTCATCTTCCAACCCCTCTCTCGAGACGCCGGTGATGACGAAGTCATCTGCATACCGCACCACGTTCACCTTGGACGCCTTGGCCTTGCTGCTGCCAAGCTTCGCCTTCAGATGCGCCGTCAATCCGGACTCCAGCCCGTTCAGTGCCACATTGGCCAGTACAGGGCTGATGATGCCGCCCTGTGGCGTTCCGGCTACCGTGTCCTCGAATCTTCCTTGATATAACGTGCCAGCCTTCAACCACTTCCGCAGGATGTCCTTGTCCATGCGGGCGTGGCTGATCAGCCAGTCGTGGTCGATGTGATCGAAGCAGCCTTGGATGTCCGCCTCCAAGACCCATCTCGCCGAGGCGGGTTGAGAGAGGGAAACGAACAACTGACTCATGGCGTCATGCGTCGAACGATGACTCCGGAACCCATATGAGTTCGGATCGCTCGTCGTCTCCACCACGGGCTCCAGCGCCAGCAGGTGTAGCGCCTGCATGGCCCGGTCGAGCATGGTCGGTATGCCCAGAGGGCGTTTCTTTCCATTGCTCTTGGGAATGAAGACACGCCGTAGTGGTCGTGGCCTGTATCCCCGCCGCTTCAATTCACCCACCGCCTTCCATTTTTCAGAAGGACCTTTCCACAGCACGCGATCAACGCCAGCCGTTCGCTTGCCTTGGTTTTCAGTCACACGCCTGACGGCCAACAGCTTGCCGCCCAGCGAGCGGGTCAGCATCCGTTGCAGGGCTTTCACCTTGCGCCAGTTGCCTTCCCGAGTTGCCTTCGCGATCCTGACCTGCATGCCTCGGGCATTCCGGTGGACGCGCCGCCAATCGACGGTGTGCCATGCATCCGGGACGCCGGAACGCGCAGACCCGATCACGTGATCGAGCTCTCTCATGCTTCGCTCCTTGGTTATGCCCAACGAGCGCGCACGCCCACCCCGACGGGGTGGCGGGCACCCCGAAGGGACGACTTGATAAAGACCCGCATTGCGCGGGCCACCTTGAGGTTCTGCAGTCGCTACGCGACGTCAAACCAGCCGGAAGTGGGCTTATCCCTTCGATTACAGAAGGGCGTTCGCTTGCTCCGGCATCTCATGCCCGTACTGCCTACAGCCTCCCTTGCGGTCGGCCTGCCCGAGGGCAGCAGCACGGGGTTTCCACGTTCCCTGCCTGTCACACGATGGGGTTAGGGTCTGCCTCTTCGCCGGCGGTCAACCGATGACGTACTCCATACGAGGAATGGAGTATCCGACCGCTTACCGTTTTGGTGAGTGCCTGTCAGCAGCTTTGGCACCGTTATAGTGACGGCGTTTATCAGCAGTTCGCATGTGCTACCCAATACCCATCAGCCTAGCCCCTTCACCCCGTTGCTGCTCGGAGTTGCCACGAACCACCTCACGGTGGCCTCGCACCCTTGCGGGGGGACGTTGTCGGAAGAGCTTCGCACATTACCGTTGCCAGTAATGCACGTCTTCGTAGGCTACCGCCGGTCATACGGCGGGTTCCCTATCACCACATCCAGCGGTGGTGGAACAATGACACGCAGAGCAACCGCTCTGTGCCCAGACTTGCGATAGCCCTTGCGGTTATCGCCGAACGCATCAGCCGCTGGCTCCCTTGCGGGAAACCCAATTCCATGGGCTCCCGCAACTTCGCCATTGCGGCAAAGTCCGAGAGCACCCTCTCGGGCTTTGCGTACCTGAGGGATCGAATCCCTCTTGGAGCTTCACCCAATACGGGTGTTGTTCCGTCTTGATTTCCAGCTCTACAGGGCTGGGTCTGTCGCGGACACGAGCGGATCGTGTCGCACCCTCGCAGCTATACTAGCGCGCTTTGTTTGCTACGCCGTGGACGCAGTTGACAGCACCGACTTTCCAGGACGTGATCCAGACCCTGAACCGCTATTGGGCGGAGCAGGGTTGCGTGCTGCTGCAGCCACTGGACCTGGAAGTCGGCGCGGGCACGTTTCACCCCGCAACTTTCCTGCGCGCGCTCGGCCCCGATCCGTGGGCCGCGGCGTACGTGCAGCCGTGCCGGCGCCCGACCGATGGCCGTTACGGCAAAAATCCCAACCGCCTGCAGCAGTACTACCAATACCAGGTCGTCCTGAAACCGAATCCCGACGACGTGCTGGAACGCTATTTCGGTTCGCTGCGCGCGCTCGGCATCGACCCGCTGGTGCACGACCTGCGGCTGGTCGAAGACAACTGGGAATCGCCGACACTCGGTGCGTGGGGTCTCGGCTGGGAAGTGTGGTTGAACGGGATGGAAGTTACCCAGTTCACCTATTTCCAGCAGGCCGGCGGCCTGGAATGCAAGCCCGTCACCGCCGAGATCACCTACGGTCTCGAGCGCCTCGCGATGTATTTGCAGAACGTCGACAGCGTGTTCGATCTCGTGTGGACCACCGCGCCGCACGGCGTTGTCACCTACGGCGACGTGTTCCACCGCAACGAGGTGGAACAGAGCGCCTACAACTTCGAACACGCCGATACGAAAGAACTGTTCCATCGCTTCGACGCGTGCGAAGCCGAAGCCAACAAGCTGGTCGCGTTGAATTTGCCGCTGCCAGCTTATGAGCAGGTGATGAAGGCCAGCCACGCGTTCAACTTGCTGGATGCACGCCGCGCGATTTCGGTCACCGAACGCCAGCGCTACATCCTCCGGGTGCGCGCACTCGCACACGCTGTCGCGAAAGCGTGGACCGCGCCGCGCGAAGCGCAAGCGGAGGCCGCGCATGGCTGAGCGCTCGCTGCTGATCGAAATTGGTTGCGAAGATCGAAGCGGCCGCGCTTGCGCGATGCCGGGGGCATCGCGCGCAGCCGGTGAGGGTGAGGCAGGATGCCGAACAGAGGGCGGCTCCAGGGAGGGATCGAAGTGACCAACACCAAGTCCCTTCTGATCGAAATTGGCTGTGAAGAACTTCCGATCCACGCCGTGGATGATCTTGCCCACGCCTTCGCGCACGGCGCGTGCGATGGTTTGTCCAAACGCGGCATCGCGGCCGATGTCGAACACGCGCAGACCTTCGCGACACCGCGGCGGCTGGCTGTGCTGGTACCGGGTGTGGCTTTCACGCAGCCCGAGCAGCGCAGCGAAAGTTTCGGTCCGTACATCAACATCGCACTGGATGAGCACGGCCAACCGACGAAGGCGTTGCTGGGTTTCGCCAGCAAGGCCGGCATCGACTGGACGCGACTCGGCCGGACGGAGGATGCGAAGGGTGAGCGCTTCGTGCATCGCAATGTTGCGCCGGGCCGTACCACGGCGGAACTGGCTCCGGAAATCGTCCGCGAAGCCGCGGCCGCGTTGCCGATCCCGAAACCCATGCGCTGGGGCGATCACGACTTCGCGTTCGTGCGGCCGGTGCACTGGCTGGTGATGCTGCACGGCGACCAGGTGATCGATGGCGAGTTGTTCGGTTTGAAGAGTGGCCGTCAGTCGCGCGGGCATCGCTTCATGCACCCGACGCCGGTGCATCTGGTGGACGCCGACGGTTACGCCGAATCGCTGCGCACGGCGAAGGTGTTGGCCGATCCAGTCGAGCGTCGCCAGCGCATCCGCGATGAAGTCGCGCGCGTCGCGCCCGCGGGTTGCACGCCGCAGCTCGATGATGCGTTGCTGGACGAGCTGGCCAACCTCAACGAATGGCCGATTGCGATCGCCTGCTCGTTCGAGCGCGAATTCCTGGCGGTGCCGCACGAGGCGCTGGTCACCACCATGCGCGCCAACCAGAAGTTCGTGCCGGTATTCGATGCAGACGGCAAGCTAATCGAGCATTTCATCGGCATTGCGAACATCGAATCGAAGGATCCCGCGCAGATCCGCCACGGCTACGAGCGCGTGATCCGTCCACGTTTCGCCGATGCGAAATATTTCTTCGACGAGGACATGAAAACGCCGCTGGCGTCGTATCAGCAAGGGCTGCGCGACGTCACCTACCAGAAGGCACTGGGCAGCTTGTGGGACAAGACCGAGCGCGTGGCGGAATTGGCCAGCGTGATCGCCGAGCGCCTGTTCGCGCAGGACATCGATGTGGACGCGGCGCAGGTTGCCCATGCCGCGGGGTTGTCGCGCTGCGACCTGCTGACCCGCATGGTCGGCGAGTTCCCCGAATTGCAGGGCGTGATGGGCCGCCATTACGCAGCGGCGCAAGGCGAACCCGCCGTGGTCGCGGACGCGCTGGATGAGTTCTACCGCCCGCGCAACGCGGGCGATGGCATCGCGGACGGTGTATTGGCGCAGTGCGTTTCACTCGCGGACAAGCTGGACACGCTGGCGGGAATCTTCGCGGTGGGCATGAAGCCCACCGGCAACAAGGATCCGTTCGCGCTGCGGCGTGCGGCACTGGGCCTCGCACGCACGTTGGTCGAAGGTGGGCTGGATCTGGAACTCGGCGTGTTGCTGAAAGAAGCCGTGGCGCAGATTCCCGATGTGACGTTCGCAGCCAAGCCGAAGTCGGACGAATCATCTTCGAGCGGAAGAACGGCATCGCATGCACGCCGTGCAGAAGTCGTGGCCGAACTGCGCGAATTCATCCTCGACCGCCTGCGTGGCTATTACACGGAGCAGGGTTTCACGTCACAGCAATTCGAAGCGGTGGCGGCGGTGCAACCGGCGAGCCTGGTCGATTTCGATCGCCGCCTGCGCGCCGTCGCCGCTTTCGCCAAACAACCCGAAGCCGAGAAGCTCGCCGCCGCCAACAAGCGGGTCGCCAACATCCTGCGCAAGGAAGGCATCGATGCCGGCGCCGCCGCGCAGCGCGAATTGAACGCCGAGTTGCTGCGCGAACCGGCCGAACAAGCCTTGGCGCAGGCGCTGGACGCCGCGCGCAGCGACAATGCCGCGCGCCTTGGTCCGGCCGCTGCGGAGCGCGATTACGCCGGCGCCCTGACGCGCCTCGCGCAATTGCAGGCGCCCATCGACGCCTTCTTCGATGCCGTGATGGTGATGGCCGATGATCCGGCCTTGCGTGCCAACCGCGTCGCGCTGCTGGCGCGCATCAAGGCGCGCTTCGACGCGATTGCCGAGATCGCATTGTTGTAATGGCGATGCAAGCCGCTAGCCAGTGCTTCCGACCCCTTGGCAGCAAGCGCAGGCTTGCCTGGTGCGAGGGCACATCGATGCTGCGCGGGCGGCGCTATGCGGAGAGCTGCATGCACTTCAGCATGTGTTGAGCCAAGAGAGGGCCTGAAGGAGGTTGGGGCGCATTTGCGCCGCATACCCGGGCGGTGCCGTCGGACCCGATCACCCGCGGAAGCAATACAGCCGGTCGAACCACCGGTGGCTGTACAGTACTGCTTCCGCGGGCCGACGCGGATCGTCTGAAGGAACCGGCGTCTCTTACTGACGCGTGAAACAATCGTTCTGAAGATAGTCCACGACCAGATTGTCGACCTCGCGTGCCTGGCTTGGATACCACGGCATGCTGTGTGGCATGTCGGGGATCACGACGTACTTGGCCTTGACCTTGTTTTCGACCGCCTTGTAGAAATCGCGTGGGTGATAGCTTGGAACGCGCACGTCACGGTCACCCCCGAACAGCAGGATGGGGAGGTGGGCCTTGTCCGTATTCTTCATGGGGTCCATGCCTTTCACCGTCTTGCCCTGCAGGATGCGCTGCAGGCGGTTGTCACTCCACGATGTGCCCAGACGCCCGAGATTCGCTACCGGCGCGCCGGCGATGGCGCACTGGAACGGCGAAGGACTGCGTACATCAGCGGCCACTGCGGCGAAGCCGCCGTAGGAGTACCCGTAGATGGCGATGCGATCTTTCTGCGCGATGCCCTGCGCGACCAGCCAGGCGGCGCCGTCGTCGACATCGTCGGACATCTTGAGCCCCCATTGCTCGTCGCCGGCCAGCCACAGGGCGCGCCCCAAGCCCTCGGAACCGCGGTATTGCGGGCGCAGCACCGCGTAACCGCGGGACGTGAGCATGGGCACCCATCCCGAGATGTCCCAACCCATGTAGTCGCGCGCCCAAGGACCGCCGTGCGGCATCACCACGGCGGGTATCGGAGCGTCGCCTTTTTTCCAGCCGGCCGGCAGGTCGAGGATCGCGGGAATCACCATTCCATCGCGCGCCTTGTAGGTGACCCAGCTTTCCGTCCCGATCATGTCCGGCTTGATCCAGGGCCGCATGCTGCCGAGGTTCGCGACCTTCTGCTTGTCCAGCAACAGGTGATAGGCGGTCGGGACGCTGGCGCCATCGGTCGTGAACAGCACCCTGGAAAGGTCGTTGGTGTAGCCGTCGATCGTGACCTGCTGTCCGGGAAACGCTTTCTCGACGCCGGCCTGGACGGCCTTGAGCGCCGGATCGACGTAGACCTGCTGGCGATGCGGGCCATTCACCACGAAGCCCACGACTTGGTTGAAATCACTGCGGCGCGTGCTGAACAACAGGTCCGCAATGGAATAGTCCTTGTCGGTGACGACGGGTTCCTGATCGTACTTCCGGGTGGCAGGGTCGTACATCAGCGCCTGGACCTTGTCGGAAAACTGATCGGTCAGCACGTAATACTTGCCGGTGGCGTCGTCCCGTCCGACTACGTTCACCTCATGCCGGTTGGAAAGCTTGCTCGTCAGGGGTGTCTGCAGGTCGAACTGCCCGGTTTGGGGGTTCAGGATGTAAATCTTCTGCTCGTAATCGTCGCCGGTCGGTTCGATCTCCGTCTTGGCGAGCACCTCGCCGGTGCGCGGGTCGAACAGGGACGGTGTCTTCTGGCCACCGCCGGTGAACAACAGCTTGGCGTCGCCGGTCTTGAGGTTGTAGAGGTAATACGTCGAAACCAGGCTTGCCCCGCTGGCGCGCTCGATCACCACGTTGTCCGGATCCAGCGGCAGCATGTTGACCAGTCGCGCGGTGCCGCTGATCTCGAGGCACCGACGAGTGTCCTCGCTCACGCCAACATTGCGTGCCTTGTCGCTCGCGAAAGCCTCTTCAAACTGTTTCTGGTCGTCGCCGGTCAGATAGGCCTTGGTTACGAAGGTCCGGGTCGCGCCGACGGCCTTGCCTTCGCCGCACCCGCCGAGATTACCTGTCCATTCCTGCCGCGCGACGGCCAGGATTTTGTCGGCCTTCAATGCGAAAGCCGCGATGAATTTCATGTGGTCGCCGGAGGGCGTGACAACCTTGGGTCCGGACGAAAGCGCGTCCGTGTCCCATGCCGCCAAAGCGGTGTTGTCCGGATTCTTGGGTGCGGGAATCAGGCCCACGAGATGCTTGCCGTCCGGGCTCATCGTCACGGATTGCAGCGCCGGCAGACGCGCAAGGTTCTCGATGGAAATGGGTTGCGAAGCTTGTGCGAGTGTCGGAATCAAAATCGCGGAGAAAATGCCCGCGAACAACGCCTTGCAGAATGCGTTCTGCATCTCCCTACTCCTGTCAACAAAATGGGCCGTGTCGTCGCTCATACGACAACAGATAATGGCAAAGATACCAGAATTGCAGATGGGCTGAAGGTGTTGCGTGGCTCTTTACATTATCCAACGAATGACGCACAAAAAAGGAGGCGACAAATGTCGCCTCCTTGAAGTGAAACCAGCTGCTTCGATCAAAGCTTGATATTCAGGCGCGCGAAGTACGTGCGGCCAAACCAGTCGTACTGGGTGGCGGCAAGCGGCGTATTGCCGGCCAGGTTTTCCGTGCCGATGGTGCCGGAAACCTGTGGCGGCGTTCGGTCGGTCAGGTTGCGCACGCCGAAGGTGACGTTGATCTTGTCGGCGTAGTTGTAGCTCGCAGACACGCTGTGCCGCACCTGCCCGCCCATCCTGATGTTCTCGGTGACGTCAGGCATGCCAAGGTAGGTGAAGGTCGGATCCTCGAACCGCCAATCGGAGGAGGGACTGGTGTAGAAGCCCTGCCAATTGAACGTCCAGTCGCCGCGTTTCAGGGCCGCGTTCACGATGCCGACCCAGTGGGGATTGCCGATCGAGCCCGTGAAGTTGTTGATGCCGAATCCGCTCGCCTCGGAGGAACTGAACACCTGCTGGATATGCTCCATGGTGTAGGTGAACTCTCCGTCCAGCGAAAACCGGCCGAATGAGAGGTCCTTGGCGTAGTTGAACTGCAGGTCGTAACCGCGATCACGCTCCTGGTTGACGTTGACGTAGGTGGCATGGACCTCGGTGATGTTGTACGGGTTGGTGCCCGTCCCAGGGTTCCTGGAGAACATGTTGCAGAAATCGTTCGGGAACACCGGCTTGTTGTAGCAGGAGGTGACGATGGAGCCGCCGGAGAGCGATTGAATCTCGCCGCGAATGTGGTAGTCGAAGTAATCGAGCGCCACCTGCAGGTTGGCAAAGGTGGGTGACCATACGAAGCCAAGCGATTTGGCACGCGAGGTTTCGGGATTGAGGAAGCCCTTGCCGCCACCTTGGGAAATCTCTGCAGTCGGACCACCACCACCGTAGTTGCCAGGAATGCCCGCCGCCGCGCAGTTCTTCTGGATGAACTGGTTGGAGCTTTCCGCCCAGTCGACGCAGGGATCGATCGACAATTGCGAGACGAACCCGGTCTGGTTGGCCAGGTACAGCTCGTAAAGCGCGGGTGCGCGGTATGACGTACCAATGGTGCCGCGCACGCGGAAGGTCGAGAAAGGCTGCCAGTTGAGACCGTATTTCCACACGTGGGCGGAGCTGCCTACCGAACCGTATTTGAATTCGCGCGCCGACAAGTCGACGTTCAGGGATTCCACTCCCGGCAGACCCTTGACGATCGGCACGCCCACCTCGCCGAATACTTCCGTGACGTGGTCGGTGCCCTTGGTCTCACCTGCACCGGTGAGCCCCCACGATGCCGGCGGCGGCTTGTCGTCGATGGACATGTGCCGGTAGTCGGCGCCGAACGCGGCGCTGACGGGGCCCGCGGGCAGTTCGAACAGATTACCGTTGACGACCGCGTTGAGGTCTTGCTGCTTGTAGAGGGTATTGCCCGTCAGATACTCACCAACCGCGTTGTACAACTCGCCGACTTTCGAGCCGTCGAGGTAGCCCGGATCAAAATAGTTGACCAACGACCTGCCGGGAATTTCGTTGAGCGGGTTGTTCCAGTCCCCGCTCTTCTGGGCATTGATTGCCTGCCAGCTGTAATCACCATCGGAGCGGGTATAGCTGCCATTGACCGCCCACGACCAACTGCTGTTTCCAAACGCACCCGACAGGGCGGTGCGCAGGTATTGATAGTTGACGGTGACCTTCTGGTTGAACGGGAACAGCATCACCGGCTCAAACCCACTTTGGCCTGTCCCGGCGCCGCCGTAAAAACTCGAATCAGCAGTCGACCAGCCGTTATCGTTGAAAACCACGGGGAAGAACTGTCGCCAATCGTTGTGATTGGTGGTGCGGCGGTTCAGGATCAGCTGGGTGTCCCAGTCCACGCTGCCGAAGTTGAAGCTGCTGGCAAGATACGCCGTGCCAGTCTGGTTTCGATCGATCGCAAAAGCATCGCCGTATTTTGCGAAGTTGGTGACCTGGTCGTTGAACGGCGTGGGGCTCTGTGCGTAAGTGGTTCGCTGCGACCGGTGGTAGCCCGGAACCGGGCTGTTCGGACCGGTGCTGCCGTCCTTGGTGGGCACGTAACGGACACCGCTGAAGGGATCGATGACGGTCTGGATCAGCAAATTGTTGCAGCCCGCCAGATTGGTCCCTTCGAGGATGGAATGGTCGGGGCGATCGACGCGCTGACCATCCGGCCCATAGACCATGTCGCGGGGGCAGTCGAGAAAGTCGCGCTGGCCGATTTTGAGCTCTTCCTGCCGGTCCATCTCGGCTGCGAATGTGATGTTGCCCTTGTTGAAATTCCAGCCCGTACCGATTGATGCGGAATACTGTTCGCCGCCGCCGTGTTCCGGCGCGGAGACGAAGAAATCCATTTCGGTATGATCCATCCGTTTCTTGGTGATCAGGTTGACCACACCGGCAATGGCGTCGGAACCGTAGATGGAGGATGAACCATCCTTGACGATTTCGATGCGCTGGATGATGGCTCGCGGAATGACGTTGAGGTCGAAATTGTTGACCTGACCGCGGGTTCCCGCCGGTCCGGGCCTTTGGCCGTCGAGCAACACGAGGGTGCGCTGGGCGCCCAGGCCGCGAAGGTCGATCGGCTGGATGCCGGTGCCACCCTCGATCACGAAGCCGCCGAACTGGCCATTGATCTGCGTGGACCCGGCAGCAGCTGCCGTCGTCTGCACGAAACTGGTCACATTGAAGAGACCGGCCGCCTCGTCTGCCTTGATCGGGACGACCTGCACGGGCGACGTGGTCTCGTACTCAGGGCGCTTGAGAAGAGAGCCCGAAACCGTGACGGTTTCCAGCGTCTTGGTCTTTTGGTTCTCTTGCTGCTGAGTCGTGTTCGATTGCGCGGCAGTCGATTGATCCTGTGCCTGCGGAGCAGGCGCGGGATTGTCTTGCGCGTACGCCGTGGCGGCGACGAAGAGGCTGGCGCAGATGGCCGAGGCCAAGAGCTTGCGATTCATCAGGAGTACTCCCCGGTAAGCGAAAACTGGTTCAGTGGTTGTGGACCGGCGCGCGTCTACGCGTCGACGGAACGCCGGTTTCGATTCATGCCTTGAAATCCCTCGATTTCGAAGCAGGGCGGAGGATCGGGGCGCGTTAACGCCACATTCACATTAGCAACAAATTAACAACGGTGCAATCTCTTTGAAAGATCCATGAAAGGCACATCTCCCTCACGCTTCCGGCAGTCCCGGTTCGCGCGGAGAAGCCCTCCGATAACCCATCAATGATGAACGCCTCGACGCACGACAGCTTTCGTCGTGCCCCGGCTCGCGGTAACATGAAAGTTCTGGCCCGTGAACGCCAAGGATCGTGGAGTCACCGTCCGGTGCGGGCCGGCCCCATTTCGAGGAACCCTCATGCAAAAGCTTGCAGTTGCGCCGCTGTTTCTTGCCACGTTGGTCCTTGCCGGTTGCGGCGCATCCAATTCTTCTGGCAGCAATTCATCCGCCAGTGCGGCGGCATCGGCATCCGGTGCGGGCACGCCGGCGCCCGCAGCCACTGCGGTGACCGGTACGGTGAAGTTGCAGGACGCCACGGTCCAGGTGACGCCGCAGGCGACACTCGAGTTGTCGTTGGTGGATGTCACCCAGCAGCCCGGGGCGACGGTGAACAAGCAGGATTTCAATCCGCCCAAGTTCCCGCAGGCGTTCCACATTCCCTTCTCGGCGTCGGCCATCAACGCCAACGATCTTTACGTGCTGCAGGCGACCATGCAGGACAACGGCCGCACCTATACGACCAAGTTGCAGCAACCGGTGCTGACCCGCGGGCAGCCGGCCAACGTCGATCTGACATTGGTGGCGGAACCGACCGCCGCCGAGAAAATGCTGGACGATTTCAACAATGCCAAACGCCAGACCGGCGGCATGACGGTCAAGAGTGGCACCTCCAGCAAGATCGGCGAATCGCACAGCTGGCAGGTGTTCAGTGACCTGCACGGCGTCGAGTTCATCATCGAGCAGGTCAACCAGGCCGACAAGGGCTTCACCAAGACCGAATACGCTTATCGCGATTCGCTGCCGTGGGTCGTCGTGCAGGAGCAGATGCCGAAGGCTGGCGCGCCCGCAAGCTCGACGGTGCAGGCGGGCTGGGGCAACAACGGCGTGCTGGTTTTGAAGCAGAAGATCAGTGCCGGCAAGACCTCGACGCTATCCGATGCGGACGCCAAGGCCCTGCACGATCAGGCCGAGGCGGAGTTCAAGCGTTTCAGCGGCAAGAAGCACTGACTTCTGCTTTCCGGAAAACAAAACCCGCGCGTCTCGCGGCGCGCGGTTTTTGTTGCGTCGAACAAGCTCAGAAACGGAACCTGGCGCCAAGGTTGAGGCTGTTGACACGCTGGCTGGAATCCGAGAAGCGCCCGTCGTAACCGATCCAGCCGGAAAAACTTGGCGTGAAGTCGGCTGCCAACCCGACGCCCACGCTGCCCCAGTTCTTGTCGGGCGCGAACCCGGGCAGTGCAAAGGTGCCCGGCATGCTGACCAAGCCTGCGGTGACATCGCGCGGGTCGGCGTCGTTGTCGTGGTTCCATGCAACCCGCGCGAACGGATGCAAGAGGGTGCCGCCGGTTTGCAGGTTGCCGGTCAGTTGCCAGCCCAGCGTACCGATCAGGGCGTGGCGATCCTGGTTCCCGAAGGTCATCGCGGCGGCATCGCCACCGTTCTCGCTGTAACCATCGACGTGCGCGTGTTGCCAGGACAGGTCCGCGTACGGGCCGGTGCGCCAGTTGCCGAAGTTGATCCACCAGCCACCCGTCAGCGCCAGCGCGGTGTGGTAGCCCGAAGTCGAGCCGGATTCATAGCGCACGGTCGGCCCGATCGGAATGTTGCGATGGAGGTCGCTGTATCCCAAGTGGCCGAAGCTGCCGATCGCACCGAAGTAGGCCTGGTCCCAGCCCCACATCACGTAGCCGCTGGCCAGCAGATCCTGCAGCTTGAAGCCACCCGCGTTGCCGGCGAAGTTGTCCTTCTGTTGGCCCGCGGTGAACGCAAGGCCCGCCGTCAGTGCGTCGGACGGGTGGATGTCGGCGCCGACGCTCAAGGTATTGGCGTCGTTGCTGCTCTTGGGCGAATTGACCTGCGCATCCAGACGCTGGCGCGCGTAGTCGTAGCTGGCCCACACGCGCAGCCCATTGCCGGGTGCGTTGGCGAGACTGCTGGTGGCCTGATTGGTGATCGAACGGTTGAGGCTCTCGTTGATCTGCAACGGGGCTTCGCCGAGCAGCGACATTTCGCCCGGCGCTGTGATGATCGATTCCGCGTACTGCGCCAGCATCGCGTGCGTGGCGGTGGTCGGGTGCACGCCATCGGCGAAGAGGTACGTGTTCTCGGTACCCGGCTGGTACGTGCTGGTGGCGCCGGGCGTGCCGGCTGGCAGGCATCCGAACGAACTGCCGGTGCAGGCCGGCTGGGTCACGTTCGTGAAGCCATAGCGGCTCGGGTCGGCAATGAGCTCGCTGAGCAGCGCGAAGGTATTCACCGGAATGATGTTGACGCCCGCCTTGGCCAAGCCCGTATTGAGCGTGTTGTTGAAGGTCAGCGTCAGGCCGGTCA
>Ga0207640_10001204_pt1 | contig 14131 bp, 9 predicted proteins | sample KBSCornC42_FD_184300 | JGI IMG/M metagenome (GOLD analysis project Ga0207640, IMG submission 184300) | Corn rhizosphere microbial communities from Kellogg Biological Station, Michigan, USA - KBS Corn C4-2 (SPAdes) (version 2) | ecosystem: Host-associated > Plants > Roots > Rhizosphere > Soil ... | reverse complement strand
CCTACGGCCATATGGAGCATATGGCCGATGCCGTCGCCGAAGGCGCCCGTAGCGCCGGTGCCGAGGTAGATATCCGCCGCGTTCCAGAGACCGCGCCCGCGGAGGTCGCCAAGGCGGCCGGGTTCAAGGCGGACATCTCGCACCCGCTGATCGAGGGTATCGACAAGCTCGCCGACTATGACGCGATCATCGTCGGCTCGCCGACCCGCTTCGGCCGCATGTCGAGCCAGATGGCGTCGTTCCTCGACCAGGCCGGCGGCTTGTGGATGCGCGGCGCATTGAACGGCAAGGTCGGCGCGGCCTTCACCTCGACCGCGACCCAGCATGGCGGCCAGGAAGTGACGCTGTTCTCGATCATCACCAACCTCTTGCATTTCGGGCTGACGATCGTGGGGCTCGATTATGGGTATGCCGGGCAGATGGGCGTCAAGGAAGTGCATGGCAATTCGCCTTACGGTGCCAGCACGATCGCCGATGGCGACGGCAGCCGCCAGCCGAGCCAAGCCGATCTGGATGGCGCCCGGTATCAGGGCCGCCGCGTCGCCGAAGTCGCGACGAAGCTCGCCGCCTGAACCCCTTGGCCGATCGCTTGATCGGCTTCGCGGTCTAGCCGCCTCGCGCCGCCTCCCTTATGGTCCTTCCGGCCATAGAGGAGGCGGACGATGTTCAGGGTAGCTGTTGCCGCGATTGCCATGGTGGCGAGCGTCCCCGCCGCCGCCGCGGAGGTGCCTGCCACCGGTGCGAACGTCCGCAGCGTTACCTATCCCCAGGGCATGTATCGCCAGACCGGCCCGCGCGCCTGGGGCGAATTCGACAAATCGGGCAAGCAGACCAATGCCTTTGTCGAGGACGCGCGCGACGAATGGTCGGTGTTCCTGTTCGACCCCGCGCGCAACGTTCGCGTCCAGATCGACCTCTACCGCAAGAAAATCCGCTATACCGAAAATGGCGGATCCTATGCCGACCTCTATGACGTGACCGGATCCGCGGCGGGTGTCGGCGCCGCGGCGCCCGGCCCGTCCGCGCGGACGTCGCCGCCGCTCGCATCTTCGGACGGCTTCTGGAACAACAGCCCCGTCCGCTATGGCGTCGGCGCCGCAGGCGGCAATCTCGCCGGCGTGCTGCGCGGGGTGGAGGGCGGCGCGATCGCCGCCCAGGGCGACGCCAACCGTCGCTGTCCCGAAGCGGCGCGCGCCGTTAACGGCACCTGGACCGGCCAATGGCATCAGGGGCAGGGCGGCTATCCGGGCCTCTGCCTGGTGCGGTTCGAGCATTAGAAGGCCTGGCACATTCGGCTAGGATGCGAAATCGGTCGAGCAACTGAGCGCGCGCCATCGGTCGAGTTCCTCCAGCCGCGCGCGATCGCTTGCCTCGATCGCGCCGACCGCGTCCTTGCCGAGCGGCAGCCGCAGTGGCGGGTTTTCGGCGTTCACGACATCGAGCACGGCCTTCGCGCCGCGCCGGGGATCGCCGGGCTGGTTGCCGTCATAGGCGCGCTGCATCCGCGCAGCGGCGCCGACCAACGCGTCATATTCCGGCCGGCCGGACTCGATCGCTGTCGAGGATCCGGCGAAGTCGGTGCGAAAGCCACCGGGCTCGACGATCGTCACCCGCACGCCGATCAGCGCCATCTCGCCGGCGAGCACTTCGGAAAATCCCTCGACGCCCCATTTCGCCGCCGAATAGGCCGAGCGACCGGGTGCACCGCGCCGCCCGCCGACCGAGGAGAATTGGACGATATGGCCCCTCCGCTGCTCGCGCATGGTCGGGATCGCCGCCTTGGTCATGATGATCGTGCCGAACAGGTTGGTTTCGATCTGGCGGCGATAGGAAGCGAGCGGTGTGTCCTCGACCGAGCCGATATCGCCATAACCGGCATTGTTGACCAGTATGTCGAGCGAGCCGAATTCGGCGACCGCCGCCGCCACCGCATCCTGTGCCTGGGTTTCGTCGGTGACGTCCAGCGGCGCAGTCACCAACCGGCCGGGGCGGCCGTCGCCCAGGCCGGTGAGCTGGGTGGGATCGCGCGCGGTCGCCAGCAGGTTGTCGCCCGCGTCGAGGATCGCTTCGCACAAGGCGCGGCCGAAACCGCGGGAACTGCCGGTCACTAGCCAGGTTCGGGTCATTGCATCACCTTTGGGAGAGGGAGGAAGGCTCAGGCGGACAGCGCCGCCGCCTGCAGGATGGCGTCGGCGAAATCCTTGGGTGCCTCCTGCGGGAGATTGTGCCCGATGCCGCCCGACACCAGGCGGTGGGCGTAACGCCCCGTGAACTTCGCCGCATAGGCCGACGGGTCTGGATGCGGCGCACCGTTGGCGTCGCCTTCCATGGTGATCGTCGGAATCGAGATCGTCGGTCCCTGGGCGAGGCGCCGTTCGAGATCGTCGAACCTCGTCTCGCCCTGCGCCAGGCCCAGCCGCCAGCGATAATTGTGGATCGTGATCGCGACATGGTCGGGATTGTCGAGCGATTTGGCCGAGCGATCGAACGTTGCGTCGTCGAAATCCCATTTGGGCGAGGCAGTATGCCAGATCAGCTTCGCGAAATCGTGACGGTTACGTTCGTAACCCAGCCGGCCGCGCTCGGTCGCGAAATAGAATTGATACCACCACGCCAACTCGGCGGTCGGCGACAGGGGTGCCTCGTTCGCTTTCTGGCTGCCGATCAGGTAACCGCTGACCGAGACCATCGCCTGGCATCGTTCGGGCCAGAGCGCCGCCACGATATTCGCGGTACGCGCACCCCAATCGAAACCGCCGATTACCGCGCGGGGAATCTTGAGCGCGTCCATCAGTGCGATGACATCTAGGCCGAGCGCCGCCTGCTGGGCGTTCCTAACGGTGTCGGTCGAACGGAAGACGGTGCCGCCATAGCCGCGCAGGAACGGGACGATGACGCGATACCCTGAGCGCGCCAGCAGCGGGGCGACTTCCGCAAAAGCATGGATGTCATAGGGCCAGCCGTGAAGCAGGATCACCGGCTTGCCGTTCCTAGGGCCGATATCGGCATATTGGATGCTGAGAACGCCCGCGTCGGTCCGCTGAAGGCTGGACCAAGGTATGGCTGGTGGCAGGGTGGCGGCGCGCGCGAGCCGCGGCAAAGCGATCTGGCTGGCGAGCCCCGCGATGGCGGAAAAGCCCAGCAAGGTGCGGCGATCGGTAAGCGAGACGGACATCGGCTTTCTCCTATCTAATCGGATACGATGAAATCGTGTACGGTGTAATTAGCGATTCGGCTGCATCTGTCAACTCTTCCGATTTAATCGCATGCGATCTATATGCGGTCGGCAATACGTTGCTCAGGGAAGGATGAATGTGAAGGACAAGGACGATGCACCCGCGCCCGGCATGCCGAACCTGGCGGATTTCCTTTGTTTCGCGGTCTATTCGGCCAATCTCGCTTACGGACGCGCCTACAAGCCGATCCTCGACGCTCTCGGTGTGACGTATACCCAATGGATCGCGATCGTCGCTTTGTGGGAAGAAGATGGTTTGACGGTCGGCGCACTGGGCGAACGGCTGTTTCTCGAATCGAACACGCTGACGCCGATCCTCAAGAAGCTGGAGGCGCTGGGCTATGTCGTGCGGCGGCGCGACCCGGCCGACGAGCGGCAGGTCATCGTCACACTGACCCCCGCGGGGCGGGCATTGCGCGAGACGGGCGCGCAACGCACCCTCGTCCAGGCCGCGGGCCTGGCACCCGACGACTTCCGTCGACTGCAGCGCGATGTTACGCGACTCCGCGACAACCTGATCCAGAGCGTCGGCCACGCCGCCCCCGACCCCGAATCCGCCTGACCGGAGGACCACGATGACGCCCTTCCCCGCCGACATTTTCACCGAACCGACCGATGTCGACCCCGACACGCTCGCCAATCTCGGCCCGTTGCGGCGGCTCGCGGGCGGCTGGGAAGCGCGCAAGGGGGTCGATCTCAACCCCAAGGCGGATGGGCCGGAACGGCGCGAATTCATCGAGCGGATCGATTTCCAGCCGATCGATCCGCAAGCCAACGGCCCGCAGCTCTTCTACGGACTGCGCTATCATATCCACATCACTACGGCCGAAGAGGACATCACCTTCCACGATCAGGTCGGTTATTGGCTGTGGGAGCCCGCCACCGGGCTGGTGCTGCAGACGCTGGCAATTCCGCGCGGTCAGGTTGCCTTGGCCGCGGGCCACGCCACCCCCGACGCCGACACGATCACGGTCGATGCCGAGCGCGGGCAGACCCAATATGGCATCTGCTCGACTGCGTTCCTCGAATACGCCTTCCGCACCGACCATTACCGCATCACGATCACGTTCAACCCCGACGGGTCGTGGAGCTATGTCACCGATACGACCCTGGCCGTCCACGGCCAGGACAAGCCCTTCGCGCATCGCGACCAGAACACCTTGGTGCGGATCAGCGATCCCGTGCCGAACCCCTGGGCGCAGATCATCGCCGCGCGCAAGGCGAAGGAGTAATTCCACTGTCCGGGGCCGGAGAACCCACCCTATTGCGGAACGGTCACACCATAGCCCTCGAACCGGGACCTGGCGTCGACATCGACCTTCGCGGCTTCGGCGAAATCGGCTGAGGCCCTGGCCTTGTCGCCTTTGTGCGCGAACGCCACGCCGCGCCCGAACAACGAAGGCGACAGCCGCGGGCTTTTCGCCAGCGCGGCGTCATAGGCAGCGATCGCTTCGTCATAGCGTCCCAGCCGTAATAGGACGAAACCGCGACTGTCCAGGATGGCTGCATCGCCCGGCGCTTTGGCCAGCGCCGCGTCGCAGTCGCGCAATGCCGATTCGAGCACAACGCCCGCGGTCGCTTTTTCCCAGCACATATTGTTGAACTCGGCCGCACCGCCCGCCTTGCTGCGCGCGAGGTCGAAATCCTTGTTGGCCGCCTGGAGGTCGCCTTCCTTGGCAAAAACGATGCCGCGTTCGATCAGCCAATAGGTCGAGTCCGGTTCCTTCGCGAGCGCCGCGTTGTAGGTCGCGACCGCGCCGGCGAAATCGCCGGTCTCGCGCTGCAATTGAGCTTTGGCGCCCAGCGCCTCCGCCGACCCGGGTTCGAGCTTCAGCGCGGCCTCGATATCCGCCAGCCGTCCCGTGATGTCGCTCTTCGGGCGATGTTCGCTGCGGCTGACATAGATGTACGGCGCGGGCTTGATCGCGATCGCGCGATCATAGGCTTTCAAAGCCTCGGCATTCATCTGGAAGGCGCCGTAGATCGACGCCGCCATGGTCTGGGCATAAGCGTTGTTAGGGTTGGCCGAGGAGACCGCCGCCGCCTCGCCGATCGCCTCGTCTTTCTTGCCCATGGTACGATAGATGTTGGCGCGGAGCAGATACGCATCGATCATGGTCGGGTCGGCTTTCAGCACCGCCGTAGCATCTTTCAGCGCCGACTCATTGTCCCCCGCCGCTCGATAGGCAGCGGCGCGGCGAATAAGCGCGAAGCTGTTGTTGGGCTCGATGTCGAGCGCCGTCGTATAGGCGGCGATGGCATCGCGTGGTTTGCCCCGACGGTCTGCCGCCAGTCCGCGTGCGCGGAATATCACGGCGTTGCGCGGATCGATCTCGGCCGCACTCGACAGGTCATTCTCGGCGCCGACAGCATCGTCCTTCCAGACCCGGGCGATACCGCGGTCGGCGAGCGCAAGGGCGTTCTTGGGATCGAGCGCCAGGGCCGCGGTGAAATCCTTGATTGCGTCGTCGTACCGGCCGCGCTCAAGCAAATTATTACCGCGCTCGACGAACGCGGCCGCACTTTTCGGGGTCGTTGCCAGCGAGGCGCTGAGTTCGCCATCGGTCGGGCGGTATCTAGACGGGTAGCGGATCGACAAGCCGCGGTCGGCGAGTTCACGCAACGCCGTTTGCGCCGCGGGAGCTTCCTTTGCCGGGAATTCCGGCGCGATGCTGCGCGCGGTCGCTTCGACGGTGAAGATGTTGTCCGCAAGCGTCGAACGCCTTTTGTATTCGACCCCGGCGATCGTCTGATCGACATCCGAGGAGGTCCCGGCACGCGATCCCTCAAATCCCGGTGGCAGCAGAATGGTCTCGGTGGTCTTGGTAAAAAAGGGATAGTCGACGGCGAACGGCGCGTCGCTATTGGGGCCGGGGTCGCGGGTAAAATTGGCCTTATAGCCAAGCGAGGTGCCGTCGGTTTCGTACGTCCCGCTGCTCCAGTCCATCGTCGCCAGGCCGTCCATCGACAGTATTTGCTCGGAGGTTTTGGGGTCGAACGCCGCCTTGGTCGTTTTGACGTCGACGAAGTCGTACGCCTTGCGCCAATAGTCGCGCAAGCTTCGGTCGCGAACGTCCGCCGCAAGCGCGCTAAGCGATTGATTGGACATTACCGCCATATCGCCGCGCAGCGTCATCTCGATGTGTGTCGGTGCCGGAAGGGTCACACCGTTCCGCGCGTCGATCCTGATCGACACGGCCATGCTTGGCTTGTCGAGCGGCGGCGGGATCATCCGCGTCAGCGCCGCGCCCTTGCCGACGACGAGGGGCAGGCCCCAGTCGAACGCGGGCACCGTCAGCCGGTCCAGACTGGTGTCGCCGCTGCGCGTGCCATCGAGCCAATAGGTCCGCCCGCCGACCGTGGCGCGCACCAGCACGTGGTTGAACAGCCCGATCATCGGCAGCCGCGCATCGACGCCGTCTCCGCTCAGGGCATTGGCGGCGACGGGTTCGGCCTGGATGCCCAAAGCATGCAGGATTGCCAGCAGCATCGCGGTCTTGGCCTTGCAGTCGCCGAAGCGGCGCGACCACGTCGTATCGGCATCGGCCGGAACCAGCCCGCCCGCTCCCATGGCGAGCGCCACATAGCGCACCCGGTCCTGCACCAGCGCAAGTGCCGCTTCGGTCTGCACCTTCTGGTCGGGCGACAACGCGCGGATGCGGGCGACTTCCTGCTGTAGCGTCCCGCCGCCTGACAGGACCGATGCCTTCTCGTAAAGCGGCGCAAGCAAGGCGGCGAGGTCGCCCCATGACGCGAAGTCGGTCAGCTCGATCACGCGGACCAGCCGATAGCGCGCCGGCGCACCCTTCGGTGGTTCGATCGGCTTCAGGTCGTCGGCGGAATATTCGAAGCTCGTGATCGCCCCGTTCCTGATCGGTTTGATCGCCGGGATCGCGGTGGTCGTGCGCAGCCGTATCGGCAGATCGGACGGCCATTGTGCGCGCAAATGCGCACGACCGATCGGCACCGGGCCCCAGCCTCCGGCAATCGCCTCGACATGGCCGCGCAAGACTGGGTCGCTCGAGCTTATCGAGAAGGCCATGTCGATGATATCGCCCACCTGGAGACCCTCGGGCTGGATATTGGCGGTGAGCACGCCGTCGAGCGTCGCCATATCCAGATTGGTCTCTCGCCGAATGACCGTGAAGGTCTGGCCCGAGGCCAGCACATCGATGATCTTGTCGCCGCGGCGGATGACCAGTTTGTGCACCGTCAGCGTGTCGGTGTCGGGCCGCCATGGCAGCGAGATGTTGCCCGCCGCGAGTCCCTGCGGATTCTGGATCCTGATCGCGCTCTCGTTATAGACTGTCTGGCGGCCGCGCGTCAGGTCGAACTGTTCGTCGGAAAGAAGGATGGCGATCGGCTGATCCTGCGCCTTGTCGTCGGCCGGCGGCAGCGCAACGGGCTTCACCCAGGCGGGGATTGGCCCGATGTCCGGCTTGTCGTTGGCATATGCCGGAAACGCCAGACACAGCACCGGTATGAGCCAGGCAACACGCATAATCCCACCCCCCAAATCGTGGAGCGATCATATCCGCCAAATGCCGGATTTCCAAAGTGATCAATGAAGAAGGCTGCGGCTTTTTGCGTTCTGTTTGGAGCAATTTGCCCGAAGGCCCCGATTCCTACGCCAAGGGGCGGCCGGTTTACGGGTTACCGTTTTGGCTGTCCGGCGCCTTCGGTCCGTCCTTGGTGGCCTCGACCAGCGAGTCCCCGCCGAGCGTGCGGTAGAGCGTGACAAGGTTGCTCGCGCGGGTGAGCTCGGTGTTGATCAGCGTCTGTTGCGCCGAATAATAAGAGCGCTGCGCTATGAGGCTGTCGAGATAGGAATCGATGCCGCCGCGGTAGCGCATATCGGACAGTTTGTAATTGTCCGCCGCGGCATCGCGCTGGTCGCGCGACGCGGCGAGTTGATCGGTGATCGTACCGCGGCGTGCCAGCGCGTCGGCGACTTCGCGGAACGCCGTCTGAATCGCCTTTTCATAGCTGGCGAGTGCCGCGTCGCGCTGCGCCTTCGTCACGTCGACATTGGCCTTTCCGGCGCCAGCGCGAAAGATCGGATAGCTCGCGGCAGCACCCGCCTGCCAGTTGAACGCGCCCCCGGCGAACAGCGATCCCAGCGCGTTGCTGACGAAGCCGACCAGCCCAGTCAGGCTGATCTTGGGGAACAAGGCCGCGCGCGCCGCGCCGATCTCGGCATTGGCGGCGCGCAATTGATATTCGGCCTCGACCACGTCGGGGCGCCGCAACAGGATCGACGAATCGAGCCCCGCCGGGAGTTCCGCCAGCGTCGCGCCGGCTTCGTCGATCGAATTGGGCAAATTGGCCGGATCGATCGGTGCGCCGACCAGCAATTGCAGCGCATTGACGTCCTGCGCCAGCAAAGTGGTCTGGTTGGCAACGTCGGCCTTGGCGGTGTCGAGCGTCAGTTGCGCCTGGCGCAGATCGGTGCGCGGCGCGATCCCGCCGTTGAGGCGCTTTTGCGTCAGTTCGACGCTCTTTTGCGCGCTGGCCGCGGTGTCCTGCGCGATCTTGAGCAGGCTCTTGTCGGACGCATAGGTCAGCCAACCGTCGGCAATGTCGCCGATCATCGTCAGCCGCGTCGCGCGCGCCGCCGCTTCGGTCGCGAAATAGCTGTTGAGCGCGCGGTCGCTTTCCGAGCGGATGCGGCCGAACAAGTCGACTTCGAAGGCGTTGATGCCGATATTGGCGTCGAAGTTCGATTTCGATCCGGTCGCTCCCTGGCCGCCGCGGAAGGTGGCGCCGGCATTGGCGTCGACCTCGGGGAACAATTCGGCACGCTGGATGCGGAACTGGCCACGCGCGGCGGCGATGTTGGCGGCGGCGACGCGCAGGTCGCGATTATTGGCCAGTGCCTGGACGATCAGCGCCTGCAGATGCGGGTCGCGAAAGATGTCCTGGTAGCGCACGGTCGGCAACGACGCTTCGCTGCTGCGCAGATAGGCGTCGCCGACCGGCCAGCTCTGCGGCACTGGCGCTGCGGGGCGCTCATATTTGGGCGCCAGCGAGCACGCGGTCAGGCTCGCCATCATCGTCACCGCGGTCAGCTTGCGGATCATGCCGTGGCCTCCGGTGCGGCCGGCGGCGGGGCCGGATGCTCGTGGTGGAGGTGCTTCAGCGCGTCGCGCGTCGTGCGGCGGACCAGCACGAAGAACAACGGGATGTAGAACACCGCCAGGATCGTCGCGGTCAGCATGCCGCCGATCACTGCGGTGCCGATCGCGACGCGGCTATTGGCGCCGGCACCGGTCGCGATCGCCAGCGGCAGCACGCCGAAGATGAACGCGAAGCTGGTCATCAGGATCGGGCGGAGACGAATGCGCGCGGCTTCCAGCGCGGCGTCGATCACGCGCTTGCCGGACTTCTCGGCTTGCTCGGCGAACTCGATCATCAGGATCGCGTTCTTGGCCGCCAGGCCCATCGTCGTCAGCAGGCCGATCTGCAGATAGACGTCATTCTGCAGGCCGCGTAGAGTCACCGCGAACACCGATCCGACCAGTCCGAGCGGAATGATCAGCAATACCGCGATCGGGATCGTCCAGCTCTCGTAGAGCGCGGCCAGGCACAGGAACACGACCAGCAGCGACAGGCCGTAGAGGATCGGCGCCTGGCCCGAGGACAAGCGCTCCTGATAGGATGCGCCGCTCCATTCGATCGAGGTGCCGGGGATCTTGGCGGCCATTTCCTCGATCCGCTTCATCGCGTCGCCCGAGCTCTTGCCGGGCGCCGACTGACCGGAGATTTCGTATGAGGAAATGCCGTTGAAGCGGCTGAGCGAGGTCGGGGCATTCGACCAGGAGATCGTCGCGAAGGAGGAGAAGGGCACCATCTGTCCGCTTGCCCCGCGTACATACCATTTGGCGATGTCCTCGGGCGATGAGCGGTACGGAGCATCGCCCTGGACATAGACGCGCTTGACGCGGCCGCGGTCGTTGAAGTCGTTGACGTAACTGCCGCCCCAGGCGGTCGACAGGGTCGAATTGACGCTGGCCTGGGTCAGCCCCAGCACCGACAGTTTCTGGGCGTCGGTGTCGACCTTGAGCGTGGGCTGATCGGGCAGGTCGCTCGGGCGCACCGCGGCGAGCGTCGGATCGGCGCGCGCATCGGCCAGCAATTTGTCGCGCGCTACCCGGAACTGATCGCGAGTCAGGCCGCCGGTATTCTCCAGCTCGACGGTGAAGCCCGACGATTGGCCCAGGCCGCGCACCGCGGCGGGTACCGTCGCGTAGAATTCGACGTCGCGCAAAGCGCCCAGCGCCTTGGTCGCGCGGCTGGTGATCGCATCGGCGCCGTTCTCGCTGCCCTTGCGCTCGCTCCAGTCCTTCAGCGCGACGAAGCCGCGGCCGGCATTCTGCCCGCCGCTGGTGCCGCCACCCGAACCGGCCACGCTCAATATCGCGGCGGTGTTTTTGCCTTCGGTCTTGAGAAAATAATCCTCGATCGTCTTTTGGGCAGCCTGGGTGCGGTTGATCGTTGCGCCGGCGGGCAGGTTGAACTGGATCTGCGCGAAGCCCTGATCCTCGGTCGGCAGGAAGCCGGTCGGCAACCGCACGAACAGGATCGCCAGGATCGCGATGACGCAGGCGTAGATCGCCAGGAACAGCCATTTGCGGTCGACCACCTTGGTCACCCGCGCGGTGTACCAATTCACCATCCGCTCGAAATTGGTGTTGAACCAATCGCGCGCCTTTTCGGTGCGGCGATAGAGCCAGCTATCGTGGCGCTCCTCTTCCTTGCGCTTGAGCAAGGTGGTGGTCAGCGCCGGTGTCAGGATCAAGGCGACGACCACCGACAGCACCATCGCCGACACGATCGTCAGCGAGAATTGGCGATAGATCACGCCGGTCGATCCGCCGAAGAACGCCATCGGCAAGAACACCGCCGACAGGACCAAGGCAATTGCGACCAGCGCGATCTGAATCTCGCTCATCGACTGGATGGTTGCGTCGCGGGGACTCATCCCCGGATTCTCCTCCATCACGCGCTCGACATTCTCGACCACGACGATGGCGTCGTCGACCAGCAGGCCGATCGCGAGGACCAGGCCGAACAGGGTCAGCGTGTTGATCGAGAAGCCGGCGACGGCGAACACGCCGAACGTGCCGAGCAACACGACCGGTACGGCGATCGTCGGGATCAGCGTCGCGCGCCAGCTTTGCAGGAAGACGAACATGACGACGACGACCAGCACGATCGCCTCGAACAGCGTCTTCACCACGTCGTTGATCGACAGTTTGATGAAGGTCGTCGAATCGTTGGGGAAGTCGTAGGCGAAACCCGGCGGGAAATTCTTCGACTGGTTTTCGATCTCTTTCTTGACCAGCTCTGCGGTGGTCAGCGCGTCGGCGCCCGGCGCCAGGCTGACCGCGATGCCCGCGCCGGGATGGCCGTTGACGCGACTGATCGAGGCATAGCTTTCCGCGCCCAGTTCGATCCGCGCGACATCGGCCAGCCGCACGGTCGATCCGTCGGGCTGAGTCTTGACGACGATGTTGGCGAATTGCGCGGGAGTCGACAGACGCGACTGCGCGGTCACCGTCGCATCAAGCATCTGGTCCGGACCACTCGGCACCGCGCCGACTTCGCCCGCTGCGACCTCGGCATTCTGCGCGGTGATCGCGGTGGTGATGTCGGCGGGGACCAGGCTATAGCTTTGCAGCTTGTCGGGGTTGAGCCAGATGCGCATGCCATATTGGGCGCCAAACACGTTGGTGTCGCCGACGCCGGGAATGCGCCCGATCGTGTCCTGCAGGTTCGACACCATATAGTCGGAGACGTCGATGTTCGTCTTCTGGTCGGTGGTGTCGTAAATCGCTGCGATCAGCAGGAAGTCGGGGTTCGACTTGGTCACCGTCAGGCCCTGTTGCTGGACCTGTTGCGGCAAGCGGCTCAGCGCTTGCTGCACCTTGTTCTGGACCTGGACCTGGGCGATGTCGGGATTGGTACCCTTCTGGAACGTCGCGCTGATCGTCACCTGGCCGCGCGACGACGAATTCGAGCTGAAATACAGCAGCCCGTCGATGCCCGTCAGCTGCTGCTCGATCACCTGGGTGACGCTGTTTTCCAGCGTGACCGCCGACGCACCCGGATAGGTCGCGCGGATATTGACCTGCGGCGGCGCCACGTCGGGGAATTGCTCGACCGGCAGCGTGAAGATGCTGCCGACGCCGACCAGCATGATGATGATCGCGATGACCCAGGCGAAGATGGGCCGGTCGATGAAGATGCGCGACATGGGCTCAGCTGCCCTTGCCGGTACGCTTGCCCCCTTGCGGCGCCCCGATCTTCTGCGGCGACCCGGCAGGTACCGGCTTGACCGGCTGGTTGGGTTTCAGCTTGCCGATCCCTTCGGTGATGACCTTGTCGCCCTGCTTCAGGCCGCCGGTCACCACCCAATTGGTGCCGACCGTGCGCGACGTGGTGATCGCGCGCGGGATCGCCTTGTTGTCGGCGCTCAGCACATAGACCTGGGCGTTGCCCTGGGGATCGCGCGTCACTGCGGGCTGCGGAACGAGGAAGGCGTTGGGATCGCTGGCCTGGGCGAAGTCGGCGCGGACGAACATGCCCGGCAGCAACAGGCCTTGCGGATTGGGGAAGCGCGCGCGCAAGGTCACCGTGCCGGTTGTCGGATCGACCGTGACTTCGGAGAATTCGACGCTGCCGACATAGCCGTAATCGCTGCCGTCCTCGAGCTTCAGATGCACTTCGGCCTTGGTCGGCACCGCGCCCCCGCCGGCGAGCGCGCGGCGCAGGCGCAGCAGGTCGGCGGAGCTTTGCTGGATATCGACATAGATCGGGTCGAGCGCCGAGATCACCGCCAGCGGATCGGTCTGGTTGTTGGCGACCAGCGCGCCCTCGGTGAACAGCGAACGGCCGATCTTGCCGCTGATCGGCGCGGGCACCGTGGTGAAGCGCAGGTTGATCTTGGCGGTGTCCAGCGCGGCGCGGTTCTGGGCGACCGCAGCGCTCGCCTGGCGCGCCGCGGCGGCGGCGTCGGTATAATCCTGCGCCGCGACCGCTTGCTCCTTGGCGAGGGGAGCGTAGCGATCGGCCTTGATCTTGGCAGCTTCGGCGCTCGCCTGCGCGCTGGCCAGATTGGCCGCGGCCTGGTTGGTCGCCGCGCGATAGAGGCTGGGGTCGATCTGATAGAGCGGCTGGCCCTTCCTGACGAACGACCCTTCGGTGAAGAAGCGTTTGCGGATGATGCCCGATACCTGCGGCCGAACTTCGGACGTCTGATAGGCATTGGTGCGCGCGGCCAGCTCGGTGACCAGCGGAACGCTGGCCGGCTGGACGACGATATAGCCGACCTCCGGAGTGCCCTTTTGGCCGCGCCCGCCACCCTTCGCGGCATTGTCGCGCGCGCCGCACGCGCTCAGCGCGAACAGGCCGATCGATATGGCGACAAGGGCGGGCCGCGCTACCCGACGATGGGGGGAAAAAGGCATTGGCGGCTGATGGTTTCCTGATCGGTGCGTGTCAAACACCGGTTTGTCGCAAATTTTATCAGTCACGGACTCGCAACACGCTATTTCGTTGCGATCAGGATTCGTATTTGCGCGGTCTTCGCGTTCGACAATTGCACGACATAGGTTCCGGGCTGGAGGTCGAAATCGACGATCTTGCGGATGCCCGAACAGGGCATGCCCTCCATATGCCCGACCGAAGTCAACGACTTGCCGTCGCGCACCAGATCGATCCACACGCTGTTCTGCAACGCCACCCGATAGGTGCCGGCGGTCGCCACGGTCACGTGATAGATTCCGCCGAATGTGCCCGCGGCAGGCTTGCGTTGGAGCGGGAGCGGGAAGGTGACGCTGTCGATCGGTTCGAGCGTCAGCGCGATATTCTTGCCCGGCGCAATCACATCGCCGG
>Ga0207640_10001202_pt1 | contig 14134 bp, 10 predicted proteins | sample KBSCornC42_FD_184300 | JGI IMG/M metagenome (GOLD analysis project Ga0207640, IMG submission 184300) | Corn rhizosphere microbial communities from Kellogg Biological Station, Michigan, USA - KBS Corn C4-2 (SPAdes) (version 2) | ecosystem: Host-associated > Plants > Roots > Rhizosphere > Soil ... | reverse complement strand
TGCCGAATTTCCGCGCAGTACCGTCAGCGGACGAGCAGTGAGCAAAATGTGGCCAGCTCAGTCAGCGTACGTGCGAAAGTGGGTGCCGGACCGAAGGACTGCAACCACGAACCTGGCCTCGAGTTCGGCGCGAGGCCATGTCGCGCTCAGGCGGACCGGGTCCGGGCGGGCTGTGCTTCGTACTCCATATCCGGACGCGCTGCTTCAATCCGTGAATCTGTCGCCGGTGAACGCGATGGATTATGTGCGAACGAGAGTCGCGAATCTGTGCCGGAAAAATCGGCTGGCAGAACAACGACATGCAGCCTGCCGAGGCCCACACGGCAAGTGGGCGTCCCGGATCACACGCGTCTCAGCAATACCCGACCCACCATGCCACTCCAATTCAAAGTCGGCGATCACGTCAGCTGGAACTCGGAGGCCGGCCACGTGAGCGGCCACCGCTTCCGTGATCCCTGCGCCTGCCGGTACACGGAACTTGGTCTCGCGAGTTGCTGCTCGCGTTTCGCGGGCGTGGCGATTGCCACGGCGCGACGCGTCGCTATTGCGCAGCCGGCTCTGCACGCCTATGGTGTCGACGATTCGTGCCACATCCGCGCCGTTCTGTTCCGCTTCCAGCCTCCTGGTTCGCTGTCGATCCATGCCGCCTCGTGCGCATTTCCTCCCTGAGCCCGACCCCGCCCCACGCGATATGGCTGCATCGCGTGGCGACCGGGAGTGTCTCGAGCGGATCCGGCAGGGCGACAGCGCGGCATTCGAGCAGCTCTTCCGCGCGCACTACGCTGGGATGTGTGGTTCGGTGTACCGCCTGTTGGGCTCGCGAGCCGACACGGAAGACGTTGTGCAGGAGGTGCTGCGCCGCGTGTGGGAACGCCGAGCGCAGTGGGCACCGCAGGGAACGATCGAAGACTATCTCTATCGCGCGGCGCGGAACGAGGCCGTGAGCCGCCTGCGGCGCCGGTTCCGGGAGCGGGCCTGGTACGAGCAGGCGACCGCCGCCGCGGAGCACGAGACTGGCGTGAGCGCCAGGCAGTCGAGGCATGCCATCGATGAGCGGCTCGAAGATGAGGAGCTGCTGGCCGCCGTGCGGCGCGCGGTCGACGCACTCCCGGAGAGGTGCCGCCTGATCTTCGAGCTCAAGTGGGAGCATGAGCTCCGATACGCCGAGATTGCGGACGCCCTCGGCATCACGGTGAAGACGGTCGAGAACCAGTTGCTCAAGGCGCTCAAGGCCGTGCGCTTGGCGCTCGGCCAGTCGCTCGACTTGTAGTCCGCTTTACAGCTCTCGCACTGCGGGCCGCGCAGCCGATCAGGCGCGTGGGGGGAAATCACGCGCCAAGCGTACGGAGGAGTAGAGGCGCCCCAATCGGGGTCGGCAGACCCACTCTTCCGGATGCCCCATGCTCGACGATACTGATCTTGCGCGGCTCGTGCGTTACATCTTGTGCGAGTGCTCACCTGAGGAGCATGCCGAGACGCAGCGCTGGATCGCACAGGACCCTGCGCGCGTGCGCGCAGCGGAATCGCTCGAGCAGCTCTGGCGTAAGCAACGGACGATTCCCGCGCCACCGATCGACGCGTCTGAATGGGACGTGGATGCGGCGTGGCACCAGTTCACGACTGCATCACTCCGCGACGGCCATGCGCCGAGTCGGAGCGCGCACGAGCAGCGATCGCTCCAGCTCATCCCTCCCACGGCAAGCGCCACCGTCGGACGGCGCTGGACGCAGCGTGTCGTCGCGATTGCAGCAGCGCTCGTCCTGGCGGTCTCCGGATCGTTCCTGTGGCACGCGACCATGGGCCGCGACCGTGCTGCTCGTGTCGCAGCCACCGACGCCGATACGACGGGCATGCGCGAGTTCCGCACCGCACGGGCGCAACGAGCCGAGATTCGTCTCATCGACGGCACGCTCGTCACGCTCGCTCCGGCGAGCCGGCTTCGCGTCGCTCAGAGCTACAATACCGGACGGCGCGAGCTCTATCTCGAAGGGGAAGCCTACTTCGAAGTGCGGCATGATGCCGCGCATCCATTTCTTGTCTACACGAGCCACGGCGTAACGGAGGATCTCGGCACCAGGTTCGTCGTGCGCGCGTACCCCGGGGATTCGGTCGTGCGTGTTGCCGTCGCCGAGGGTGCCGTGGCGCTACGCCGTCGCGGGGTGCGACCGAGGGAACCGCAGGCAGACTCCGCGACCCCGGCATCCCAACGCACCAACGCGGCGGCTGTGGGAGTGATTACGACGGGCCACGTCGCCGTCCTCTCGCTCACCGGGATAGCGCGAGTGCGTGCGGTGGCCGACCTGACCCCCTACGTCGCGTGGGCGGACGGGCGCCTCGTCTTCCACGACACACCGCTCCGTGACGTCGTCACCGAGCTCGGCCTCTGGTACGGACTCGACATTCGGCTCGCCGATGCGCGCCTCGGGCAGCGCGTCTACACCGCGTCGTTCCATGACGAACCGGTGTCGGAGGTGTTACGCGCGCTCGAGATCGCGCTCGATGTCCGTGCCGAGCACGAGGGAGGCGTCATCGTCCTCTCGGCTCGTCAGCCCACCGCAGGTCGGTAGTCCGCGTCCCGCGCCGTTCGATCATACCACACTCGGGAGGTACTGCATGCGCCGGACTCTGTTCACGGTTCTCCTCGTTGCAGTTGCTGCCGTGGGCAGCACCTTCGGCGGACCACGTGGTGCAGACGCGCAGGAGCAGGTGGCCTCGAGCGAGACACTCGGACGGGGTCCGCAATTCTTCTATGCACCGCCCGGGAGCGGCGCGATAGTGCCCGTGGATGCGAGTGCGGTGGTCGAGTTGCGGCGGCGCGTGACGCTCGACCTCGATTACGTGAGGCTCGGGATCGTGCTGGAGAAGATCGGCCAGCAGGCAGGCATCCATTTCAATTACAGTCGATCGATGATCCGACTGGACGCACCCGTGTCGATTCACGCGCGTCACCTCACCGTTGCGGCGGCACTTACAGAGGTGTTGCTCGACGCCGGCGTGGATGTGGTGGTGATGCCGAGTGGTCAGGTGAGTTTGAGACAGCGGGGAAGGCCACAGGTGGTGACCATCGCGGGGCGGGTGACGGACGCGACGACGGGCGAGCCGATCATGTCGGTGACGGTCCAACTGGACGGCACGCGGTTCGGCGCGGTCACGAACGATAGCGGTCGATACCAGATCCCGAACGTGCCGGCGGGCACCTACACGCTCACGGCGCGGCGACTCGGGTACGCGAAGACCTCGCAGGCCGTGACGGTGGCGGATACCGGAACCATGACGGCCGACCTCGCGCTTACGCCGTCGGCCACGGCGCTCGATCAGGTGGTGGTGACCGGGACGTTCGTGCCGACCGAAGTCAAGGCGCTACCGACACCGGTGAGTGTGATCAGTGACAGCCTGATCGCGCAGCAGCAACCCCGCACGGTCGCGGAACTCCTCCGCCAGGCTGTTCCAACAGCCGTGAGTTGGGACCTCGCTGCATTCCCCTACTCAACCACCTATTCAGTGCGGGGGGCGAGCACGCTCCAGCCGGGGAGCGGGCAGATGAAGGTCTTCGTCGACGGGATTGAAGCTGCCAACTTCGCTAGTGCCGCTGTCGACCCGGCGAGCATCGCACGCATTGAGGTCATCCGAGGTCCGGAGGCGGCGGCGATCTACGGCTCGGACGCGCTCGACGGCGTCGTCCAGATCTTCACCAAGCGCGGCGACACCACCGTGACACGCCCGCAGGTAACCGCTCAGGGCAGCGTCGCGGTGATCCAGACGCCCTATGCCGGCTACGGCGGCGTGATGCGCCAGAGCTATGACGCGGCGGTGCGCGGTGGTAGCTCCGACATGAGCTACAACCTCGGCACGGGATATACCCACACGGCCGATTACGCCATGCCGGTCAGTGCCCAGTCCAGTCCAAGCGTCAATGGCGGGGTCCACCTCAATCGCGGGATCGTGACCGCCGACCTCACCGGACGTTACTACGTCCAGAACAATCCGCAGGTCTTCAATCCCCAACTGCTGCAGAGCGGCTTTCCGTCCTACTCAGTGCCCTACTACGAGCCCACTCAGTATCAGAACCAGACGATTGGCGCGCGCCTCAGCGTGGCGGCTACCTCATGGTGGCAGCACACCGTGACGGTGGGCATCGACCGTTCCGCCAACGACCTCGCGCAGAGCCAGCCGCGCCGCACGACGCCGGCCGACACCCTGCTCACCGTTTCCCAGGCCAGCTACAGCAAAGCCTCGATCGGCTACTCGACCGCAATCACCGGCGCATTGAGCTCCGGCCTCTCGGGCTCGCTCACGGCCGGCGTGGAACACTACACCTTGCCAACGAGCTTCTTCTCGACCGGCGGTGCGCTGACGACGACCGGCACGATCACCACGGCGCCGGGTAGGCCGATCTTCCTGAGCCGAACGGTCACGACCAACACGGGCTACTTCGCCCAGGCGCAGCTCGGCATCCGGGAAGCACTCTTCCTGACGGCGGGCCTCCGTGCGGAGCAGAACTCGAACTTCGGTGATAGCCTCGGTACACCGCTCTCACCGCGCGTGGGCTTCTCGTACGTGCATGGGGTCGGAGCGACCACGCTCAAGATACGTGGCTCCTGGGGGCGGGCCATCAAGGCTCCCCCACCGGGTTACAAGAGTGAGATCGTGACGGCGAGCAGTATGACTCTAGCCAACGCAGTCCTGGGGCCCGAGCGGCAGCAGGGGTGGGACGCGGGCGTGGACCTCAACGTCGGCACCCGCGGCTTGATCGGCGTCACCTACTACAATCAGACCGCCGAAGACTTGATCCAGCTGGTCCAATTGCCGAACGATTCGGTGCTTACATACCAGTACCAGAACGTGGGTCGGGTGAAGAATACCGGGGTCGAAGTCGAGGGGACACTTACCTTCGGCGAGCTCACGCTCCGGGCACAGTACGGCTACGCGCGGGCACGCATCGCACAGCTCGCACCCGGTTACAGCGGCGATCTGCAGGTAGGCGACCAATCGCTGCTCACGCCCCGCCAGACGGCAGGTGCCTCGCTCGCACTCACGAGGCTCAAAGGGACGAGTCTCACCGGCGGGCTCACCTACATGGGGCGCTGGACCTTCTACGACTACCTCGGCTACTTCCGCTGCATCGGCGGCACCGGGCCATGCCGCAATCCAGCACCCCACCGTCTCGACCGGAGCTGGTTTCTCGCCTACCCCGGCTTCGTGAAGCTCAATGCGACGCTCACGCAGCACCTGGCACATCAGCTCTCAGGCTTCATCTCGGTCGACAACCTCACGAACAACAACGCCTACGAACTCGCCAACATCTACTCCGTGATGGGGCGCATCACGACGATCGGGCTCCGGGTCCAGTATTGATATGATCGTATCTCCGCGTCGGGAAGCCGCGCCCTCACATAGGGTTCACCGGCGTGCCTGAGATGCCGGAGTACCCGTTTTTTTTCATGTTCGATGTCGAACGCGGCACTCGCTGAGGGCTCTGTCATGATCGAGAATAGGTGCACGCGTCAGGCGCCGCCGTGCGGATCGGCGCGATTGGTCACGCTGTATCGGCGCATAATGATGCGACCGAGACGCGCATGCGTGCATGGCCTCGGGATCGCGGCGCTGCTTACGATGCCGGTTGCGGCGCGCGCGCAGGAGGCACGCGTGAGAGTCGGCCCGAACATTCTGGTGAGCCAGGATGGCAATGCGCCCCACGTCGAGCTCATGGTCGCCGCGCACCCGACCAACCGCAAGAACCTCCTCGGCGCGGCGATCACCTTCACCGGTTCTGGGCAGAACACGGCATGTAAGACGTACGCCTCGACCGACGGCGGGATCACGTGGCTCGACAGCTCCTTCCCGGAGCAGCGGGAGTTCGGTGGCGCCGATCCGCAGGTCGCGTACGGGCTCCACGGCACCGCGCTCTTCGCGGGGCTGGACTTCGCGAAGGACGAGACGGGACGCCAACGCGGCTGGCTGCGCGTCTGGCGCTCGGAGGACGGTGGCCTCACGTGGCAGAAGCCGGCAGTGCTCGGCTACTCGTACGATCACGAGCAGATCGTCGTCGACCACACCGCCGGGAAGTATGCCAGCCGCATCTACCTCGGCGTGCTGTACGGCTATCCGCTTTACACGGTGGGCGTCTTCCGCTCCGAGGATGACGGGCGCACGTGGATCGGCCCGGTCGCGGCGGCGAGCGGGAAGGGGATTCGCGGGATCAATGTCACGAACCTGCTCCTCTTCAGTGACGGGACGCTCTTCGTGCCGTACTCCGATTTCGACTTCCATCAGGACCGGCCGCACACGGCCGCGGACTGGCACAGCGCGATGGCGTTCGTCACCTCGTCAGATGGTGGGGTCACCTTCTCTGAGCCCAAGCCGATCCAGACGCAGATGTACGACTCGGTGTCGGCCAGGTCGCGGCTGGGTGGGTCTCCGGTGTACGCGGTGGACCATCAAGGCGAGAAGTACCGCGACAGGCTCTACGTCGCCTGGCCCGATCCGCGCTTCGGCAAGTTCCGCATCCTCTTCTCGTATTCGACAGATCGCGGCCATAGTTGGAGCGCCGCGCGGGTGCTCGATCCGAGCGTGCCCAAGACTGCGCTTCAGTATCAGCCGATGATCGCCGTCAACCGGACGGATGGTACGGTGGGCGTGACGTGGTTCGACACGCGTGATGGGGGCGACGGGGTGCGCTACGACGAGTACTTTGCCGCGTCGGTGGATGGCGGGGCGAGTTTTTTGCCGCCCGTCCGCGTCTCTTCAGAGTCCTCCTCGCCTCTTGGCGCGGGGAATCTCGCCCTCACGCTGCAGACGTTGCAGGTGACGCCGGACTCGCTACGCCTCTCGTTCTTCTCGGCGGGCAGTCGATGGGTCAACGGCGGCGACTACATGGGGCTCACGGCGGATGTGGCGGGCACCTTCCACCCGTTCTGGGCTGACAGTCGCACCGGCACGTTCCAGATCTATACGGCCGAGGTGCGCGTCACGCGCCCCGATATGGCGGCCACTCACGCCGAGAAGCCCAAGGTCGCGCCTCCGCTGCAGGTGAGGGTGCGCGACGTGACGAAGCAGATCCAGGTCGTGTCCGATCCGCTGATGTACGATGCTGGCACGAAGGAGCTGCGCGTGCCGCTCCGCATCCGGAACACGTCGGAGAAGCCGCTTTACGCGCCCATCCGGCTCGCCGTGCTCGGCTTCGGGACCGGCGCAGGGAACATCTACCGCGAGTATGCGCCCACGGTACTCGATACGGCGAACGGAAAGCAAGGCATCGGCGCGACGGTCGACTTCACCTCCGCAGTTGGTACCGAGGGCGTCCTCTTGCCCGGACAACAGACCGGGCCCGTCGTGCTGCGCCTCCGACTCGTCGATCCGCTCAAGGTGCCGGCTTTTCATGTCCTAGTCACCGCCGGCGTCGCGGAGGAGCAACCATGAAACGCCCAACGTCGTTCACCGCTGCGTTCATCAATCCGGGATAGTCGCTGTCCTCATCCAATCCCTTCCACCTTTCGTGTCCATCACGACGAACCGACAGAGCTTCGACGCACTGAGGTCGTCGGCATCCCAGCCGCCATCCGCTGCTCGAGCCACAGCCCATACCGCAAGATCACCGCGCTCCCGGCTGGCCCGTCGCGCCGCGTGCGGGCGTGGCTCACCCCATGGCGATGGCTCACGCGCTACTGGCAGGCGTGGCGGAACCTGTCAATGGTTTTGAGACCTCGGGTGGGCTTCAGTTTACTGAGCTACATCCTCTGAGGGCGCGAGGAGCTTGGGTGGATTGATCCACGCGGTGGCGAGTGCATGGTCGGCAGCGAATTTCTGTAGGCGGCGGTTCTCGTCCTCGAGCGTTCGGCGCTGCTTGGCCTCGTTCCCCTAGCGCCTGCCAGAGGCGCGGCGCCAGCGAGAGTACGTCTGCGCCGTGATCCCGTGCGTGCGGCATATCTCCGCGAGCGCGGTCTCCGGCTTCGTCGGCTCGTTGAGAATCGAGCCGATCTGCTCCACGGTGAATCGTCACTACTTCATCATGTCCTCGCCGCTCAGTGGCGGACCAGGACTCCGAAGCGACTCTTTGACTCCTCGCCGGGGGAGACGACCAGTCACCTACTCCACAGCATCAGAGTTCTAATTCCGTGAATGCGGCACTTTCTTGTTGGGCAGTGCAGTCTGTCTCTCACCTGCATTCGCCGCCACACACGGCGAATTTCGCAAGCAGCCTCAAAGTGTCGCTTTCGCGAGGCGAACAACCTTCAACTGGTGTGTAAGGTCGATTACCGGCGCTTGCCAATTGCCACTTTCCAGCTCGCGTACCGGGATTGCCTTCGCCACTAGATGGAGTTCCACGACAAATCCATTCGTCGCCGCCGGTGAGTCCCCAAGGAGAAATCTGTCGACGCCGTATTGAGCGAGTACTCTCAACTTCGGCCGGCATGTGCGGATAGGCAGTGAGTCACGCCCTGGCAGCCTCCTTCGCGCTACGACCACCCAGCCATTGATTGGGGCTCTGGGGCGGAACCGGCAGCTCCCAATCGTCGAGGCTTGTGATCGGGCGACCATCACTAACGATGCGAGGGCAATTCATTGGGTCCTTCGACATGGCAGACATTGTCTCCTCTCGTTCTGTGGAGCGGTTGCCAGAACTTATGGCCCATGTCTGACCCTGCCAGGGGACCGCTATGGTGCTGTCCAGCCTCGACTCAAGTCTGGTCCCTACGCGCCCAACTCTACCGGGTAGATGCGCGGCGGACTCACTAAGTGGGGAGAGATTGGGCGGAACGGAGCGAATCGAAGGCCATTCTCGCCGCAGGCGGCGCCTCGATCCAGCGATGGCGCTCACGCCGGGTCGCGCGACTGACGCAGCCATGCCTCGACGCGCTGCCATGTTCCGATAATCTTTAGCCAGCGAGTGTCTCGCAGTATATCGGAGCGAAATTCGCGAATCTGTGCCGGATAGATCGGTCGGCAGAGCAACGACGCGCCCCCTGACGAGAACGACACCGCCACACTTCGTCCCGGATCACACGCCTCTCAGCTTTCCCCTCACCACCATGCCACCCAAATTCAAAGTCGGCGATCACGTCACCTGGAACTCGGAAGCCGGCCACGTCAGCGGCACGATCATCCGGGTGCACACCAGGGACTTCGACTACAAGGGATACACGCACCACGCCAGCCCTGATGACCCGCAATACGAGATCCGGAGCGACAAGACCGATCACGTCGCGGCGCACAAGGGCTCGGCGTTGAGAAAGACCAGTCGCTGATCACGCCCCGGCCATAGAAGTAATTGAATCCATGCACTTCGCCCACCGCACACACCACGTTGCCGAGTCGGGACATGATCAGCGTCGCCATCTCGAAGCACAGGTCCATGCGCACGGCGCGAACATGAAAGAGAATATCGCCCGGCGTGATGACGGCGTGATGACTGCCCGGCAACGCCCGGACTGGGTAGCGTCTCACCCATCGCTGCAGCCCGCTGGTCCTTTTCCGGCATCCTTCGTACTCTTGCCAGGCTTCGTGTCCCCTGCCAGGTGCGAGGATCCCTGAGATGACTGATTCACTCGATTCTGTCGGAGGCTTCTTGAGCCCGAAGTCGCTCTTCGGGACAATCGTACTCGGACTGCTGCTCCTCGCGCTCGCGTCCGTGGTGACGCTGCTCATCCGGCGAGGCACGCGTCGCGTCGAGCGGCACCTGACCGACGTCACCGCCTTGGGCTTCGTCAGCGCGTTCGCGCAGTTCCTGACGTATCTCGTTGCCTTCGTGCTCTACGCGCACCTGATTCCGCAACTGCGCGCTCTCGGAACGACGCTGCTCGCGGGCGTGAGCATCATTTCCGTCGTCGTCGGCATCGCAGCCCAGAGCACGCTCGGCAATCTGCTCGCCGGATTCTCCGTGGTGCTGTCCCGAACCATTCGCGTCGGCGACACGATTCACCTCAGCTCGCCAGTGGGCACGATCGCCAACAGCAAGGTGCAGCTCATCTCACTCGGCTACACGGTGCTCCTCGACGCCGACAACCACGAGGTGGTCGTCCCCAACAACGTCATCATGAACAGCGCGATCACCCGCGTGGAGCGCGCGCCGGATTCGTGAGGGGACGAGCGGGATGATGCGAAGCACGAGTACGGGCTCGGCGTCCACTCCTAGTCCAGGTTTTCCGCAGCGACTTCGCGATCCGGATTGGCGAGCCAGCGGAGCAGCGCGCCCTGCAAGGCGTCGCCATCGAGCCTGGTGAATCGGTCGTTCCTCGCGTCGATCAGCCGGCGGAAGGTGTGATGCGGGCCGTGGACGCGATAGTAGAACGCCTCCGCGACGTGCTCCGCGCTCGTCCACACCGCGACCGACACCCTGAACGCAGTCTGTCCCTTGAGGCACACCTCCATCGCGCACATCTCGGTGTTGGCGCAGTAGCTCGCCGCCACGAAGTTGCCCGGAATCGAATGCCCACCCAGCGAATCCGCCAATACGTGACACCACTCCTCGCTTCTCTTTGCGTCGCGCTTGAACGGTAGTCCCCGGCCGGAGCAGGCCCGGGCGCTCATGCCCATCACGCCCCTCGCTGAACGCCGGCCCGCGGGATCGCCAATGCGGACACCCTTTACCGACTTGCCCTCGTTCAGCACTGCGCCGGCAATGTCCCGCGGGTCGGGTGGAAATGGTCGCCGTTCGCCGGCGGTATAGCGCATGTTGATGTGAAACTGCGTTCGCTGTTCAGCATAATTCGGATCCTCATCGAGATCATCCTCCTCCTCGCCCGAGCTGTCGCTGTCGTCGCTGTCCGACCAGTGGGAGAGAAAGGACGACGATCGTTTGAGTGGGAGGACGCGGGGCGACTTGTTCTTCGCGAGCGAATCGATGAGCTGCGCGGCCGGGGGCAGGTGCTGAACCGGTTTCATCACGTTCAGCGGAGCATCGTCCAGTTCGCACTTGGGCGCCATCACGTGCGTACTGGAGTAGAAGTACGTCTTGCACTGCGGACACTTGAATCGAAAGAACATGTGAGCTCTCCCGCGTTCGAGGTTGTGTTGCGTGGCCGGCCAATCTAGAGTGTGGGCGGAGCGACGTCGAAGCGTCGGTTAGCAATTGACGAGAGTGGAGGGTTGCTGTTGTCACGCGAACAAAAGCAATTCGAGTTGAGCGCACGCGAATCGATCCATGGCACCGGAACTTTAAGGAAGGGTACGTTCGCGATGCCGGTGGCCTCGTTCGACCTGACTCGCCGGAGATTTCGTCCGGCTGATGAGTGGGAATTGACTGCCCACGTGTCCAGGGAGCATTGGCCGCAGTGCAACTTCATTACAAATGTGACCGCAGACCGTCTGGAATTGGAGGGCATCACGGACTCTGGTGAAGGCGTACGACTGCCGAAAGTTCACTGGGTGCACCAGACCGCCGGGCGGTTACAGGCTGAAGTGTCCGAGGTGCAGTTCAACATAGAGTCCAGCGAGCGAGTTCCAAACGAGCAATTCATCACAATTCGGCTTAGTCCCACTCCACTTGCCCTGCCGGCCGTCGATGGGCTGACCAGAAGTTGGACTGGGGAATTGTCAGTACCTCCACAACTGCGCGTCGAGCGAGAAGCGGGAATAATCCCGACCGATCTTGGCATGGCCGAACTTTACGAGCACTATTTGTGGGATGAGCTTCAAGTGGAGGGTACAAAAGGGAGACTCAGTGTTGCTGTTCCATCTCTTCACATCAAGGTTGCCGCAGAGGCACGGTCGGCAGATCCACTCGGAGTAATGAAAAGATGCGCAGTCACCATTTCAGACGCATTGCTACTTCTTTCCTTTCTTAGTCGTCGATTCGTACGTTGGACTGAAATTCAGCTTCACTCCCGCTGGTACGATGAAGAGAGGCTGGTTGATGCGAAGCTCTCTCGCTGGCTGCGGAGTATTTCAGTTGCGGAGATTCGTCGGTTCCATAGTCCGCTAGTCAACCCTTATCGCCTTCCGAAGGACGCGATTGGTCGACTCACAGAGCGTTTTCGCCAGCTTCCATTCAAGGATGCGGTTAACGCTGCCATTACCTACTCGGTGGCGGCAAGGGAAGCCTTGGAGCTTGAGACATCGCTCGCGACAGCATTCACCGCTTTGGAGGCTCTCACGAGCGGCGTCGCACGTTATAGCCAGAAGGACCGGTCGCTGGACGATAAGACATTTACAGCATTGTCGAGGCACCTCAAGAAGGAAATCGCGCAATTCTTCGCCCAGAAGGAACTCAGCGAAGAAGCACAGGAATCAATAGTTCGGAAGCTCCCAGAGCTTCAAAGGCAACCAATTATTGCGCAGATCATCGCAATGCTAAGTCAGTACGGAGTGCATTGGGCTGATCTCTGGCCGAATGAGACAGAGGTATCCACCGGACTTCGCAAGGCCTTCAGTCGCCGCAATGCCTTCTTTCATGGTGGAAAATTTCCTGCACCCGGGCAGGCACTCGCTGATGCCCACAGGCTATGTGTGCTGACTGAGCGCGCACTCTATTCAATACTTGAAGGCCGCTCAGATTGGCTCGACATCGACGCGTACCGTGATACACAGAGTCTGAGTCGCATGGAAGCCGAAGCATTCCATAGCTGAGTAACCACGAGGTGGTCGTTCCGAACGATGTCATCATGAGCAGCCAATCGCCTGTGTGGAATGAGCGCCTGATTTGTGAGTGAAGAGGCGGGAAGAGGCGTAATCCCAGTTTATGATTGAACAATCACGTCTACCCCGGTGACGAGGACAGCGAGGGCGCCACTCGGACCTAGGGGCCGCCTGCGCGTACGTCACCGGCGCCCATGCTCCACCTCAGTCGATACGCGGGAAGGCTGTCCACCCTCGAGCTGCGCGATGAGATCTACCAGGTCCGCCGCGTCCCAGTGGCAATTCCGCTTGCCCGCCGAGAGCGGTATGAGCACCCGGACATCGAGCAGCTGTTCGATCGCGTTGTATACTCTACTCTTCGCGCGCTGCTTGACCGCCGCAATCGGCCGAGCGGAAATCATGGGATGTGCACGCAGTAGATCGATCACTGCCCACGCGGCCAGGCACCGGAGTCCTTCCAGGGACAGGAAAGGAAGCGGAACTAAGCGTATCTCATAGTTCCGTTTGCTCAATCAACGGAACCATGGCTGCGGACAGCTTGCCCTCGCGCCACTGTTCCATCGGCCCCTCGTGCACCTCAAGAGTGCTCGCATTGCCGTTGGAGGCCCGCGTGGCGTGTTGGCGTTCGCCATTCCCTCGCGAGCTGGGGATCGAAGCGGCCGCCCATGGAACGCTGCGTGCGCTCAGCGCCCGGCGACGAGCGCGAGCGCCTCGCCCGGCGACAGGATGGGGATCGGACCACCGCGAAAGTCACGGTCGTTGCGCGTAATGATGTGCGACGCACCTGCACGCCGCGCAGCCGCAACGTGCAGCGCGTCCTCGAAATCCCGCATGGGAAGCGTGAGTGCGTAACGGACGTCGTCGTGTCCAAGTTCCACTATGGTGAGCAGCTCGATGAGTTCGGCCACGACCGCGCGCGCGCCAGGGCCGCCCAGTGATTTCCCGACCACGTAGTACACCGTCGCGATGGCATGCACGCTGAGCAGACCGCTCACCTGGCCGTGCCCGCACAAGGCAAGCAGCCGTACCGCGGACGCAGCCCACGGCGCACGAACCAGAACGGCGTCGAGCAACACGTTCGTGTCGAGCAGCAGCGGCCCGACTCGAGGCGGTGACGGACGGTGAGCCGCGTGACTGGTTTCGCGCACCCGGCGCGGGACTCGCTCCTTCGCCATGGTCACCGTTTCGGCCTGCCTGCGTATTTCCGGTCGAGATGCTCCCGGTGCTCCTTGCGCCAATCGCGCGGCGGTCCCGTGTGCGTGGCGAGCATGGCGCGCAGGCGCCGCAGCGCGGGCGGCAGCTCATCGTCGGCCGGCAATTCATCCGCCGGCAACGCCCGGAGCAGGCGATCCACCAGCGCCGAGAGGGAGGTCCCCGAGGCATGGGCATAGGCCTCGCCTCTCGCCACGGCGTCGTCGGAGAGCGAGAGGTTGCGGGCGCGGCGTGTGCGGCGTGGCCTGGCAGGCTTGCGCGTGCTGGTCATGATCTCTCCGGTATGCGCATAATTGATAGAACAATATGCGCACGCTTTCACGCTCTGGCAAATGGTGCGATAGTTCGC
>Ga0207640_10001193_pt1 | contig 14201 bp, 15 predicted proteins | sample KBSCornC42_FD_184300 | JGI IMG/M metagenome (GOLD analysis project Ga0207640, IMG submission 184300) | Corn rhizosphere microbial communities from Kellogg Biological Station, Michigan, USA - KBS Corn C4-2 (SPAdes) (version 2) | ecosystem: Host-associated > Plants > Roots > Rhizosphere > Soil ... | reverse complement strand
AGCCGCACCACGCGGAGGTGTAGATCTCGACCTTGGGACCCAGCGCTGCGTCGCTCATCGGTTGCCTCTGAAACTTTTTCGGGGCTCGCAAAAAGCCCTCTTGAAACCGCGCGCGGCTATCACAAATCAAGTTCCGTGTCATGCGCCGCACCGCGGGCGTGACGCTGAAACCCCGCAGCCGCGCCGGAGTTTCGGGCGGATCGCGGGAAGTGCAACTTTGCTCTGAAGAGGAACTTGCGATGAACCGTTTCGATTTCACCCCCTACCGCCGCACCACCGTCGGCTTCGACCGGCTGTTCGACCTGCTCGAACGCCAGGCACGGCTCAACGCCGGCGACAATTATCCGCCCTTCAATATCGAACGCCAGGGCGAGGATGCCTATCGCATCACGCTCGCCGTGGCCGGCTTCAAGCCGAACGAGCTCGACATCACCGCGCAGCAGAACCTGCTGGTGATCAAGGGCGCCAAGGCCGAGGCCGAGGGCAAGGACTTCGTCCACGTCGGCATCGCCAACCGCAGCTTCGAGCGCCGCTTCGAGCTGGCCGACTTCGTTCGCGTCGAGAATGCGGACCTCGCCGACGGCCTGCTGACGATCGACCTCGTCCGCGAGGTGCCCGAGGCGATGAAGCCCAAGAAGATCGTCGTCGGCGGCGCGCAGCTGTCGATCGTCGAGGGCGACACCAAGAAGGAAGAGAAGGCGGCCTGAGGCTCGCCTATCGCGACCAAAAAGAAGGGGCGGTGCCGGGTGGCGCCGCCCCTTTGCTGAGTTGGCCGTCCGTTTCCGGGCGGCTTCGGGTCGCAATGCGTCCCTAAGCCGATTCGCGTTTCCGCGATGTGACGGGGGCCATAGGTAAGCCTCGGGTTAGCTATCAGCACTCAGGTGCCGGTCCAGTTCGGCTTGCGCTTCTCGGCGAAAGCGGTCGCGCCCTCGCGCGCGTCGTTGGTGGCGAACAGATTGCCCAGGATGGCATTCTGCTTGTCCCACATCTCTTCCTCCGACCAAGCGAACGAACTGCGGATGATCTGTTTGGACTTGGCGACGCCGAGCGGCCCGTTCTCCACGATCTTGCGGGCGAGCTCCTTGGCCCCGTCGAGCGACGGCCCGTCGACCACACGATTGATGAAGCCCAGTTCGTAAGCCCGCCGAGCGTCGATGAAGTCTCCGGTCAGCGCCAGTTCCATCGCTATCCGCGAAGGAATTTGCCGGGGCAGCTTAACCAGTCCTCCAGCGGCCGCGGCGAGCCCCCGCTTGGTCTCCGGGATCCCAAATTTCGCGGCAGCGTTGGCCACGATCAAATCACAGGCCAGAGCGACTTCCATCCCCCCCGCCAAAGCATAACCGTCGACGGCGGCGATCACGGGCTTTGTTGGTGTCCACTGCGAGATGCCGGCGAAGCCTTTTCCGTCGACATGAGGCCGTTCCCCTTGGACGAACGCCTTGAGATCCATCCCCGAGCAAAACGTACTGCCGCTGCCGGTCAGAATGGCAACGCGCAAGTCGGACTCCGCGTCCAGCCGGTCCAGCGCATCGCCGATCCCCTGCGCTACTGCCCTGTTCACGGCGTTCTTGGCCTCGGGCCGGTTGATGGTGACGATCAGGATGCCGTCTTCGACTTCGGTCAGCACTTCGCTCATGGCGATCCTCTCCGTTTAATCGGTCGATTAAGAGCCTTGCCGCGCGGCCTTCGGCAAGTCCAGCGTGAATCGCCCCGCGCTCGCCTTGCACGCGGGTTTCGCTCTGCTAAGAGGCCAGCTTTCCACCTCCCCAGGGGCAGCGGACGGATATGGCGAAGATCAAGGTGAAGAACCCGGTCGTCGAGATCGACGGCGATGAGATGACGAGGATCATCTGGCAGTGGATCCGCGAGCGCCTGATCCTCCCCTACCTGGATATCGACCTTAAATATTATGATCTGTCGGTCGAGAAGCGCGACGAGACCGCCGATCACATCACGATCGATTCCGCTAATGCGATCAAGCAATACGGCGTCGGGGTGAAGTGCGCGACGATCACGCCCGACGAGGCGCGCGTCACCGAGTTCAATCTCAAGAAGATGTGGAAGTCGCCTAACGGCACGATCCGCAACATCCTCGGCGGCGTGGTCTTCCGCGAACCGATCGTGATCAGCAACATCCCGCGGCTGGTGCCGGGCTGGACCGACCCGATCGTGGTCGGCCGCCACGCTTTCGGCGACCAGTACAAGGCGACCGATTTCGTCGTCCCCGGCCCGGGCAAGCTGCGCCTGGTGTGGGAAGGCGACGACGGCCAGACGATCGATGAGGAAGTGTTCCACTACCCGTCGGGCGGCGTCGCGCTGGCGATGTACAACCTCGACGATTCGATCCGCGATTTCGCCCGGGCCAGCTTCAACTACGGGCTGGGCCTCGGCTGGCCGGTCTACCTGTCGACCAAGAACACGATCCTCAAGGCCTACGACGGCCGCTTCAAGGATCTGTTCCAGGAAGTCTTCGACAGCGAGGGCTTCGCCGAGAAGTTCAAGGCCAAGGGCATCGTCTACGAACATCGCCTGATCGACGACATGGTTGCCTCGGCGCTCAAGTGGAGCGGCAAGTTCGTCTGGGCCTGCAAGAACTACGACGGCGACGTCCAGTCGGACACCGTCGCGCAGGGCTTCGGCTCGCTCGGGCTGATGACCAGCGTGCTGATGAGCCCGGACGGCAAGACGGTCGAGGCCGAAGCGGCGCACGGCACGGTTACCCGCCACTACCGCCAGCACCAGCAGGGCAAGGCGACCTCGACCAACCCGATCGCCTCGATCTTCGCCTGGACCCGCGGCCTGATCTACCGCGGCCGCTTCGACAACACGCCGGAGGTGGTGAAGTTCGCCGAGACGCTCGAGCAGGTCTGCATCGAGACGGTCGAGAGCGGGGCGATGACCAAGGACCTGGCGATCCTGATCGGCCCCGAGCAATCGTGGATGACCACCGAGCAGTTCTTCGAGGCGATCGTCAAGAACCTCGAGAACAAGATGACCAGCTGGGGGTGAGGGCGGAAATGGGGAGGGTTTGGCGAGCGAACAAAGTCCTTCTTCAGCCGCGCAGACTCCGAACGTGCTCCTGCCGGATTCCGTGGCCGATGAAGTAGCCCGGTATCCGCCGCAGCAGGGGGAAGCGGTCGAACAGGCGGAGCAGCAGCGGCGGGTCGGTGCGGCCCTCGCCGGCGACGATCTTGCCGAGCAGGTTCTCGTGCGCGGCGCGCTGGGCGCCCTGGATCATCCGGGTCGGCAGAAGGCGGCGGTCCTGGACTTCGTGGAGCATGGCGTCGACCGGGTCTCCGCGTGACAGCGGCCGGGCCAGGATGTTGGCGGTCGCCACCGCGTCCTGGATGGCGAGGTTGATGCCGATCCCGCCGACCGGGCTCATCGCATGCGCGGCGTCGCCGATCGCGAGGAGGCCCGGCTTGTGCCACTCGGTCAGGCGGTCGAGCGAGACGGTGAGCAGGCTGACCTTGTCCCAATCGGGCAACGCCGCGTCGAGCCCCGGCAGGTCGGGCTCGGCTGCCCGGATATCGTCGCGGAAGGCGGCGATCCCGCGGGCACGGATTTCCTCGGCGCGGCCCTTGCCGATGACATAGGCGCATTGCCAGTAGTCGCCGCGGTCGATCAGGACGATCAGACGCCGGCCCCGAACCGAGCCGCGCAATGCCCCGGTCGAGGCGCGCGCCTTGGGCACCGCGACCCAGAACACGTCGATCGGCGCGCCGAGGTCTTCGAGCCGGAGAAGGCGCCGGGCGAGCGAAGCGCGGCCATCGCAAGCGATCGTGAGGTCGGCGCGCAGGTCCTCGCCGCCAGCCAGCCGCACGCCACAAACGCGGCCATCCGCTTCGATGAAGCCGACCGCCTCGCTCTCCATCCGCAGCCGAAAGCCGGGCAGCGCCCGCGCCTCGTCGCGGAGGAAGTCGAGGAACTCCCACTGCGGCATCATCGCGATGAACGGCGCGGGCATGTTGAGGTGGCTGAGGTCGCCGATCGTCAGCAGCCGCCCGTTGAAGTCGATTTCGGCCCGGTCGATGCGGTTGTGCGGGCGCTGGAGAAAGCGCTCGAGCAGGCCCAGCTCGGACAAAATCTCCATCGTCGAGGGGTGGACGGTGTCGCCGCGGAAATCGCGGAAGAAGTCGGCGTGCTTCTCCAGCACGGTCACCGGCACGCCGGCGCGGGCGAGGAGAAAGCCGCACATCATCCCCGCCGGCCCAGCCCCGACGACGATCGCGCTGCTCGGCGAATTTCCCGCCATCGCGTGACAAATGCGCCGCGCCCGGCCAAACCGCAAGCATGGCCGGCGAACTCCAGCATACCGACGCGCTCTCCGACGCGCTGGTGATCCTGGGCGCGGCCGGGCTGGTTATCCCGGCCTTCGCCCGGCTGCGGATCACGCCGGTGATCGGCTTCATCCTCGTCGGGATGCTGGTCGGCCCTTATGGCCTCGGCTCGCTGGTCGACCGCTTTCCGCTGCTGTTCCACGTCACCATCAGCGATCCCGGGGCGCTCAAGCCGTTTGCCGAATACGGCATCATCCTGCTGCTGTTCTCGATCGGCCTCGAATTGTCCTTCAACCGCCTGTGGGGCATGCGCCGGCTGGTCTTCGGACTGGGTGCAATGGAGCTGGCGGTCATCGCCGTTCTCATTGCGCTTGGGCTGATCGTGCTGGGCAACGGCTGGCAGGCAGCATTGATTCTCGGACTCGCGATCGGCCTGTCCTCGACCGCGCTGGTGCTTCCGATCGCGGGCACGCAAACGCCAGTCGGCAAGGCGGCGCTGTCAATGCTGCTGTTCGAGGACATTGCCCTGGTCCCGATCATCTTTTTGACCGGCGCGCTGGCGCCCTACTCGGCCGACGAGGGCTGGGCGCCGTTCCTCCGCACGATCGGGATCGGCGGGGCGGTGATCCTGGCAATGCTGGTGGTAGGCCGCTTCGCCCTTCCCCGCCTGTTCGCCCAGGCCGCGCGGACCAAAAGCCCCGAGCTGTTCCTGGCCGCGAGCCTGCTGGTGGTGATCGTCGCCAGCCTCGCGACCAGCGCGGTGGGCCTCTCGCCGATCATGGGCGCGCTGCTCGCCGGGCTGCTGATCGCCGAGACCGAATACCACGGCGAGGTCGAGTCGATCACCGCGCCGTTCAAGGGCCTCGCGCTGGGCGTGTTCCTTCTCACCGTAGGCATGGGCATCGACTTCGCCTTCGTCCGCGAGCACTGGCTCGGCCTGCTCGCGGGGGTCGCCGCGGTGATCCTGTTGAAGGCGGTGGTGACCGCGTTCCTGCTCCAGCTGATGGGCGCGGGACGTGGGGTGGCGACGGAGACGGGCATCCTCATGTCGAGCCCGTCGGAGACCACGCTGATCGTGCTTTCCGCCGCGCTGGCTGCGCGGCTGATCAGCGCCGAGGCCGCGCAGTTCTGGCAGATCGCCACCGCCGTCGGGCTGACCATCACCCCGATCATGGCGCGCTTCGGCCACCGTCTCGCCCGCCAGGTAGAGGGCAGCGCGCTGCCCCCGTCGGACCCGCTGATCGACCACGCCGAGAAGCACGCCGTGGTGATCGGCTTCGGCCGCGTCGGACGGCTGATCGGCGAGATGCTGACCGAGCATGGCCAGCGTTTCGCCGCGATCGATTCCAACCCGGCGATCGTCCGCGCCGCTGCGCGCGATGGATTTCCGGTGCTCTATGGCGACATCATCCGCGCCGGGATGCTCGACCGGCTCGGGCTCGAGAAGGCCCAGGCGCTGGTGGTGACGATGGACGAGCCGGTGCTCGCCGGCCGCATCGTCAAGATGGCGCGCGGGCGCTTCCCCGACCTGCCGATCATCGTCCGCGCCCGAGACGCGGTCCACGCCGCCGAGCTCTATCGCCTCGGCGCGACCGACGCTGTTCCTGAAACCCTGGAGAGCTCGCTACAGCTCAGCGAGGCGGTCCTGGTCGACCTCGGCCACGCGATGGGACCGGTGATCGCCTCGATCCACGAAAAGCGCGACGAGTTCCGCAAGCAGATCATGGAGGAAGGCCAGCTCGAAGTCGCCCCGCGGCTCAAGAGCGCGGGGTTGCGAGAACGCGCGACTTAGTCGCGCTGCGGCTCGAACACCGACCAACCGGTTGCCTGGGTCAGCCGTTCCAGCGCCAGCGCTCCGAGTTGGGAGTTCCCCTTCTCGTTGAGCCCGGGCGACCACACCGCGATCGAGGCGATCCCCGGGGCAACCGCGAGGATACCGCCGCCCACCCCCGACTTGCCCGGCAGGCCGATGCGGAAGGCGAATTCGCCCGAGTTGTCGTAATGCCCGCAGCTCAGCATCAGCGCGTTGATCCGCCGCGCACGCTGGGCCGAGACGATCCGGGTGCAGGTGTCCGGCTGCCACCCGTCGAGCGCGAGGTAGCGCCCGGCGAGCGCCAGCTGGCGGCAGCTCATCGCGATCGCGCACTGGTGGAAATAGACGCTCAGCGTGTGCTCGACCGCGTGGCGGATATTGCCGAAGCTGCGCATGTAGTTGGCCAGCGCGAAGTTGCGGTAGCCCGTCTCGTGCTCGGCATGAGCGACGCTTTCGTCGACCACGATCCCGGCGTCGCCGGCGAGCGTTCGGACGAAGCGGAGGATCTCGCCGACCACCTCGGTCGGCCGGTAGCTGCCGAGCAGCACGTCCGCGACGACGATCGCGCCGGCGTTGATGAACGGGTTGCGCGGGATGCCGCTCTCGCTTTCGAGCTGGACGATCGAATTGAACGCGCTGCCCGACGGCTCGCGGCCCACCCGGTGCCACAGCTGGTCGCCGGCCGCGCCGAGCGCCAGGGTCAGCGCGAAGACCTTGGAAATCGACTGGATCGAGAACGCCTCCTCGGCGTCGCCGCCCAGGTGGCAGGTGCCATCGGCGCAGATCACCGCGATGCCGAATTTGCCCGGATCGACCTTGGCCAGCGGCGGGATGTAGTCGGCGACCTTGCCGCGATCGGGCGCGGCCTTCATTTCGGCGGCGATTGACGCGACGATTGCGGCGAGATCGGTCATTCCGCAGAGGGTGTTCCCACGCCGGGTGCGCGTTGCCAAGCGTCTAACATCGGCCTAGCTTCGCTAGCGGGTCGCGACGGGAGAACCGCCGTGGCGACGCTTGCCCAATCCGTAACTCCACCGCGCCGGCGAATGGTCGCGCGGACGCGGTTCTACTTCTGGCTGTCGCTGGCTTGCCTGGCCGTCGGCGTGATCGGCTTCGCGCCGACCTACTGGCTGCAAGTGCCCGCCGGGACGTTCACCGGAAGTCCGCTGATGCACATCCACGCGGTGATCTTCACCGCCTGGCTGCTGCTGCTGGTCGGGCAGAACTGGCGCATCGCCCAAGGCCGGCTCGACCATCACAAGGCCTGGGGATTGGCAGGGATTTCGCTGGCGACGGCGATGTTGGTGATCGGCTGGATGACCGCGATCGTCGGCCTGGAGGAGAGGGTGGCCGAAGGCTTCGGCGACAAGGGCCGCGCGTTCCTGATCGTGCCGGCGTTCAGCGTGACCGTGTTCTTCGCCTTCGTCGTAGCGGCGATGGCCAACATCCGCCGCCCCGAGTGGCACAAGCGGTTCATCTTCGTCGCCACCGCGGCGGCGCTGGTCGCGGCGGTCGCGCGGTTCTTCCTGATCTACAACCGCGGCTTCGCCCCCGGCGTCAGGCCGGGGATGTTTCCACCGAACGCCGTCAACGCCTCGCTTCCCGCCGTCGGCATCGTCTGCCTGATCGTCGTCGCCGGTATGGTACACGACTGGCGAACCCGCGGCCGCCCCCATCCGGCATGGACGATCGGGCTGGCGGTGCTGGTGATCGGCGGGCTTTTGCGGGGTCCGGTCTCGGCGACGCCGGCCTGGCTGGCATTCGCCGACTGGACGACACGGATCGCCGGCTGACGGGCACTCCGCTCACTTTCGTCCGTTGATGCGGCGAAGGAGCGAATCATGACCGACACCCGCCAGCCCGACGACGCCAAGCGCCCGCAGAACCAGACCGGCGAGAGCGAAGGCAAGATCAAGCAGCCGCAGCAGACCGACGCGACGATGGCCGAAAAGGACCTTCCCCGCGGCTCGGAGCGCGAGGCGCACGCGCGGCGAGGATGAACGGGAAGGTGGGGCGGTTCTGTTGCTAGGCCCGCCCCGGGCCCCCGGTATCCGTTCTGTTGCCCGGCCGGTCCAGCCGCGCTCTAGCGTTGTAATTTCAGGCCGTTAGGCCGTCAGGTTACGCAGCGAGAGCGAGCGCCTCGTTGTCGTTGGCACTTGTGGGTTTTGAGCCTTTAACGGGTTACTCAGCCCGGGCGAAAACAAACGCTTTTCAACACACGTCGATCCTGGTTCGGCCCCGTCAGAAACCGCGGTCGCCCGCGGGATTTGGTGGAGCCGCCGGGTACTGCCCCCGGGTCCGCTGCGCCTATTGCACGCCGCCTTTTATCGCCATAGCCGGGCGAACCCGGCAAGGTCGTATATAGGCGCTTCGAGCTTAATGTGAAGTGAGCGCGGTCACGGCCGTCTTTTCAGTTCGTCCCTGATCTCGGTCAGCAGCTCAACTTCGCTCGGTCCGGCCGGCGCGGCTGCGCGCGGTGGAGAAGCCTTGTTGGCTGCCTTGACGATCAGGAAGATGATCCACGCGAGGATCAGGAAGTCGACGATCGCACTGACGAAGCTGCCCCAGGCGAGGACGTTCGCTCCCGCGGCGCGCGCTTGCTCAAGGCTCATCCCGGGCCTGACCGCGCCGCTCAACACGACGTACTTGTCGGAAAAGTCGAGCCCGCCGAAGAGCTTGCCGATCACCGGCATGATCACGTCGTCGGTCAGCGACGTGACGATCTTGCCGAACGCAGCGCCGATGATCACGCCCACTGCGAGGTCGAGCACGTTGCCGCGCGCGATGAACTCCCGGAATTCCTGCACCATGCCCATGTCGGTCCTCCCGCCGTGCGCCCAGGCCAGATTTGCGCGCCACTTGACCCAGGTCAATCCGCGTGCGGGCGTATTGCTCGTGTAAAGCACCTTGCGCGCGGGTCCCGCAGCGCTATCTTCGCAGCGTCAGGCCCGGTGTCCGTGGCCGCTCGTGATGGAGACACCCGAAGGATGTCCGTTTCGCATTATTCCCGCGCCGCTTTCGTCGCCGTCGCCGCCGCCAGCCTCGCGGGCTGCGGGGTCAACACTGTGCCGACCGCGGAGGAGAACGCCAAGGCCAAGTGGGGCGACGTCCAGGCCGCCTTCCAGGAGCGCGCCAACCTGATCCCCAACCTCGCCGAAGTGGTCAAGGCCTCGGGCGAGCAGGAAAAGGCGATCCTCACCGGCGTGGTCGAGGCGCGCGCCAAGGCGACCAGCCCGCAGATCCAGATCAGCGCCGACGACCTGACCGATCCGGCCAAGGTCGCCGCGTTCCAGGCCGCGCAGAACCAGCTGTCGCAATCGCTCGGCGGGCTCGGGCGGCTGATGGCCAACGTCGAGGCCTATCCCGAGCTCAAGAGCATCGCCAACTACTCGACCTTCATGAGCCAGCTCGAAGGCCAGGAAAACCGTATCCGCATCGCCATCCGCGACTACAACGGCGCGGTGCAGAACTATAACACCACGATACGCACCTTCCCCAGCGCGATCGGCGCCAAGGTGATCTACGGCGCGAAGCCGATGGTGCCTTACCAGGCGGTGAGCCCGGGCGCCGAGGTGGCGCCGAAGGTGGATCTCTGATCCTTCCACCGCCCCAACCCCCGTTCGTCCTGAGCCAGTCGAAGGGCCGTTCTGCCTTCTTGCGAGGTTGCGAAAAGTAACAGCGGTGCTTCGACAAGCTCAGCACGAACGGGGTTTTTGGGCAGCGCTGGTCGTGTTGTGGCTCACGCTGCTCGCCACGCCAGCGCTCGCCCAGCCGCAGTTCCCGCAGCTCAGCGGGCGCGTGGTCGATGCCGCTAACATCATCCCGCCGGACCAGGAAGCCGCGCTCGATGCGAAGCTCGCGGCGCTCGAAACCCAATCGCAGCGCCAGCTGGTCGTCGCGACGATACCCGATCTCCAGGGTTACGAGATCAGCGACTACGGCTACCAGCTCGGCCGCGCCTGGGGCCTGGGTAACAAGGAACGCAACGACGGCGCGATCCTCCTGGTCGCGCCGAACGAACGAAAGGTGCGGATCGAGGTCGGCTACGGCCTCGAGCCGGTGCTGACCGACGCGCTGTCGAGCCAGATCATCGCCCAGGACATCGTGCCAAGGTTCAAGGCGAACGATTATCCGGGCGGCATCGTCGCCGGCGTCGATCGGATCGTCACAATCCTCCAGCTCCCCCCCGAGGAAGCGCAAAAGGTTGCTGCCGCCGCAGCGGCGCAAGCGAACACCGCGCGCGAGGGTGACGGCGGCATTCCGTTCTCCACGATCCTCTGGCTCGGCTTCATCTTCCTGTTCTTCATCCTGCCGATGCTGCGCGGGCGGCGCGGCGGGCGGCGCTATCGCGGCAGCGGGCTCGGTCCGATCATCATGTTCGACGCGCTCAACCACATGAGCCGTGGCGGCGGCGGCGGCGGCTGGTCGAGCGGCGGCGGAGGCGGCTTTGGCGGCGGCTTCTCCGGCGGCGGCGGCAGCTTCGGCGGCGGCGGCGCCTCGGGGAGCTGGTGAGATGAGCGCTTTCCTCTCCGATCCCGATCACGACCGGGTCAGCGCGGCGGTTTCGGCAGCCGAGGCGCACACCGCGGGCGAGATCGTCACCATCGTCACCGATCGCTCCGACGGCTATTGGGACATCGCGCTGGCGTGGTCGGCGTTCGTCGCCGGCCTCGCGCTGACGGTCTACTCGGCGATGCCCGACTTCTACCTCGGCCTGATCGACCGTGTGACCGGCGCCTGGGCCAGCGAGTGGACGATCCGCGAGGTGCTGTTCCTCGCCAGTGTCGGCGCCACGCTCAAGTTCCTCGGCACGCTCGGCCTGCAACTGTGGCAGCCGCTACGGCTGTTCCTCGTCCCCGGCCCGGTCAAGCACGCCCGCGTCCGCAACCGCGCGGTGACCTGCTTCAAGGTCGGCGCCGAACGCCGCACCCACGGCCGCACCGGAATCCTCATCTACCTGTCGATGGCCGAGCACCGCGCCGAGATCGTCGCCGACGAGGCGATCGCCAGCAAGGTCGATGCCGAAGTCTGGGGCGAGGCGATGGCCGCGATGCTGACCGAGCTCAAGGCCGGGCGCGTCGCCGACGGGATGATCGCCGCGGTCGAACGCGTGGGCAAAGTGCTGGCCGAGCATTTCCCGCGCGCCGAGGACGACGTCAACGAGTTGCCCGACCGGCTGATCGAGGTTTGATGAGCACGGATACTGGCGAGCCCGAGCAAATCGTTTGGCAGGGCCGCTTCGTTGTCGCCAAGACCAGGGGCAAGTGGGAGTACGTCAGCCGCGCGCGCAACATCCGCGCGGCGGTTATCCTCGCGGTCGAGGACGGCCACGTGCTGCTGGTCGAGCAGTTCCGCGTCCCCCTCGGGCGCAACTGCATCGAGTTGCCGGCCGGGCTGATCGGCGACGATGACGGTGCGCGCGATGAAGCGCCCGAGATCGCTGGCGGGCGCGAGCTCGAGGAAGAGACCGGCTATCGCGCGGCGAGGATCGAAAACCTCGGAGAGTTCTGGTCTTCGCCGGGAATGGTCACGGAGAGCTTCACGCTTCTCCGCGCCTCGGGCTTGACCAAAGTCGGCCCCGGCGGCGGCACGCCCGGTGAAAACATCACCGTCCATCGCATCGCGCTCGACACCCTGGAGGAATTCCTTGCCCAGCGCCGCGCCAAGGGCGATGCGGTCGACGTGCGGCTGCTGACCCTGCTCGGCCCGCGAATCTTGGGAGAGAGCTGAATGGCCGGACGGGTTCAGGGCAAGCTGGCGCTGGTCACGGGCGCTGCGCAGGGCCTCGGCGCTGCAAGCGCCAAGCTGCTCGCCCGCGAAGGCGCCAAGGTGCTGTGCACCGACATCAACGAGGCCGGCGCGCAGGAGACCGCCGAAGCGATCAACGCGGAATGCGGTGCCGGCTCCGGCTTCGCCCAGAAGCTCGACGTCACCAGCCCCGACGACTGGAAAGCCGCGGTCGAAACCGCGCGCAATGCGCTTGGCGGCCTGTCGGTCCTGCTCAACAACGCGGGAATAGGCGTGCGCGGCAATATCGAGACCTGCACGCTGGAGGACTGGCGCCGCGGTTTCGCGGTCAACGTCGAGAGCGTGTTCCTGGGCGTGCAGACCGCGCTGCCGCTGATGAAGGATCACCAGCCCGGCTCGATCATCAACATCAGCTCGATCGCCGGGCTGATCGCCAGCGACACGATGCCGGGCTACAACGCCAGCAAGGCCGCGGTGTGGATGCTGTCGAAGTCGATCGCGCTCTACTGCGCCAAGAACCGCTGGGATATCCGCAGCAATACGATCCATCCCACCTTCATCGACACCCCGATCCTCGACGGGATGACCAAGTCCACCGGCCACCCGAAAGAGGTGATCATGGACAAGCTGGCACGGCAAATCCCGCTCAAGCGCGTCGGCGAGCCGAGCGATGTTGCCAACGCGGTGCTTTACCTGGCGAGCGACGAAAGCCGGTTCATGACCGGGGCCGAGGTCAAGCTCGACGGAGGCATTTCGGCGATGTGATTGAATAGCTTCACTTCGTCATTGCGAGGAGCGCAGCGACGAAGCAATCCAGAGCGGTGAAGCGCGACTTCCAGCCAGCGGTCTACATCCTTGCTTCGAAACGCAACGGCACGATTTATGTCGGTGTCACCTCGAACCTCATCCAACGAGCGTGGCAGCATCGTGAGGGCGCGATCGCCGGGTTCACTAAACGGCACGGCTGCAAGCTGCTCGTCTGGCTCGAGCTGCATTCGACGATCGAACATGCGATCGCGCGCGAAAAGCAGCTCAAGGGCGGCTCGCGGAAGAAGAAGCTGGCGCTGATCGAAACCGATAACCCACAATGGCGCGACCTCGTTCCAGAAATCTGCGCCTAATGCTTCGTCACGCGAGCGAAGCGAAACAATCCTAAGCAGTTGCACGCGCCCGCCCCTGGATTGCTTCGTGGCTACGCTCCTCGCAATGACGAGGTCAGGTGGGGGCGGTTTCCTTGAGGAGCGCTGACCTGACCGCCGCGATCGCATCCGCCGCCTTGCCGCCGTCCGGCCCGCCGCCTTGGGCCATGTCGGGCCGGCCGCCGCCGCCCTTGCCGCCGAGCGCCTCGACGCCGGCGCGGACCAGGTCCACCGCGCTGAAGCGGCTGGTCAAATCATCGGTCACCGCCGCCGCAATGGCCGCGCGGCCCTCGTTGACCGCCACGATTGCCGCCACCCCCGAGCCAAGCCGCGCCTTGGCCTGATCGAGCAGCCCGCGCAGTTCCTTGGCTTCGAGCCCGTCGATCACTTGGCCGGAGAACTTGATCCCGGCGATATCCTCGTCGGCAGGACCGGCCTGCGCCGCGCCCCCTCCGCCCAGCGCCAGCGCCTTCCTGGCCTCGGCCAGTTCGCGCTCCAACCGGCGGCGCTCCTCGACCAGCGCGGCAACGCGAGCTTCGACTTCCTCGGGCGAGGTCTTGAGCGTCGCGGCGACGTGCTTGAGCGCTTCCTCGCGCTGCAGGAACCACTGCCGTGCGCCCTCGCCGGTCAGCGCCTCGATCCGCCTCACGCCGCTCGACACCGCGCTCTCCGAAACGATGCGGAACACCCCGATGTCGCCGGTGGCGCGGACGTGCGTGCCGCCGCACAGCTCGACCGAGTAGTTGCGTCCCTCCGACCCGGCGCGTCCCATCCCGAGCACGCGCACTTCGTCCCCGTACTTCTCGCCGAACAGCGCCAGCGCGCCCGCGGCGACCGCATCGTCCGGGCTCATCAGGCGGGTGACGACCGGCTCGTTGGCGCGAATTTCGGCGTTCACTTCGGCCTCGACCGCGGCGATATCCTCGGCGGTGAGCGGCTTGGGGTGCGAGAAGTCGAACCGGAAGCGCTCGGCAGCGACCAAGGAGCCCTTCTGGGTGATGTGCCCGCCGAGCCGGTTGCGCAGCGCGGCGTGGACCAGGTGCGTGGCCGAGTGGTTGCGGCGGATCGCGTCGCGCCGCTCGGCGTCGACCACGAGGTGGACGGTCTCGCCGATCCCGATCCGCCCGGCCTCGACCTTGGCGTGCATGGCGTGAAGGCGCCCGAGCGGCTTGGACGTGTGGGACACGGTCAGGCGCAGCCCGCCCGGCCCGTCGATCGTGC
>Ga0207640_10001192_pt1 | contig 14205 bp, 12 predicted proteins | sample KBSCornC42_FD_184300 | JGI IMG/M metagenome (GOLD analysis project Ga0207640, IMG submission 184300) | Corn rhizosphere microbial communities from Kellogg Biological Station, Michigan, USA - KBS Corn C4-2 (SPAdes) (version 2) | ecosystem: Host-associated > Plants > Roots > Rhizosphere > Soil ... | reverse complement strand
GTCCCAATCTCACGCGCGCGGTAGGCGAGTCCCGCGTGCGACGGGCGCAGCTCCCCCCGAGCTGCGCCCGTTTGAGTTTGCGCTTGCTTGGCGGTAACCCGCGCGCATGAGCGACACGCTCCGTTACACGACCGGGTTCGGCAGCCACTTCGAAAGCGAAGCCATCGAAGGCGCGCTTCCCAAAGGCCGGAATTCGCCGCAACGTCCTGCATTCGGGCTCTACACCGAGCAACTCTCCGGCACCGCCTTCACCGCGTCGCGGCACGAGAACAGGCGAAGCTGGCTCTATCGCATCCGACCGACCGCCGATCACCGCCCGTTCGGGCGGTACGACGGCGCGAAGTTGTTTGCAGCGCTCCCCGATAATGCGCCGCTCGCGCCCAACCGGCTGCGCTGGGATCCGCTCAGCGATCTCGCTGAAGATACGGACTTTATCGACGGCCTGGTGACGATGCTCCACGCGCGCGAGCCGGAAACGCTCAAAGGCTGCGCAGTCCACCTCTACCGCGCGACGAGAAGCATGGAGCGACGAGTCTTCAGCAACGCGGACGGGGAGATGCTGATCATCCCGCAGCTAGGCGGCCTGAGGATCGAGACCGAGCTCGGGAGGCTTGAGATCGAGCCGGGCTGGGTCGCGCTCCTCCCGCGCGGCATGAAGTTCCGGGTGACGCTGATGGGCGACGAAGCCCGCGGCTATGTGGCAGAAAATTACGGCCTTCCCTTCCGTCTTCCCGAATTGGGACCGATCGGAAGCAACGGGCTCGCCAATGCGCGCGATTTCGAAACGCCGGTGGCCGCGTTTGAAGACAGCGACGAACCGACGCAGTTCGTCCAGAAATATCTCGGTCATCTGTGGACGATCGAGCTCGATCGTTCACCGCTGGACGTGGTGGCATGGCACGGCAATTATGTGCCGTGGCGCTACGAGCTGGCGCGGTTCAACACGATCGGGACCGTCAGCTTCGACCACCCCGATCCATCCATCTTCACCGTTCTGACCAGCCCCAGCGCGATTGCTGGAAGAGCCAATGCGGACTTCGTCATCTTCCCTCCGCGCTGGATGGTGGCCGAGGACACATTCCGGCCGCCCTGGTTCCACCGCAATGTGATGAGCGAGGCGATGGGCCTTATCCACGGCGCTTATGACGCGAAGGCCGAGGGATTTCGCCCCGGGGGCCTCAGCCTGCACAATCTGATGAGCGGCCACGGGCCCGATGTCGAAAGCTGGCGGAAGGCGAGCGAGGCCGAGCTCAAACCCGCGAAGATCGAGGGCACCATGGCCTTCATGGTCGAAACCTGCTGGCCTTATCGGCCGACCCGCTTTGCTCTGGAACGCGCGCAGCCGGATTACGACCGCTCGTGGCATGGGTTCCCGAAAGCGAAGCTACCGTGACCGACCAGACGCACGATCCGGCGCTGGTCAGCTGGGTCGAAGGTTCTGAACCCGGCAGCGACTTCCCGGTTCAGAACCTGCCGCTCGGGATCTTCTCAACCAGCGTCGTGGATCGCCGCCCTGGAGTGGCCATCGGCCACTATATCCTCGATCTCGACGCGATCGCCGACCTGCTCGACCCCGATTGGGCGATGGACCTGTCGATGCCGGTGCTCAACGCATGGCTGTCGAGACGTTCCGCGGATCACCGGACGTTGCGGCAGCGGCTTTGCGAACTGCTGACGGACGAACGCTACCGTGCTGATATCGAACCGAACCTGATCGGCCAGTCGGAAGCCGAGATGCATTTGCCCTGCGTGATCGGGGACTACACGGATTTCTACGTCGGCATTCACCATGCGACCAATGTCGGCAGGCAGTTCCGGCCCGACATTCCGCTACTTCCGAATTACAAATATGTGCCGATCGGCTATCACGGGCGGGCAAGTTCGGTGCGCGTTTCGGGGGAGCCTGTGGTCCGCCCACCGGGCCAGCGTAAAGCACCGGACGCCGACGCGCCGGAGTACGGGCCCAGCGGGCGTCTCGATTACGAGCTGGAGCTTGGGCTGTGGATTGGGCGCGGCAACGAACTCGGCCAACCGATCCCTATTGAGGATGCCGAAGATCACATTGCCGGCTGGTGTCTTCTGAACGATTGGTCGGCGCGCGATCTTCAGGCGTGGGAATATCAGCCGCTCGGGCCGTTCCTGGCGAAGAATTTCCTGACCAGCGTCAGCCCGTGGGTAATCACTGCCGAAGCGCTGGAGCCGTTCCGCCGGCCCGTGCCGCCGAGGCCGGAAGGTGATCCCGAGCCGCTCGCCTATCTCAGCGGCGGTCATGCCTATTCCATCCAGTTGGAGGCGACGCTGTCGACCGCAGAGATGCGTCAGCGCGGCATTGCCGCGCATGTGCTCTCGCGAGGCAACGCGGCGGCGGCGATGTATTGGAATGCGGCCCAGATCGTCACTCATCACGCATCGAACGGCTGCAACCTCCAGCCCGGCGACCTGATCGGCACAGGCACGCTTTCGACCGACAGCGACAGCGGGCTCGGCTCGCTTCTCGAGATCAGCCGCGGGGGCAAGCTGCCGATCCAGCTTCCCACCGGCGAAACCAGAACCTTCCTCGAAGATGACGACGAGATCACGCTGCGCGCCTGGTGCGAAGCTGACGGTGCCGGCCGCATCGGTTTTGGGGAGTGCGTTGGCCGAGTGACCGGCTGAACCGCCTCCGGTCGAAAAATCCGCACGCGCGGAGAGCAACGGTTGCGCGGCTCCGGCTCACGGCTAAGCTTCCGCAGAATTCCGGAGACATGGGACATGCAAAATCTGCCGCGACTGACCCTTTTGCTCGCCAGCGTGTCTGCGTTGGCGGCGTGCGCGACCGCGCCCCGAACGGCCGTCGCTCCTCTGCCACCCCCGCAGACGGCCGCAGCAGTCGTTGCGCCTGTCGCACCTCCAGAGCCGCAGGCCGCGCCGCTCAGTGCGCTCGTTCAGGACGTCAACATTCCGCATACCAAGTTCCACCTTGCCAACGGTCTGACCGTCATCGTCCACGAGGATCACAAGGCGCCGGTGGTCGCGGTGAGCGCGTGGTACAATGTCGGATCGAAGGACGAGCCGCCGGGCAAGGATGGCTACGCGCATCTGTTCGAGCATCTGATGTTCACCGGCTCGGACAATCTGCCGGGCGACTATTTCAAATACCTCCAGCAGCTCGGCGCCACGGATTACAACGGGACCACCTGGTTCGACCGCACCAACTATTTCGAGACGGTGCCCAAGGCGGGGCTGGAGCGCGCGCTGTTCATGGAAAGCGACCGGATGGGCTATTTGCTCGGCTCGCTGAACAAGAAGCGGCTGGATGCGCAGCGGGCCGTCGTCGAGAATGAAAAAAGACAGGATGACAACCAGCCGGGGGGCCTTGTCCAGTACGAACTCCTCGCCGATCTCTTCCCGCCGGGCCACCCGTATCACCATCCAACGATCGGCTCGATCCCCGATCTCGACAAGGCAACGCTGGCGGATGTGAAAGAGTGGTTCATCAACCACTATGGACCGAACAATGCGGTACTGGTGCTGGCGGGAGACGTGACTCCGGCCGAGGCGCGGCCACTGGTGGAGAAATATTTCGGGCCCATTGCCAGAGGTCCGGTCAATGTGCCTGCGGCGGCCGACGTGCCCACCCTCGCCGAATCCAAGACGGTCGTGATGAAGGATCGTGTCGCGGCCGTGCAGCTGCAACGTGACTGGGCTGTCCCGGGCATGACCGATATCCACGACCTTGCCGCGCTCGATCTTGGGTCATCGATCCTCGGCGGCCTCGCCAGCTCCCGTCTCGACCGGATCCTGGTTCGCGATGAGAAGCTTGCGGTGTCGGTCAGCGCCAGCCTCCAGCCCTTTCAGCGGATCAGCCTGTTCGAGATCGACGCCTCCGTCAAACCGGGGGTCGATCCAGCGCTCGTCGACAAGAGGATCAGCGAGATCCTTGCCGATTTCATCGCCAATGGACCGACGACCGATGAGGTCCAGCGCGCCGCGACCGACGAGGTCAGCGGGCGGATTCACGGACTCGAAAAAGTGGGCGGCCAGGGCGGCAAAGCGGTTGCCCTCGCCGAAGGGCAGCTGCTCGCCGGGGATTCGGATTATTACAAGAAATCGCTCGACGCCTACGCGTCGATGACTCCAGCCGACATCAAGGCGGCAATGCAACGGTGGATCACCCGTCCCGCGGTGGAAATCACAGTGGAACCGGGCGACCGGCCGCCGTACCAGGAATCCACCTACAAGCCGGGATCGGGCAAGAGCGCCGACCTCAAGATCCCCATCGTCAAGCGCGCGATCCCGCCGATCGGTCAGCCGGAGCCGCTGCACTTCCCGGCGATCGAGCACGCAACCTTGTCCAATGGAATGAAGGTCGAGTACGCGCAGCGAACGGCGGTGCCGGTGACGCTCATCGGCCTGTCGTTCGATGCCGGCTATTCCGCCGATGCGCCGAATGCCCGCGGGCTGCAAAATTTGACGATGAGCCTGCTCGATGAAGGTGCCGCCGGCCTCACCTCGCAGCAGATCGCGGAGCGGGAAGAGCGGTTGGGTGCGGCCCTTTCGGCCGACGGCGGCGCTGACCGGAGTGAGATCAGCCTCTCCGCCCTCTCCACCAACCTCGCCCCATCGCTCGACCTGATGGCGGATATCGCCGAACGCCCGACCTTCGATCCGAACGACATCGAGCGGGTCCGTGCGCAAGTGCTGACCGGAATCGCCGAACAACAGAAGGACCCGGACGGGATCGCCGCGCGCGCGCTTCCGCCGCTGCTTTATGGCGCGGACTATCCCTACGGAACGACAGCAGCGGGCGACCCGGCCGCAGTGAAGGGCCTCACTCGCGCGGATATCGTTGGGTTCCAGCAGCGCTGGCTGCGCCCGGATAACGCCCAACTGTTCGTGGTGTCGGACCGGCCATTGGCGGAGATCCTGCCGATGCTCGATCAGCGCTTCGGCCATTGGTCGGCGCCGGCTGTGCCGAAAGGCGAGAAGCAGTTTCCGGCGGCTCCGACACAGCAGTCGAAGGAGCAGATCATCCTGATCGATCGCCCTGGATCGCCGCAGTCGGTCATCGCCGGCGGCGAGCTGACGCCGATCAATCCCGAGGGGCCGATGGCGGCGATCACTGCGGCAAACGACGTGCTCGGCGGAAGCTTCCTGTCGCGGATGAACATGGACGTGCGCGAGACGAAGGGCTGGTCCTATGGAGTAAGCGGCGGAGTCTCGCTCCATCAGAAGATCACGCCCTATGTGGTGAGCGCACCGGTCCAGGCCGACCGCACTGGCGATGCCGTCGCGGCCATTCGCTCCGATATGCGCGATTTCCTGACGACGAAGCCAGTTACCGATGAGGAACTCAAGCGGACGATCACCAACCTTACCGATGCCTTACCCGGTGAGTTCGAAACGGCGGAATCGGTGCTCGGCGCAATGCAGACTCAGGCGCTACTGAACCGGCCCGACAATTATTACGAGCTCCTGCAGCGTCAGTATGAGGGCCTGACGAAAGCCCAGCTGGATGCCGCTCTTCGCGGAGTCGTCAATCCGGACGGCTTCGTCTGGGTCGTCGTCGGTGACGCCACCAAGGTGAAGCCGCAGCTGGAGAAGCTCGGGATTCCGGTGCAGGAAATGCAGCCGCGGTAACTGCCGTCGGAACGGAGATTGGGCAGCAACGTAGTCCCGGCGTGAACGTCCGGCCTCACCCCGAACAGCTGCAGAAGCAGGACGGCCTGCCGGTGCCGCGTCGCTATTGGTCGGCGGCTGCGATCTGGCTCGCGCTGACCATGGCGGTTCTGGACGGCACGATCATGAACGTCGCCGTGCCGATAATCGGCCGTGAGCTTGGCGCCTCGCCGGCAACTTCGGTGTGGGTGATCAACGCCTATCAGCTGACGATCACGATCCTGCTGCTCCCGTTCGCCGCCCTCGGCGATCGGATCGGCTACCGCCGCATCTACATACCCGCGCTGGTGCTGTTCACTCTAGGATCGCTCGGCTCCGCCATGTCGCGCAGCCTCGTGGCCCTCATCGGCGCCCGCATCTTCCAGGGCGTTGGAGCCGCGGGAATCATGAGCATGAACGCGGCGCTGGTTCGGCTGACCTGGCCAGCCAACAGGCTGGGGCGCGGCATGGGCTATAATGCGATGATCCTGTCGGCTTCGGCCGCCGCCGGGCCGACCCTCGCAGCCATCATTCTCAGCGTCGCTCGCTGGCCTTGGCTGTTCCTGATCAACATCCCGCTCGGAGTCGCAGCGGTGGCCATCGGCATGCGCTGCCTTCCGAGTGCCCGCGGCGAGAGCGAGGGCTTCGACTGGTTCTCGGCAGTCCTCAGCGCCTTGATGATGGGGCTCGTTGTGTACGGCGCCGACGAATATGCGCGCACCGAGGCGCCGATCATCCTCGGGGTGATCGCAGCCGGCATTGCCGCCGGCGCGCTGGTGGTCTGGCGCGAGTGGTCGGAACCTGCGCCGCTGATTCCGCTCGACTTGCTCAAGATTCCCATCTTTTCGATGTCGATCGCCACCTCCATCGTCTCCTTCGCGGCACAGATGCTGGCCTATGTCACCCTGCCGTTCCTATTCGAATCGGTGCTCGGGCGGAGCGTCCTGGAAACGGGCTTCCTGATGACTCCCTGGCCGCTTGCGCTCGGCGTCGTCGCGCCGTTCGCCGGGCGGATGGCCGATCGATATCCAGCCGGGCTGCTTGGCGGCATTGGTCTCGGCGTGATGGCGGTCGGTCTTTTCCTGCTGTCGCGTCTGGGAAGCCATCCGGACACGCTGCAAATTGCCTGGCGAATGGCTGTGTGCGGGGCCGGGTTCGGCTTCTTCCAATCGCCGAACAACCGCACCATGATCGTTTCAGCCCCGCGCCACCGCTCGGGCGCGGCCGGCGGAATGCTGGCGACCGCACGGCTTCTTGGGCAAACCTCGGGCGCCGTGGCCGTGGCGGCGGCCTTTCACCTGTTCGGCGTCAGGGTAGGGCCCGAGCTCCTGTTCGCTGCGGCGATCGCCGCGGCTATTGCCGCGCTCATCAGCCTGACGCGCCTGCGCACCGGAACCCGCCGGCATTGGAATTCGGTCGAGCCGATGATCGGCTAGAGCTTCACTCGCGTGACATGGCCCATCTTCCGGCCCGGACGCGGCTCGCCTTTGCCGTAGAGATGCACATGCGCTCCCGGTTCGGCCACCAGCTGAGGCCACGCCTTCACTTCGTCCCCAAGCAGGTTTTCCATCGTCGACGGGCCCGTCCGACTCGTGAGGCCAAGCGGGAGCCCGCAGATCGCCCGGATGTGCTGCTCGAATTGGGAAGTAACCGCCCCCTCGATCGTCCAGTGGCCGCTGTTGTGCACACGCGGTGCGATTTCATTCACCAGTGGCCCATCCGCAGTGGCAAAGAATTCCACAGTCAGCACGCCGATGTGACCGAGGGCCTCGGCGATTGCCGAGGCTACGCGAACAGCCTCGGCCGAGTGGCGCTCGACGGATTGCCCCGCCGGAATCGTAGAACGTCTCAGGATTCCACTGTCATGCTCGTTGAGAGGCAGGTCCCAGACCACGGTGCTTCCATCGGCCGAGCGGGCGAGGATCACGGAAAATTCGCAATCAAAATCGACCCGCGCCTCGGCGACCGCCGGTTCGCGGCGGATCTGGTCCCATGCATTGAGCGCCGAGCCCGGCTCAAGCGCCCAGGCCTGCCCCTTGCCGTCATAGCCGTAGCGACGCGTTTTCAGGACCAGCGGGGTACCGAGCCGCTCCTCCGCCTCCCGGGCATCGGCTTCGCTGTCGACCCGCATCCACGGACCGGCCTTCGCCCCAGTCTTCTCGATGAATTCCTTTTCGAGCCCCCGCTCCTGGCCAATCTCGAGCGACCGCAGCGAAGGCCGCAGACTGTCGGCAATCGCGCCGAGTGCGCCGGTCGCGATATTCTCGAACTCGTAAGTGACGATGTCGCACGCGGCCGCGAAGCGGCGAAGCGCTTCCACGTCGAGATAGTCGCCGCGGGTGAACTTCGAACTCACACCTGCGGCCGGCGGATCGGCTTCAGGGGCGAAAATGTGACAGCGGTAGCCGAGCTGAGTCGCCGCGACGGCCAGCATCTTCCCGAGCTGGCCGCCCCCGAGGATACCGATCGTCGAACCTGGCGGGATCGTCATTCGGGCGATTCAGCCACCGAAGCTGTCTGCTCGGACCGATGCCGCTCCAGCCGTTCGCCAAGCGCGCTGTCGCCGGTCGCGAGAATCGACGCGGCAAGCAAAGCGGCGTTGATGGCCCCCGCCTTACCAATTGCAAGCGTCCCGACCGGCACTCCTGCCGGCATCTGCACGATCGACAGCAGGCTATCCATGCCCTTCAGCGACTGACTTTCCACGGGAACCCCCAGCACCGGCAGGCTCGTCATCGATGCAGCCATCCCGGGAAGGTGCGCGGCTCCGCCAGCCCCGGCGATGATCACCTTCAGCCCACGGTCCTTGGCGTCATGCGCATAATCGTAGAGCCGCTTTGGAGTCCGGTGGGCGGAAACCACCTTGGCCTCATGGGGAACGCCGAGCCTATCCAGCATCTCGGCGGCATGGCGCATCGTCTCCCAATCGGACTTGCTTCCCATGATGATCCCGACCTGGGGCTCGGCCAACGTCATTCTCTCCGGATGAACTGCTCGAAGCGCAGTCGTTTAGGAATATGTGTCCCATGCTGCAACGCCGCTGATGGTTGGCATTTTCCATCATTGGGAATCGGGTTATGTCACGCGTCCTGATCGGGGGCCGAGTTGATGGACGATCAAATCGTTAGCTTGTCGGATGCCGAAGCGCTGGTCGCGGAGATCAAGCGTCTGCGGTCCAAGGTCATCGCCCTCGAAGAGCGCGTTCGCCAGCTCGACCAACTCGCGCACTGCGATCCGCTGATCGGTCTGCCCAACCGCAGAAGTTTCCTCGTCCGCCTCGAGGGGATGATCGCCTCGGTCGAGCGATACGGCGATCCGGCGGCAATGCTGTTCGTCGATCTTGATGGCCTAAAGCGGATCAACGACCAGTTCGGGCACAAGGCGGGCGACCAGGCACTGATCGAAGTCTCCGAAATGCTCGTTTCGACGGTTCGGAAATCGGATTTTGTTGCGCGGCTGGGAGGCGACGAGTTCGGTGTGTTGCTGGAGCGGGCAGACGAGCAGGGAGCCTGGGAAATGGCACTGCGGATCGTGGAAACGGTTACTCAGTCGCAATTCCGCTTCGACGGCAATTGTCTGCCCCTCAGCGTGGCGGTGGGTGTCGGAATGATCGCGCCAGGCGATGACCCGCAATCGGTGATCGATCGCGCCGACAAGGAAATGTACCGCGTAAAGGCGGCGTAACGGAAGCATTTGGACGGTTACTGACCGTCGGAAGCCTCTTTCGCTTTCGCGTCCTGATAGAGCTGGTAATCGCTGGGCCCGTTGCTGAAGGCCTCGCGCCAGTCTTCTCCCTTGATGGCTTTGACAACTGCTGTGGCCACCCTGATCGCCGGCTCCATCACCGGGATCGCTCCCCCTGGAGCACCGGGAGTGCCGGGGCCAAAGCTAGCGGCGGATGCTTGGACATTCGCCACTTGCCCGGATCGCGGAGTTGGATCTTCGGTCTGCGCCTTCTCTCGAAAAAATCGCCTCATCGCCGGGTCGATTCGGTACCGGCTGCTGCCGCTTCGCTCTCCACAAACGACGATTGTGTCTGGAGCGGTCGCCCTGCAGCTTGCTGCCTTATTTGCGTCAGTCGAAGGGGTGTTCGCGGGTGCGACTGGCGGCTCGGCAGCTGCCGTAGCGGCTGAAATCAGCGCCAGAGCGCCAACTGCTCGAACGTGGAGCATTGCGCCCGGATAACATGTTTGAGGGCGCTCCACCACCGCCCCAGCGTGGACGGACCGATTACCGCTCGCTCAGATAATAGCTGTCCAGCACGGTGAGATCGTCGGCAAGCTCATAAACCAGCGGCTGCCCGGTCGGAATCTCGACCCCGACGATATCATCGTCGCCAATGTTCGACAGATGCTTCACCAGTGCCCGGATGGAGTTTCCGTGAGCTGCAATCAGGACACGCTCACCACTGCGCAAGGCAGGCGCGATTTCTTCCTCCCAATAGGGCAGTACGCGCTCGATCGTGTCCTTAAGGCTCTCGGTCTCGGGCACGTCGATCCCGGCGTAGCGAGGATCGGTGCTGACGTCCCACTGGCTTCCCCGCTCGAGCGGCGGCGGCGGAACGTCAAACGAGCGGCGCCAGATCTTCACCTGCTCGTCGCCGACCTTCTCGCGCATCTCCTGCTTGTTGAGGCCAGTCAGGCCCCCATAGTGGCGCTCATTCAGCCGCCAGTCCTTGCGGACGGGGAGCCACAACCGGCCCATCGATTCGAGCGCAAGGTCGAGCGTCTTGATCGCCCGGGTGAGGAGGCTGGTGAAGCAGATGTCGAAGTCGAGCCCGTGCTCCTTCATCAGTGCACCGGCTGCTACGGCTTCTTCAATGCCTTGATCGGAAAGGCTGACGTCCCACCAGCCGGTGAAGCGGTTTTCCAGATTCCATTGCGACTGACCGTGACGAAGAAGAACGAGAAGCGGCATCAGCGGGCTTTCTTGGCGGCTTTGAGCTCCGGCAGGATTAGGCGGAGCGATTCGAGGCAGGAATGGGCGAGGTGTTTCGATCGCTCCGGCGACCATCCGTGCACCGGATCGGGCAGATCGAAATTGTCCTTGAACGGCATTTCCAAAGTCATCGACACGCAGCCGTAGCGCTCGGCCAGCTGCGTCGTCGACATCGACATATTTGCGTGGCCCGGAGCCGAAATCTCATAGCCCTGCCGGGTCTGGAAATCGGGCGACACTCGCTCCAACGTGTCGCTGAATAGCGTGAACAGCCGCGCCTGCCGGTCGGTGAAGGACGGAATGCCTTCAAAGCCCGCGAGGAAGTTCGCCGGAATGGCTTCATCACCATGCACGTCCATCGCGAAGTCGGGTGGATTGTCGTCCATCGCATTGCGCACGCACAGCACCTCCGGGCTTTTTTCGGCCGACGGAGCGTGCCACTCGCGGTTGAGGTTTACGCCAACGGCATTGGTTCGAAGATGTCCGCGGCGGGAACCGTCGGGGTTCATGTTCGGAACGATCCGGAACGTGCATTCCTTGCGGAGCACACGCGTGGTCGGGTCCTCCAGGTCGGTGAGCTTTTCGAGGGCACCTTCCATCCACCATTCGGCCATCGTCTCACCGGGATGCTGGCGCGCATAGAGCCAGACGTTGAGATCGCCTTCGCCGAATGTGAGGCAGTCGAGATCCTGCCCGTCCAGGCTTTTGCCGAGCGAGGAATAGGTGACTCCAGGAAACGAGGCGACCGACGTAATGAGGTCGTGGTGCCGCTCCATCGAGTACGGAGCGAAATAGGCGACCCAGGTAATGTCCTCGTCTGGGGTGAAGCGGATAGCGAGCACGCCGTCAGAATAGCTTGTGCCTTCGGTCCGAACCCATTCTTCGCGGTCGTAGGAAATGCACGCCCGATAATCCGGCCAGCCGAGCGGATAGGCGGAGCCAGCGCAATTGGCGATGCGCAGGGTGACTTCCCGGCCTTTCCCTCCAGCAAGCCGGAAATAGAACCACTGGTAGAAATCCGACATGTGGTCCTTGACGATCTCAAGGTCGGCACTGTTGCCGTCCTGATGGACGACCCGGATGTTGCCCGCGTCGAACGCGCTCGAAATGATGAGTGCCATCGAACCTCTTGAAATTCGGCAGGAGGAATTGCCGCCGCTGATAGGGCCGCAATCCTGCTGACGCAAACAACTCCCATGACCCATGTTAATCTTTGCCGTCTCTTAACATCTTGCATGCAATGGCGGGTCGAACTCGGAAGGTGGGCGGTTCGTGGCTCGAATGAAAAGCAAGGCTGTGAAACTCGCGAGCAGCCACGTCATCACCAGTTGCGCGACGCTGGCGGCGATTCTTCTGTTCGTCGGCTTGGGCAGTCAGCTCTTACCGATCGCTGCAACGGGCGGATCGCTGCCCTATTCGTCGGGGGTGCTAAGGGTCGCCTTCATCCTGAACATTGCAATCATCCTGTTCGGATGGCGCCGGGCAAAGGATCTGCGTGAAGCGCTCGACGCCTACGACGCAGCCGAATCTACCGCCCACCGGAATGCAAATACGGATTCCATTACCGGCCTGTGGAACAGGCGCGAACTCATGCGCGTCGTTGCGGAAGCTGTCGAAGCACGAAGCACCGGCGTTCTGCTCCTGCTCGACCTGGATCATTTCAAGCGCGTCAACGATCTGCACGGCCATTTCGTGGGAGACGAATTGCTTCGCTCGGTAGCGGAACGCCTGACCAGCATTGCCCCACCGGATTCCTGCTGCGCCCGGATTGGAGGCGACGAATTTGCCGTCCTGATGGTCAATGTTTCGGAATCTCAGGCACAAGCGGCAGCCGAAGCTGTTCTGGAAAGCCTGAAGACGCCGCTCGCGGTGGACAACGTCCAGGCGCACGCCTCCGGCTCGATCGGTCTCGCGCCCCTTCAGCGCTGCTCCAGTGGCGAATTGCTGATGCGGCACGCCGATGTCGCGCTCTATGGAGCAAAGAGAAACGGGCGGAACTGCTTCGCCTGGTTTGACGCCAAGACCGAGCGCGAACTTGCCCACAGGCTTCGGCAGGAAGAGGATTTTCGCCGGGCGCTTGAGAATGGCGAGTTCGTGCCCTTCTTCCAGCCGCTTATCGATCTCGAAACGCGCGAAGTCGTCGGGTTCGAAGCTCTGGCTCGCTGGAACTCGGCGCGCGGACTGCTGGAGGCGGAAGAATTCATCGAGGTTGCCGAAAGAACCGGCCTGGTCGGCCCGCTCACCTTCTCTATCCTGGAGCAATCGCTTCAGGAGGCTCGCAATTGGCCAACACACCTCAAGCTCGCGATCAACATTTCACCCGTTCAGTTCCGGGACCTGAGGCTCGCCGAGCAGATCGCGAAGCTGCTCACGCAGACTGGCTTCCCGGCCGGCCGGCTCGAGATCGAAATCACCGAAGGGTCGCTGCTCGAGGATCGGGATCAGGTCATTGCGACGATTACCAGCCTCAAGAACCTGGGGATGAGCATCTCGCTCGACGATTTCGGGACGGGCTACGCCTCGCTTGCCCAGGTCCGGACGCTCCCGATTGACCGGATCAAGATCGACAAGAGCTTCATCAACACGATGGTGAAGAGCGACCAGACGGCGGCTATCGTCGGCACCATCGCAAGTCTTGGGCACTCCCTCCAGGTGCCGCTTACGGCCGAAGGCGTGGAGTCGGAGCAGATCCGGGAAGCTCTAAAGGAAGTCGGGTGCTCGGAAGCCCAGGGATGGTTGTTTGGCCGCGCGGTGTCCGCAGATGCCGTTCGGGTCTTCCTGTCGCGGAACAAGTCGCCAGATTTTTCAAGTTCACTCGGCCGCCATCCCTCAGCCACTGAGGACGGCCGTCCAGCGGCCAAAGCAGCCGGTCGTCGCAATTCGAAGTGGTAGGCGGTCGGCTTCAGCCTTCACTGTCGGCGCAAAGCACATCGGCAAGGTAGTAGGAGGTCCCGGCCTTCTGCAAACGCGCGTAGGGCGACACCTTCCACCCCTTCGAGCGGCAGAAATCCGCAGCAGCCTGCCGCATCGCTTCGGCGGTTCCGGGCTGAACCGCAATCCGGCCTCCGCCACGCCTCGGAGCCACGAAATACTCGCTCGCCAGGCCTTTCAGGGAGCGATCAGGCAAATTGGCGGCATCGGCGCCACCGGATACCGATTCACCGGTAGACCCTGAGACGATTGCGGAAGCGACCGGCCGCGCCGACCTGACCGTCATCACCATCGCTGGCGCCGATTGATCGAATTGCTTGCAGCCGGTGAAGGTGTTGCCGCTGCACAATTCCCAGCTTTGGCCTTGCGGAATTTGGATGCTTCTGGCCGTGAACTCGGGCGTGATGTGCTGCCATGGACCGTAGATGGTCAGCCTGCCGCCCTCGAAATGACCCTTGCTGAACGCAATCGCCGGCTGGCCGCTTTGGTTCTGCCCCTGTGCAACCGAGGAACCTGCCAGCAAAGTTGCCGCTCCCAGAACGATTAGTCGCTTCATGGCTATCCTCCCGCTCGCGCAGGCTAGCGGACGCGGTCGGTCTTCGCTAGCCAGCGCCCATGTCGAAAATCCCAGTGCTCGTAACCGGCGGCGCCGGCTATATCGGAAGCCACGCCGTTCTCGCTCTTCGCGACAGTGGCTGG
>Ga0207640_10001191_pt1 | contig 14213 bp, 17 predicted proteins | sample KBSCornC42_FD_184300 | JGI IMG/M metagenome (GOLD analysis project Ga0207640, IMG submission 184300) | Corn rhizosphere microbial communities from Kellogg Biological Station, Michigan, USA - KBS Corn C4-2 (SPAdes) (version 2) | ecosystem: Host-associated > Plants > Roots > Rhizosphere > Soil ... | reverse complement strand
GCAGCACGAGGACCGTCCTGTCCGCGCTATTCTTCTCCGGATTGCCCTCGAGCGACTTGCCGTGGACCGTGATCTTCTCGACTCGCGCCGAGGCGGGAACCGAGACCAGCATCAACAAGGAAAGCGAAACCGCCGCGATCAGTCTTCCCACCCAATTCACTATCCGCACCTCCCGTTGCGTCGCCGAAACTTCCGCGCCCTTCGTTCGTCCTTTGGTCGAAAAGCGCTGCCCTTGGCGTAGCCCGAGCGGCAATCAATGGCAAAGCACAGCCGAGAGGATTTCATGAAGCTCATCAGCGGAATCACCTTCGCCGCCGCGCTGGCACTCAGCGCCTGCAACACTCAGAACGGCAATAGCGCGGCTCAGCAGCAGGGCCCTGGCACCCAATCGGGAATCGACAAGTCCCTGATGGACACCTCGGCGAAGCCAGGCGACGATTTCGACAAATATGCCAACGGGAAATGGGAGGCGTCCGCGCAAATCCCGGCCGACAAATCGACGATTTCGGTCTTCTCGGTAATCGCCGATCGGGCCGACCAGCGGGAAACCGATCTCATCAACACCATCGTCAATTCCAACCCGGCGGCCGGAAGCGACGAGGCGCGGATCGCGGACTATTACAAGGCCTACACGAATACCGGAACTATCGAACAGCGCGGCCTCGCCCCGATCAAGGCGGATGTGGATGCTATTGAAGCCATTGCCGACAAGGGCGCTCTGGCGGACGCGATCGGTCACAGCCTCCGCGCCGACGCCGATCCCATCAACAACACCAACTTCCACACCGAGAATCTCTTCGGGATTTTTGTGACGCAGGCGTTCGACGATCCGACAAAGACCGTGCCTTATGTGATGCAGGGTGGCCTCGGCATGCCGGATCGCGATTATTACCTCTCCAGCGACCCCGCGATGGCGAAGATCCGGGCCGATTACACGCCCTATGTCGCGAAGATGCTGTCCCTCGCGGGCGTGCCCAATGCCGACGCGCGTGCTGCGAAGATCGTAGCGCTGGAGCATCAGATCGCGCGGTCCCACGAAAGCCTTCAGGACAGCCAGGACAGCTTCAAGGCGGACAATCCGTGGAAGCGGGCCGATTTCGATTCGAAGGCGCCGGGCCTCGACTGGGGCCGGCTGTTCTCGGCGGCGCAGCTCGGCAACCAGCAGGACTTCGTCGTCTGGCAGCCGGGCGCCGTCACCAAGCTCGCTGCGCTCGTGCAATCGCAGCCGCTCGACGTGTGGAAGGACTGGCTGGCCTTCCACCGGATCAACCAGATGGCCGAAGTGCTCCCCAAAGCCTTCCAGGATGCGCACTTTGCCTTCAACGACACGGAGGTCAAAGGGACCCCGCAAGAGCCGACGCGCAACAAGCAGGCAATCGATTCGCTGAACGCCTGGCTCGGCTGGGCGGTCGGCAAGCGCTACGCCGAAAAGTATTTTCCGGCCTCCTACAAGGCCGACATCGACGGCATGGTGACCAACATTAAGGCGGCGCTCGAGAAGAAGATCGAGGGCCTCACCTGGATGGCGCCCGCGACCAAGGAACAAGCCAGGAAGAAGGTAGCGACGATGGTCGTCGGGATCGGCTACCCCGACAAATGGCGCGACTATTCGTCGCTCCAGATCAAAGCGGACGATGCCTACGGCAATCTCGATCGCGCCCGGCTGGCGAATTACGAGTACCAGATCGCGAAGATCGGTAAGCCGGTCGACAAAGGCGAGTGGTGGATGACTCCGCAGACGGTAAACGCGGTCAACCTGCCGCTGCAAAACGCGTTGAACTTCCCCGCGGCGATCCTGGACGAGGGGTTCTATGATCCGAAGGCCGATCGTGCGTTCAACTATGGCGCCATCGGATCCATCATCGGCCACGAGATCAGCCACAGCTTCGACAATCTCGGCTCGACCTTCGACGCCTCCGGAAAGCTCCGCAACTGGTGGACCCCCGCCGATCTCACACATTTCAAACAGGCGGGAACGGCGCTCGCGAAGCAATATGATTCCTACGAGGCGCTGCCGGGCCTTCATCTGAACGGCGAGCAGGAGCTTGGCGAGAATATCGCCGACCTCGTCGGACTGGCCGCAGCTTACGATGCCTGGAAAGCGTCGCTCGGCGGCAAGCCCTCACCGGTGATCGACGGCTTTACCGGCGATCAGCGCTTCTTCCTCGCTTATGCTCAGGCCCACCGCGGCAAGCTTCGCGACGCCGCGCTTCGCGCCCGTGTGGCGACGGATGTCCACGCGCCCGGGCCATGGCGGGTGCTGACGGTCAGGAACGTCGACGGCTGGTATCCGGCCTTCAACGTCCAGCCGGGGCAAAAGCTGTTCCTGGCGCCTGAGAAACGCGTCAAGGTTTGGGGCTGAAGCGTCGTCACTGCGAGGAGCGTAGCGACGCGGCAATCCAGGGTAGCGGCATCTAGATTGCGGCGCCCGGCCTCGGCCGGGCTCGCAATGACGGCACTCACCAGCCCATGAACAGCAACAGCTTCACATCGACGGCCGCCCCGGCGGCGCGGCGCTGCTCGACAAAAGCGGGGATCTCCGCTCGCGGGACCAGATGGACGGTGATATCCTCGTGTTCCGTGCCGCCGCCCTCGCCCACCTTGCGGACGCCATGGGCGCGCACGAGGGTGAAGCTTTCCGCGACCATGCCCGGCGAGCTCTGAAATTCGCCCAACCGCTCGATCCGATCGGCGGTGAACCCGGTTTCCTCTTCCAGCTCTTTCACAGCCGTGCCTTCGACCGTCGCATTCTTGTCCTCGTCGCCGACGAGGCCAGCGGGCAATTCGACGCAACGCCGCCCGACCGGCACGCGATATTGCTCGATCAGGATCACCTTGCCGTCATGCTGGGCGAGGATCACCACCGCGTTCGTGCTTCCGGTGCGCGACACAAATTCCCAGCGCCCGCGCTTGAGCGCGCTGATGTACTTCCCCTGCCATACCGTTTGCAGGGGTGCGTCTTTGTCAGGGGTCATAAGAGGATAAGTTTGTCCGGGATCTCGTTGGGATTACCCGCGGTCTTGGGAAAATGTTCCGCGAGGACCGCGCCGACGCGCTCGACCGCAGCACAAATGCCATCGCCGGGGCGGCCTTCGCGCAGATGCTCGATCATCGCCGCCATCGCCTCGCCCCAGGTATGCTCGTCGGCGAACTTGTGGATGGCTTCGTCGCCGATGATCTCGGCCCGCCGCTCCGCGAGCGAGAGGTAGATGAGCACTCCGGTCCGGTCGGCAGTGCGTCCAGCCGCGGCCGCCTGAAAGACCGCAAGCGCCCGCCGCCGGACTCGCCGGTGCTTGGTCGCCGCTGGAGTCAGCAGGAGCCGTAGCGGCATCCAGGTAAGGACAAGCAACGCCACCAGGAATTTCCCGACCGCGAGGATCATCAGGAAGGTCAAAAGCTCGCCAAGGCTCGGGTCCGGATACCATCCCCCGGCGATGTGCAGATACCACCATTGCAGGGCGGTTGGCCGCCATGCCGCCCAGGCGAGCACGAGGATCATCACCAGCACCGCCCAGTCAAGCGCGACGTCGTGGTAGGAATCGCTGATCGGAGTCGCGACGGTGACGATCTCGCCGTCGGTGTTCGCCTCGGCCGCAGCGATCGCTGCACTGACCTCCTCGCGATCGGAATCGCTGAATCGCATCACCATGAGCCCGATGCTCCCCCACCGCCGAACGACCCGCCTCCGCCAGAGAATCCGCCCCCTCCGAAGCCGCCGCCTCCGCCAAAGCCGCCGCCTCCCCAGCTGCCTCCGCCGCCGCTGCCCCAGCCGCGCGACGAATTGGAAAGCGCGTTGAGGCCCCACAGCATCACCCAAGGGCTAATTCCGCTCCCTCGGCGATAGTACTTCCCGCCAACCGGGCGGCGCAGCTTCGACAGGATAACGAACACGAAGATCAAACCCCAGAAGGCGATCGGAAGCGCACCCCCGCCCGAATGCCGATGCGTCTGTTCCTGCTGTTGGGCTTGCGCGATCGCCTGCTCGGCCTGGTCCGGCGGCAGACTCGCCTGCTTGATGATCGCGTCGGTGCCTGCCTCGACGCCTCCATCGTAATCGGGCGGACTCTGCTTGAAGTGCGGCACGATATCCTGGCGGATGATGAGGCCGGACATCGCGTCACTCAGGAAGGCCCCCGCACCGTAGCCCGTTTCGATATCGACCTTCCGCTCGTTTGGGGCGATCAGTAGAATCAGTCCATTGTCGAGCTTTTTCTGCCCGATTCCCCAAGTGCGCCCGAGGCGGTAGCCATAATCCGCGATATCAACGCCCTGAAGGCTCGGCACCGTCGCGATCACCAGCTGCCGGCTGGTCTTCGCCTCCAGCGCCTCGGATTTGCTGGTGAGGTCGGCGATCGTCGCGGGTGAAAGGATGTGCGCTTCGTCGACCACCCGGCCGGTGAGCGGCGGGAAGGTCTGGGCAGCTGCCGGAATGGCGAAGACCGCGAAAAATAGCGCCAGCAACAGCTTCGTCGCCCCCGCGAAAGCGGAGGCCCAGTAGGTTCGCTGGGTTCCCGCTTTCGCGGGAATGACGGGCATCGTTCAGCCCGCCATATTGCCGAAGTTCACCGACGGCGCGTTCTGCGCGGTCGCGGAAGCCTCGAACGGCACCTTCGGCTTGGCTCCGTAGAATATCTTCGCACCAATCGCGTCCGGAAAGGTGCGGATCGTGGTGTTATATTCCTGCACTGCCGAATTGTAGTCGCGGCGCGCGAAATCGATCCGATTTTCGGTTCTCTCGAGCTGGTCCTGCAGTGTGAGGAAGTTCTGGTTGGACTTCAGGTCCGGATAGGCCTCCTGCAGCCGCTGCAGGCTGAACGTCAGCCGCGACTGCGCATTCTGGAACGCCTGAACCTTGGCCGGATCGCTTAAATCCGCCGCATTGAGATGGACGCTGGTCGCATCGGCGCGCGCCTGAGTCACCTCGGTGAGCACGCTCTTTTCCTGCTGCGCATAAGCTTTGACGGTCGCGACCAGGTTCGGGATCAGGTCCGCGCGGCGCTGATAATCGGCCTGCAGGTCGCCCCAGGCGGCGTTCACCTTCTCCTCTTCGGTAGGAACCGCGTTGATCCCGCATCCGCTGAGCGCGACTGCGGCAAGCGGAGCGAGTAAACCCAGGCGACGTAGTGCGGACATTGAAGGTCCCCCTTGATGCGTGGCGCACAAATAGAACGACCGTGACGCGCTTTCAATATGCTGTTTTATAGCAGCAATACAGCTGCAGCTGGATTTTCAATCGCGCGCCACGAGAGTAAGAATTGAGGATCAACAAAGGGGGTTAGGCATGCTGAGGGATTTTCGGGACTTCATCGCTCGCGGCAACGTTCTCGATCTCGCCGTCGCTGTGATCATCGGCGCCGCATTCGGGAAGATCGTCACCAGCCTCACCGACGACATCATCATGCCCATCGTCGGAAAGATTTTCGGCGGCCTCGATTTCTCCAGTCATTTCCTCCTGATGGGTCCGGTTCCGGCGGATTACCATGGTTCGATGACCGACTATGCCGCTCTTAAGAAAGCCGGCGCTCCCGTGCTCGGCTGGGGGCAGTTCGTCACCGAGGTGGTGAGCTTCCTGATCCTCGCCTTCATCATCTTCCTGATGGTTCGCATCGCAACGAAGGTGATGGCCAAAAAGGAAGAGACCGCGCCCGCCGGCCCGAGTGAGGTCGAGCTTCTCACGGAGATCAGGGATGAGCTGCGGCGGCGCTAGCAAACATTGGCGCGTCTGCTGTGGCCCAAAGCGAAAGCTGCTCGTCAGAGTCGCGATTACAGGCGGAGGTCGACGGTATTGTCCATGGCCCAGAGGCAGATGCGCGCGAGAGTTCCGGCGCACAATACGGCTCCGATTACGAGCAGTCCGGCCGTCTGGTATCCACTCATGAAGCACCACGTGAGGGCGGCTGAGACTATCGCGGTACCAAGCATCGAGACGGTCATGACTCGTGGAGCAAAACCCAATTCCCTACCCGCACCTGGCGCGTATTCGGGATGCCGCTGATTCTGCCGCCTGATTGTCTCGGTAAGATAGAGAGTCAGGGAGTCGCGGCCTTTCCTGGTTAGTTCGACGCGGGCGTAAATCGCGCTGGATTTCCCTTCCGTCTTGGTCGCTATTCCCTCCTTATCCAGATAGGAAATCCATCGATCCGTTACTTCAATCGATTGCCCCAGTTGGTCCGCCAATGTTTTCAGCATGACCGGGTCAGGCGACACGTACAGACTCAACAGAATGTCCCAGGCGACCTCGCCAAAAGAAGCCTGAGGGAAAAAACGCAGCCGTCTCGCTCGCTCGCTAAGAACATCGCTTGCGAGCAGCTGCAAGCGCCCTTGGGTCGGGGCCGCGCGCGTCGGTGCAGCAACCTCTTTGAGTTGAATTGGCTGCCACCGGGACATTCGTTCGGAGCCCTCCCTTATCCTAGGATAAGGTAACATCGCTCGGTTGCAAATAGGTCCGCATCGATCCATTTTGGATCAGATTCGACCGCTATTCGAGAATGGACGCGAACGTCGATTTCAGTCTTCTTCAAGCCGAGAGGTGCTCTTTTCTAAGGATGTGTTCGTCACAGCGTGTGCAACCACGCTGGTTCGTTTTATGGTTTAGCCCCGTGAAAGCTGCGCGCGAGGTCGGTTCATTTTGGTTCGGCTCGACACCTCGCGCGGCATTGCTGGCAACAGCAATCGAAGCGGGAACACACCGATTCGGAAGGCACAGATTCGAAGGCTGCGGCCCGGAAGTAGGCGAACATGGCATTCAAACCCTTGGCCGAAAGCGAAACGTACGCTCGGCGTCCGTCGAGAGGGTCGCTGCGCTTCTGTACGAGCCCCTCTCTTTCAAGCGCGCTAATCCAGCGGAGTGCGGTTGTGGCTGGCACACCCGACGCGAGGCAGAGACTTGTGACGGAGATCCGCCGCTGTTCAATTTCAGAGGCGTATAGCTCAAGCAACATGTCCCACGCCGGTTCGCCGAACAGGCTCGCCTTTAAGTGTTGGATGCGCCGAGTCCGTTCGCGCAAAATTTTGCGAACGGGCTTGGAACCAGCGGGTCCGACCAGGCTGGGAAGCAACTCGCGTATTGTGTCCGCGGGTGTACGATCATCGGGAAAGGAAAAACTATCCGGTGGAAGGATCGGCTCACAGACGGCGGTTGATTTAGCCATGCTCAATTCCCTCTTGCTGTCGAGGGATTTGTTAACCGCTTTTGCTAATCCGACTGTTAACCTTTGGACCGGCCTGAACCGGCATCGCGTTCAAGAAGAAGCTTTACGCGCAGGTAATTCCGCTCATTCCTGAGCGTGTCAATCAGGTCTGCAAGCCTGGCCCCGATCTCTGGATAGTCCTCCATTTCATCGACTTGCTGAAGCACGTCAGCAAGGCGGGAAATGGCAATCTCAAGCGCAGCTTCGCGCGATGCGAAGGCAGCTTGCCTGGCCGCAGACATAACAGCACTCCCAACGCCGAATGGCGCCGCCAGAAGATCATGGTAGCGAGGCCGTTCACCACCCGAAATAAACTCAATTTTATTATAGTTCTAGCGCTTCTCGCGCAGCGTCCCAGAGAGGTACACGCCGAGCGCACCCCGTCCTTTCTCGGTCAACTCAACGAAAGCTGCGCGTCTGTCTGTCGGATGCGGCTCACGGCGGATGAGGCGCTGGCTGTCCAGATAATCAACCCAGCGCAAAGTGGTCGACTTGCTGGCGTTAATCAGGTTTGCAAGACTACTAACCGTCTGTCGAGGACCTGAACTCAGGGCGTAGAGCCAGAGCAATATATCCCATGCCGGTTCGCCAAACATTGCGCGACCCAGCACGTCTTCGCGACGGCGTCTGTCGTCCAGGATTTCTCGCGCCTTTGAGACGAGCATGCCCGCGGCCGCGATACCTTCTTGATCGCCAATAGGTGGCGCCGGTTCGATAACGATCTTGCCGCTCGCGTGCGCGAACAGGGAGAGCAGGCGCCGAGCGTCTTCGACGTCACGCCATGTCAACCTTGTGATCGGCGTGTCGGCCGTCTTCTGCTCGGGAGGATCGTCAGACATTCCTTCCAACGGCATAACCCACCCTGCGATGATCGCTAAACCCGAGCGATCGGACCAGTATGGAGGTAAAGCCGAGCCAAATCGGGCTAGTCGCAGAACAGGGGCGACACAATAGGCTTGGAATTCTGCTGCTGTCTGTGTCGGTTGGCACTCAGGCGACGCCCAGACAGCTCGTCAGATTGGTCCAGTTATTGGTCCAGATCGGCCCGACTCCGAATCACCTCAACCTCTATCAGCGCTCAAGCTTTGTATTTTGACGTGAGACTTCGACGTCATGAGCCGAACAGGAACCCGACGCGGCGTTGGAATGGGCAGACGTCTCGTGCGTCTGCCGGACCTGAAGATCGGAGTGGACGAAAATGGCCGGGAACCGCTTGGATGGAAACTTTGCAAAGCCATTGTCACCGGTGTCGTGATTGCGCCGTTTCTGTTCGGCATGTTGGGGTTCTTCGAGCCGGACAATCTGAATAATGTCGGACTTCTCGTCACCCTGATGGTTTCGATACCGATGATGATCGCATCCGGTTGGATTTTGCAGCGGTGGCTGGCGAGCCGTTTCAGCAGTCACTGAAACCGCACGCTTGATTGCACTGCCCACCGGCAGCCCCGCTTTTTATTGCACTGGTCAATAAACCCAATCTGTGCTGCAACCGTGGCGCAGAGGGGGCGGCTTGGCGGAATTACCGAACAGCCTGAGCGACGAGCAGCATGCCGAGCGCGTGGCGGCATGGGAACGGGCGCTGTACGACCGGACGGTCCCTGATTTTGTCGCTGACCGGCTGGAGGAAGCGTCATCCGGGCGGGCAGCCTGGGTTTCCACCATGACTCCGGCGGAGTTGCTGATCACCAGGACCCATGGTGTTCGCCCAATCGCGACAGTCTCCGGTAATTGCTGGATGAAGATCAGCTTCGGCGCGAACTGGTTCGGATTGGTCCACGGGCACGCGATCGGGTGGCGAACCGCGCTCGACCGAGTCGAGCAGGAGGCGATCGCTGCCGGCGCGGATGCAGTCGTCGACCTGAAGATGTTGAGCCAGGGCCGCCATTCGGGACTCGGCGGTGTCGAATTCTCGGTGATTGGGACCGCAGTCAAGATCGCGGGGGCGCTCTCCTCGAAGCGGCCGGTGCTAGCGACTGCGCCCGCACTCGAGTTCGTTCGGATGGTGGAGTCCGGAGTGGTGCCGGTTGGTGTGGCGGTGGGCGTCAGCGGCGACGTGCTGGGGACAATCTACGGCCGAAATAACGGATATGGCCGTGGATACGCCAGCCGCTTCTCGGGTTCGGGGGGCTGGGCAAACTACAACGCCTCGCAGCGGATCGGATGGCAATCGCAGAGCTGGTTCAACCAACCGATTACGGAACTTACGGACTTCTGGGAACGGATCCGCCGGGAAGCCATCTCCGACCTCAGGCGGGCGGGAGGCGAGCGAGGAAATGGAATCCTCGCGCACAGCCATACGAGCAGGCTAATCCGCATAGACCAGGACAAGCAACCCCCGGCTTGGATGGGGGAGCATGTCGTCATCGGCACGGTCGTGGACGCAAGCAGCTACCGAAAGCTCGAGTTCGATTTTCAACCGGTGGTCGATCTCCGCGACGACTCCCCGCTCGATGATCCGCTTTTCCAATCGAACAACATTTACCCCCAAACAGAGGATCTTTTAACAAGTGGGTGAAGAAAAGAGCTTTCCGCCGCACGCTCTGGAGCGGCTCGCCGGCCTCCGCCGCGAAGGACATCCGTCGGGCGTGTTCACCTCCGATTTTTCGGTCAACGAATTCCTGTTGGTCCGCAAAGCCGGATTCGAGCCGATCGGCCTTTGCGTCGGCAGCTGCATCTACCGGATGGGGGTGCAGTTCACCCGATTGAGCTCCAGCGTCGAGCTGACGGTGCTTTCGACCGCGATGTACGAAGCGCGGGCGCTGGCCATGGAGCGCATGAGGGCCGAAGCAAGGCAGATGGGCGCTGACGGAATCGTCGGCGTTCGGCTTACTGTGAAGCGTGCCGAGTGGGACGCAAAGGTGCTCGAGTTCGTCGCTATCGGGACCGGTGTCGTCCACGCCGGCGGGCATCCGGGGTTCAAGGGACCCGGCGGTGAGCCGTTCACCTCTGCGCTCACCGGACAGGATTTCTGGACGTTACTGAAATCCGGCTATCGCCCCTTGGAAATGGTGATGGGCAGCTGCGTCTATCACGTAGCCTGGCGAGGCCCGCTGCAATCGCTGATGAGCGTCGGCCAGAATGTCGAGCTGACCAACTACTCGATCGCACTCTACGAAGCCCGCGAACTGGCGATGGAGCGGATGCAGCTCGAAGCGACCAAGGCCGGCGCCGAGGGCGTGATCGGTTCGGATCTGCACGAGGGCAATCACGGCTGGTCCGCTCACACGATCGAGTTCTTCGCCATCGGCACCGCCGTGCTTCCGCTTCAGGGCGCAAGCTCGCAGGATATTCCCGACCCGCAATTCGTCCTGTCGGTGAACGGCTAGGAGCCGCTCAGGCCAGCGTCATACTTGAGTTGCAGATAGCGATTTTGGGTCGCAAGCGCGTCGAACGAACCACTCGCGAGGTCGCTGGAAAGCCGGTGAATTTCGCCGTCGATGATCTTCAGTCCCTCGACTAGTTGCGTACCCGCTTCAGCCGGAGCGACAGAGGCCGGGATGTTGCGATAGCGCTCAATCAATTCGGGAAGCTCGGTTGCGACAAGCTTCCGAACCGCGCCAGCGCCGGGATCGCGCTCGATCGCGGCAAGCTGCGGACCGAGCACCGACAGCTGTCGCGTGAGGCTGTCGATTACTGGGATCGCCGGTGCGGGAAGCAGATTCCGTTGCTGTTCGAGCCAATCTCCGACCTTAGCGGGAACGGCGGTGAGCGGCACCGCCTGCAACTCGGCGATCCGTACTGGCATCTTTCGGAAACCCAAAAGGATTGCGGCGCAACCCAGCAGGAATATCAATATTGCCCCGCCAACGACCCCAGCCCCCGCTATTCCGGCCGTGCCTAACGCAAGCACCGCAAGCCACAACATGAACGCAAGCAGCACGCACAGCCCAACTTGGCGGTTGGTTCGCCGTTGCCGCTCCATCCGTTCCCGATGCGCCAGCGCGCGCCCCTCCGGAGAGACCCGGCGAAGCATGTCTTCGGCGTTATTGAACTGCGGTTCCATCGCCTGATGACAGCATGGGGCGCGCTCGCGGGCAAGCCCGTAATGGCACCGCGAGCATGAATTGGATGAGTGGAGGGCTTCTGTTGCCCGGTGCCCTCCGAACCGCTGGAATCCCCTTCTGTTGCCCGGCGGGGTCCGGCCGCGCTTAAGCTTTGTAACTTCAGTCCGTTAGGACGTCAGTTACGCGGCAAGAGCGAGTGCCTCGTTATCGTTGGCACTTGTGAGAATGAGCCGTCACGGTGGTCTCATGCCGACCGGCAGCCACGTCTTTATTGCATTCGTCGATCCTGTTTCGCCCCCATCAGCAGCCGCGAATCCCGTAATCCGGCGCGGCTGGTGGTGGAGGCGCCGGGGTACTGCCCCCCGGGTCCGAAATGCCTATTCCACGTAACACTCTACCGGCGTAGCCAGGTTTCCCTGACCCGGTCGAAATAGGCATTTGCGTGCCGATTCACAAGGTTGCTATGGGGAGGCTCCACCAGCAAACGAGGGATATCCGAATGAAGAAACTCGCCCTGACAGCCGCCGCTCTGGCAGCGATTAGCCTTGGCGGGTGCCACAAGAACAATCCCGACCAGCTCGACGAGAATGTTGCAGTGACTCAGAGCGACAATCTCAACGCGCTGTCGAACCAGGCGGCGAATGTCGCTTCCGAAGCGCAGCAGCTTCAGAACCAGGCAAACCAGCTCAACGTGGAAGCGGCCCAAATCGACAACGCCAAGGGACCGCAAAGCGCGTCCGACGAAAATATCCAGGGGATGTAGCTGACGGACGACCCGCCAATTCCGGCGGCGACGCTGGTCGTTGTTCGCGACCGGCCCGACGGTCCGCCCGAAGTGCTGATGGTCGAGCGGGCGAAGGAGATGGCGTTCGCCGGCGGAGCATTGGTGTTTCCGGGCGGACGGATTGACGAAAGCGACCGCACGCTCGCGGCCGGTTTCCCACTCGATGATCCAGCGGCACGGATCGCCGCGATCCGCGAGACTCTCGAAGAGGCGGCGATCGCTGTCGGAATTCTGCCGCTTCCTGCGCCGGAATTGTATGGCGAACTGCAGCAGGCGCTACTCGCAGCGCGCGACTTCGGTGAGCTGCTGACCGAACACAACCTGCGACTAGATCTTGAGACGCTGACGCCGCTGGCGCGCTGGGTGCCGAAGTTCCATGCGGTCCGGCGCTTCGACACCCTCTTTTTCGTGGCCAAGGTCGAGAACGCTGAGGTCGAGCCGCACGTTTCCGGCGGAGAATGCGCCGGAGCTTTCTGGATCACCGCGACGGACGCGCTGGAGCGCGAGCGCAGTGGCGAAACCCGGTTGATCTTCCCCACGCGCCGGAACCTGGAGCGGCTCGCCCTTCACCGCAGTTTCGACGCGATCCGGGCCGACGCCCTTGTTCACCCGCTCGAACCGATCACGCCTTGGGCAGAAACAATCGACGGCGACGAATACATCAGCATCCCTGAAGGCCGCGGCTATCCGGTGACGCGCGAGAAGCTCGACGGTCTCTGGAGGGGGTAGCCGCACCTCGATTCGCGGCAGTGCACAATGAAAAAGGGCCCGCGGAGACCGCGAGCCCTTTCCTGCTCCAGTGGGTTCCGAAGCTTATTTCAGGTGGTTCGAAAGATGCTTGTTCATCTCGAACATGCTGACCTTGTCCTTGCCACCGAAGATCGGCTTCAGCGTCGAGTCAGCCATAATTTCTCTTTTATTTTGCGGGTTTTGCAGGTTGTTCTTGCGAATGTGATCCCACACTTTCGAAACAACCTGGCTGCGCGGCAGCGGCGAGCTGCCTGTGATTTTCGCGAGATCCGCCGATGGTGTCACCGGACGAGCCAACCCGCCCCCTGCCTTACGACCTTCTGCCATTTGGGCCCTCCTGTTGATCTGTCACAGTTGTAGAGCGCAAAGCGCGCCCCTTTGCAATGGCGATTCCGCTCTGAAATCAGAGGGCGCGACGGCCGAATGGAACCACTTTGTTCGCGCTATCATGTCCGACATCGGCGCCAAGACCCAATTCGATGCCGGAGCGGGCGCACCAATCGGCGACGATCGCTTGCTCATCCGAACCGAAATGCGGATCGTTTTCAGGAATATCGGAGGCCCGCCCGAGACGGATTCTAGCAACGCGGCGTACATTTGCGCTCGAAGTCACATGGAACATCAAGCGGTCGATCCGGTAGTGATGCTCGCTCACTTCCTCGATCAACAGCTCCACTCCCGAGAAATCCGGTTCGAGAACGGTCCCGAGGAGAGTCGACAGCACGGTCAGGTTGAAGGCCATTGCCGGCTGGCGGAGATTCGGCTCGACTGCGGAAGGATCCCGCCTCACCAGCCAGTCGAGCGCGCGGTTCACCGCCGCCTCGCCACCCTCGCGCAGAACGTCCTGCGGCATCGGGCCGTGCGCGACCTCCAGGCCGGCCTTGTGAAACGCGGCCAAGAGGAATCCCGGGTCGCTATAGCCCACATAGAGCTTCGATCGCGCAGCGTCTGGCAGATCCTTCACCGCCACCTCCGCAATCCGGTTGGAACCATAGCCGCCCTTCGCAAACCAGACGGCGTCCACAGCCGGATCGCCCATCACTTCGCGCAAAGCAGACAGCCTTTGCTCGTCGGTCCCGGCGAAATGGCCGGCGCTGAGGAAACATTGTGGGTGAAAGGCGATCTCGCAGTCGCCGCGATTACGAACGATCGCCCGCACCGCGTCGGCGGCCTCGCGTTTCAGCGGATTACTGGGTGCAACGACGGCAATACGCATCGGGTGCTTAGACCCGCTCGGTAAGGAGTTCTCAAGCAAAGTTTCATACCATGCGTCGCGGGGATGCATGGTCCCCGGATGCTTTTGGAGTGCACCCATGGCCGACGTTCTCGTTTACGAACGGGCACCCGCCTCCTTCGCGGCTGGGCTCGCGCATCGCGGCCACCACGTCGTTTACCGCGCCAACGAGACCAACCACTGCCCCGGCTGCGGCCGCTCGCAATGGTATATCGGCCGGGTGAGCGCCGAGTGCAGCTTTTGCGGTACCG
>Ga0207640_10001190_pt1 | contig 14221 bp, 14 predicted proteins | sample KBSCornC42_FD_184300 | JGI IMG/M metagenome (GOLD analysis project Ga0207640, IMG submission 184300) | Corn rhizosphere microbial communities from Kellogg Biological Station, Michigan, USA - KBS Corn C4-2 (SPAdes) (version 2) | ecosystem: Host-associated > Plants > Roots > Rhizosphere > Soil ... | reverse complement strand
TCGACCACTGCGGCACCCCGCTCGGCAGCGCGAGCTACTCCGGCAGGCTCGGTGAGCACTTCGACCGCTGGCGCGACAGCATCCGCGCGCTCGGCGCGTGTCCGAACGTCAACATCAAGCTCGGCGGACTCGCCATGAGCTTCTGCGGAATGCCCCAAGAGGGCCCCGAGGCAGGCTATTCGTCCGAGCGGCTCGCGGCGCTCTGGAAGCCGTACATCGAAACCTGCATCGAAGCCTTCGGCGCGGACCGTGCGATGTTCGAGAGCAACTTCCCGGTCGATCGCTGGGGCGCGAGTTATCCAGTGCTGTGGAACGCGTTCAAGTGGCTCACCGCCGGCGCGTCGGCCGATGAGAAGCGCGCGCTGTTCGCAGGCACGGCGGCCAGGGTCTACAAGCTCGTAGGGCTGACCCTCTAGCAAGCCGCGAGCGGCCGCCAGCGGTCGACGTAGGCCTTGTTGGCGGTGAATGGGTAGTTCCGCCAACCGCCCTCGCGCCACCAGACGACGTGGCGCATCCACTTGCCGTCGGGGCGGTTGAACGCGCGGTAAAGTGCCATCACCGGCTGGCCTTCGGGAGCCGGCTGCGTGGCGTCGTGCCAGTCCGTATCCACCGCCATCGATCCGTCCGCGTCCTTGCGCGTGTTCCAGGCCCGGACCGCCGAGTCCGCGCAAATCTCCCGCGGGCCCGCCGTCTGGCAGCGCATGCAATAGACTTGCGCCCAGGTGCATTGCTTGATGCGGTCGCAACCCTGGCGCAGGCAAGGTTCTCCGCGGTCGCACCACGGGTTCGGACAAGGCAGGAGTTCGGCGTGGGGATGGTCGGTCATGGGGCTCACCGTCGTCGCAAGAAGCATTCCTTTCGTTGCGGGTTAACCATAGCCCGAGTCGCAGCGGGGCGCGGTGACGAGAACCACATCGAATGTGTTGCTTCGGTCACACCCGACCAGTGCAATCACCTACGGACGGCACTTTCAACGCAACGCGCGCGGGTGTAGCCTCCCACCCATCCTGTCAGGTCGGGCCCCGGGAGAGACGCCATGACACTGCGCACGGTTTCCCATGCGATCTTGCTCGGCGCGGCGCTCACAGCTGCGCCGCTCGCCGCGGCGGGAGGCGGAGGAGGCGGCGGCGGCGGCATGTCGACGCCGAGCCAGGAGACGCCGCGCTACGATCCCGCGGTCGAGTACCAGAACGGGGTCAGCGCGTTCCGCGGCGGCGACTTCGAGGCCGCCGCATCCGCTTTCAAGCGGGTCGTCGACGTCGTGCCCAAGAACCCGCAGGCGCAGTACCTGCTCGGCTCGAGCCTGCTTCAGCAGGGCGATTTCAAGAAGGCGAAGAAGCCGCTCGAAGCCGCGGTCAAGTACGACAAGACCATGATCGACGCGCAGCGCGATCTCGGGATAGTTTACGCCAAACTCGGCGAGGCGCCGAAAGCCGCAGCGCAGCGCGACGCGCTGTCCGCGATGCAGACGACATGCGGCTCGACGTGCGCGAGCGCGGGCCAGCTTCAAGCGGCACTCGCCGCGGTCGATGCGGCGCTCGGCGGCAGTCCGCAGGCGATGCGTCCGTTCGTGCTCCCGGGCACGCCAGAAGAAGCCGACGTGGTCTATGTCGAGGCGGTCGGGATGATCAACGAGGGCCGCTACGAGCAGGCGATCGAGCGGCTGCGGCTCGCGATGTGGAACGACGGACCGCATCCCGACCTGATGACCTACCTCGGCTTCGCCAACCGCAAGCTCAAGCGCTACGACGAGGCGCGCGGCTGGTACGAGCAAGCCCTGGCGGTGGCGCCACGGCATCGCGGCGCGCTCGAGTATTACGGCGAGCTCAAGCTCGAGCTGGGCGATGTCGCGGGGGCGCGCGCGCACTTGGCGAGGCTCGACACGCTGTGCGCGTTCGGCTGCCAGCAGGCCGACGAATTGCGGTTGTGGATCGCCCAGGCCGGCCGCTCGGCCTCCTGATCGCGGCACTGGCGGGCCTCGCCGGCAGCATCGCTCTCGGCGCGGGCCCGCGCCCGACGTTGCAAGCGCTGACCTGGATTGCGCCGGGGCGCGAAGCGACAGCGCTGGCTCGCCAGCCGGCGACCTGCCTCGCTGCGGCCGCCGACGATCCGCAAGTCGAATCCGGGATGGCGCTGTTCAATTCCCCGCAGCTGCTCGGCGGGCAGGCGGCGCGCGCCGGGGTCAGTTGCGCCAGCTGCCACAGCAACGGCCGTCGCAACGTCGACTTTCAGCTCGCGGTGGTCTCCGACGGGCCTGGCACCGCCGACGTCAGCCAGAGCTTCTTCAGCGTCGCGCGCGGAAACCGCCGGTTCGACCCCAAGCCGATCCCCGACCTGGCGTTGCCGGGGAAGATTTCGCGCAATCCGGGCTCGTCCGCGCTGACGACGTTCCTGCACGGCTTGATCGTCGAGGAGTTCTCCGGCCGCGAGCCGGGCGAGGCAGCGCTGGCGGATCTCGCTGCTTACGTGCGAGCGATCCAAGCGTGCCCTTCGCGGTCCGAGCAGGCGCGCAGCGTATCTGATCAGCTGGCGCTGTTCCGGGCGAGCGTCCGCGGCGCCGCGCGGGCGAGCGCGGCAGGGGACCCGCAGTCGGCGAATGTGCTCATCGGCGGAGCGCGATGGCAGCTCGGTCTGATCGACGAACGGCTCGCCCCGTTCGGTCATGCGAGCGAGCGCAAGGCGCTGTTGCGCACCTCGCGCGAACTGCAGACGATCCTGGACGAAACGAAAAAGCCGCCGCGCCTGAACGCCCTGCAGACGAAATTCGATCGCACAATCGCCCCGGCGCTCGGGAAAGCCGAGGCCAGATCGCTCTATCGCGAAGTCCTGGTCCGGCGCTGGCTGGCCGGACGCTAGACCGCGGCCAGAGGCACGAACGGCTCGGGTGTATGGACGATCTCGATCGCGTCGCCGACTTCCACATCGCCGCTGGCGACCACCACCGCCATGACTCCGGCCTTGCGGATCAGGGTCTTGCCCGGTCCCTTCTCCAGCACCGCGTCCATCAGGCCCGGCGCTATGCCGTTGAGCTTGAAGCAGGGATTGCGCAGCCCCGTCACCTCGATCACCGCTTCTGCGCCGAGCCGCAAATGCGTTCCTGTGCTCAGTCCGAGTAAATCGATTCCGCGCGTGGTCACGTTCTCGCCCATCTCCGCGGGCGCGACGGCGTATCCCTTCCCCGCCAGCTCTTCGAACAGCTCGGCGTGGATCAGGTGGACCTGTCGCAAGTTGGGCACCGTCCGCTGCTTCGCCCAGCGCGAACGGTGCTGCATCGTCAGCCCGGCGTGGGCATCGCCTTCGACGCCGAGCCCGGCGATCAGGCGCAGGCGCTGTCGCGGCACCTTCGCCACGCGGTGGAACTCGTCCCGCGCCAGAGCGACGATTTGGGCCATCGCCATCCCTAACGCCAGATTTCGTTTTCCTACAACGCCGGGATTCGCCTAGCGGCGGGGCCGACAGGAGAACCGCATGCCGCTGCCCGCCCCGTTCGACCGCTTGCGCCTGCCGGTGATCGGCTCGCCACTGTTCATCGTCTCCGGTCCCGAGCTGGTCATCGCGCAGTGCAAGGCCGGGGTCATCGGCAGCTTTCCCGCGCTCAACGCGCGGCCTTCGGGTGTGCTCGACGAGTGGTTGCACCGCATCACCGAGGAGCTTGCAGCACACAATCGCGACCATCCCGAGCGCCCGGCGGCGCCATTCGCGGTCAACCAGATCGTCCACAAGACCAACAACCGCCTCGACGAGGACATGAACGTCTGCGCCAAGTGGCAGGTGCCGATGGTGATCACCTCGTTGGGCGCACGCGAGGACGTCAACCGCGCGGTCCACGGCTGGGGCGGGATCGTGCTCCACGACGTGATCGACGACCGCTTTGCGCGAAAGGCGATCGAGAAAGGCGCCGACGGCCTGATCCCGGTCGCCGCGGGCGCGGGCGGGCATGCCGGCGGGCTCTCGCCGTTCGCCTTCGTGGCCGAGCTGCGGACCTGGTTCGGCGGCCTGATCGCGCTGTCGGGAGCGATCGCGCATGGCCGCTCGATCCTTGCGGCGCAGGCGATGGGCGCTGACTTCGCCTATATCGGCAGCCCGTGGATCGCGACGCACGAGGCCAACGCGACCGACGGCTACAAGCAGGGCATCGTCGCGGGAGACGCCTCCGGGATCGTTTACACGAACTTGTTCACGGGCATCCATGGCAACTACTTGCGCAGCTCGATCGAGGCTGCGGGCCTCGATCCGGACAATCTGCCAGTCAGCGATCCAAGCAAGATGAACTTCGGCTCCGGCGGCAACACCGAGGCCAAGGCGTGGAAGGACATCTGGGGCTCGGGCCAGGGGATCGGCATGGTCGACGCGGTGGAAAGCGTGGCTGCGCGGGTCGACCGGCTCGAGCGCGAATATCAGGCGGCCCGGGCCGAGCTTTCCGCCAACACCGCGCCCTTCCCCGGCTGGGTTGCGCCCCACAAGGCTTCGGCCATCGCATCGAGCTGAGTGAAGTCCGCGCCCGCGCCGAGCGGATCGGCGCGGTTCAGCCGCAGTGATCTTCGCGGATCGAGCAAATTGCGTCGCAACTTCGCTTGCAACCCGTCCAGCGCGGCGAGCGCGGCGAGGTAGGCAAGCACTGGGAACGGACCGCGCCGCCGCGACCATTCGCTCTCGATCGCGCCGAGGCGCTCCGCCGCCATGGCCGTGTAGTCACGATGAGGACCCCGATGGAGTGGTAGCGCCATGCGCACCGCCCCGGCTTCGCTGGCCGGCAAGAGCAGCCCGTTGCGGCGGAAATCGTGCAGTCCCGCGCGCGGGCCAAGTGCGGCGAATAGCGCGGCGAAGCAGGCTCGTTCGGTCAGCGAGCGGGGCAGCAGATGGTGGCGCTGCAACCCGGCGACGTATCCCGGCCGCGCCGGACGGTTGACGGACGAAAAGGGCAACGGCGGCGCGGAGGCCAATTCCTCAACCGCGATCAATTCAGGCCCCGCGCCGAACCGTGAGCCGGGCGCGATCGGGCGAGGGCTGAAGCGAGATCGGCTGTCCCTCTTGGCTCATCACTGTCTCCGGGGCGACCACAGGGCCGCTTGTCACCAACCGATCCGCCAAGCGCAGCGCCAGCCTCGCATCTTCACCCGAGGCGCCGCTGGGCTCGATCGCGATTTCCTGGCCGACGAAGAAGTCGAGCCCTGAGCTGACGAGCTCACCCGAGTCGCCGCGCGCCATCGAAACCAAGAGCGGCGCGGGAAAGGCGCCCCCGGAGAGCCACGATCGCACCGCCTCGGAGAACGATCCCGTATCGCTGGCCACGCCGGCAGGGCGCCAAACGATCGCCTCGGGACCCGTGGCTCGCGCCAGGGCATCCGCCAGCGCGAGCGCGCCGCGCACCACCGGCAGCATGTTGGCGCCGCCAGCAAGGTGCGGGCCGGGGCGAATGGCCAGCACCTCGCGCGCTTCGGCGGTCCAGTCGCCCGGCAATCCGACGCGCTGGACAAACGTCTCCGCCCGCGAACCGCGCCAGGCCAGCTCGAAGCTGAGCCCGGTGACCAGAACCTCGATCCAGCCGTGCGCCGGATCCGGCTTATGGATCACCGCGAACGCGTCGCTCTCAGCAGCGGCTGCCTCGACCTGCTCGACCGACGGCATCGCGCCCGCAGCGAACAGCAGCGCTAGCAGCTCCTCACCCGGCCGCGTCCTGTCGTCCTCAGCGCTGATCGCAGCCCCCCGTGCCGAACCCCGCGCGAAGCTTGCCATGCGCGCGGCGCCCCCGAAAGGGCAAATGAGTTCACTTTGGACAGTGTTTTCAAAAGGCTCCGAGCGCCAGGCCCGCGGCCAGAGCCGCGCCGAGTTCGCGGCAGCGGGCGAGCTCGGGCTCGGCGATGTGCTTGGGAGCGAGGATCGTCTCGGGCGTCTGCGCCGAGGTATTGACGATCAGGCTCTCGGCCACGCGGCGCAAGCGCCAGCCCGTGGCGATCCGGTCGAGCTGGCGTTCGGCCCCTGTGCCATCGGAGCCGGCGGCGATCGCGGTCGCGTACGCGCGGCCCTCGATTCGCCCGAGCGCCGGGTAATAGCAGCGGTCGAAGAACTCCTTCATCGCGCCACTCATTGAAGCCAGGTTCTCCGGGCAGACGAACAGGTAGCCCGCGGCTTTCAGCAAATCGTCCGGCGAGCAGTCCTCCGCGCGGACAAGGCGTGCCTCCCCTTCTCCTCGCGCACCGGCATAGGCCGCCTCGGCCATCGCCCGCGCGGCGCCGGTACGTGAGTGCCAGACGATCAGCAGCATCGCCGCAGAGCGCACCAGCAGCGCTGTGCACTGTCAATATCGGAGGCGCCCTTCCGGCTTCGCCGCGCTTGCGATAGCGAAGACGGCGATGACCGCGCTGCTCGGAATCGAACGCTCGCTCACCGGCCGCGCCTGGCGCTGGCGCGGCGCGGCGCGGCCGTCGGACGAGGCCGCCACGCTCGACGACCTGGTGACGCAACTGCTGCTCGCCCGCGGGGTCGACCGCACCGATCTCGCCCGCCATCGCGCGCCGACGCTGCGCGCCTTCCTGCCCGACCCGTCGATCTTCCGCGACATGGATGCCGCGGCCGAACGGCTCGCCGCCGCCGTGCTCACCGATGAACGGGTCACCATCTACGGCGACTACGACGTGGATGGGGCGACCAGCGCCGCGCTGCTGATCCGCTTCCTCCGCGAGCTCGGGCTCGAAGCCGGACACTACATTCCCGACCGCCTGCTCGAAGGCTACGGACCATCGGGCGACGCGCTGGTCCGGCTGGGGCGCGAGGGCAGCAGCCTGGTTGTGACGGTCGATTGCGGGGCAATGGCACACGAAGCGCTGGCCCAGGCCCATGACGCCGGTCTCGAGGTGATCGTCGTCGACCACCACAAGTGCGCGCCAGAGCTTCCTCGCGCCTTGGCGCTGGTCAATCCCAACCGCCTCGACGAGTGCGAAGAGGCGGCGGGCCACGGTCACCTCGCCGCTGTCGGGGTGGCCTTTCTCCTGGCTGTCGCCATCACGCGCGTGCTGCGCGAACGCGGGTTCTTCGCCGAGCGCGCGGAGCCCGACCTGTTCGCGCTGCTCGACCTCGTCGCGCTGGGTACCGTGGCGGATGTCGCCGCGCTGCACGGGCTCAACCGGGCGATGGTCGCGCAGGGCCTCAAGGTCATGGCGCGGCGGGAGAACGTCGGGATGGCGGCGCTGATCGACGCCAGCCGCCTGAACCGCGCGCCGACCTGCAGCGATCTCGGCTTCGCGCTCGGGCCGCGAGTCAACGCAGGAGGCCGTGTCGGCGAGGCGACACTCGGCGTGCGCCTGCTGACCACGCGCGATCCGGACGAGGCACGCGCCATCGCCGCCCAGCTCTCGACGCTCAACGACGAGCGCCGCGCGATCGAGGCTGCGGTGCAAGAGGCCGCCGAGGCGCAGCTCGAACGCCAGCACAACCGCGCGGTGCCGGTGCTCGCGGGGCGTGGCTGGCACGCCGGAGTGATCGGGATCGTCGCGGGGCGGATCAAGGAAAAGGCCGGACGGCCCGCGCTGGTCGTCGCGCTCGACGACGAAGGCGGACTTGGCAAGGGCTCGGGCCGGTCGATCCCCGGGGTCGACCTCGGTGCGGCGATCATCGCCGCGCGCGAAGCCGGGCTGCTCGTCGCCGGCGGGGGCCACGCGATGGCAGCGGGACTGACCATCTCTGCCGACCGTCTCGGCGCCTTCCGCGACTGGCTCGACGAACGCCTGGCCCGCGACGTGGAGAAATCCCGCGCCGGCGAGGCGCTGCTGCTCGATCTCAGCCTCGCACCCGGCGGCCTCACGCCCGATCTCGTCGTCAGCCTCGAGGCCGCCGGCCCGTTCGGGATGGGCTGGCCCGGCCCGCGCATCGCGCTGGGACCGCTGCGGATGGTCAAGGCCGACGTCGTCGGCAGCGACCACCTGCGGATGATCGTCGCCGGAAACGACGGCGGGTCCTTCAAGGCGATCGCTTTCCGCGCGGCGGAGAGCCCGCTCGGCCAGGCGCTGCTCCACGGCAGCCAGGGCCGGCGGTTCTGGCTCGCCGGGCGGCCCAAGTTAGACGACTGGGGCAGCCGCCCGGCGGCCGAGCTCCACGTCGAGGACGCCGCCTGGGCGGATTGAGGAGAGGCGCGTTGTTCAGCCACGTCACGCTCGGCACCGAGGACTGGCCCAACGCACGCCCGTTCTGGATTGCGGTGATGGAGGTGCTCGGGCACCCGGTGCTGTTCGAGCACGGCAAGGGGATCGCCTTCGGACTGCCGACCGGCCCCAAGACGTTTGTGGGACCGACCTACGACGGCGGTCCCGCAGCACCGGGCAACGGGGTCCATATCGCGTACATCGTCGAAAGCCGAGCGAAGGTCGACGCCTTCCACGGCGCAGCGCTCGCCAACGGCGGCAGCGACGAGGGCGCGCCGGGGCTTCGCCCGCACTATCATCCCAACTATTACGGCGCCTATGTCCGCGATCCCGACGGCAACAAGCTGCAGGCGGTGTGCCACTCGGCCCACGGCTGAGCGTTACCCTTGCGGCTTGACCGTGCTGCACCCCTCCCCTACAGGCGCGGGCCTTGCCGGCACCCAGGTGCTTCATGGCCCCTTCGTCTAGCGGTCAGGACGCGGCCCTTTCACGGCTGAAACACGGGTTCGATTCCCGTAGGGGTCACCACTTCCGCTGTTGCGGAAGGGGCGCTAAGGAAGCGGCAGAGCGATGGTAGACCGGCCCCTTCGTCTAGCGGTCAGGACGCGGCCCTCTCACGGCTGAAACACGGGTTCGATTCCCGTAGGGGTCACCATCGCCGCTCTCCTGCGTCGTCGAGCGGACCGGACATGATCGTGCCCAAGCAATCATGGCCCGGCGTTGCGCTCGCGCTGTTCGGCGCGGTAGCCATGTTGGTCGCCGGCGCGGGCCTGGCGCTGACCGCGGCGATCTTCCTGCTGTGGCTGGGGACATTGGCGCTGGTTCGGCCGAGCGTAGACGCGGAAGTCGCGGCCGCCTCGCCCGAACCGCTGAACCGCGCGAATGTCGACGCGCTGCTCGAGCCGCTGGAAGCGCCGCTGCTGGTGATCGAGCGGGATCGGGTTGCGAGCGCCAACGCCGCGGCGCGGACGCTGCTCGGCGCACACATCGTGGGCCAGGACGTGCGGATCGCGCTGCGCCGGCCCGAGGCGGTGGCGTTGCTCGAACAGGATGGGACCGCGACGGTCCCGGGACTCACCGGGCCGCGCAGCGTCTGGCAAATCACGCGGAGGGCGATCGACGAGCGGCAGGCGATCATCGAGCTTGCCGATCGCACCGCCGAGGCCGACGTCAGCCGGGCGCACACTGACTTCGTCGCCAACGCCAGCCATGAGCTGTCGACGCCGCTGGCCTCGATCATCGGCTATGTCGAAACACTGGCGGAGGCCGGCCCGCAGCTGACTCGCGAGACCACGGCCAAGTTCCTCGGGACCGTGCTCAACGAGGCGCGGCGGCTGCAGAACCTCGTACGTGACCTTATGTCGTTGTCGCGGGTCGAGGCCGAGAAGCATGACAGGCCGCGCGAGAGGGTCGAGCTGGCGGGTTTCGCCGCTAGCATCGCCGGGGAAATTTTGAGCGCGCGCGGCGACGACCGGATCGAGGTGGCGCCCACAGCCGGACCAGTGTGGATCCAGGGCGACCGGGCCCAGCTCGATCAACTGCTGCGCAACCTGATCGACAATGCGCTCAAGTATGGGGGCAAGGGTCAGCCCGTGACCGTCAGCGTCACATCCGACGGCCGCCATGCAACACTCTCCGTGAAGGACCGCGGGCCCGGCATCGCGCCCGCGCATCTGCCCCACCTTACCCGCCGCTTTTACCGCACCGACCCCGGACGCAGCCGCGCAGCGGGCGGGACCGGCCTGGGGTTGGCGATCGTCAAGCACATCGTCGAGCGCCACCGCGGCCAGCTCGACATCGCCAGCACCCAGGGTGACGGCACGCTGGTATCGGTGCGCTTTGCCGAAGCCGCGCGAGTAATCCACAACTTGTCAGGAGCTCGTCGGGGGGATGTCGCAAAGCTGTAACAAAAGAGAAGCAGTGGCGTGGGCCATGAACCGCACGCTCATCGCCGCCGCGCTCCTCGCATGCTCCGCCTCGTCGACTTTCGCCGAGGCCAAGACCCAGGACTTCCAGCAGTGGGCCGCGGTCTCGGCCACGGTCTCGGCCTCCGATCGCATCCGTCTGCAGAACGAATTCGTCATGCGCTTCAGCGACAACCGCAACGGGTTGTACGAAATCGAGAACGTCACGCTGGTCGGCTACAAGCTCGACGACCACGTCACGGCCTGGGCCGGCTATGTCCACAATCCGCAGTACAACGCCGGGGACTTCACCGTGATGGAGCGCCGCGCGCGCGAACAGCTGACTTTCGACAACATCGCCAAGCTCGGCAAAGCATCGCTCAGCGCGCGGGTTCGGCTCGAGCAGCGCTGGCGCGACCACATCGACGGCACCGGCTGGCGGCTGCGGCCCTACGCCAAGCTCGGCGTTCCGCTAGGCGGCAAGACCGCGCCGACGCTCAACGTGTCGATCGAGCCATTCATCAACCTCAACAACACCAGCTTCCAGGCCAAGGACGGGCTCGACCGCACGCGGACGGCGGCGTCGCTGTCGGTCCCGGTCTCCAAGGTCCTCAAGCTCGAAGCCGGGTACCTCAACCAGCACCGCTTCGTCGCCCATGGGCCAGACCTCGACGACCATGCCGTGACCGGCACCCTCAGCCTGAGCTTCTGAGCTGTCATCAAAGCGTCACGTGCGCATCGCAATCGCAACCCGGGGGCCGCTTCGGTCCGCCAGACTGGGGTAAGACGACCATGTCCAAGATGATGTCCACCGCCCTCGCCGCCACGGCGATGGGCTCACTCACGCTGGCCGGATGCGGCTCGCAAGGTTCCGCGACGCGCGACTCGGTGCGCGCTGTCGGCTCCTCGACCGTGCTGCCGTTCGCCAAGGCCGTGGCAGAGGATTTCGCCAAGTCCAACTCCGGCTTCGCCGCGCCGGTGATCGAATCGACCGGCACGGGTGCGGGCATGAAGCTGTTCTGCGCCGGGGTCGGGGTGCAGTATCCCGACATCGAGAACGCTTCGCGCCGGATCAAGAAGTCCGAGTACGAGGAATGCGCCAAGAATGGCGTCAAGGACATCGTCGAGATCCAGGTCGGGCTCGACGGCATCGCGTTTGCCGAATCGAAGTCGGGCCCGGGCATGCAGCTGAACGAGAGCGACATCTACAAGGCGCTCGCCAAGAACCCGTTCGGCAAGCCGCAGGCCGCAAAGACCTGGAAGGACGTCAACCCGGCGCTGCCCGCTGAGCCGATCCTCGTCTACGGCCCGCCGTCGACCTCGGGCACGCGCGACGCGCTCAAGGAGCTTATCCTCGCCAAGGGTTGCGAGAGCGACCCGGCGATGAAAGCGCTCAAGGACAGCGACAAGGCCAAGTACGACGCCAACTGCACCGAAGTGCGCGAGGACGGCGCTTATGTCGATTCGGGCGAGAACGACAACCTGATCGTCCAGAAGCTGGAAGCCAATCCCAAGGCGATCGGAATCTTCGGATTCTCGTACCTCGAGGCTAACGCAGATAAGATCAGCGGGCTCAAAGTCGGCGGCATCGAGCCGACTTATGCGACGATCTCGGACTTCACCTACCCCGGCGCACGCCCGCTCTATATCTACGTCAAGAGCGCCCACCTTGGCGCGATCAAGGGCTTGAAGGAGTTCGTCGCGCAGTGGGCCAAGAGCTGGGGCAAGGATGGGCTGCTCGCCAGGAAGGGCATGGTCGTCGCGCCCGACGCGGTTCAGTCCGCCAGCGCCAAGCTCGCCGCCGACCTGACCCCGCTCGATCCTGCCGGACTGAAGTAACCGAACGCCGACCATGCCGTCGGTCACGCTGATCCTGCTCGCCCTCGGGCTGGGCCTGGCCGGCTGGCTGGCGGCACGCTCGCGCGCCTGGGCGTTCCAGCGCGCGCCGCAGACGCGACTGCACTCGCTGCCGGGTTACCACGGCTGGTACGTGGCGTTGTGGGCGGCGGTGCCGGCACTGCTGTTCGCTGCGGTATGGCAAGTCATCGCGCCACAACTCGTCCTCGGGCGGATGCTCAGCGACCCGGCGGCCGCCGCGCTGCCGCCGTTCGGAATGCAGCGCGATACGATGATCGCGCAAGCCATGGCCGTGGCGCGCGGGGAGGCCTTCGGGGTTTTCGACAAGGCGGCTGCGCCCCTGGTCGAGCCCGCCCGGCAAGCCATGCAGCTCTATGGCGGCATCGGGCTGGCGGTGACGCTTCTGCTCGGCGTCGCCGGGGGTGCGTTCGCTTATAGCCGGCTCAACCCGGCGTTCACTGCCCGTACTCGCGTCGAGCGAGCGGTCATGGCGATCCTGCTGGTGGCCTCGCTTGTCGCCATCGTCACCACCTTCGGCATCGTCGTCTCGCTCTTGTTCGAGACAATCCGCTTCTTCGGGATGGTCTCGCCGCTCGATTTCCTGTTCGGAACGCACTGGTCGCCCGACCCGATGAGCGCCGCCGAGCAAGGCGACAAGTTCGGCGCGATCCCGCTGTTCTGGGGGACCATCGTGATCGGCGCGGTCATCGCGATGCTGGTGGCGATCCCGCTCGGGCTGATGAGCGCAATCTACCTCACGCAATACGCCAGCGCGACGACGCGCAAGTGGATGAAGCCGCTGCTCGAAATCCTCGCTGGCGTGCCGACGGTGGTTTACGGCTATTTCGCCGCGCTGACCGTCGCGCCCGCGGTGCGCGACTTCGGCCAGGCCATCGGCATCGCCAGCGCAAGCTCCGAAAGCGCCCTCGCGGCCGGGCTCGTCATGGGGGTGATGATCATCCCGTTCGTCTCGTCGATGGCCGACGACAGCATCGCCGCGGTGCCGCAAGCGATGCGCGACGGCAGCCTCGCGATGGGCGCCACCACCTCGGAGACCATCCGGCGCGTGCTGATCCCCGCCGCGCTGCCGGGGATCGTCGCGGGCGTGATGCTCGCGGTCAGCCGCGCCATAGGCGAGACGATGATCGTGGTCATGGCCGCCGGCGCCGCCGCCCGGCTTACCGCCAACCCGTTCGAGAGCATGACCACGGTCACCTTCCAGATCGTCGCGATGCTGACCGGGGAAGGCAGCTTCGATCACCCGGCGACGCTCAGCGCCTTCGCGCTCGGCATGGTCCTGTTCATCGTTACGCTGGCGCTCAACTTCGTCGCGCTGCGCGTGGTCAAGCGGTACCGCGAAGCTTATGAATAGGGCCGCTGCCTTTCGCGCTGAACGCCTGCGCAGGCGCTATGCGGCCGAGCGGCGGTTCCGCTGGATCGGCTTCGGCGCGGTCGCGTTCTCCGCGCTGGTCCTCGCGTTCCTGCTGGTTTCGATGACTTCCGCAGGGGTCGACGGCTTCCGCCGCGCCGAGGCCCGCTTCGAGCTCGACCTCGCCGCCGCCGCGCTGCCGGTCGACGCCGCGCGGCTGGCACAGCCCGACCCGCTCGCCGGCCTCGAAGGCGCAGGGCTTCCGGCGGTGGTCGACGACGGCGCGCGCACCGCGTTGGGCCCCGACGGCGCCGCGCAAATCGACAGCGCCGCTTGGCGCGAGGTCGGGGAAGCCATCGTTGCCGACCCCACCCTTCTGCAGCGCCACATCGAAGTGGACGTCCCCGTGACCGGCACGCTCGCGTCGGGCCTGCGCGGCGACGGCTCGCCCGTAATGCGGGCGCTCGCTCAGCGGCTGAAGGACGAAGGCAAGCTGCGCTGGGCGTTCGACGCCGGGTTTCTCTCCCGCTCTGACGCCACCGACCCGCAGGCCGCGGGCATCTGGGCAGCGCTCAAGGGTTCGATGCTGACGATGCTGGTGACCCTCGTCCTCGCGTTCCCCACCGGGGTCCTCGCCGCGGTCTATCTCGAGGAGTATGCCCCGCGGAACCGCTGGACCGACTGGATCGAGATTTCGATCAACAACCTCGCCGCGGTGCCGTCGATCATCTTCGGCCTGCTCGGCCTCGCGGTGTTCCTGGCGATCTTCCCCAACTATCGCTCGGCCCCGCTGATCGGCGGCATGACCCTGGCGCTGATGACGATGCCGGTGATCGTCATCTCGGCGCGCAACGCGATCAAGGCGGTGCCGCCCTCGATCCGCGACGGCGCGCTGGCGATCGGCGCGAGCCGGGTCCAGGTGGTGTTCCACCACGTCTTGCCCCTCGCGCTGC
>Ga0207640_10001188_pt1 | contig 14232 bp, 15 predicted proteins | sample KBSCornC42_FD_184300 | JGI IMG/M metagenome (GOLD analysis project Ga0207640, IMG submission 184300) | Corn rhizosphere microbial communities from Kellogg Biological Station, Michigan, USA - KBS Corn C4-2 (SPAdes) (version 2) | ecosystem: Host-associated > Plants > Roots > Rhizosphere > Soil ... | reverse complement strand
GCTCGCCTACCTGTCGTACGAGCTGCCCTTCCGTCGTTGATCGGGGGTTGGGGATTGGGGTGAACGAGGATTGGTGATGACCTATTCACCAACCACCCCAATCCCCAATCCCCAATCCCCAATCCCCAATCCCTACATGAGCTTTCCAAGCGGACCGAGATCGAGATTGAGATCGTCGGGCGTGAGGCCGAACTTCGCGCCGATCTCGCGGATCGTCGCTTCGAGCTTCATCAGCGCGTCGCCGACGGCCTCCACTTCCTTGCGCGTCAGCGTCTTCTGCTCCATCCGCCGGATCGCTTGACGTTCCATCAGCCGCCTGAGGAACTCGACGATCGTGAGCACCAGCTGCGCGACCGAGCGCTGCACATCCTCGGGCTCGGGGTTCCAGCGCAGCGGGGCGGTGCCGCCGCGCGACGGTCGGGCGCCGCGCTGACGGGCGACGGTGCGTTGCTTGCCGACGGTTGCCGGCGTCGCGGTTCGCATGCGCCGATCGATTTCCTCGCGTAAGGCGCGCAGCTCCGCGGTGGTGACCGGCGCCGCGGCAACGGCCCGGGGCGTGCGACCACGGCGCGGCCGTTTTGCTTTTCCGGATGTGTGACGCGCGCGTTTCTTCACGCGCGGGACTTCGCGAGCGATCGCCGCTGCCGCCGCCGGCGACGACCGGCCGGCCGGCGCGGCGCCTCCGGCAGCACGCGATCGGCCGCGCACAGGATCGACGCCAGGCGCAGGTAGATCAGATCGATCCCGGCCACGCCGAGCGTCACATCGCCGTTCAGCATGACGCCTTTGTTCAGCAGATGATCGAGGACGTCGAGCACGGTCGACTCCGGCGCCTCGAGCACCTGTTCGGCGATGACCGGCGCGGCCGCCCGCTTCGAGGAACGCGCCACGTCAGTCCTTCACGAACGTGTAAGGCGGCCACGGACCAGTGACGGTCAGCCCGTATCCCTGACGCTCGAGCGCCTTCGCTTCGCGCGCCGTCAGGGTTTGAAAGGATGCCGCGCGCGTGCGCGGCACCAGGAACGCAGCGTCGAGCAGCAGCGGGCCGCTGTCGACCGGCATCTCGCTGGCCGGACGCCGGCGGGCGTCGCGCGACCGTGCCGACAGCTTGTCGAACAGGGCGGCGACCGTGTGGCGCGCGTTCGTCGCGAGTTCCGCGGCCGCGTCGCGCTGCGCCTTCTTCTGCGACAGGTAGGCAAGCCCCGATGCAGCCGGCCGGGCCCGGCGCGCCGTCCTCGGCGTCCGCTGCGCGGCGGTGGCACGCGCACGATCGAGCACGACGCGGACGCCCCATTCCTGGTGGTTGGCGACGCGCCTCACCATCGCGGCGATCCGCGGACGCTCGCCGCGCACGTGCGCCAGCGCTCGATCGTCGTTCAGGAAAATCGTGAACAGCTTCATCGGCAGGACCGCCGTCTCGCGGATGAACGCCTCAACGACCGCCTCGTGCGCGATCGCCGCCCGCGACACCCAGTCGAGATCGCCGAGGCCGCGGTTGATCGCCGTCTCGCTGTAGCGGTCGAGCGGCGCGTCGGCGACGACGACGTAGAGATGCGATCCGGCATCGAGCAGGCGGACTCTGCCGGTGCCGGGAAGACCCGCAGGAACACGCGTCAGGCGCGGACGCGTCTCCGCGACGACGAGGGCGTAGACGTAGGTGCCTTTGGCTGCAGCCATCTCGCGGCCCATTCGTTCAGCTGCCGCACGCCGCGGGGCGGTGGCGCAACCAATGGGGTGTCGATCATAGCGCAGCGCCGGGCGCAGACGCGGCGCAGCGCGTCGAGCTCGCGTCGTTCCGCGGCGGCGGTCGCGCGGCACCAGCGACATCGGCCGGGCGCGATCGTCAGCGCATTGACGACGAGCGCCGGCGTCGCAAGGCGCAGCCGGCGCAGCTGCGCGAGCAGGCGGACGGTCTCGCGCCGCGGCACTTCGGCGGCGCGCGTGACGACGATGAAGTGCGTTTGCGCCGGATCGCGCAGCAGGGCCTGCAGCGCGCGAATCGATTTCGACAGCTCGACGAGCTCCGCGGCGAGCTGACCGGGGCGGACCAGCGTCTTGTACTTGAGCAGCACGCGCAGCAGGACCTGCATCCAGTCGCGCGCGGCGTCGGGCATCTCGAGCAGCCGCAGCGCGTGTCCGGTCGGTGCAGTATCGACGACGATGACGTCGAAGTCGGCCCGCGCCTCCACCACCGACAACACTCCGAAGAGTTCGTCGATCCCGGGCGGCGCCAGCGTCATCAACTCCGACGCGCCGCCTGACGCCGCGACGGCGCCGGCGCCAAACGCGGACGCGATCTCGTCCAGTGCCGCTTCGAAGGCGGTGCGCCGGACCGCGAGGGCGCGCGCCGCGTCGAGCTCGCGCACGACGAGGTTCCCCGGCCCGTGCGGAACGGTGTGTGCGATGTCGCCGACCTGCGCCTGAAAAACGTCACCCAGCGAGTGCGCGGGGTCGGTGGACAGCAGCAGCACGCGCCGTTGAGGGTCGCGTTGTGCGAGCCACAACGCGGTAGCCGCCGCCACCGTCGTCTTGCCGACGCCGCCCTTGCCGCCGAAGAAGAGCAGGGAAGCGCTTTGAGCGATGTTGCCGAACTGATCGCTCGCCTGACGCGTTCGAAGATGACCGTAGCGCAGCCCTTCAAGGCTGCTCGCACGGCCGTTGGCAGGCCTGAAGGCCTGCGCTACGGCAGCCGCCGCATGATGCTGAGCGAGCGAGGCGAGCGCCCTCACACCCCTCGGTTCGTCGACGGAGGCCGGTACGATCGAGAGATCGCGGCCGCGGCCGAGTCCGCGGCGAAGATCGGCGATCACCCGCTGCTGATCGGCTCGCCGCGGATCGCAGAGCGGGCACGGTCCGGAGTCCGGCAGGACGCGGTTGACGACGATCGCGGAGACGCGCATGCCGCCGGCATCGAGTGCCCTGATGCCGTCGGCGGCTTCCGCTGACGCGAGATCCTCTGGCACCGTCACCCAGTGGAAGGCGGTCGATGCCGGATCGCGGAGCAAGGCGGCGGTATCGCGCGCCTGCGCGGCGAGCAGCGCGATCAACCGGTCCGATGCGTCGGCGCGTCCGACGCGCGCGAGCCGATCGCGGATGATCCGGTGCGGCTCCTGCAACGCGTCGAGCACCTCGGCGACCGCGGCCACCGTCTCCGGCGCCGCCAACAAGCGAAGCGTGTGGCCGGTCGGAGCGGTGTCGACGACGATCAGATCGTAGGCATGCCCACCGCGTGCTTCGCGCCCTCCGCCTCCGAGTCCTCCCCGTCTGCGTCCTTCACTCTCTCTGCGCCCTCCGCGCGCCACGAGGCGGCTGATCTCGATGATCCCGACGAGCTCGTCGACGCCGGGAATCGAGAGATCGAGCAGCGCGTCGACGTCTTCGCGATCGAGCCACGTGCCATGCTCGATGACGTCGGCAAGCGGCCGGCGATGTTCGCTCAGCCAGCGGGCGAAGGCTCTGGGCGCGTCGAGTTCGACGGCGTCGACCCGACGGGCGACCCTCTGGGGTTTCGACGACAGTCGTGCGCCGAGCGCATCGCCGAGCGAATGCGCTGGATCGGTAGAGACAACAAGGACGCGCCCCGACTGGCGGGAGAGCGCGTAGGCGGAACTGCAGGTGGTTTTACCGACGCCGCCTTTGCCGGCGAAGAACACGAGGCGCTTCTGGCTCTTCGAAGCTTTCAATATCGACGCCCGTGATCCTGTCGTCCGGCGACATCGTCAGCGCACCCTGCCGCGGGCGCTTGATCTCGCGGATCGCCGCGAGCACGTCGCGCTCGATCGCGGCGAACTCGTCCTCGCTGATTTCGCCGAGCTCGAGCCGCATCTGCGCCTCGAGCAGCTGATCGCGCAGCGCCGAGTCGTCGTTCATCTCGGCCTCGGCAGCCGCGACGACTTTGTCGAGCACGAAGCGCAGGCTGCCGATCAACAGCGTGTCGAGGATGAACACGACGGCTAGCCCCGAGCTCCGCGCTGCGACCGGTTCACGCGCGTTCGAGTTTCAACCGGATGTTCACGAAGTTGTACGGTGGCCACGGACCGGTGTACTTGAACGTCAGCTTGTCGAAGCGGCCGGCGATCGACTTCACCTTGGCGTCGAACGCCGTTTCCTGATCGCGTGAGATGAGGAACGCGGCATTCATGATCATCTTGTCGCCGATCGGCTTGTTGATGCGCGAGGCAACAGAGACTTCGCGGAGCTGCTCGAGGATATCGGCGACGTAGCGCTCCGAGCGGGCCTGCAGCGCCGAGTCGATCAACCGGCCGTACTGCATGCGGGCAAAATAGGTCGGCCCCTTCTGGCCGGAGATTTCCTTCTTGAGCCGGCTGATGTCCTCGTCTTCCTGCTCGACTTCGCGCACCGCCTGGTCGCGATCCCACAGGACCTTGAGCCCGAACTCCAGCTTGTTCTGCATCTTGTTCAAGACGTCGCCGAACGCTTCCGCCGCCGAGCGCAGCAGCTCGACGATGTCCTCGCGGGTCTTGAAGATGGTGCCGAACGACATCGGGATGACGGTGTGCTCGCGCATCACGGTTTCGTTGACGCGCTCGTGGGCGAGGACGTTCTCGCGGGTCGAGTCGAGCACTTCGAGCGGCGCATCCGAGACGACCGCGGCGAGGTTCTTGAAGTGGACGGTGTAGACGTCGGACGGGTCGGCACCGATGCCGATCGGTCCGAAGCGGAGCGGATCGCCCGATTCGATGATGCAGTAGACGTACTTACCGCGGCTCCCGCCGGCCGCGATCTCCGGCGACGCCAAGGTTCTGCCAGCCTGAACGGTCCGTTCCGAGGCGCGGCTCGCGGCGCCCGGTCCGCGGGCGCCGCGCGGCGTCGCCTTGGCGGTGACGGCGCGGCCCGATCCGTTCGCCTTCGATCCTTTGTCGGCGCGGCCGCTCGCAGCCTTCTTCGCGCCGCTTTTCACTGGCATCGGCGCGCGCGACCGCTCGCCCTTGCGCGCGCTAACTGCTCTTGGCATATTTGCCGCTCCTGCGCGGTTTCCGCGTCGTCGACGGGGCGTCGAGGATTCGTTTGATCTCGCGAACCAGGTCCTCCGGCAGACAGGGCTTGGTGACGAAGGCGTCGCAGCCGGCCTTCTTGGCGCCTTCGGAAATCCCGGCAAGCGCATGCCCGGTCAGCGCCACCACCGGGATCGAGGCGGTTCGCTGATCCGCTTTCAGGCGGCGGGTCGCCTCCCAGCCGTCCATCACCGGCAGCGACAGATCCATCAGGATGATGTCGGGTGAGGCGTCCACCGCGCGCTGGAGCGCCTCGAGCCCGTTGCCGGCGCCGATCACTTCGTAGCCGGAGAACTCGAGATACTCGGTGTACATCTCGCGCGCGTCGGGGTAGTCGTCGACGAGCAGGACGCGCGGTCGATCGGGTTTTTCTGGGGTGGCGCTCATTTCCGTCCCTTGACTGGTAGGGCCAACATGAAGGTCGAACCCTTGCCGACCTGACTCTGAACCGTGATCTCTCCGTCGAGCATCTGCGCGAGCCGTCGGCAGATCGACAAGCCGAGCCCCGTGCCGCCGTAGGCGCGCGTCGGCGAATTATCGAGCTGGCGGAAGTCCTCGAACACCCGGTCCTGATCGGCGGGCGCGATGCCGATGCCGGTGTCGGTTACAGACAGCGTCATCGTACGCTCCTTGGCGTGCTGCCGCGCTGCGATCGTCACCCCGCCGTGATGGGTGAATTTCAGCGCGTTGCTGAGGAGGTTCAGCAGGATCTGTTTGACCTTCTGGCGGTCGCTGGTGATTGGTTTCAGGTCCCTGGGCACGTCGACGGTGATGGTCAACTTCGAGCGCATGATGATCGGCTCGAGTTCCGCTTTCACTTCGCCGACCAGTTCCGGGATCCTGAAGGTCGACAGTTGCAGCGGCATCCGCCCCGCTTCGATGCGGGAGATGTCCAGAATCTCGTTGATGATGGTGAGCAGGTGACGGCCGTTGGACTCGATACGGCCCAACTGGCGCTTCACCGGCGGCTCGAGATCGCCGGCAACGCCCTGCAAGAGCATCGACGTATAGCCGAGCATGGCGTTCAGCGGTGTCCGGAATTCATGAGACATGTTGGCCAGGAACTGGGACTTCAAGGCCGATGCCTGTTCGAGCTCGATCGCCTGCCGGCGCAGCAGTTCGTTCTGCTGAGCGATATCGGCAGTAGCCGCCTGGATCTTTCGCTCGAGCTCGTCCGATGCCTGCTTGAGCTGCTCGTAGAGCAGGGCTTTCTCGATCGCCTCGCGACGGTCGTGCAGGATGGTCACGACCGCCGTCAACTCGCCGTGCTCCGACAGGATCTTGCCGGCGATCGCTTCAACCGGCATCGCCTCGCCGGTCTTGGGATCGACGAGGCCGATCTCGCCGACGCGCCGTTGATCGGCGCTGACCAGCATGCCGGCGATGAACGACGAGAAGTGGGCGTCGTTGGCCTGCACCCAGCGCTGCTCGATCTCGCTCGCCCGCTGCGGGATCGTGAACAGCCGCTCCGCCGGCTCGTTCATCAGCGACGTCGCGCCGGCGGCGTCGGTCACCACGATCGGGTCGGCGACCGAGTCGATGATCAGGTTCAACCGATCGCTTTCGGCGCGCGCCTGGACCTCGGCGATGCGCATCTTGCGATAGTTCTCTTCGATTTCCTCGCTGGCGCGGCGCAGGTCGGTGACGTTGCGCAGAATCGAGACGACGCCGCTGCCCTGCCGGGGATCCTCGGTCACCGTGCTGAGCAGCTCGAACACCAGGTCCGATCCGTCAACCGGGTTGACCAGCAGCAGTTCGCGCCGGGTCGCGCCGGTCTCCTCGATCGCCTTGCTCGACAGCGCCGACGACAACAGCATGTTGTTCATCCGCACGGCGCCGCGGCGGCCTTCGCTCTCTTCCTCCGAGGCCGTGAACAGGGTCAGCGCGCGGGCGTTGGCGATCAGCAACCGCCCTTCGGTGTCGGTGAGCAGAATCGGATCGGTGACCGCGTTGATGATGCTGTAAAGCAGCGAGCGTTCGCGGCCCTGCTTGCGATCGCCTTCGGTGAGCGCCTGCTGCCGCAGGATCTGGTCGATGCGCTGGCTGAAGACCGAGACGAACCAGTGAAAGTCCGCGCCGATCGCCTCGCTGCCCGCGACCAGCAGGATGCCGAACGAATCTTCGGAAAAACCGGAGACGCCGAGCGGCACGGCGTGAAAGGCCGCATCTTCAAATGGCGTCGACGGACGGCGTTTGCGATCGGCGGCCGAGTGCGGCGCGGGGAAGAACAGCTCTTTGCGATGGTTGAAGGCAGTGACCAGCGGATTGTTCCAGTCCTCGAGCGACACGGTGTAGCTGGCGACGGTCGACGTGGTCATGCCCCACGACCCGACGACGAACAGCGACTGCTCCGCTTCCGGGCGGACGAGGCAAATCGAGCGCGTGAACCCGAGCACTTCGGCGAGCCATTGCAGCGCCAGCTGCGTGCAATCGGAGAGTTCCGCTCTTGCGACGAAGCCTTCGAGCAGGCGGACCCGCACCGCCAGCATCTCGGCATCGTCGCCGGCGCCCGTGTCCACGGCGACACGGACGCGGGGAATGCCCGTGTACGGCGCCGCCGATCCGTTCCGCTTAGCCGCGGCTCGCCGGGGCGCGGCGACCGCTACGAGTGCGGCTGCCCGTGCTGGCATTGAGCTGGGCCCTGAGGGCGGCGTTTTCAGCAATGACTTCCTCATACCCCTTGCCTTCGATCGCCGGCTTCGATACCGGCGCGACCGAGCCGACCGCTTCGGAGTATTTCAAGTAGGTGTCGATCGACGCGACGACGACGCGTGCCTCGACGGTGATGAGGTCGATTCCGACCAGCGAGACACGGACCCATGCGTCGATGACGATCCCCTTGTCGAGGACCCGGTCGAGGACGTCAATAAGACTTGTGCCGCCTGCGGCTCGTTCAACGGGCATCAGACACTCCTTGAATCCTGCAACGGGCGCGCATCACGAGCACAGCTAACGCGACGCCGGGATCGAGCGTCGCCGCATCAGCGACGCCAGCTGCCGCTCGAGCGCGCGCACCTGCTTGCGCAACGCTTCATTCTCGGCCGACAACGCCTGCTTGCCTGGAGACAGATGGTGATCGAACTTCCACCAGTCGAGGCCTATCTGCTCGGCCTTGTCGATCGAGCAGATGAGCAGCCGGATCCGGATGGTCAGCAGCTCGACTTCGGCGAGCGACACCTTGATATCGCCGGCCACCACGAGCCCCTTATCCAGGACGCGATCGAGAACGTCGACGAGGCCTGACGACCGTCCGTGCCCCTCACCTAGTGGCGTCGGCATAGGTTCCGTATTCTACGTAACTTCCTGGCACTCGCTGAGTCACTGAAAGGCGAGGGACTGGCTTATCTCAGCAATGGCAGTGCCAATTGAGACGTTAGGGATTTTTTTCGATCGCCGTCGTCGCTGCATTGAAGCCCGACAGTGAGTCTTTGGACGGCGTACGAATTTGTTACAGGCTCAACAGCTCACCCGGTACGGAGATCACGCGATCTTCCATCCCTAATTGATCGAGCGGCACACCGTCGAACCCGAAGCCGTAGCGCACCAGGCACGCGGCCGCGCCCGCAGCGCGCGCCGTGCGCCAGTCGATCGCGGAGTCGCCGACGAGCAGCGTGTCGTGCAACGGGACACCGGCCTGCGCCGCCAGATGGCGAAGCGCCGTCGGATCGGGCTTGCGTGGAAACGGACCGTCGCCGCCGAGAACAGTGTCCGGCCCGAAATACGACGCGAGCGCCAGGCCATCGAGAATCCGTCGGGTCGACGCCAGCGGCTTATTGGTGAGCACCGCGAGGCGGCTGCGCGATCGCAGGTGCTCGAGCGCGTCCGGAATCCCCGGATACGGCCGGGTGTGGTCGAGCAGATGGTCGCCGTAGATGCGCAGAAAGCGTTCGAGCGCGTCGGGCGGCTGGGCGATCGCGACAGCGGCGAACGCCCGCGCCACCAGCGTCGCCGCGCCATCGCCAACCATGCGACCGATGCGATCTTCGCTCAGCGGCGCGGCGCCGCACTCGACCAGCAGCGCGTTGGTCGCGTTCGCAAGATCGCGGCGGGAGTCGACGAGCGTCCCGTCGAGATCGAAGACGATGAGCGAGAACGCCGCGGTGGGGGCTGGAGGCTCGGGGCTAGCCGTCACGGCGATAGTCGGCGAACGACGTCGGCGTTTCCCACACCGTGACGCGGACGACGGGAAGACCGTGCTCCGCCGCCTTGTCGAAGATCAGTTTCGCGATCCGCTCCACGGTCGGGTTGCTGTCGAGGAGATAGACCGGCTCGCCGAGATCCTTGAGCGGCTTGACGAGCGGATCGTCGTGACGCAGCAGCATCTTGTGATCGAGCTCGCGGTCGACCCAGCCTTTGACCAGCCGCTTGATGTCGCTGAAATCGCAGACCATGTTGCGGTTGTCGAGCGTGCCGGTGCGAACCTCGATTTCGGCGGTCGCGTTGTGGCCGTGGGGATGTTTGCAGATGCCGTCGTAGTCGAGGAGGCGATGTCCGTAGCAGAAATCGATGCGCTTCGTAACGGAATACATGACAATGAAATTATATGTCGACGGGTGTGCTGCTCTCGGGCGGGCTCGACAGCGCGGTGCTCGTCGCCGAGGAAGCCGCGCGCGACGAGGTGCAGCCGATCTATGTCAGCGTCGGGCTGGCGTGGGAGGCCGAGGAGCGGGCGATCCTCGCCCGGTTTCTCGCCGCGCTGCCGCGCGACGCGCGGGTGCGGCCGCTGGTGTCGTTGACCGTCGACATGCGCGACGTCTACGACGCCTCGCACTGGGCGATCACCGGACGGCCGCCGGAGTACCACACGCCCGACGAGGACGTCTACCTGCCGGGCCGCAACGTCATCCTCCTCGGCAAGGCGGGCGTCTATTGCGCGTCGGCGCGCATTGGCCGGCTCGTGCTCGGCACGCTCGGCCACAATCCGTTTCCCGACGCGACGCCGGCGTTTCGCGAGGCGATGGCGCGCGCGCTGACGCTCGGCCTCGCCCACCCGCTGCAGATCGACGCGCCCTACGCCAGCATGAGCAAGGCGGAGGTGATCCGCCGCGGGGCCGCGCTGGGCGTGCCGTTCGAGCTCACGCTGTCGTGCATGAAGCCTCAGGGGCGACACTGCGGCGAATGCAGCAAGTGCCGCGAACGTCACGATGCCTTCATCGACGCCGGCATCCCGGATCCGACCGTATACGAGACGACGATCCACCTCGCCTGAGTAATTGACTCCCCGCGTCGGGCGGGCGTATTGTGCCCGCGTGATTGGTTCCCGCAGCGACGCCTACGACGTCGTCGCCGTCGGCGGCGGGCCTGCGGGCGCGGCGGCGGCGCACCTGCTCGCCTCCTGGGGCTGGTCGGTGCTGCTGCTGCATCACACGGCCGGACGACCGGCGCCGGCCGAATCGCTGCCGCCGAGCACGCGCAAACTCTTCGCCCTCGCCGGGCAGCTCGACGCCGTCGAACGGGCGCAGTTCCATCCCAACACCGGAAACGTTGCCCGCTGGGCGAACGCCGGACGAACGACGGTCACCGAGACGCCGGGATTTCACGTCCGCCGCGACGAGTTCGATCGCGTGCTGCGCGACGCCGCCGCGTCGGCACAGGCGCAGATCGTCGACGGCGTCGTTCGCCGCGTCGATCCTGGCGACCCGGCACGCGTGACGTACGGCTCGAGCGACGGCACGATCCACGTCGTCGCCGCGCGGCAGGTCCTCGATTGCAGCGGCCGCAGCGGTGTCGTGGCAGCGCGCGGCTTGCGGCGGCAGGAGACCGGCTACCGCACGCTGGCGATCAACGCCGAGTGGGAGAGCGACGCGTGGCCGCGTGACGAGCACGAGCGGACCCTGGTTGAAAGCTACGCCGACGGGTGGGCCTGGTCGGTGCCGTTGTCGGCGACCCGACGGCAGTGCACGGTGATGATCGAACGCAGCCGCTCGCCTGAACGGGTAGCGCTCGAAAGCGTCTACCAGCGCGAGCTCGCGAAGGCGACGATGATCGCCGGGCGCGGGCGCGACGCGCGCGCGCGTCAAATCGGCAACCCGTGGGCGTGTGACGCATCGATTTACGACTGCACGCGCGCCGCCGACGAAGGTGTTCTGCTCGTCGGCGATGCCGCGTCGTTCATCGAGCCGCTGTCGTCGGCCGGCGTGAAAAAAGCGCTGCTCTCCGCCTGGCGTGCCGCCGTCGTCGTCAACACGACGCTGAAGCATCCATCGCTCGGATCCGCGGCGCGCGACCTGTACACACAGCGTGAACGCGACGTCTACGCTCAGTCGATGCGGCGCTCGACGGCCTTTTTTGCGGAAGCGGCCGCGGCGTACGACACACCGTTCTGGTCGGCGCGGGCCGAACGGACCGCGCAGCTGGCCCGTGGCCCACAGTCGAACGGCGCCGTCGAATGGAGCGACGACGCGCTGGCCCGCGACGCCGGCGTACGCGCGGCGTTCGAGTACCTGCGCGCCGACGAGCACGTGCGCCTTCGCAGCTCCGACACGCTGCGCTTCGCGCCGGTTGCGGCCATTGAAGGACGCGAAGTCGTACTGCGCGAGGGTGTCGTGCTGCCGGGCGCCGGGCCGGTCCCCTTCGCCGCCGGGGTCGATCTCGCGGCGCTCGCCCGCCTGGCGCGCGGCGGATGCGACGTGCCGGCGCTGATCGCCGCGTATCACAGTGAAGTCGGACGGGTGCCGCTGACAGGTCTGCTCACCGGGCTCTCGCTGCTCGTCGCGCAACGTGCGCTCGTCGCTGAAGGAACCCCATCATGAAATTCGTCTTCGCCGCCTTCGCGCTGTTCACCTTCGTGGCATCCCAGCAGACGCCGGCGCCGGTCACCGCCGACGCCGAGAAGAAAGACGAAGGGATTCCCGTCACCAGCCCGCTGGTCAAGCAGCGATGCGGATCATGTCATCGTGCCGACGACCAGGGCCGCATGACGCGCATTTCCTATCGGCGCACCACCCCTGAAGGCTGGGAGGAAACGATCAAGCGGATGGTGTCGCTGAACGACGTCAAGCTCGACCCGTCGGATGCGCGCGAAATCGTGCGCTACCTCGCCGATCATCACGGCCTCGCCCCGGAGGAAGTGGCACCCGGCGCCTTTGAAGTCGAACGCCGTCTGGTCGACTACAAGTACGAGAAGGACAAGGACGCGGAAGAGACGTGTATCAAGTGCCATTCCTTCGGCCGCGTGCTGTTGCAGCGGCGCACGAAGGAAGAATGGGAACTGCTGCTCGCGATGCATCGCGGCTACTATCCGCTGGTCGACTTCCAGGCCTTCCGCCGCGGCGGCCCGCCGCCGCGCGACCAGCAGCCCGGACCCGACGGCCGCCCGCCCGACAACCGCCATCCGATGGAGAAGGCGCTCGCGCATCTGACGACCGCCTTCCCGCTGACGACGCCCGAGTGGTCGGCCTGGTCGGCGACGATGCGGCCGCCGCAGCTCCAGGGCAAATGGGCGCTGAGCGGAACCGAACTGGGCAAGGGCGCGGTCTACGGCATCGTCACCATCACGCCGCAGAGCGCAAACGGCAGCGACTTCACGACCGAGACGACATTCACCTACGCGCACGGCGGCAAAACCGCGACGCGCCGCGGCCGCGGGATCGTCTATACCGGTTTCCAGTGGCGCGGAAAGTCTGACGACGTTCGCGAGGTGCTCGCCGTCGATCGCGACTGGCGCCATGCGACCGGACGGTGGTTCAGCGGCGCCTACGACGAGCTCGGCATGGACGTGCGGCTGACGCGCATCGGCGCCGACCCGATCATCCTTGGCGTGGCCGAGCAACGCGTCCGCACCGGCGCCGGAAACCAGGAACTGCATCTGTTCGGCGTCAACCTGCCGTCGCAGCCGACGCCGGCGGATCTGAATTTCGGCCCGGGCGTCACCGTCGATCGCGTCGTCGCCGCAGCGCCGGACCGGCTGACCGTCAGCGTCAGCGTCGCCGGCAACGCGACCGTCGGCCGCCGCGCCGTGTTCCTCAACGGCGCTACCGGCGACGCGTCGGTCGCCGTCTACAACACGATCGACTTCATCAAGGTGCTGCCGCAAGCCGGCATGGCCCGGCTCGGCGGCGCCAATTTCCCGAAACAATTGCAGCAGTTCGAGGCGATCGCGGTCGCGAACGGCCCCGACGGCAAGCCGAACACGAAAGACGACATCGATCTCGGCCTCGTCGATCCGACCTGGTCAATCGAGGAGTACACGGCGACCTACGACGACGACGACAAGGACTTCGTCGGCACGATCGACGGCACGACCGGGCTGTTCACGCCGAACCTCGACGGGCCCAACCCGAAGCGCAAGAACAATGCGAACAACTACGGCGACGTCTGGGTAGTCGCGTCGTATCAGCCGCCGGGGACGCCGGCGGCAAAGGCGCTGAAGGCGCGCGCGCACCTGCTCGTGACCGTGCCGCTCTACATCAAGTGGGATCAGCCGGAGGTCGGACGATGATCGCGCTCACCCGCCGCGAATTCCATCTGTTCCAGGCCGCCGGACGCGACTTTCTGTATCTGGTGCCGAGCGCCGCGGTGTTCGCGCTCGACGCGCCGACGTCGGCGGTGCTGGGCGCCGTCTGCGAGAAGCCGCTGTCCGACGAGGCCGTGGTCGCGGCGCTGGCCGCACGTTTCGACGCCGATGCGGTTCGCACTGCGATCCGCGAGCTCGTCGACGTCCGCGCGATCGGCTACGAGCACCAGCCGGTCGAGCAGCCGCCGCGGATGCTGCCGATGATGCCGTTCCCGCTCAACACGATGGTGCTGAACGTCACCAACCAGTGCAACCTGGCGTGCACCTATTGTTACGAGTACGGCGAAGACAAGATCGTCGACACCGAGCACGGCAAGCAGTCGAAGTTCATGAGCGAGCAGACGGCGCTCGCCAGCGTCGATTTCCTCCTCAAGGAGAGCGCCCGGGTCGCGCACCTCACCTTCTTCGGCGGCGAAACGCTGCTCAACTTTCCGGTGCTCAAGTCGACGATCGCCTACGCGCGCCGCCGCGCCGCCGAGGCGGGCAAGGAAATCGACTTCAGCCTCACCACCAACGCGACCTTGCTGAAGCCGGAGATCATCGAGTTCCTGGCCGAGAACCACGTCGGCGTCACGATCTCGATCGACGGCCCGCGCGAGATGCAGGACAAATTCCGCGTCTTCCACAACGGCGCCGGCAGCTACGACGTCGTCGCCCCGAAGATCAAGGAACTGCTGCGGGTGCATCGCACGCGGCCGATTG
>Ga0207640_10001184_pt1 | contig 14256 bp, 14 predicted proteins | sample KBSCornC42_FD_184300 | JGI IMG/M metagenome (GOLD analysis project Ga0207640, IMG submission 184300) | Corn rhizosphere microbial communities from Kellogg Biological Station, Michigan, USA - KBS Corn C4-2 (SPAdes) (version 2) | ecosystem: Host-associated > Plants > Roots > Rhizosphere > Soil ... | reverse complement strand
AGCGATCCGGAATTCGTCGCCGGCAAGCTGAACACGGCGTTCATGGAACGGTTCCTCGCCAAGCCGAACAGCGGCCGGCTTGCCGAAGCTGTGTAGTGATTGGGGATTGGGGATTGGGGATTGGGGTGAACGCTGAAGGGTGAATGGTGATGATTAGCCACCACCCACCACCAATCCCCCCAATCCCAAATCCCCAATCCCCAATCCCCGCTCTTAACGCGATCGTCGACGTCGACGCCGCATCGCGCGCCGGGTGGCGGCCAGTCGATCTCGCAGCGGCGTTCCTCAACGGCGGCGCGCGATTCCTGCAACTGCGTGCGAAGACGATCGGCAGCGGGGCCTTCCTCGACACGGCGTCGGCGATCGTCGAGCTGACACGTTCGTGCGCTGCGACGCTCGTCGTCAACGACCGCGCGGATATTGCGAGGCTGGCAGATGCCGGCGGCGTCCACGTCGGTCAGGACGATCTCGCGCCTTCGGCGGCGCGCGCGCTCGTCGGCCCGGCCGCGATCGTCGGCCTGTCGACGCACACCGTGGAGCAGATCGATCGCGCCGTGACCGAGCCGGTGACCTACGTTGCCGTCGGTCCGGTTTTCGGAACGACCACGAAAGACACCGGCTACAACCGCATCGGGCTCGAGATGGTGCGCGCGGCGGCGGCGCGCGCGTCAGCTCGCGGTCTGCCGCTGGTTGCGATCGGCGGCATCACAGTGCAGACCGCGCGGTCGGTGATCGACGCCGGCGCGGCGTCGGTCGCGGTGATCGGCGATTTGCTCGCTGGCGGCGACCCGGAGCGGCGGACGCGCCAGTTTCTCGAGGCCCTCGAGCGACGCGCCGGTTGACGTGGCCGCCGCGCGCCGACAAGATGCACGCGTACCGATGAGGACAGCAGCAATCGCCACGGCCGCACTCCTGGTCGCCGCGGCGTTCCACGTGGCGCGACCGCAGGCGGCGCCGTCGGCGGCGTTCGAGCTTCCCGCACCGAGCGGGCGGTACCCAGTCGGGACGACCACCTGGCGTGTGATCGACGCGTCGCGCGCCGAAACCTTCGGCGCGCCCGGCGAGTATCGCAACGTCGAAGTCCTGGCGTGGTATCCCGCCGCCGCCGCTTCCGGTGCGCCGCTGGCGCCGTACCTGCGCGAAGGGCTCGTCGAAGTCCGCAGCTACACGAAGCTGCTGCGCGTCCCCGACGACACCTTCGACGCCTTCGCGCGCGTCCGCACGCACGCGACCGTCGACGCGCCGCTTGCGGCCTCGCCGCGGCGGCTGCCGGTGCTGGTCTTCTCCGGCGGATTCACCGGCATCCCGAGTTATGCGACCGCACTGCTCGAAGAGCTCGCGAGCCACGGCTACATCGTTCTCAATATCGTCCATCCCTACGAGTTGACGGCGGCGACGCTCGCCGACGGCCGCGTCGTGTCGATGCTCGATGCGGGCGGCGCGCCGCGACCGGCAATCCGCGAGGTGTTCGAGGAATGGGGACCGGAAGACAGGACCGTGGCCGCGGTCACGTCAGCGGCGTCTCGCGACGAACAGCTCCGCCTGCTCCGCGGCTACCTGAACACGCTCACGAAAACGACCGCGGTCGTGCGGCGGTGGGTCGCCGACACGAAAGTCGTGCTCGATCGGTGGGCGTCGCTGCCGGCGACCAGCCGCGCCGGCGAGCTCGCGATCCGCGCCGACCTTGCGCGCCTTGGCGTCTTCGGCCATTCGATGGGCGGGGTCGTCGCCGGCCAGTTCTGCGTCGACGATCGCCGCTGCCGCGCCGGCCTCAATCTCGACGGCATTCCCCAGTACGGGACGATGATCGACAAGGCCCTGCCGCATGCGTTCCTGATGGTCTACTCGGCGCGGCCCGGGCGCCTGGGTGCCAACGATCCGATCTATCGCCGCGCCGCGCAGACCTACTACCGTGTCGACGTCGCCGACACACGGCACCTCGATTTCTGCGACATGACGTTCTGGGGCGGCCCGCTGCGCGAACGGCCGGTGCTCGGCTCGATTGCCCCCGAACGCGTCACGGCGATCGCGCGCACTGTCGTCCGGGAGTTCTTCGACCAGGAGCTGCTCGGCCGCCGCTCGCCGCTGCTGGCCGGCAGCGAAAAGCTGCCTGAGGTCGCGGCAAGGAAGCTCCCGCGCTAAACTCGACCCTGCGTATAATTCCGTGTCCCGGTTGAGATTCGTGGCCTATTCCAAGAACTGAGAGGATCCTTTGGCCGGTTCCCTGTTTCGGACCAAGTCGATCGACAAGCTGCTCGCCGATTCGAGCGGCAGCGGTGAGGCAACGCTGAAGCGGACGCTCGGGCCGCTGGCGCTCGTCGCCCTCGGCATCGGCGCGATCATCGGCGCCGGCCTGTTCGTGCGAACGGCGGCGGCGATCGCTGAGCGCTCGGGGCCGTCGGTCACCCTTGCCTTCATCGTCGCCGGCGTCGGCTGCGCGTTCGCCGGTCTCTGCTATGCCGAGTTCGCCTCGATGATTCCCATCGCCGGCAGCGCCTACACCTATTCCTACGCGACGATGGGCGAGCTGGTGGCGTGGATCATCGGCTGGGACCTCGTCCTCGAATACGCAGTCGGCGCGGCGACGGTCGCGATCGCGTGGAGCGAATACTTCAACAAGGTGCTGGAGTTCTTCGGTACGAGCGTCCCGTACCAATGGAGCCATTCGCCGCTCGAGCACTCGGCGGCCGGCGTCACCGGAATCATGAACATCCCGGCGATCGTCATCCTGGCGCTGCTGTCGATGCTGCTGATCCGCGGCATGCAGGAATCGGCCTTCGTCAACACGATCATCGTCATCACCAAGGTCAGCATCGTGCTGATGGTGATCGTGATCGGCTGGGGCTTCATCAACCCGGCGAACCACACGCCCTACATTCCCGCGCCGACCACCTACACGACGCCGCAGGGCGTGACGCATCCCTACGGCGGCATCATGGGGATCCTCGGCGCCGCCGGCGTCGTCTTCTTCGCGTTCATCGGCTTCGACGCCGTGTCGACCGCCGCGCAGGAAGCCAAGAATCCGAAGCGCGACATGCCGATCGGCATCCTCGGGTCGCTGGTCGTCTGCACCGTGTTGTACGTGCTGTTCTCGCACGTGCTGAGCGGCGTGGCGACGGTCGAGGACTTCCGGACGGCCGGCAAGGAAGCGTCGGTGGCGTTCGCGATCCAGAAGTACATGACCGGCTACTCGTGGCTCGCCAACTTCGTCACCGTGGCGATTCTCGCCGGGTTCTCGTCGGTGATCCTGGTGATGCTGATGGGGCAGTCGCGCGTGTTCTACTCGATGAGCCACGACGGCCTGGTCTCGAAGATCTTCTCGGAAGTGCACCCGCGCTACAAGACTCCGTACAAGTCGAACATCCTGTTCTTCTTCCTGACCGCGGCGTTCGCCGGCTTCCTGCCCGAAAGCATCGTCGGCGAGATGACCAGCATCGGAACGCTGTTCGCGTTCATGCTGGTGTGCGCCGGCGTCTGGATCATGCGCGTCCGCCGGCCGGACGTGCCGCGCGGCTTCACCGTGCCGGCGCTGCCGGTGGTTGCCGTGCTCGGCATCGTCGTCTGCGGTTCGATGATTTACGGGCTCGGCTGGACCAACTGGCTGCGGCTGATCGTCTGGCTGGCGATCGGCCTGGTCTTCTACTTCGGCTACGGCCGCAGCCACAGCAGGCTGGAACGGGAGTCGGCGGGCGTGCGCGCCGCGGTGCGGTAAACGTCGACGCGTGTCGACTGCGAAGGGCGAGCGCGGCTTCCGGGCGCAAGGGCCGGGATTCGCGGTCGCCCTTCTCGTTTCGGTCGCGCTCTTCGGCACCGTCGGCTACACGCTGACCGAGCGCTGGTCGGTGTGGCAGGCGTTCTACGTCACGGTGCTCGGCATCACCACGGTCGATCTGCCGCCGATGTCGCGCGGCGGCCAGATCTTCACCGTGTTCCTGCTCGTCGCCGGCGTCGGCGCGACGCTCTACACGTTCACGCTGCTCGCCACCGTTGTCGTCGAGGGCGGGCTGCCGAAGCGGCTGCAGCGGCGCCGTGAGGCGCGTATGCTCGAAACCATCAGCGATCACTTCATCATCTGCGGCTACGGGCGGATCGGCAGCATCGTCGCCGAGCAGTTCCGGCGCCAGCACATTCCGCACGTCGTCATCGAGCGCGACGCCGAGCGCGTCCAGCTGGCGCTCGACCAGGGTGCGCTCAGCGTCGAGGCCGACGCCAGCCGCGAAGAGGTGCTGAAGCGGGTCGGCATCGAGCGTGCCCGCGGGCTGGTCGCGGTGGTTGGCACCGACGCCGAAAACGTCTACACCGTGCTCAGCGCGCGGGTGATGCGGCCAAACCTGTTCATCATCAGCCGCGCCGAAACCGACGATGCGACGCAGAAGCTGAAGCGCGCCGGCGCCGACCGGGTGATCTCGCCGTACCAGATCGGCGGCATGCAGATCGCGCAGACGGCGCTGCGGCCGGCGGTGGTCGACTTCGTCGCGCTGGCGACCAGCGCCGACAACCTCGAGCTGGCGATGGAGGAGATCACGATTGCCGACAAATCGCCGTTCTCGAACCTGTCGATCGTCGACGCGAACCTGCGCCAGCGCTACGGTGTGATCGTGATCGGCATCCAGCGCCACGATCGACGGATGGAGTTCAACCCCGAGCCGGACACGCGCATCGAGCCGGGCGACAAGCTGGTGGTGCTCGGCCGGCCCGACTCGCTGAAGCGGCTCGAGGTCGACGCGGCGGAGGTGAAGGTCTGATGGCGGCGCGGGTGCTCGACGGCGCGGCGGTGGCGCAGCAGATTCGCACCGAGGTCGGCCCGGCGGTTGCGGCGTTCACGGAGCGCGCCGGGCGGCCGCCCGGGCTCGGCATCGTGCTGGTTGGCGACGATCCGGCGTCGGAGATTTACGTCCGCGGCAAGCTGAAGTCGGCGGCCGATGCGGGACTGCGCGCCGATCTGCAGCGCCTCTCGGCCGCGGCGCGCCTCGAAGATCTCCTCGCCGTCGTCGAGCAGTTGAACCACAGCGAGGCGCACGACGGCATCCTCGTGCAGTCGCCGCTGCCGGCGGCGATGGGCGCCGACGCCGAGCGCCGCGTCTTCGACGTCATCCGCCCTGACAAGGATGTCGATGGGTTTCATCCGCTGAACGTCGGCCGCCTGGTTCAGAATCGCGCGACGCTGGCCGCGTGTACGCCGTCGGGGATCATCGAACTGCTCGAGCGGTCGCAGGTGCCACTCGCCGGCAGCCGCGCCGTGGTCATCGGCCGCAGCGACATCGTCGGCAAACCGATGGCGCTGCTGCTGCTGCACCGCCACGCGACGGTGACGATCTGCCACTCGCGGACCGCGGACCTGCCGGCGGTCGCGCGTAGTGCCGACATTCTCGTCTCCGCCATCGGCCGTCCGGCTTTCGTCACCCCCGACTTCGTCAAGCCCGGCGCCGCGGTGGTCGACGTCGGCACCACGCAAGTCAGCGACCGCGCGCTGGTCGAGCGGCTCTTTCCGCCGGGATCGAAGCGGCACGCCGCGTTCGAGAAGCGGGGTGCGCTCGTCGTCGGCGACGTCCACCCGGCGGTGGCCGACGTTGCCGGCGCGCTGTCGCCGGTGCCCGGCGGCGTCGGTCCGCTGACGATCGCGATGCTGTTGAAGAACACGGTCACCGCCGCACGGGCGCGCAGCGGCTGGGACGGCCGCGAGCGCCGCCGCGGCTTCGAGCGGCGCCACGCCGGAGCGGGAAGGCTTTAGCCGAACGTATCGCTGTCGCGTGGCTGATCGCTCGGCTGAAGCCTTCGCGCTCCACTAACAAATGCTCAAAATCGCACTCACCGGCGGAATCGCCACGGGGAAGAGCTACGTGCTCGACCAATTCCGCCGCCGTGGCGTGCCGTGCCTCGACGCCGACGAACTCGCGCATGGCGTCGAAGCGGCGGGGACCGAGGCGACGGCGGCAATCGCGGCGCGATTCGGCGCCGAGGTGCTCGCCGCCGACGGTTCAGTCAACCGCGCCAGGCTCGGCCCGATCGTGTTCGCCGATCCCGCGGCACGACGGGAACTCGAAGCGATCGTCCACCCGGCCGTCTATCGTGCGATTGCCGCCGGGGTTCGCGCCTTCGAGCTGACCGGCACGCACGCCTTTGCGATCGTCGACATCCCGTTGCTCTTCGAAACCGGCGCCGACCAGCGCTTCGATCGGGTCATCGTCACCGCGTGCCGGCCGGAGCTGCAGATCGCCCGGCTGAAAGAGCGGGGCCTGAGTGAAGAAGCCGCGCGACGGCGGCTCGCAGCACAATGGCCGACCGAAGAAAGAGTGGCGCGGGCCGATTTCGTGATCACCACCGACGCGACGTTCGCCGACACCGATCGCCAGGTCGAGGAGATCTATCACCGCTTGCAAGCGGCGGGGTCGACCAACGGCCACTCGTAGCGCAGGCCTTCAGGCCTGCCGAACGGCCGCGCGGCAGCCCTGAAGGCTGCGCTACGTGCTTGCGGCTCAGACTTCCACTTCACTCGGATCCTGCGCCGGGGCGATCCGTTCCTCCACGAACGTGTTCCAGTCGTGACAGTGCGGGCACTGCCAGAGCAGCTCGGTGCTCCGATAGCGGCAGCGCATGCAGACGTGCGGATCGAGGTAGAAGACGGCGTGCTGCGTCAGCTCGCGGTAGCGATCGACGAGTGACGCGGGATGGTGCAGCTGGCCGAGCGCGCGCCAGATCGCCTGGTGGATGCTGAGCGCGTGCGGGTTCTGGACCAGCGCGGCAAACAGCAGGTCGAGCGCCTCGCGCGGGTGACCGCTGCCGGCGAGATGCCGCGACAGCGCCAGCCGCGCGCGCCAGTCCTGCGGGTTGCCGTCGATCAGCCGCCGGCACATTCTCGTGAACCGGTCCGGGTTGCCGGTCCGGATCGCCAGCGATTCGAGCCGGTCGAAGGCGAGGTAGGCGCGATCGGGCGCGACGTCGATCAGCCGCTCCCAGACGGCCGCCGCTTCGCGCTCGTTGCCTTCAGCGACCCGGACGTCGCCGAGGTTCAGGTACGCTGGCACGGCTCGCGCGTCGAGATCGATGGCCGCCTGGAAGCGTCGCACCGCTTCGCCGTATTCCTTCCGTCGCATGTGCTCGAGGCCGATCTCGTTCTCCAGGAAGGCGAGAATCGCCTGGCTTTGCGGCTTGGCGTCGATGTCGGCGAGCTTCGCCAGCCGGCGCCGGGTGTCGTACGCCTCCGTCCACTGATGCTGCTCCTCGTGGAGTTTCTGCAGGTTGAGCAGCGCGTATTCGTTCTTCGGATCGAGGCGCAGCACCTCGTTGAAGGCTTCCAGCGCCCGATCGACGAAGCCGCCGCGCTTGTAGTCGAGCCCGAGGCAGAGCAGCACGTAGGCGTGCTCGATCTTGGCGAGCTTCGGCCGCTGCAGCAGCGTCTGGTGCACGGTGATCGCCTTGCCGACCTGACCTTTCTCGCGGTACAGGTTGCCGAGGATCATGTGCGTCTCGAGCGCGTCGCCGTCGAGGCTGGCGGCGCGGCTCAACTCCTCGATCGCCAGATCGATCTGGTTGGCGACGAGAAAATTCAGGCCGAGGATGTAGTGCGGTGATTCGCGGGCGCGGCGGCGATCGATCCAGCGGCCGTCCTTCAGCTTGTAGCGCTCCCACGCCTTGCCGATGGTGAGGCCGGCAAGCAGCGCGACCAGGGCGGCGAGCAGCGGCGCGTACGAGCTCATGGTTCCGAGTCCTGCGCTTCCGCCAGATAAGTGGCGACGACCGACTCCCAGCGATCCTGCGCCCGCAGGATCGTTTCGATCAACTCCCGCGCGGCGCCGTCGCCGCCGCGCCGCCGGCTGACCCAGTGGACGCGGCTGCGCACCTCCTCGGCGGCGTCGGCAGGCGCCGTCGCCAGGCCGACACGCAGCAGCACCGGCAGGTCGAGCACGTCGTCTCCCATGTAGGCTATCTGATCGTCGTCCAGGAGCAGGCTGTCGGCAATCTGATCGTAGGTCTCGAGCTTGCTCGACACGCCCTGATGAACGAGCGTCACGCCGAGCTGTGCCGCCCGCTGGGAGGTCGCCGCCGACGTCCGCGCCGAGAGGAAGCCGACCTGCAGGCCGAGCCGCATCGCCCACACCACGGCGGTGCCGTCCTTGATGTCGAACACCTTGCTCTCGGTGCCGTCGGCATGCATCACGATCTTGCCGTCGGTCAAAACGCCGTCGACGTCGAAGAGGACGAGACGGATCTTACTGGCTCGAGCAGTGATCACGGTGCTCTCGCGAGACGGGATCGGGGCTCGGGGCTGGCCCCACGATGACGCGGCGTTCAGCAAGCCCCTAGCCGCCAGCCCCGTCTCAAAACATTTCCATGCGCCACAGATCGTGGATCTGCAGCACGCCGGCAATCCGCGGCGGCTCGCTGGATTCGAGGACGACCAGCGACGTGATCTTCCGCTGCTCCATGATGTTCAGCGCCGCCGCGGCGAGCATCGAGCGCGGAATCGTCACCGGGTTCCGGGTCATCACGTCGGCGGCGCGCAGGTCGAGGATTTCGCCGCCGCGCTCCATCCGTCGGCGGAGGTCGCCGTCGGTAATGATCCCGAGCAGCACGTCGTCCTCGCCGTCGACCACGCAGGTCATGCCGAGGCCTTTGCTCGACATCTCGTAGATCACGTCGCGCATCCGCGTGCCGGCGTTGACCACGGGGCACTGCTTGCCGGCGTGCATCAGGTTCTCGACCCGCATCAGCCGCTTGCCAAGCTTGCCCCCGGGATGGAGGTTCGCGAAATCCTCTTCGCGAAATCCCTTCTCGACGAGCAGCGTCATCGCCAGCGCATCACCGATCGCCAGCGCCGCGGTCGTGCTCGCGGTCGGCACCAGGTTCATCGGGCATGCCTCCTCGACGACGCTGCAGTCGAGGACGACGTCGGCCGCCTGCGCCAGTGTCGACCGCGCGCCGCCGGTAATCGCGATCAGCCGCGCGCCGAGCCGCCGGATCGTTTCGAGCAGGAGCAGGACTTCGTCGGTCTCGCCGCTGTACGACAGGGCGACGACGACGTCGTCGTTTTGAATCATGCCGAGGTCGCCGTGGCGCGCCTCCGCGGGGTGCAGAAACACGGCGGCGGTGCCGGTGCTGGTCAACGTCGCGGCAATCTTCCGGCAGATGATCCCCGACTTGCCCATGCCGGTGAGGATCACGCGCCCGCGGCAGTTGCGGAGGAGAGCGACTGCCAGGTCGAAGCGATCGTCGAGGCGGTCGACGAGGGCGAGGATCGCCGCGGCTTCCGTCTGCAGGACCTTCCGCGCCAGCGCCCGCGCCTCGTTGCCGGCGGCGCTGTCGACCTTAGCCATGCAGCCGCGCCTCCGCCCGCTTGGCAATGCCGTCGATCGCGGTGAGCCGGTCGAGCAGCGCCGGCAGCAGATCGAGGCGCAGCGCGTTCTGCGCGTCGCTTTTCGCACGCGACGGATCCTCGTGCACCTCGAGGAACACGCCGTCGACGCCGGCAGCCACGCCGGCCGACGCCAGCGGCTCGATGTACTGCGCCAGCCCGGCGCTCACCCCTTCGCCGCCGCCGGGGAGCTGCAGGCTGTGCGTCACGTCGAAGACGACGATCGTCCCTTCGTCGCGCATCATCGGAAACGCACGCATGTCGACGACCAGGTTGTGGTACCCGAAGCTGGTGCCGCGCTCGGTGATGATCACCTTGTCGTTGCCGGCGTCCTGCGCCTTGCCGATCGCGTGCTTCACATCGTCGGGGGCGAGAAACTGGCCCTTCTTGATGTTCACGATTCGTCCGGTCTTGGCCGCGGCGACGATCAGGTCGGTCTGGCGGCAAAGGAACGCGGGAATCTGCAACACGTCTGCGACCCGAGCGGCCGGACCGGCCTGCGACGGTTCATGGATGTCGGTCAGGATCGGGACGCGATGGCGCGTGTCGTTCTTCACCGCTTCGAGCACGCGAAGCCCCTCATCGAGCCCGGGCCCGCGATAGGAACGAATCGACGTCCGATTCGCCTTGTCGTACGACGCTTTGAAGATGAACGGGACGCCGGCGCGGCGCGTGATGTCGACCAGCCGGCCGGCCAGATCGCGGGCGTGCGCTTCGCTTTCGATCACGCACGGGCCGGCGATGAGCACCAGCGGGCTGCCGCCGCCGATCGTGAAGTGCTGGTCGCGCTGATCCCACGAGATCGCGCGTGGTCTGGCCTGGGTCACGAGGGCATTCTATCTCCGGCCCACCTGACCTACCTGGCCTACCTGACCTACCAGGCTGTCCGCGGTCTTGTGCTCGTAGGCGGCGGCGACGAACGCGGCGAACAGCGGATGCGGCTTCGTCGGCTTCGACTTGAACTCCGGGTGGAACTGCACGGCGAGATACCACGGATGTCCGGGCAGCTCGGCGATCTCGACGAACTTGCCGTCGGGCGAGCGGCCGGAAATCTTGAGGCCGCGATCGGTCAGCGTGCGCTCGTACAGGCAGTTGAACTCGTAGCGGTGGCGATGACGCTCGTGAATCAAGTCGGCGCCGTAGACCTTCTGGGCCAACGAGCCGGGCGCGAGCTCGCACGCGTAGCTGCCGAGCCGCATCGTGCCGCCGAGATCGTCGACGCCGAGAAGATCGCGCAGCTTGTAGATCACCTTGGCGCTCGTGTCCGGGTTGCACTCGGTCGAGTCGGCATCGGCGAGGCCGGCCACGTTGCGCGCGTATTCGACGGTCGCCCACTGGAAGCCGTAGCAGATGCCGAAGTACGGGATCTGCCGCTCGCGCGCGACCTGTGCCGCGATCATCATCCCGCGTGTGCCGCGGTTGCCGAAGCCGCCGGGCACGAGGATGCCGTCGGCTTCGTCGAGCAGCGCCGGCCCATTCGGCTCTTCCAGCGCTTCGGCTTCGATCCACTTGATGTTCACTTTCAGCCGGTGCGGGAAGCCGCCGTGATACAGCGCCTCGTTCAGGCTCTTGTAGGAATCCTCGTAGCCGACGTACTTGCCGACGACGTGAATCGTGATCTCGTCCTTGGGGTTCTTGATCCGGCTGACGAGATCCTCCCACGGCTGCATCCGCCGCTCGGTTTCCGGCAGATGCAGGTACTTCAGCACGATCCGATCGAGCCCTTCGGCGGCGAGCACGACCGGCACTTCGTAGATCGTCGAGACATCCTTGGCGGTGATCACCGCTTCTTCGTCGACGTCGCAGAAGAGCGCGATCTTTCGCTTGATGTCGGTGTCGAGGAAGCGATCGGTGCGGCAGAGCAGGATGTCCGGTTGAATGCCGATCGAACGCAGGTCGCGGACGCTGTGCTGCGTCGGCTTGGTCTTCAGCTCGCCGGCGGCGCCAATGAACGGCACCAGCGTGAGGTGCACGTACAGCGAATTGTCGCGGCCGACGTCCTGGCGGAACTGGCGGATCGCTTCGAGGAACGGCAGGCTCTCGATGTCGCCGACCGTGCCGCCGATCTCCACCAGCACTACGTCGGCATCGGTCGACACGGCGCGGATCGCGTCCTTGATCTCGTTGGTGATGTGCGGGATCACCTGGACGGTGCGGCCGAGATAATCGCCGCGCCGTTCCTTCTGAATCACGCTCTGGTAGATCTTGCCGGTGGTCCAGTTCGAGTTCCGAGTGGTGACCGTGTTGGTGAAGCGCTCGTAGTGGCCGAGATCGAGGTCGGTCTCGCCGCCGTCGTCGGTGACGAATACCTCGCCGTGCTGGTAGGGGCTCATCGTGCCCGGATCGACGTTGATATACGGGTCGAACTTCTGGAGCGTGACCTTGTAGCCGTGTCCCTCGAGCAGACACCCGATGCTCGCCGCCGCCAGCCCCTTGCCCAGCGAGGAGACGACGCCGCCGGTCACGAAGATGTATTTCGGGGTCCGCACGTCCATGTTCGTCATAGGCCTCAATTCGTCGTCGAGGTCGTGAGCAGCCGCCGTACCTGCTCGAGATCCTCGGGAGTGTTCACCTCGAACGATTCATGCCGCGTCTCGACTGCCTTGATGCGGATCCCGTGCTCGAGGGCGCGCAGTTGCTCGAGCGCTTCTGCGCGTTCGAGCGGCGTCGGTTCGAGCGAGGCGAGCACCAGCAGGGTTTTGCGGCGATACCCGTACAAGCCGATATGTCTGTACATCGGCGGCCAGCCGCCGCGCGGATCGCGCACGTAGGGGATCGGCGCGCGCGAGAAATACAGCGCGAAGCCGCCGCGATCGATGACCACCTTGGCGATGTTCGGATTGGCCAGCTCCGCCGCGTCGTTGATGCGGCGAAACAGCGTGGTCATCTGCACCGACGGCTCGGTGGCGAACGGCGCAACCAGTTCGTCGATGGCGTGCGGATCGATCAGCGGTTCGTCCCCCTGCACGTTGACGACGACGTCGCAGTCGAGCGAGGCCGCGACTTCGGCGAGGCGATCGGTGCCGGTTTCGTGGGTCGCTTTGGTCAGCCGCACCTTGCCGCCGAAGTCGTGCACGCGGGTCGCGATGCGCAGATCGTCGGTGGCGACGATCACCTGCGAGACCCGTTTCGAGGCGGCGACGCGGCGGTAAACGTGCTCGATCATCGGCCGCCCGTCGAGATCGGCGAGCGGTTTGCCAGGGAGCCGTGTCGAGGCGTATCGAGCGGGGATGACGGCGACGATGCTGAGGGGAGGAACCGGATCGACTCTCGGACCAGTCGATGCAGGGTGCACGACGAATAATAGCACAGGGGTAAAGTACGCGTGCTACCATCGCCGAAGGGCTGAGCCCTGCACTACATCCGATGATGAACTTCAAGCGGACGGCGACGATCGCACTCGTCGGCGCCTTTCTCATCGCATGGCTCGCAGGCGCGGCAACGACGTTGCGGTCGCCCGTGCCGATGGCGCCGGCGGTGTCGAACGTCGTCGAGCAGAGCGCCGATGCCCTGGCCAGCGAGATCGCAAAGCTGCACGAGCGGCTGCATCCGACCGAGCCGCCGCGCCACCCGGCGCGCAACCTGTTCGCGTATCGCGGTGTCGTCGCGAAGGCGCCGAGCGCTCCCGCATCGGCACCGCGTGCGGCCGTCGCCGAAGCGCCGGCGGTGTTGGCGCCGCCGCAGCCGTCGTTGAAGCTCGCCGGCATCGGCGAAGACGAAGGCGCCGACGGCCCGATCCGCATCGCCTTCATCAGCGGCGAAGGGCAGTTGTTCATGGTGAAAGAAGGAGAGATGGTGACGCCGCGCTATCGCGTCGCCCGAATCTCCGCCGACGTCGTCGAGCTCGACGATCTGACGACCAACACGCCGCGCAGGCTCGCGCTACGTTAGATCCCCTCTCGATCATCATCAACCCGATTGCCGGAGGAGGCCGCCTCGACGCTGTCGACGCGAAGGTGCGGCTCGCGCACGACATCGCCGCCGCCGCGCAGGTTGACGCGAGCGTGGTGGTGACCGAGCGAGTCGGGCACGGCCGCGACCTCGCCGCGGCCGCCGCATCCGCCGGCGCGCGCCTCGTGATCGCGTGGGGTGGCGACGGCACGATCAGCGAAGTCGCCTCATCGCTGATCGGGTCGGACGTGGCGCTCGGCATCGTGCCGGCCGGTTCCGGCAACGGCCTCGCGCGCGAGCTCGGCATCGCGCGACGGCCGGCCGCGGCGATTGCCGACGCCATTCGCGCGACGCCGTCGCCCATTGACGTCGGTGACGTCGAGGGCCGCTACTTCGTCAACACCGCCGGCATCGGCTTCGACGCGCATATCGCCTCGCAATTCGCGACCGCGCGCCGCCGCGGTTTTCTCGGCTACGTCAACGTCACCGCTCGGGCGCTCACCAGCTACATCCCGCTGGAGTATCGGATCTCGGTCGACGGCGGGACGCCGCAGATCGTGCGCGCGGTGCTGGTGACGATTGCCAACTCGGCACAATTCGGCAACGGCGCGCGCATCGCGCCGGGCGCGCGGGTCGACGACGGCGAGCTCGATCTCGTGACCTTCGAGGAGCGCTCGCGGTTCAGAACCGTCTGCGCACTGCCGCGCCTGTTCAACGGCACCGCCGACCGCATCGCCGGCTGCAGCACGACGCGCCTTCACGAGATGACGATCAGCGCCGACGCGCCGTTGACGTTTCACGTCGACGGCGAGCCGGTCGTCGGCGGAACGACCCTGCGCGCGCGGGTTCATCCGCGCGCGCTGCTGGTTGCTGTCGCGCGCAATTAAGAATTAGGAATTTGGAATTTGGAATTCGTATCTTCGTTCGTCAGGCTCGGGCGATCAGTAACGCACCTGATCTCCCGGCCGCGGCGAACCCGTTACGAATTCCAAATTCCAAATTCCCAATTCTTA
>Ga0207640_10001171_pt1 | contig 14382 bp, 10 predicted proteins | sample KBSCornC42_FD_184300 | JGI IMG/M metagenome (GOLD analysis project Ga0207640, IMG submission 184300) | Corn rhizosphere microbial communities from Kellogg Biological Station, Michigan, USA - KBS Corn C4-2 (SPAdes) (version 2) | ecosystem: Host-associated > Plants > Roots > Rhizosphere > Soil ... | reverse complement strand
CACAAGGCGGTCAACCTGGGGCAGGGCTTTCCCGATTTCGAGACGCCTGCCAACTTGCGCGAAGCGCTGACCCGCGCGATGAACGAGGGGCGCAATCAATATGCACCGATGAGCGGCATCCCGAAGTTGCGCGAGCAGATCGCGCTGCAGGTGGATCGCCTGTACGGCCGGCGCATCAGTCCCGACACCGAGATCACCGTTACCTCGGGCGCGACCGAAGCGATCTTCGCGGCGATCGCGTGCGCGGTGCACGCGGGCGACGAAGTGATCGTGTTGGATCCCTGCTACGACTGCTACGAGCCCGCGATTGCGCTGGCCGGTGGCAAGACCGTGCACGTGCCGTTGCGCTTGCCGGACTTCAGCGTGGATTGGCAGCGCGTGCGCGACGAGATCACGCCCAAGACGCGGATGATCATGGTCAACAGTCCGCACAATCCGTCGGGTGCGGTGTTCGAAGAACCGGATCTCGACGCGCTGGCGGAAATCGCCACGCAGCATGGCCTGCTGGTGATCTCCGACGAGGTCTACGAACACATCGTCTATGACGGCCGCAAGCATCTGAGTGTCTCGCGCCGAGCCGAGCTTTCCGAGCGCAGCTTCGTGGTTTCTTCGTTCGGCAAGACCTGGCATTGCACGGGCTGGAAGGTCGGGTATTGCGTCGCGCCCAAGCTGCTGACGGCCGAGTTCCGCAAGGTGCACCAGTACCTCACGTTCTGCACGTTCCATCCGGCGCAGTGCGCGTTCGCGGAAGTGATGGAAAACGATCCGCAGCACGCGCGGGATCTGGCCGCCTTTTACCAGGCCAAGCGCGATTGTTTCCGCGAGCTGCTTGCGGGCTCGCGCTTCAAGTTGCCCGAAGTGCATGGCGGATATTTCCAGTTGGCCGATTATTCTGCAATCCGCGACACCGACGATCTGAATTTCTGCGAATGGATGGTGCGCGAAGGTGGCGTCGCGGCGATCCCGGTGTCGGCGTTCTACGAAACAGCGCCGGACGCGAAGCTCGTCCGCTTCTGTTTTGCGAAAAGCGACGAGACTTTGCAAGCGGCGGCGGACAGGCTATGCAGGATCTGAGGGTTTCCATTATCCAGGGCGCGACCCGGTGGCACGATCCGGCCGGCAACCGCGATTACTACGCCGCATTGATCGCGCCGCTGGCGGGGCGCACCGATCTGGTGGTGTTGCCGGAAACGTTCAGCAGCGGTTTTTCCAACGAAGCCATCCACGACGCCGAAACCATGGACGGTCCCACCGTCGCGTGGTTGCGCGCGCGCGCACGCGAACTCGACGCGGCGATCACGGGCAGCGTGCAGTTGCGGGTGGGCGACGGAGCCACTTCGGACAATGTCTTTAATCGCCTGTTGTTCGTGACGCCCGACGGCGAGGTGCGGCATTACGACAAGCGTCACCTGTTCCGCTACGCCGACGAACATAAACGCTACGCTGCCGGACGCGAACGGCTGATCGTCGAATGGAAGGGTTGGAAGATTTGCCCGATGGTCTGCTACGACCTGCGCTTCCCGGTGTTCTCGCGCAATCGGCATGACCCGCAGCGCGGTTTCGAGTATGACCTCGTGCTGTTCGTGGCCAACTGGCCCTCCGCGCGCGCCCACGCATGGCGCACGTTGCTGCGCGCACGCGCGATCGAGAACCTGGGCTACTGCGTCGGCGTCAACCGCGTCGGCGTGGACGGCAACCAGTTGCCGTACTCGGGAGACAGCGCGGCGCTGGATTACCTTGGCCAGGCGATGGCGGACCTCGGCGCGCAGGAGCAGGTCGTCACGGTGGCACTCGATCACGCGGCGCTGCAGGCTTTCCGCGAAAAGTTTCCCGCGTGGATGGATGCCGACGCGTTCGAATTGAAGTAGGGATGTCCCTTCTCCCACCGGGAGAAGGGGCGGAACGCCGCTTTTTCTTTTGCGCGCAGTGCCGGATGAGGATACGGCGCTTGCTCATGGCTAATGGAGCGCGTATCCGAACCCTCACCCCAACCCTTCTTCCGGGGGGTGGGCTCAAAGAATCGCCAGCGCCGCTTCGGGCGGTCGGCCGATGGCGGCCTTGCCGTTGGCGAACACGATCGGACGCTCGATCAGGATCGGGTTATCCGCCATTGCATCGACGAGTTGCTTGCGCGTCAACCTGGGATCGTCCAGACCGAGTCCGGCGTACACGGCTTCGCCCTTGCGCATCAGTTCGCGCGGTTGCTTGCCCAGCAGCTTCAGCGCGTGCTCGATTGCTTCCGCATCGGGCGGGTTTTTCTGGTAGTCGATGATCACCGGCGCGATGCCGCGCTCCCGCAACAGGTCGAGCGTACCGCGCGATTTGGAGCAGCGCGGGTTGTGCCAGATGGTGACGGTGTGGCTTGCAGGCATGGCGTGCTCCCCGAATTTGCAATCAACCCTTGCCGGGACCGTTCCCGCCACGGTTGCCGCCGCCATCGCGGCGCGGTCCGCGCGCGCTCCGGTTGCCGCCTGGACCGCCGCGATTCGGGCCACCCCGACTTTGGCCGCCACTTGGGCCGCCCCGATTCGGGCGACCGCCGGGGCCGCCACGATTTTGCCCGCCGCCCGGGCCGCCCCGACCCTGGCCGCCGCCGGGCCGCTTGTCACCGGCGAACCAGGTACGCACCGACGGCAGTTCCTGGCCGGGCGCGACGCCGCGGCCCTTGCGCCGATTCTTGCTTGCCGGCCGGTCGGGCTTCAGCACGTTGCCGTTGACATCGCCGCCAGACGGACCGCGCCGGCGCTTGCCACGGTTCGGGAAATCGTCGGGACGCACGCGATCGAACGCGGTCAGTTCGCGCGCCTCGTCGTGGCGTACGCCCGTCCATGCATGCGGCGTCTGGCTGGCCGGCTTGACTTCGGTGACGCCGCGCGCCGTGTGACGCTGGTGCAACACCGGCTTCAGAGTCAATGTCGGTTGTACCGGCCCTGCGCCGGCGACCGCGCGCAAATCCTTGACCGCGTCTTCGGTCAGCGTCTGGTTCTGCCCCGGACGCAATCCGCGCGGCAGTTCGACGTTGCCGTAACGGATGCGCTTCAGGCGGCTGACCAGCAATCCCTGCGAATCCCACAGGCGGCGCACTTCGCGGTTGCGGCCTTCGTGCAGGACCACGCGGAACCAGCAGTGGCTGCCGCCGCGACTGACCACGTGGATTTCGTCGAAGCGCGCGGGGCCGTCTTCCAGTTCCACGCCGGCCTTCAGTTTTTCCAGCATCTCGTCGGGCACTTCACCGTGCACGCGGCAGAGATATTCGCGTTCCAGTTCGTGGCTGGGGTGCATCAGCGCATTCGCGAGTTCGCCGTCGGTGGTGAGCAGCAACAGGCCGGTGGTGTTCACGTCCAGGCGTCCCACCGAGATCCAGCGCGAACCATTCAAGTGCGGCAGGTTTTCGAACACGGTCGGTCGGCCTTCGGGATCGTCGCGCGTGGTGAGTTCGCCTTCGGGCTTGTGGTACATCAGCACCTGCGCGTGTTCGTGCTGGTCGGTCGCGACCACGAATTGCTTGCGATCGACTTCCACGCGATCGCCCGCGCGCACGCTCGAACCCGTCTCCGCCGCCGCGCCGTTGACCTTGATTTCGCCCTCCGCGATGCGCTGCTCCAGCATCCTGCGCGAACCCAATCCGGCATTGGCGAGCACCTTGTGCAGGCGTTCTTCCAGCGCGCCGCCGTGCTCCTGCTCGGCCGATCGTTTCAGGGTCAGAAGGGAACGGGAGGTGGAACTCATACAGCGTCCTCGGTGGTGCTTGGGGTTTCATCGGACGCGGTCGCATCCGTGGATTCGGTTTGCGCATCAAGTTGCGCTTGTTCTTCGGGTTGCGCTTGCACACCCGGCGGCATCGCGGACGCCTCGGGTGCCAGCGCGAGTTGCGGGTCGGCGATTTCGCGGATTTCGGCCAGCGTCGGAAGCTGGTCCAGCGATTTGAGATTGAAATAGTCGAGGAACTGGCGCGTGGTGCCGAACAGCGCCGGCTTGCCGGGTACGTCGCGGTAGCCGACCACGCGAATCCACTCGCGTTCTTCCAGCGTGTGCATGATGCTGGTCGATACACCGACGCCGCGTACTTGTTCAATTTCACCGCGCGTGATCGGCTGGCGGTAGGCGATCAACGCCAGGGTTTCCAGCAGCGCACGCGAATATTTGGTCTGGCGCTCGGACCACAGCCGCGCCACCCACGGATGCACCGCTTCGCGCACCTGGTAACGGAAACCCGATGCGACTTCGACCAACTCGATGCCGCGGCCCTCGCAGGCTTCGGTCAGGCTTTCCAGGGCGCGCGAGAGGGCCTCGTGGCTGACGTCGTCGGTTTCCTGGAACAGGGCCGCGATCATGGGCAGCGTGAGGGGCTGCTGGGCTGCGAGCAGCGCGGCTTCGACGATGTTGTTGAGTTGTTCTTGTTCCACGTAAGTCTCACCTTGTGCAAAGCATCAGTCCGCAAGGAACGCGAAAGACGCAAAAAAAGCAATCCAGCATTTCCCCTGTTTTTTTGCTTCTCTTCGCGCTCTTTGCGCTTTTCGCGGACGATTGGCTGTTCAGTCCGCGGTCTCGGCGGTGGCACGCGCTTTCAGGTAGATCGGCGCAAGCGGCGCATCCTGCATGATCTCGATCAGCCTGTCCTTGGCCAGCTCCAGCAACGACAGGAATGTCACCACCACGCCGAGCTTGCCTTCGGAGGTTTCAAACAGGCTTTCGAAGCGATGGAAGGCGCCATCGCCCAGCCTGCGCAACACTTCGCCCATGCGCTGGCGCACCGACAGGGGCTCGCGCTCCACTTCATGGTGGCCGGACAGTTCCGCGCGGCGCAACACGTCGCGCATGGCCAGCAGCATCTCGCGCAAATCCACCGGTGGCGGCAAGCGCACGATCTTGCGATCCGGCACGAACGCCTGCGCATTGTCGAGGTCGCGTTCCATGCGCGGCATCGTGTCGATGTCCTCGGCAGCTTTCTTGAAGCGTTCATATTCCTGCAGGCGGCGTACCAACTCGGCGCGCGGGTCTTCCTCCAAGCCTTCTTCCATGGGCGGCCGCGGCAGCAGCAGGCGCGATTTGATCTCGGCCAGGATCGCCGCCATCACCAGGTACTCGGCCGCGAGCTCGAGACGCATCTCGTGCATCACGTCGATGTAATCCATGTACTGGCGGGTGATCTCGGCGACGGGGATGTCGAGGACATCGAGGTTCTGCCGGCGGATCAGGTACAGCAGCAAATCCAGCGGACCCTCGAAGGCTTCGAGGATCACTTCCAGCGCGTCAGGCGGGATGTACAGGTCCTGCGGGATCTGCAGCACCGGCTGGCCGTGCACGACGGCCAACGGCATTTCTTCCTGGTGCGGCATGTCCGCGCGGGGCGGATCCGGTGCGAGGGTCGCGGTTTCGGATTGGGGTTCGGTGCTCATTCGGCACTTGTCGTAAGCGGGCCGGCGGCAATCTGGGAGCCGTAAGCCGGGATCTGCATTGCTTGTTCATCGTTTGCGGCGCGCCGCTGCCGAGGGCAACGCATGGCTCCGCTGGAGTTCCGCCACTCCGCCAGGCGGCGCGGCGACTTTCAATATCGGAATGCAACTGGATGCGCCACCCGTCCTGCCGGGCCCGTATATCCGAAAACCATAATGGGCCGGCACCGCCAGCCTCTCGCGTGCCCCGGAAGGGCAATCCCCTGAATCCATCCGCAAGCGAGAAAGTCGAGACCGCCCGAGCCCGGGCGCTGACGGCGGCTTGGCGCCGCCGATGCCGGCAAGCTTGCACCGGTCATACATAGGCTAGGGTAAGGCCGAAAAGGCGCCAAGTCCAGTGCCTGCGGCCGAATCTTGGCCCGTAACTTGCTTCATGAACGGGAGCAGTTGGTGGACGTCCGCCGTCACGCGCGCGCGGCGGAGCGCAAGATGCGAGGTGACAGGGGAATGTTGAACGTGGCGAACGACTACAAACCGGATCCGGCGGCCGATGCGCACGTCCGACACGCACGGATGATGCGGCAGACCGCGGTGCTGATGAGCCGGCGCGGCGACGTATGGCAAACCGACCTCGAAGACATTTCGGCCACCGGCGTGCGCCTTGTACGCCCGGCCGAGTGGCATGGCAAGCCGGGCGATGTCTGGGTGCTCGACATGCTGTTCGGCGACGAGATCAACGTCCACGTGATGGCCGAGGTCGTGCGCGTCAGCGGCACGAACATCGCGCTGGCTTTTGCGCGCATCCCCGAGGATACGCAAGCGGCGTTGTGGACCTTGCTCGGAGGCTACGCCGACACGCTCGAGCCTTGGGACGAGGACGCCGAACAGGCCTGAAAAAAGGCGGCCCGAAGGCCGCCTCGTTTCCGCTATTGCCCCGTTGTATCAATGCCCGCCGCTGCTCTTGGGCGGTGGCCGCTTTTCGCCAGGCCTTCCACGCGCTTGCGGCTCGTGACGCGGTGCCGGGCGCTCGCTGCGCGGCGGTGACTGCCGCATGGCGTTCGGTTGTGGGCGCTGTTCACGCTGCATCTCCGGTTGCGGCCTCGGCTGCTCGCGTTGCATCTCCTCGCGTTGCATCTCTGGACGCGCTACAGCAGCCGGTGCTCGTTCATTGCGTGGCGGCGCCATGACGCGTTGCCGTTCTGGACGATTTGGCGCGGCATTCACCGGTTGGTGCTGCCGTGCCGCGGCTCGATTATGCGGTGCCTGCACCATGCCATGGTTCGGAGCGGCCGTCATCGGGCGGCCACGCTGCGGTGCCGCGACCATGCGGCTGTTGGCGGGCGACGGGGCGCGTATGGCGTGTGGCCCGCTGAAGTTTCCGGCGTGCTGCGTAGCGAATACGGCCGGCCGGCCCCGATTGGCCTTGAACCGTTGCGCCGGGTCACGCATGGCGACATCACGCTGCCGCGTCTGCACCGGGGTTGGCTGGATGTGACGCTGGTTCGCCCAGGCTCGTTGCTGTGCGCTCGGTCGCGCGCTGATGCCTCCGCGGCCGCCGTTGTAGCTGACGCGGCTCGCATGGACGTTGTTGATGACGGTCCTGTTGACGTAGACATTGCGGATGTTGGTGACGTTGATGTTGTTCACCGCGCGGTTGTAGTAGAAGTTGCGCCCTCGCCACTCACCGCCGGAGTAACCGTTACCGAAGTAGCCGTAGCCGTAATCGACGCCGCCGTAGAAGCCGACTTGCGAGCCCCAGTAACCGGGGTTCCAGCGATAGAAGCCGTCGGACCAGCCCCACCAGCCCGGTGTCCACAGCAGGCCGATCTGCGGGGGCATCACCCAGGTGCCCGGCACCCAGTAGTAGTCGCCATAATCCGGATCCCATGCCCAGTAGCCCGGTGTCCAGATGTAGCCCGGCCCCGGTATGACGGGCTGCGCGTAAACGGGAAGCGCCGGTGGAGGGATGCCGACCGAAATGCCGATGCCGATATCCACCCTGGCTTGGGCGGCCGGCGGGAGCGCCAGCATGGGGGCGGCCATGAGACTTGCAACGAGCAACGTTGTCGCAATGCGTTTCACGGTGACTTCTCCTGATCAGCCGAAATGGCTTAACCATTAGAACGCGATGCTATCGTCGTAGCTGACGCCTGCGCTGCGGTCGGTTGCCCGCCATTTAGCCGGCATTGGGCGGCGATTCATCCCGCGAAAGGGATTCCCGACGCATTCGAGCCATCGGTGTCACGCCTCCCGCGTGGATTTTTTCTTTTCTTCGTCGCGCAATTCGCGCCGGAGAATCTTGCCGACGTTGCTCTTGGGCAGCTCCTTGCGGAACTCGATGTACTTCGGACGCTTGTAGCCGGTCAGTTCGTCGTGGCAATACTGTTTCAAGGCGGCTTCGGTCAGGGCGGGATCCTTCTTCACCACGAACAGTTTCACCACTTCACCGGAATGCTCGTCGGGAACGCCGATCGCCGCGACTTCCAGTACGCCCGGATGGCGGGCGACCACATCCTCGATTTCGTTGGGATACACGTTGAAGCCCGAGACGAGGATCATGTCCTTCTTGCGATCGACGATGTAGAAAAGTCCATTCTCGTCCATGCGCGCGATGTCGCCGGTGCGCAGCCAGCCGTCCGCGTCCATCACCTTGGCGGTTTCCTCGGGGCGGTTCCAGTAACCCTTCATCACTTGCGGGCCGCGCACGCAAAGTTCGCCTGGCTCTCCGGCACCGGTCTCGCGATTCTCGTCATCTCGCAGTGTGATGTCGGTGGACGGCAGCGGCATGCCGATCGAGCCGGTGTAATCCTTGATGGTCAAGAGATTGGCTGTTGCGACGGGCGAGGTCTCGGTCAGGCCGTAGCCTTCGATCAGCGGGATACCGGTGATTTTCTTCCAGCGCTCGGCCACCGCCCGTTGCACGGCCATGCCGCCCGCGAGCGCGAACTTGACGTGCGAGAAGTCGAGCGAAGCGAAATCCGGATGATGGAGCAGGGCGTTGTACAGCGTGTTGACGCCGGTGATCGCGCTCCAGCGCGATTTCTTCAATGTCTTGATGAAAGCGGGGATGTCGCGCGGATTGGTGATCAGCACGTTTTCGCCGCCGAAATACACCATCAGGATCGCGTTTACCGTCAGCGAAAAGATGTGATACAGCGGCAGCGCGGTGATGATCTGTTCTTCGCCCTGGGTGAAAAGCTCGCCCACCCACGCGACAAGCTGCAACGTGTTCGCGACCATGTTGCCGTGGGTGAGCATCGCGCCCTTGGCGACGCCCGTGGTGCCACCGGTGTATTGCAGGAAGGCGATGTCGTCATGGCCGAGTTGCACCTTCGGCGGCTGCATGCCGGCACCCTTGCGCAGCACATCGCCGAAACACAAATGACCGGGTAGCGACCAACGCGGCACCATCTTCTTGATGTGCTTGACCGCGAAGCTGATCAGCGGCCCTTTCGGGAAACCCAATTGGTCGCCGATCGAGGTGACGATCACATGCTCGACATGCGTCTTGCCGATCGCTTCCTGCAGCGTCGCGGCGAAGTTTTCCAGCACCACGATGCTTTTCGCACCCGAATCTTCCAGCTGGTGCTGCAACTCGCGTGCGGTGTAAAGCGGATTGACATTGACGACGGCCAAGCCGGCGCGCAACGCACCGAACAGCGCAATGGGGTATTGCAGAAGGTTGGGCGACATGATCGCAAGGCGGTCGCCCTTCCCGAGCTTCCACTCGTTCGCGAGGAACGCCGCGAACGCCGCACTCTGGCGATCGAGGTCCGCCCACGTGAGCGTGACGCCGAAACTCGAATACGCGGGGCGCTGCGGATGGCTTGCGCAGGCTCGCTCGAACATCGCTACGATCGACGGGAAGGCGCCGGCACCGATTTCGGCCGGTACACCCGGCGGATAGTGCGCCAGCCATGGACGTGGGTCGGGCATGCTCGTTCCCTCCTGTGACCGCTTGCATGAACTGCCAGCATTGGACACGATAAGCACCTGAGCGGCAAGCTGCATTGCGGCAATTTCGGGGGTGGCGTCATGACATCCATGTTGGTGCGGCACGCGCCGATGGCACATCTGGTTCGCGCTGTCTGCACGGTGCTCGCGATGCTGGCGCTCGTGGCCTGCCATCGCGCGCCGGCCGAACAGCAGATCCGCCAAGCCGTCGACGCTGCGGCCTCGGCCGCGCGTGCCAACGACACGCACGGAGTGCTTGCGGTCGTCAGCGACGACTTCAGCGGCAACGATGGTGAGCTGGATCGTCGCGGCCTGCGTCAGTTGCTTGCGGTGCGTGTGCTGCGCCAGGACAAGACCGGTGTCCTGATCGGCCCCGTTTCATTCGAGCACAAGGGTGATCGCATCGTCGCGAAGTTCAATCTGGTGCTGACAGGAGGCAAGCCGGGTGACCTGCTGCCCGACCAATCGGCGATCTACGCGATGACCACCGCCTGGCGGCTGGAAGGGAGCGATTGGCGCTGTTACAACGCCAGTTGGTCGCCTGCCATCGATTGATGTGTGCCAACGCCACATCCCCCCGCGCTGCGCGCGACCCCCTTCCTGCGGAAGGGGGTGAGTGCAAGTAACGCTCCAGCATTTCATCTCCCCCTTCGCTCGCGAAGGGTGGAGCGAAGTGAACGCGCGAAGGGCGAGAGAGGATGGTTTGGGTTACGCCGCCTTCTTCGCCAGATCGCGCAGCACGTACTGAAGGATGCCGCCGTGCTTGTAGAAATCACGTTCCTTCGGCGTCAGCAGCATCACGCGCACATCGAACCCGGTCTTCTTGCCGTCCTTTGAAGTTGCGACCACGTGCGCCATCTTGGCGTCGCCACCGTCGAGTCCGGTGATCGCGAAGGTTTCCTTGCCGGTCAGGCCGAGTTTTTCGGCACTCTCGCCGTCCTTGAACTGCAGCGGCAGCACGCCCATGCCAACCAGGTTGGAGCGATGGATGCGTTCGAAACTTTCCGCGATCACCGCTTCGATGCCGAGCAGCAGTGTGCCCTTGGCCGCCCAGTCGCGCGACGAGCCGGTGCCGTATTCCTTGCCGGCGATCACGATCAACGGCGTCTTTTCGGACTTGTATTTCATCGCGGCGTCGTAGATCGACATCTGCTCGCCGCTCGGCACGTGCATCGTGAAGCCGCCCTCGACGCCATCCAGCAGGCGGTTCTTGATGCGGATATTGGCGAAGGTGCCGCGCACCATGACGTCATCATTGCCACGCCGCGAGCCGTAGGAATTGAAATCTTTCGGCTCGACACCGCGGGCCATCAGGTACTTGCCGGCGGGCGAATCCTTCTTGATCGCGCCGGCGGGCGAGATGTGGTCGGTGGTGATGGAATCACCGAACAGGCCGATGCAACGGGCATCGGTGATGTCGACGTGCTTCGGCAGTTCCATCGTCATGCCTTCGAAGTAGGGCGGGTTCTTGATGTAGGTGGACTTTTCGTCCCACGCGTACTGGTCACCCTCGGGCACTTCCACCGCGTTCCATTCCTTGCTGCCCTTGAACACGTCAGCGTAGTTCTTCGAGAACATGCCGGCGGTGACCGAGCTGGCGACGAGGTCCGCGATTTCCTTGTTGCTGGGCCAGATGTCCTTCAGGAAAACATCCTTGCCGTCCTTGTCCTTGCCAAGCGGCTGCTTAGACAGGTCGATGTCGATGGTGCCTGCGATCGCGAACGCCACCACCAGCGGCGGCGAGGCGAGGTAGTTCATCTTCACTTCGGAATGGATGCGGCCTTCGAAGTTGCGGTTGCCCGACAGCACCGACGCGACGGCGAAATCATTGTCGGTGACGCGCTTGCTGACGTCTTCCGGCAACGGGCCGGAGTTTCCGATGCAGGTGGTGCAGCCATAGCCGACCAGGAAGAAGCCCATCTCCTGCAGGTCCTTCATCAGGCCGGTGGCTTCAAGGTAATCGGTGACGACTTTGGAACCCGGCGCCAGGGACGTCTTGACCCACGGCTTCGGCTTCAGGCCGCGCGCGGCGGCTTTGCGCGCCAGCAGGCCTGCGCCGATCATCACCGCCGGGTTGGAAGTGTTGGTGCACGACGTGATCGCAGCGATCACCACCGAGCCGTCGTCCAGTTCGCAATGTTCCGAGTGCGGGCACACGTCCGGCGAAGACTCGTTCTGGCTCTCGGCGCGGCCGACCGCAGTGCTGCCACCTTCGTTCAGGAAGCGCTCCTTCTGCTTGTCCCAACGGATGTCGGTCTTGCCGGTGTTGAGCGCGTCCATCGCGGCGCGGTAGCTCTGGCGCATGTCGGTCAGCAGCACGCGATCCTGCGGGCGCTTGGGACCGGCCAGCGATGGTTTCACCTCGGCGAGGTTCAATTCGATCACCGCGCTGAATTCGGCCTGCGGCGTGTTCTCGTCGTGCCACATGCCTTGCGCCTTGGCGTAGGCCTCGATCAGTTCGATGTGTTTCGGATTCCGCCCGGACAGGCGCAGGTAATTGAGGGATTCCTTGTCGATCGGGCAGATCGCGCAGGTCGCGCCGTATTCCGGCGACATGTTGCCGAGCGTCGCGCGATCGGCCAACGGCAGGTGTTGCAGGCCGGGGCCGAAAAATTCCACGAACTTGCCGACCACGCCGTGCTTGCGCAGCATCTGGGTGACGGTCAGCACCAGGTCGGTCGCGGTCGCGCCTTCGGGCAGCTTGCCGGTGAAACGGAACCCGACCACCTGCGGAACCAGCATCGAGGACGGCTGGCCCAGCATCGCGGCTTCGGCTTCGATGCCGCCCACGCCCCAGCCCAGCACGCCCAACCCGTTGACCATCGTGGTGTGCGAGTCGGTGCCGAACAATGTGTCGGGAAACGCCCAGGTCTGGCCGCCGATGTCGCGCGTCATCACCACGCGCGAGAGGTATTCAAGGTTCACCTGGTGCACGATGCCGGTCGCGGGTGGCACCACCTTGAAATCGTCCAGTGCCTTCTGGCCCCAACGCAGGAACGCGTAGCGTTCGTGGTTGCGCTTGAATTCGATCTCGGCGTTGCGGGCCAGTGCATCGGCTTCGCCGAACACATCGACCTGCACCGAGTGGTCGATCACGAGTTCGGCGGGCGACAGCGGGTTGATCTTCTTCGGGTCACCGCCCAGCGCGACCATCGCGTCGCGCATCGCGGCCAGGTCCACCACGCACGGCACGCCGGTGAAATCCTGCAGCACCACGCGCGCGGGCAGGAAGGAGATTTCGGTGGACGGTTCGGCCTTCGGATCCCACTTCAGCACGGCCTCGATCTGCGCGCGGGTGACTTCGCTGCCGTCCTCGTTGCGCAGCAGGTTTTCCAGCAGGACCTTCATCGAGTAGGGCAGGCGCGTGACGTCGTACTGCTTGCCCAGCTTCGCGAAACTGGCGATCTGGTAGGACTTGCCGCCAACGCTGAGGGTGTCGCGAATCCCGAACGAGTCTTGCATGGTGCTCTCCTTGGTGCCGCGCGGTGCGTGGATGGCGCGGGATGGCATCGAATGGACCGCCTATTATTGCGCAAACCCCGCCGCGATGCCCGCGCGCACCTGCGCCAGCCGGGGCGAGTCGGTAGACTCACGCGAACCAGACGGGGACATCGCACACGTGACGAGCACATCGGGGAGCCAGCACGACAGATGATCGCACCCTTCCGCCTGTTCCTGCGCATCTACGAGAAGTGGAAGCGCGACACGCTCTACGAAGGTGACTTCCGCCCCAGCATCAGCATCCTCAAGCTTTCCTTCATCGCCCTGTTCATCGGCGGTGCGGCGGCGGTCATCGCGTGGATTCTGTACCGGCTGATTGGCCTGGTGACGCACATTGCGTTCGCCGGACAGTGGAATTTCGATTTCGTCCAGCCGGCCGCGTTGCGCGCGCCGTGGTGGGTGATCATCCTGGCGCCCGTGGTCGGGGGCCTGGTCATCGGATTCATGGCGCGCTACGGCACCGAGCGCATCCGCGGGCATGGCATTCCCGAGGCGCTGGAGGCCATTCTGTTCCGACGCAGCAAGATGATGGCCAAGGTCGCGATCCTGAAACCCTTGTCGTCGGCGATCGCGATCGGCACCGGTGGTCCGTTCGGCGCCGAAGGGCCGATCATCATGACCGGCGGCGCGGTCGGCTCGCTGATCGGGCAGGTGTTCTCGTTGACCTCGATCGAACGCCGCACGCTGCTGGTGGCCGGCGCCTGCGCTGGCATGTCCGCGACCTTCGCGACGCCCATCGCGGCGACACTGGTGGGCGTGGAGATGCTGCTGTTCGAGATGCGTCCGCGCAGCACCATCCCGGTCGCAGTCGCGTGTTTTGTTGCTGCGGTGTTGCGGCCATTCCTGATCGGCCCGGGACCGTTGTTTCCGATCACGGTCCAGTTCCATCTGCATATCGCCGAGTTCGGCATGGCCGCGGTCAGTGGCCTGATGGCGGGCTTGCTGGCAACCGCGGTGACGTTCCTCGTCTACAAGGTCGAGGATGGCTACCGCAAACTGCCGATCCACTGGATGTGGTGGCCCGCGATCGGCGCGCTGGTGGTCGGCATCGGCGGCGTCATCGATCCGCAGACGCTGGGCGTGGGCTACGACATCATTTACCAGTTGTTGACCGGCAAGATCGTCGGCGCCGCGATCGTGACCTTCATGATCGTCAAGGCGCTGATCTGGATCGTGTACCTGAGTTCGGGCACCTCCGGCGGCACGCTGGCGCCATTGCTGGCGCTGGGCGCGGGATTGGGCGGCCTGGAGGCGCTGATTTTCCCGGGTCCGTATCCGCTGCTGTGGCCGTTGCTCGGCATGGGCGCGATGCTGGCCGCGGTGATGCGGATGCCGTTCACGTCGATCATGTTCGCACTGGAGCTGACCGGCAACGCCAGCATGCTGCCGGCGCTGCTGATCACCTGCACCACGGCCTACGGCGCGAGCGTGTTCCTGATGAAGCGTTCGATCCTCACCGAAAAGATCGCGCGACGCGGCCTGAACATCTTTCGACCGTACACGCTCAACCGGCTGGAGTACATGAGCGTCA
>Ga0207640_10001170_pt1 | contig 14401 bp, 10 predicted proteins | sample KBSCornC42_FD_184300 | JGI IMG/M metagenome (GOLD analysis project Ga0207640, IMG submission 184300) | Corn rhizosphere microbial communities from Kellogg Biological Station, Michigan, USA - KBS Corn C4-2 (SPAdes) (version 2) | ecosystem: Host-associated > Plants > Roots > Rhizosphere > Soil ... | reverse complement strand
AGCGCCCGCCTCGACTACGCGTGCGGCCTCCTCGTGGAGCTCTGGCGAGTTGAAGCGGACGACACCCGCGAGGGTCTGGCGGTGGGTGAAACCGCTGTCCGGCGCCATCAACCCGTCGGCGTGGCGCGCCGCGACCTCCACGTGATAGCCGAGCACCGCATTGTGCCGGATCTTCAGCGACGGGATGTTTGTGGAATCGCGGTAGCGGCTTTCGAGCGCGGCAATTGCCCGGCGGCCGTCCGACGAGGCTGCGCGAAGGGCGTCGAGCGCCGCGTCATAGCCTTCGGCAATGTAGCCGCCCTTGGAGGAGTCGAGCGGCGGCGAGGCAACGAGCGCGATAGCCAATTTGTCGACCAGAGCCGCATGACCGCCGAGCTTGGGCAGAAGCTGGTCGAGCAAAGACGGCCGGTCCGGTTCGTATTCCAGCTCGTCTTTCAGTGTGCGGGCGGCGGTGAGGCCGTCGCGAAGTTGCGCGAGATCGCGCGGGCCGCCGCGCCCGGCGGTGAGGCGAGCCAACGCGCGCGCGATATCGTGCATCGCTTTCAGCGCCGTGCGGGTCCGCTCGCGGCGAAGCTGGTCTTCGAAAAACCAGCTAACGAGCGCCAGTCTCGCCTCGATTGCTCCGCGATCGGTCAGCGGTGCGGAAATGTCGCTGGCGAGCAGGCGGTGTCCGCCCGCCGTCACGCAACGATCGATCTCGGCCAGCAGGCTGCCCGCGACAGCTCCCGAAGCCGAGCGTGTCAACTCCAGGCTTTCGCGCGTCGCTCCGTCGATCTGCATATGTGCCGAGCGGGCGATCCGCTTGGGCGCATCGAGCAGGACTCCGGCGCCCTTCTGGGTGGAATCGAGATAGGCGAGCAGGCCGCCTGCTGCTGCGAGCTCGGCGCGGGAAGGGGCCCCGATTCCGTCAAGCGTGGCGAGGCCGAAACGCGTCTTCAGCGCACGCTCGCCGGCGATGCTATCAAAGCCGTCGGCGTACCGGCGGGTGCGAAGCCCGGGAACCTCAGCCTCGGCTACAGTTTCGGCCGGAGACAATCGCGCGAGTTCCGATGCGAGTTCGCCGGGACCGCAGGCCATCAGTTCGAACCGCCCCGTCGAGATATCGGCGGCAGCGAGGGCCCAATCCTCGCCGGCTCGGCCGATTGCTGCCAGCCAGTTCGTGGTTCCGGATTCGAGCAACGTCTCTTCGGTGAGCGTCCCCGGCGTGACGAGCCGAATGATGGCCCGTTCGACCAGAGCTTTGGAGCCGCGCGCCTTGCGGGCTTCGGCGGGACTCTCGGTCTGCTCGGCAATTGCGACACGGTGCCCAGCCTTGATCAAACGCGCGAGGTAGGATTCGGCGGAATGTGCGGGCACCCCGCACATCGGGATCGGCTCGCCGCCGTCCTCGCCGCGCTTGGTGAGCGCGATATCGAGGCAGGTCGACGCAACTTTCGCGTCGTCGAAGAAGAGCTCGAAGAAGTCGCCCATGCGATAGAAAAGCAGGGCGTCGCCGGCCTCGGCTTTCAGCCGCCGGTACTGCTGAATCATCGGGGTCGGAGCGTCGGCGCGAGCCATTTTTGGAGCGTAGCGGCTACCAATAAGGCGCGCGACTCCGGATTGCGTGACTTTTTCGCACGCTCTCCGCTAAGTGCGCAGACAAATGGACGACAGCAGCATCAAATTCTCCGAACAGGAGGCCCTCGATTTCCATTCGCAAGGGCGGCCCGGCAAGATCGAGATCATCGCTTCCAAGCCGATGGCGACCCAGCGCGATCTCAGCCTCGCTTATTCGCCGGGAGTCGCCGTTCCGGTTCGGGCGATCGCCGAGAATCCGGGCTGCGCTTACGATTTCACCGCCAAGGGCAACCTCGTTGCGGTGATCTCAAACGGCAGCGCGATTCTGGGCCTTGGCAATTTAGGCGCGCTCGCTTCGAAGCCGGTGATGGAAGGCAAGGCGGTGCTGTTCAAGCGCTTTGCCGACGTCGATGCGATCGACATCGAACTGAAGACCGACGACGCGCAACGGTTCATTGATGCGGTCGAGCTGCTGGAGCCGAGCTTTGGCGGGATCAACCTCGAAGACATCGCCGCTCCCGACTGTTTCATTATCGAGCAGACTCTGCGCGAGCGGATGAACATCCCGGTGTTTCACGACGATCAGCATGGGACCGCGATCATCACCGCCGCCGGCCTGATCAACGCTTGCCTGATTACGGGTCGCGATCTCTCGAAGATCAAGGTTGTTGTGAACGGCGCCGGAGCCGCGGCAATAGCCTGCACCGAGCTGATCAAGGCAATGGGCGTCAATGGCGACAACGTCCTCATGTGCGACCGCAAGGGGGTTCTGACCAAAGAGCGGACCGATCTCGACCAATGGAAATCGGCGCATGCAGTGGAGACGGATGCGCGCACGCTCGCCGACGCGCTGGTCGGAGCGGACGTCTTTCTCGGCCTATCCGCCGCTGGTGCGCTCAAACCCGAGATGGTCGCGAAGATGGCCGAGCAGCCGATCATCTTCGCGATGGCCAATCCGGACCCGGAAATCTGGCCGCCCGACGCCACAGCGGTTCGCCCCGATGCAATTATCGCGACCGGCCGCTCGGACTTTCCGAACCAGGTCAATAACGTGCTCGGCTTCCCCTTCATCTTCCGCGGCGCGCTCGATGTGCGTGCGACCGCCATCAATGACGAGATGAAGATCGCCGCTGCGGAGGCGCTGGCGCGACTGGCGCGGGAGCCGGTGCCGGAAGAAGTCGCGGCTGCCTATGGCGGCCGAAGCCAGAGCTTCGGCAGGGATTATATCATCCCGGCGCCGTTCGATCCGCGGCTTATGGAAATCGTTGCCTCGGCGGTGGCCGAAGCCGCAGTGCGGAGCGGTGTCGCCCAGCATCCGATCGAAAATATCGAGACCTACCGGCAGCAACTTCGGGCTCGGCTCAACCCGACGGTGTCGGTTCTCAGCCTCGCTTACCAGTCCGTCAAATCGAACCCGAAGCGGGTCCTGTTCGCGGAAGGCGAGGAGCCGAACGTGCTCCGAGCCGCCATCGCTTTCAAGGAGGCAGGATATGGCACTCCGGTGCTGGTCGGCCGCGAGGATGTCTATGACCAGCTGCGAGAGCTCGGGGTCGAAGACGCGGACAAGTATGAAGTCCTGAACAGCCGCAATTCGCCGCTGGTCGGACGGGCGGTGGATTACATCTATTCCAAGCATCAACGGCATGGTCTGCTCCGCCGCGAAGTCGAGCGGATGGTCAATCAGGACCGCAACTACTTCGCTTCGGCGATGCTCGCGCTCGGCGAGGCCGACGCGATGATCACCGGAACGACACGGCCGTTCAGCCAGTCGCTCCGCCAGGTACGGCTCGTGATCGACGACGAGAAGGACACGACGCCCTTCGGGATCAGCGTTGTCGTCTCGCGCCACCAGACGATCCTGATCGCCGACACCGCGGTCACCGAGCGGCCGACAGCGGAGCAATATGCCGCGATCGCAATGCGCTCGTCCGCCTTCGCCCGGCGGATGGGGCTTGAGCCGCGTGTTGCGTTCATCAGTTACACCACATTCGGCAACCCGCCCGGAATGCATATCGAGGGATTGCGCGACGCCGTGAAGCTGCTCGACGGCTTCAAGGTCGATTTCGAATATGAAGGCGAAATGGCACCCGACGTCGCGCTCAATTACGAGATGCAGAGCCGCTATTATCCGTTCACTCGGTTATCTGGGGCAGCCAACATTCTGGTGATGCCGGGCCTGCAGTCGGCGAGTCTTTCAGCGAAGCTGCTGAAGGCATTGGGCGGCGAGAGCATTCTCGGCCCATATCTGCTCGGGCTGGAGCTGTCGGTGCAGATCGCCACGATGACGGCGACTGCCTCCGATCTGGTGACGCTGGCCGTGCTTGCCGCTGGAAGCGCGCGGGAGCGGGCGAAAGCCTAAATCCGCTCCACCGAGCTTACGGGGTCCGCTTCGCGCAGCGCGGCGATGATCGCATGAAGATGGGCAAGGTCGCTGACCTCAATGTCGATGTTGAAGGTTTGAAAGCTGCCGTCGCGGTGAATCAGGTGAAGGTTGGTGATGTTGGCGTGCTTGGCCCCGAGAATGCTTGCAGTCGTGCCGAGCGCGCCGGGTATGTCGCGGACGATAACCGAGAGCCGCGCCTGTGCACCTTCCGAGCCCTCACCCCACGAAAGGTCCAGCCAGTCTGCATCGATCCCGCTCGCCAGCGTATCGCAGCCGATCACATGGACTTCAATCTCCTCGTCCTCCCGCCGAAGGCCGACGATCCGGTCACCCGGCACCGGGTGGCAGCAATCGGCGAGATGGTACGCGACGCCGGGGGTCAGGCCTTTGATGGAGATCGCCGAGCGTTGCGGTCGCGGTCGCGGCGCAACATCCGCACCGGCCGAGCCGGGCATCAGCGCTTCCATTACTGCCTCGTCGCTGATCCTCTTGCGGGCGATTGCGATCATCAGCTCGTCGTGGCTCTCGATCTTCAGTTTCTTCAGAGCGCGCTGGAGCGCGTCGTCTCCGAGTTCGGCTGGTAGGCGCGCGACGATATCGTCGTAAATTTTGCGGCCGAGCTCGACTGTCTCGTCCCGCTCCTTGTGTCGAACGAAGCGGCGGATTCCGGACCGGGCCTTCCCGGTAGCGACGAAACGGAGCCACGATGGCTGCGGATGCTGGGCTTCGGAGGCGAGGATTTCCACCTGATCGCCGTTCTCGAGGATGGTCCTTAGCGGGACCACGCGTCCATTGATTTTTACGCCGACGGTGCGGTCGCCGAGGTCGGTGTGGACGGCATAGGCGAAATCCACCGGCGTCGCTCCCTTGGGCAGCTGGATCAGCTCGCCTTTCGGAGTGAAGGCGAAGATCCGGTCTTGGTACATCGCCATCCGAGTATGCTCGAGCAGCTCCTCAGCGCTCTCCGCATGCTCAAGGATTTCGACAAGGTCATCGACCCAGGGAACGTGAATATCCGCCGCCGGCCTCCCCTCCTTATAGGCCCAATGCGCGGCCAAGCCGCGCTCCGCTTGTTCGTGCATCGCTCGAGTGCGGATCTGGATTTCGATCCGCATCTTGGAATCGTGGATGACCGAGGTGTGGAGCGAGCGGTAGCCGTTCCGTTTGGGGGTCGAAATGTAATCCTTGTAGCGGCCCGGAACCATTGGCCAGCGTTGGTGGATAAGGCCGAGCGCGCGGTAGCAATCCTCGACGTCCTCAACGATCACTCGGAACGCCATCACGTCGGACAATTGCTCAAAGCTGATGTGACGCTCTGCCATTTTACGCCAGATCGAATAGGGATGCTTCTCGCGGCCAGTGACTTCGGCCTCGAGGTCGTGATCGGCGAGATGAAGCTGGAGCCCGAGACCGATCCGATTGACGAGATCGCCGCCTTGCTCGTGAAGCTGCTTCAGCCGCCGCATGATGGAGGCGTAGGCGTCCGGCTCGAGTTCCCGGAACGCCAGCGTCTGCATCTCGGTCATCATCTCGTACATGCCGATCCGCTCGGCGAGCGGCGCATAGATATCCATCGTCTCGCGCGCGATCCGCCGCCGCTTCTCCGCATTCTTGATGTGGTGGAGCGTGCGCATGTTGTGCAGCCGGTCGGCGAGCTTCACCAGAAGCACGCGGATGTCGTCGCTCAGCGCCAGCAGGAACTTGCGAAGATTTTCGGCGGCGCGCTCATTCTCGCTCTGCGCCTCAATCTTGCTGAGCTTCGTCACCCCATCGACTAGCCGGGCAACGTCCTTCCCGAACAATTTTTGGATCTGTTCAGGAGTCGCGACCGTATCCTCGATCGTGTCGTGGAGGATCGCCGTGGCGATCGTCTGGTCGTCCAGCTTCAGGTCAGTCAGAATGCCGGCGACCTCAATCGGATGGCTGAAATAGGGATCACCCGATGCCCGCGTTTGAGAACCGTGGGCCTGCATGGAGAAGACATAGGCGCGGTTGATGAGGCCTTCATCGGCGTCCGGATCATAGGAGCGGACCTTCTCAACCAGTTCATATTGACGAAGCACAGGGCCTAGATGGGGCGGTGAGCGCTCACGGCGCAAGTGCGAAAACGGGACTAGGTATTCAGCAGCAACTGGTTTTTTGCTTCGGCCTGTGCTTTGTTACTGATCTGAGGGAGGAAATTGGTGTGAGTGCGTCAAACGGGGGCGCCGATATCGAAGCCTTTCGAGAGGCGGCGCTGAGCTGCCCCATTCCTGCGGCTGTCGAGTTGATCGGCGAAAAATGGGCGTTTCTGATCGTTCGAGGGGCATTCAACGGTCTTCGCCATTTCGAGGAATTTCAGGCAGGGCTGGGAATAGCCCGAAACATCCTGTCGGATCGGCTAGGAAGACTGGTCGTGGGCGAGATTCTCGCGCGCAAGCCCGATCCATCAGATCGGCGGAAAGTCATCTATTCTCTGACAGATAAAGGCGAGGCACTTCTGCCGGTGATGATCGCTCTTCGCCAGTGGGCGGAACACTGGGGACATGGAGAGCCGGGGATCGTCCTTGCCGACAAGCAAGACGGTCTTCCGGTGCGACGAATCTGTATTCAGGCGCAGGACGGGCGGGAACTGAGGCGCCCCGACCTGACGTGGGTCAGTCGAGCCGAGGTTGAACGAGCCGCCAATCAGGCGGCCTAATTACTCGTAATCGCCGCCTGAGGGGGTTGGGCGAGGCGGAGCAGCAGCGGTCAGACGCAGCGCTTCGGCCGATTCGCTGAGCGATGCCAGCTCGTCCGCTTCCTCTTCCTCGTCGATCCGCACCTTCTGGAGATTGGTGACGATCGCCTCATTAAGATCGCGCGGCTTCACCGTTTCTTCCGCGATTTCGCGGAGAGCAACGACAGGGTTTTTATCGCGGTCACGGTCGATGGTCAGATCGGCGCCGCCGGAGATCTGGCGGGCGCGCTGGGCGGCCAAAAGAACCAGGTCAAATCGGTTGGAAACCTTGTCGACGCAATCTTCGACTGTAACGCGCGCCATCTATCGCTCCGAATTCTTCAGCTTTTGCCGGGAAGGCGGGCGAGATAGGGACAAGGTGCCCGAAAGTCAATGAATCCGGCACCGATCACGGGCGGGCCTTGCCTTCATGAGGCTCGGCCATCAGATCGCCCCAATGCCTGCCGCCAAACCCATTCTCGTTGACGGTAATCGCCTCACACCGATCATGGGCGGTCCCGACCGGCTGCGAGCGCTGCTCGACCTGATCGATAGAGCGAAGCGCAGCCTCAGGTTGCTCTACTACATCTATTCGGCCGATCGCTCCGGTGATCGAGTTCGCCAAGCCTTGTTTCGCGCGATGGACCGTGGAGTGGAAGTGTCGCTGCTGATCGACGGATTTGGAAGCAGTCAGACTCCAGAGACCTATTTCACCGACCTGAGCGAACGAGGCGCTAAATTCTGCCGGTTCAATCCTGCGTATGGACGCCGCTACGCACTCCGCAATCATCAGAAGCTGGCGCTCGCGGACGAAGAGCGCATCCTGATCGGCGGCTTCAATGTGGAGGACAGCTATTTCGGAACGGTCGAGGAAGGCGCATGGCGAGATATCGGGTTGCTCGTTGAAGGAGCAGCGGCTGCCCGCGTCGCACCCTATTACGATGCCTTGATGGCCTGGTCGCTGAAGCCGCGTTCACGCCTGAAGGAGCTTCGAGCGACGGTACGCCGCTTCAGCGAGCACCAGGGGCCGCTTCAGTGGCAATATGGCGGGCCGATGCAGCTGAAGTCGCCGTGGGCACTCTCTACGGTGCGCGATCTCGCGACCTGCAGCAGCCTCGACATGATCGCAGCCTATTTCGCGCCCTTGGGCGGAATGCTCCGGCGAATCGCGGCGGTGTCGAAGCGTGGCGGCGTACGCGTGATCACCGCATCCAAGTCCGACAATCTGGCGACGATCGACGCCGCCCGAAGCACCTACTCACGCCTGCTGCGCAGACGCGTGCGGCTGTTCGAATATGAGCCGACGAAGCTGCATTCGAAGCTGCTGGTGATGGACGACATCGTCCACATCGGCTCTTCCAACTTCGACCTGCGAAGCCTCTATCTCAACATGGAAATGATGTTGCGCGTGCAGGATCCGGGCTTCGCAAAGAGGATGCGCGCCTATTTCGATCGAGAGTTGAAGGATTGCGTGGAAATCACGCGCGCATTGCACAAGGCCCGGGCCAGCTGGGTGCAGAGGCTTCGGTGGAAGATCGGCTGGTTCCTGGTGACCTCGCTCGACTACACCGTGACGAGGCGGTTGGCGCTCCGAATACCCTAGCTCTTGCCGCCGTCCCGCCACGCCCAAAACAGGTGCGCGGGGGGCACGTTGATCCACTCGAACTCGCGATCGATCCGATCAAAGCGCGGCTTCAGGAAATCCAGCACTTTGGGACTGAACTGATAGACAAGGAATGCTCCGCCGGGACGCACGACTGCCGCGGTCGCCTTGGCGATCTCTTCGCCGACGCCCGGCGGCAGGGTCGAGAACGGGAGACCGGAAACGACATAGTCGGCATGATCGAAGCCGCGTTCGGAGATGATTCGCTCGACGTCGGCGGCGGAGCCATTCACGGCGATCAGCCGGTCGTCGTTGATCGAATCGCGAAGGAAGCGGACGAAATCGGGATTGGTGTCGATCGCAATCAACTTCGCATCGTCCGGCAGAAGATCAAGGATCGGCCGCGTGAAGGTCCCGACGCCTGGTCCATATTCGACGAACAGCTTCGTATTCTTCCAATCCACCGGCCGGAGCATGTGCTCGATCAGCTTTCGGCTCGAAGGAATAATCGAGCCGACCATCACCGGATGCTTCAGAAAGCCGCGAAGGAATTGCCAGTGCGGACTTTCGGAACGCCTGGCCGAGCGCCGGACCAGACGGCGCGGTCCTTTCAGCGTTCTCGCAGTGGTGGTCGGCATCAGGATATGGCTCCGTCGGGAAGGTTCGCTGCGTTGGCAAATGCACCAGCGCTTGGCAAGGTTTCGTGAATTCGGCTCAGGGCCCGGGCTGCTCGCCCTTGCCGCCGCGCGGCCTTAGCATGCCGGGCATGACAAACCCAATTCCTGTTGGGCGGACGGCATCGCTCTTCAGCGTTTCCTGGATTCGATCATATTCGCCGAGCATTTGCTCCGTGACGGAGGCGCGCGTGTCGGAGAGCGCCTCATCAAAGTCGGCCTTCGTCACCTGGTTGGCATCGAGCCCCCGGCGAAGCGCATTCAGGCCCGCACGGCGCACAAGGTCCTCCAAATCCGCGCCTGTGAACCGCTCGGTCCGCTGCGCCAGCGATTCCAGATCGACATTGTCGGCCAGCGGCACACCTTCGGTGTGGATCGCAAGAATGCGACGGCGGCCTGCGGTGTCGGGCGGAGCGACGTAGATCAGCTCGTCGAACCGGCCGGGACGGAGGAGCGCGGGATCGATCAGGCTTGGGCGGTTTGTCGCTCCGATCACGACCACATTGTTGAGTTCTTCCAGCCCGTCCATCTCGGCAAGAATCGTGTTGACCACCCGCTCGGTCACTTGCGGTTCGCCCAACCCGCCGCCGCGAGCGGGAACGAGGCTGTCGATCTCGTCGATGAAGATCACGGTCGGCGCGACCTGACGGGCGCGCGCAAACAAACGGGCGATCTGCTGTTCGCTCTCCCCATACCATTTCGACAGCAGGTCCGACGATTTGGTGGCGATGAAATTGGCATTGCTTTCCCGTGCCGTGGCCTTGGCGAGCAGGGTCTTGCCAGTGCCCGGAGCACCATAGAGGAGGAAGCCGCGCGCTGGACGGATTCCAATCCGGCGGAACGCCTCTGGATGCGTCAAAGGTAGCTCGATTCCCTCGCGCAGCTTCTCGATCGATTCGTCGAGACCGCCGATATCGGACCAGCGAATAGTGGGAGCCTCCACCATCACTTCACGCATTGCCGAAGGCTGCACGCGTTTGAGTGCATTTTCGAAATCGCGAGCTTCGACCGAAAGGGCGTCGAGCACCTCCGTCGGAATTGTCTCTTCCTCGGTATTGATTCGGGGCATGATCCGCCGGACCGCCTCCATCGCCGCTTCGCGGCTCAGCGCGGCAAGATCCGCACCGACAAAACCGTAGGTGCGGCGGGCAAGGCCGGCGATGTCCACATCCGGTGCGAGCGGCATTCCGCGCGTATGGATCTGCAGGATCTCGCGACGGCCCTGCTCATCGGGAACACCCACGACGATTTCGCGGTCGAAGCGGCCCGGACGTCGGAGCGCTTCGTCAATCGCCTCCGGGCGGTTGGTGGCGGCGATGACTACAAGATTCTGCCTGGGCTCGATCCCATCCATCAGACTCAAGAGCTGCGCGACGAGGCGTTTCTCGGCCTCACCGGTGACCTGCCCACGCTTCGGCGCAATCGAATCGATCTCGTCTATGAAGATGATCGACGGAGCGGAGGCGGAGGCTTGCTCGAACAGTTCGCGAAGCTTGCGCTCGCTCTCGCCATAGGCCGAGCCCATGATTTCGGGGCCTGCGATATGGAAAAAGTGGGCGCTACTTTCATTGGCGACGGCCCGGGCGAGCCGGGTCTTGCCGGTCCCGGGCGGACCGTGGAGAAGTACGCCCTTGGGCGGATCCACGCCGAGGCGCTGGAACAACTCGGGATGCCGCAGCGGGAGCTCGACCATCTCGCGAAGAGCGTCGATGGTGTCGCGCATGCCCCCGAGATCGTCGTAAGTCACATCGGCTCGTCGATCGCCCGGTTTGGCGGTGAGGTACTCGGCCAGAAGCTCGACATTGGTGTTGGAATCGATGTGGACGATGCCCTTGGGCGTCGCGCTCACGACGACCAGCCGCACTTCCTGAAGCGCGAATGCAGGCGCGTTCAGCAGCTGGCGTACGGGATCCGGAACGTCGGCGTTCACCCGCTGGTGGCCGGTCGTGGCGACGATGTCGCCCTCGCAAAGTGGGCGCCCGGCGAACGTTCGCTTGAGGGCATCCGATGAGCCTTGCAGCCGCACATTGTCCTGCGCCGGCGCGAAGACGATTCGGGTCGCCGGCTTCGACTTGGCCTTCTTTATCTCGACGAAATCTCCCGAGCCGATCCCGGCATTCGCCCTCTGGAGTCCGTCGAGCCGGACGATATCGAGACCCTCGTCCTCGCTATAGGGCCGGATCGCTCGCGCCGCCGTCGAGCGCTTGCCAACGATCTCAATGGTGTCGCCTTCGCTCAAGGCGAGTTCCTCCATCAGCTTGGCCGGAAGCCGGGCGATCCCGCGGCCGCTGTCGGCCGGCGAGAGATTGGCGACCTGGACGCGCCTGCTTTTGACCCTCTCCAGCGTTTCGGTATCGGCCATCGGCTCTCCTTTTGCCCCGGTTTGTCCAGCGTCGCCTAGGTAACGGCGCGCTCCGCTTCAGGTTCAATTGGGGTTTCACGACCCGGTTAAAAGACTCTCCTACAGGTTCAGTGCTCCAGCGATCTTTCGGGCAATCGAGCGCGGAGCAAGGCGAGTAGAGAATGCAACGGCACGGTTGAGTGCTCCGGTGATAACCACAGCCTTATTCGCCTCCAGTGCTTCTAGACCTTTGCGGACCACCGGCTCCGCATCCATCGATACGCGTGTGAGGGCTGCGCTTTTCGAGAAGCCGGCGATGTCGCCAAACTCGGTTCGGGTCGGCCCGGGGCACAGCGCGCTCACCTTCACCCCGTAAGGCTTCGTCTCTTCGTGCAAAGCTTCCGACAGCGAAAGGACGAACGCTTTGGTGGCGTAATACACCGCCATTCCGGGCCCGGGCTGGAATGCAGCGGTGGACGCGACATTAAGAATCCCGCCTGACCGGCGTTCGATCATCTGCGGAAGGACCGCGCGGCAGAGCTCCGCCAGGACTCCGCAATTGAGATCGATCATCTGGCGAAGCCGCGCTGGATCCTGATTGGCGAAATAGCCGCGTAGCCCGAAGCCGGCATTGTTGATCAGCAGCTCGATCTGCTCTCCCGCATTGTCGATGTCCGCCATCAGCTCGGCAGCTGCGCCGGGAATGCTAAGGTCGATTGCAACTGCCCGCGCTTTGCCAAGTTCAGCGGCAAGCGCGTCCAGCCGCTCTTTCCTGCGCGCCACCAGAACCAGCCGATGTCCGCGCTTCGACAGCTGCCGGGCGAACTCGGCCCCTAATCCGGCCGAAGCGCCAGTGATCAGCGCAACCGGCTGGCGGGCAGGTTCAGCCAACCTTCGCCTTCACGATCTTCCCCGGCTCGCGCGGCGGCTCGCCCTTCGGAAGTGCGTCCACATGCTCCATCCCGCTCTCCACCTCTCCCCAGATCGTATACTGCCGGTCCAGGAACGGCGAATCCTGAGTGACGATGAAAAACTGGCTGTTGGCGCTGTTCGGATCCTGGCTGCGTGCCATGGAGGCGACACCGCGACTATGCGAAGCGTTGGAGAATTCTGCCTTCAGGTTTGGCAGATCGGATCCGTGATAGCCGGTGCCGGTCGGGTCGCCGCCCTGGGCCATGAAACCCGGGATCACCCGGTGAAAGACCACGCCGTCATAGAAGCCGCTGTTGGCGAGGTCGGTAATTCGCTGGACGTGCCCAGGCGCGAGATCCGGGCGAAGCTTGATGACGACGTCGCCGCCGGTCGAAAGAGTAAGGGTAAGACGGTCGTCAGCCATTTGCTTCTCCGCGATCAACAGTTGGAATTTTCGTGCCGATAGGACGCTGCCCGCGCTTGTGCCAGAGCAGGTGCGGCAATAGGAGAGCCGCGCACGACGGCAAGGGGTGAGGCAATGAGCGAGAGCGAGAACAGCGCCGCCGCCGCCGAAGTCGAAGAATTCGACGCCGCAGCCTCGTCGGCGATCGACGAGGAGGACCGGCTGCGCCCCGAATTCGTGGAGCGCGTGCTCGACGCTGTTGAAGCGGGCGACGACGAAACGGCTCGCGAGCTGGTTGCTCCTCTCCATCCGGCAGATGTCGCCGATCTGATCGAGCTTGCCGCGCGCGATGAGCGCGAGGGGCTGGTGAAGGCGCTCGCCGGGATCGTCAGCCCAGATGTGCTCGCGGAAATGAACGACTTCGTCCGCGAGGACCTGCTCGACGAACTCGAGCCGCAACAGCTCGCGGATATTGCCGGTCAGCTGGAGACCGACGACGCGGTCGCGCTGATCGAAGATCTCGACCGGGATGATCAGCAGGCGGTTCTCCGGGCGATGGAGCCGGACGACCGGGCAGCGATCGAGGAGGCGCTGACTTACCCGGACGAATCCGCAGGGCGCCTGATGCAGCGCGACCTGGTCGCGGTGCCCGAGCATTGGAAGGTCGGGCAGGTGATCGATTACCTGCGCTCAACCGAAGAATTGCCGACCGACTTTTGGGAAGTCTTCGTTGTCGATCCGGGTCATCACCCGGTCGGCACCTGCAAACTGTCGACCATCCTTCGTACTCCGCGAACCCGCCTGGTCAGCGAGATTATGCAGCGGGAGCAGACCCTGATCCCCGTCGACATGGACCAGGAGGACGTCGCGCTGCGTTTCCAGAAGTATGCGCTCGTTTCAGCCGCGGTCGTGGATGGTGTCGGCCGTCTGGTCGGGATGATCACCGTCGACGATATCGTCCACATCATCCAGGAAGAAGCGGGTGAAGACGTCCTCCGGCTGAGTCAGGCCGGTGACGGTGATATCAACGAGCCGCTCCGGCGGACGGTGCAGAGCCGAATGTGGTGGCTCTTCATCAATCTGGGCACGGAAATTCTTTCGGTAGTGGTGATCGGTTTTTATCAGGACCTGATCGCCAAGCTGGTGGTTCTGGCGATCCTTATGCCGGTCATTACCGGCATGGGCGGCAACGCTGGCACCCAGACGATGGCCGTTACGGTGCGAGCGTTAGCAACCGGACAGCTCACCAGCTCCAACACATGGCGGATGATCCTTCGTGAATGGTGGATCGCCAGCGCCAACGGCTGGGGCCTGGGGGTTATCATGCTGGTGGGGGTTCAGCTCATCTACCACGACTGGGGCCTTAGCCTCGTCACACTCCTCGCGATGATCCTCAATTCCCTCAATGCCGGTCTATCGGGAGTCCTCATCCCGATCGGGCTCGATAAGCTCAAGATCGATCCGGCGGTCGTATCGACGATCTTCGTCACGACCATGACCGACACCCTCGGTTTTTTCTTCTTTCTTGGTCTCGCGGCCGCCTTCGGCCTGCACTGAGGTCGCCGCTCTTCCATCTGGCGGAAACAGCGTCTAAACGCCCGCCCCGACCCAGGGCCGGCAACTCCGGCGGCAAGCACCATCTAGAAATGCGGAGAGGTGGCTGAGTGGTCGAAAGCACCGCACTCGAAATGCGGCGTACGGGCAACTGTACCGTGGGTTCGAATCCCACCCTCTCCGCCACCTAGTCACCTGATTCCAGAGACTTGAGTTTGCGTCGCTCAATTTCCGCCGGAAAGCGCCACTCTTCAGACAAATTCGAGAGCCGAGAGA
>Ga0207640_10001165_pt1 | contig 14425 bp, 10 predicted proteins | sample KBSCornC42_FD_184300 | JGI IMG/M metagenome (GOLD analysis project Ga0207640, IMG submission 184300) | Corn rhizosphere microbial communities from Kellogg Biological Station, Michigan, USA - KBS Corn C4-2 (SPAdes) (version 2) | ecosystem: Host-associated > Plants > Roots > Rhizosphere > Soil ... | reverse complement strand
TGCTGCAGGAAGGTGTCGCCATCGAAAATGGCGATCTCGCGGGCCGGGGTCTTGGCCACCAGGTCGAGCACGTAGGAGCCGGTGCCCCCGCCGCCGAAGATTCCGATGCGCGCCAGCTCCAGCTTGCGCATGACATTGCTGATGCCGACGCGGCCTGAAGCTGTGTCGGGATAGTGAAAAGGGGAATTGGGGTCGTCGCTCTCGATGAAACGATGGGTCCGCGCCGTCACAGCCGGATCGATCGCCTGCGCGTGGCGCTCGATCATCGCGGCATAGGTGGTCATCTTGTGGTGATAGTCGCGGTAGCCGTCGCGCGGCTTGCTTGAGAAGGAGTGGTTCACCACCAAGCCCGGCCCGAGGACCTGATCCCCGTTTGCGTGGCGCAGCTGCTCCAGCGGCCTCCCGTCGCTGTCGCAGGGGTACTCCCCCGCGAACATGGCTACGTGCTGCTGGATCGGCGAGGCCGTGACATCGCCGGAAAGGCTGCTCAAATCGGAGACCAGCGTTCCAAGGCGAACCTCCTTGCGACTGTTCACGTAGGGCACGCCGGTGATGATCAGGTGGTTGTGACGGATGGCCACCTCGTAGCCATCCGTCTGAAGCCGCGCGAGGTCGGGATTACGACTTATCAGTGGCGGTGACATCGAAGATCATCCCCTCCTTGACCTTCACGGTCTGGCCCGGCTGCAGCGTGCTATCGCGGCCAGGCCCCTTGCGATACGCGACCGTGATCTCGATGAACTCGCCCGTCGGTGGCGTTTCAAATGCGAGGCGCACGATTTGATCGTAGCTGACCTCCTTGCCGTCCACCTCTTTCTTGCGGGTGTTGACGATGATGGTGGTGCTCTTATCGCGCCCGCCGCCGTGATCGTCCTCGTGGCCATGACCCTGGCCCGGGTTGTCCTTGTCATCGTTCTTCATCGCGCAATCCAATCCGTGTACTGAGGCACAGGAAATACCTCTACTCCGAACATGCTCTCATATTGCTATTCGGGAGTCAAGCAGCTAAAATGCGCCTATACCGAACATCCGAGATGGAGGGAGCCCCGATTGACAAACACCCTTGGAGAGAAAATCCGCGGACTGCGGAAGGAGAAGGGATACACGCTCGACAAGCTCGCGGAGCTGAGCGGTTCCAGCAAAAGCTACATATGGGAGCTGGAGAACAAGAACCCGCCGCGCCCCTCGGCGGAGAAGCTTGCGAAAATCGCTGAACAGCTCGGCACGACGATCGAGTTCCTGCTCGATGAAGGCGAGGAAGTCGCCAAGGAAGACGCGGCCGACGCGCAATTTTACCGGCAGTACCGGAAAATGGATGGCCCAACTAAGGCCAAAATCAGGCGCATGGTCAGGCTCTGGGGGGAGGAGGAGTGACGGCGGCGTTCTCGCCGCAGCGATGGGCGAACACCCTGACGAGCTTACTCAACACCGTGCACGGTGCCGCACCAGAGCGGTTTCCCGTGCAGGTGCCGGCGCTGGCCAAGGAATATTCCAGCCAGGTGTTCGCCAGCGATCCCGTGTCGCTGGTCGCTGGCGACAACTTGCCCGGCTTTGACGGCGCGCTCTATAAGGCGCCGCCCGGGAAGAAGGGCTGGGGGATCATCTACAACAAGGCAATAGCGTCGCCGGGCCGCATCAATTTCACGCTCGCGCATGAGTTCGGCCACTACCTCCTGCACCGGCTGCAGTTCCCCGATGGCCTCGAGTGCGGTCAGCAGGACATGATGCGGTGGGACAGCGAATACCGGCAGGTCGAATGCCAGGCGAACGAGTTCGCCTCCGGCCTGCTGATGCCGCTCGATGACTTCCGGCGGCGGATCGACGGCAAGGCCAAGCCGACGCTCGATGACTTGGGCGGTTGCGCCAATCGCTACGGGACCTCGCTGGTCGCGGCGACGCTCCGGTGGCTTCAGTTCACCGAGCGACGCTCTGTGCTCGTCGTCTCGCGGGACGGGTTCATCTTGTGGGCACGGTCGAGCACGAAAGCACTAAAAACCGGCGCCTACTTCAAGACCGCGGGCCGGCCGCCGATCCCGGTGCCAGATCAGTCGCTCGCCGCGCAACCCGCCCTGCTCGACAGGAGCCGCGGGCTGCTTGCCCACGACGAGGACGTGTGGTTCGCCGAACCCTGCGAGGAAATCGCCCTCGCATCCGACCAATATGATTTTACGATCTCGCTGCTGCATCTAGGCGCATACGAATGGATGCCCCGGGTCGACGAGGACGAGGACGAAGACGAAGACACCTTCGACGTGATGACTCGCAACAGCCTCGGCGGCCATCGCTGAGGTCAGGCCGGCACGGGCACGGCCGCGACAATAGCGAGGTCGGCCGCCGACAGTCCGAAGAGTCCACTCACCCGCGCCTCGATGTCCGAGCGCAGCGCAACGATGCGCCGCTCCTGCAAGGTCTGCTGATGGGGTGTCCGCGCCTGGCGGAGCGCGTCGTTCGCGGCAATGACATCGGCAATCAGCTGTTCGATGTCGGCGCGCTGTGCCGCCGAGGCGGGTGGGATCGGGAGATGCTCGATGAACTGCTTCCCGTGCGAGTAGTAGCCGCCGCGGAAGGTGCTCGTGTTCATGCGCACCATTGCCTCGCAGAGCGGGTGATGGAGAATGGCCAGAAGGAAGAAGTTGGTCTCGTCCACGCCGCCGCGGGGCCTGACAAGATAATAAGGCCCGTTGCCACCGCCCGTCATCATGGTGTTGGAATCATCGTACGCATAGCGCGCTTCAAGCGAGAGGGCGGGCAGTATGATCTTGGGCGTGTTGAATTTCGTCAGGCTCTGCGATCGTCCGAACTGATAAAACTGCCGCTCGGCCGCAGCCCCGCCGACGACGTTGCGCCTCGCAAGCTCGGCCTGGCGCGCTGTGAGATAGGCGAGGGTGCCAGGAAAACGCCTTGCCATATCTGCAGGCTGAATCAGCCGCGCGATGTCGCCGCGCCTGCCAGGCAGGATCTCGTAGGGGAAGATCATCCACGCATTTGCTTCAGCACGGGCGTAGGGGAACAGCTGCGCATCATAGAGACACGGGCGAACGATGCCCCGCTCGATCAGCCAGTCGCGCCCCTGCCAATGCAGCGTAAGCGTGGCGACAGTCGAGGCGGTCTCACGGAAGATGTAGATGGGGTCGGCGCTTGTCTGGACGCCGACGAAAATCTCGGCAGCATCGTTCAGCTCGCGCCCGCACGCTGCCCTTACGCGCGCGAAGAGCGCGCGGGTGTCGGCGTCGGCAAATTGCCAGGCATCGTCGTTCAGGTCCCCTACAGGCAGGGTGCTCTGCTGGCCGGGAGTGCCGTAACGCCACTCCTCCAGCCCTGTGACGCGCTCGACCGCGACCGCAGCCGCGCCGGCGCGGTCGAGCACCAAGAGGCACGTGTAGTTTGCGGCCTGGCGCCCGAAGACCTGCTGGACGCCGAAATGGACTATCGCCTCCACGGTCGGCGGTGCGGTCACGAGACGGCGCATGGCGCGGCCGGCCTGCACGACCATGAACTTGTGCGGGATGATGAAGCCAAGCCGCCCGCCGGGTTTGGTGAGGGTCAGCGAGCGCTCTACGAAGAGGGCATATTTGTCGAAATTGTCCTGGCGCGCGGTCGTGTAGGGTGATTGCGGGCTCTGGTAGAAGGCGGCCTCCTCGGGGGAATAGGCCGTCATGTTCTGAATGCGGATATAGGGCGGGTTGCCAACGATCACGTCGAAGCCGCCGCGTGCATGCTCGCCGGGGAACTCGGCCGCCCAGCTGAACGGGTTGACCTTCTCCAGCAGACGGACGGGCAGGGCGCCGCGAGCAGCCGTCCATTCGGCCTGGCTGACGAGGCTGTTGCCCGCGCGGAGCGTGTTATCCAATGGCGGCAACGCAGGAGTGCCGGAGCGTTGCACAAACTCGCGCAGGCCTGCGCCGCTCTCGTCCTCGATAAGCTTTAGCAACAGGCTGAAGCGCGCGACTTCCACGGCATTCGGGTCGATGTCGACCCCGCGGACGTGCGCGAGCAAGACGCGGCGCTTTTCCTCGAAGGTGAGGCGCCACTGCCCCCCTCCAGCCTCATAAATGGCGCGCCCTGCGCGCTGCGCGGGATCATTGGCCTGATACCACGCCAGATAGTGATCGGTCAGGAACTCGAAAACGGACAGCAGGAAGATGCCCGAACCGCAGCAGATGTCCGCGGCGGTGAAGTCCGCCAGCTCCGCTGGGGACTTGCCGGCGATGGCGGGGCCCATCGTGCGCTGCACGATCGCGTCCACGATGTAGCGGGGGGTTGGCACGACGCCGCCGCTCTCTCGGACCTCCGGCTTGCTCTCGATCTGCACATCGCCGGCCGGGGCGAAGGTGATGACCTCCCCGAGGAACTGCTCGTAAATCTCGCCGAGCACCTCGGTCTCGACCACGGCGAAGGTGTAGGGGCTTTGCGGGTAATACAGCTCATTGATGATGTCGCTCAGCACGTCATCGCTGATGCGGATGCCAAGCCGGGCGTCGTCGAGGAGCCTGAACAGGCCGGAATCGTAGAAAGCGTCAGCCCGCCGAAGCTCGACCATAAGGGCGTCGAAGGCATTGGCCGCCGCAAGGCCGCGCAACATTTCATACTGCTCGATGTCGCGGTCCTCGCAGATGCGCAGGAAAACGATGCGAGACAGGAAGAGCTGGACAGCATAGGTCAGCTCGGCCGGGCTAAGCGCCGGATTATGAGTGTGGATGTCCACGGCCAGGCGCTCGCGCCATGAGCGCACCTGCCGCAGGAAGAAGCTATCGAACTGCTCGGTGCCGTGGCGCGTGACATCGACCGCAAAGCGCCGGTCGAAGTCGCCGGAATAGACGGCATCGCGCGACAGCAGCGACCAAAGCTCGTCGAACCGCGCGTCGAAATCATCGTAGCCGATGGCGCCGGTCAGCCGGGCAACGTGGGGCTCGTCAGTATCGTCGGGCCGGGGCAGGCAATCGTAAATGACGAGTTGGTGGAAGTTTGTCAGGACCGCGATCGGGAGGCTTGCCGAATAGCCATAGCGCCGCGTCTGGAAGGCGGCGTCCCGGCTGCGATCAATCCGCACGCTCGGCTTTTTTGCCTCGACGAACAGCTTGCGCTGCCGCGCCAGGCGCAGCTCGTAGTCGGGGCGCTTGGACAGCTTCTCTTCGCCGACCTCTACGGTCGCTTCCTCGAAGACCTCGCGCAAGCCGAGCGGGTGGCCGGCGGCGTTGTGCACGTCCCAACCAAAGGCGCCGAGCAACGGCGTGATGAAGTCGGTGCGGGCCTGAGTCTCGTTGTAAGCGGCGCTCAGGTAGTCGGCTTCGTTGCGCTTGAAGGCGCGCACCAGCTCGGCGACGCGGGCGCGGCCGGCGGCCTTGCGGGCCTCGGCTGTCATGCCCCCTTGCCCGCCGCCACCTTCGCTCCGCCACGCCGCCGCGACATGCGGCGGTCGCGCATTTTGGTCCAGACCCCCTTCAGGAGGGCGCATTCCACGGCCGAAAGCCCCATGTGATCCATCAGCACGATGCGGGCGTTTTCCTCCAGAACCTCGTCGAGCCGCCCGGCGCGAATGAGCTTGTCGGCATCGGCCAGGGACATCGCGCCATTGAGCTGGGCTGGCATGAGCAGCCGTTCGGCCTCCGTGGGTTCAAGCTCAAGGACGCCGCCGCCATAGCTGCGGCCCTCGATCTCTGCCGATGCCGCTGTCAGCCAGGTATAGGTGTTCGCGATGATCCGCTCGGGCTTCGCGCCCTTGCTGGAGAGGCGGTGGATCGTGTCCGTCGAGGTGGCCTCCGAACCGTTCAGCACCATACGCGGGAAGTCGTAAATCTGCCGGAAGGCAAAGCCGTCGGGTATCCAGACCGAGGGCACCGTGAACCAGGGCTTGCGGATCGAGCACTTGTAACCGCGATGGTACTCCTTGCGCTCGCCTTCCTCAATGTAGCGGCGGAGCTTCGCGCTCAGCTTGCTTGCCTGGGCGCGGCTGATGTTCAGCAGGTGGACCCGGTCGCCCGCGGCGGAGAGAGATTTCCAGTCGGCCTTGCCGATGCGCGTGCCCTTGAGGTGCGCGGAGCGGGAGACGAGGGGCGTGGTATAGCCCTCCAGCCCCAACTCGGCGACCTGCGCGCCCGATAGGACGAAAAACTCGTTCTTGCCCGTGACAACGCCCACGTCGACGCCGGCATGCGCGGACATCGGCGCGGTGATCGCCGCCTCGCGCAGCTCGCGCATGAACTCGATCTGCTTGTTGTCGAGGAAGTATTTCAGCCACTTCTCGCTGTCGTGGCGGATTGCCTTCGGCTTCGCACGGCGCAACAGGGCCACCGGCGTGCAATCCGTGATATCCGCGACAGTGGCAGCCTCCGTCATTGCAACCCGGCAGGTATTGCGCTCCGATGCCCGCGAGAGCGCACCATCGGCCAAAAGCAGCACAACTTCCTGCTCGGCCTTCTCGAAGAACAGCTCATTGCAGGCGACCACATCGATCCGCTTGAAGTGGTCGGTCAGGTAGGAGCGAAGCTGTGCGGCGTATGTGACCTGCAGAATTTCGGCCGGAAGCACCAAGGCGAGGCGGCCGCCAGGCTTCAGGCTGGCCGTCGCCGCCACCACGAATGGCACCCATATGTTGGTCAGCCGGTTGGGCGTGAGGCCCTGGTCGCCCATGATGGCCATGGCGTGAGTGCGGTGCGGTTCTGGGAATGACTGGTAGCGGATAAAGGGGGGATTCCCCACGATTGCGTCGAACGCGGGCTGTTTGGTGCCCTGCCACCAGCTGAAGAAATCGGAGTTCTCGACAACGCCGGCCGCAGCGGTGCCGATGCCAGTTTTCAGGCGCTCGCGCGCACGACGTGCTTCCGCCGGGACGATCTCGACGCCTTTGAGCTGTGCGGCGATCTGGTCGGCCTGCGCGCCCAAGGCGCGCAGGCGGCGCACGGCGGCTTCAAGGAACGCACCATCGCCGCAGCTCGGCTCCAGTACCGAATCGCCCGCATCTTTGATGGCCCATGCACAAAGCCAGGCAGCGACCTTGGCGGAGGTATAGTAGCCGCCACGCAGCTTATCCTCGTCGAGGTCGGCAAAACGGCCACGCGGCGCCGCAGCGGGTGCGTCCTTTCGGGCAAGCATCCTCGGTGATTTGGCAGTCGCGGCGGTCATTCTTTCCCCACATGCAAGAGCGGCATCTCGTCCTTCAGAAGGCGCTCGATCGCTTCACGGACGACCCAGGCCACCGAGACCTTGTTCTTTTTGGCGATTTCGTTCAGCTCTCGGTGCTGCTCTGCCGTCAAGCTGACGGACAGCCGGTGCGCTGATTTGTCGTCTTGAACGTGGGCAAGTTTGGGCATGGGGCGCTTCACTTTTGCATCGCTTTGCACCACTTTACACCGCAGCGGTGCAGCAGCCAACGAAAACCTGCCTGCTATCACCCGAATGCTTCGGCGTGTTGTCCTCGACCCATCCGGTTCGGGACGATTCGGGCAAGGTCGTACTTGGAGGAGAGGCAGCGAGGAGCCGAGCGCCACTCACTGCCCGCATCGAAATCTCTATCCCTGCTCAACGTTTCTGCTATGTTCTAAGGAGCTACGAGATGAACGCCATAATGACGAATTTCGAGATTGAAAGCGCCGAGGCGCACGGAACCCGCAAGTGGGAAGGGCTGTCTGAGATTGATCAGGCAATCCGCGACAATCGCCTGATGGAATATCGGATCAAGAAGTCTTGGGCTGACCCATGGGGGCGTAGGCTGACGATGGCTGTCTTGGCCGTCATTGCCGCGGGTTTCTCCTACTTGGTTGGTGCGTCGTTCGGACTGTGGTGATTTTGGAGGATCACCACTCCTTTACGTCGTCGGCCGATTCCGCGCTCGCGCCTTGCGCTCCCTTGGTAACGGCGTCGAGGCCTCCCTTGGATCCTTTGATTCTTTGGCGACCGGCGGCCTGAGCCCTCTGTACCTCATCATGGAGATCGCCAGCGCCCAATTGGGGCACTGTGCCGGAACCGCCTCCGCCAGTCTGCGCGCGCCCGCGTACTGATCCGGCGCCAGAGATAGCCGGACGGGACACGGGCTGTCCGGGGGCCAGGACCAGGTGATCTTCGATCCCGTCGCGAAGCTGCTCGGCATAACCTTCAATGAACTTGGCCTGGAGCGCTTGGCCTTCCGGGCTGAGCTGGAAGGTCACGTCGTCGAACCGCACGTTGCCATAGAAGTCTCGGTTGCGCTCGATCTCGGCCAATCCCCATTCACGGTAGGCTTGGGACAGATTGAGGCTTCCTGCCGCGCTGTTGCCCTTGAAGAACGATGCTTGGCTTTCGAGGCGGTTGGCAAGCTCCTCGGCGCGCCTTGCCTCGCGGCTGTAGCTTTGCGCTTCGGTGAGGGACGCATTCATGCCGCTTGCAGTGCTCGAAATTGAGGAACTGCTCGAGGTGCTGACCGATCGCACGAACCCGTCGCGGGTACTCGACCAATTCCTGCTGTCGGACATCTGGGCCAAGCTACCGAAGATCCGCGAGCGGTCCTCCGACGCGATGCCAATGTCGCTGTCGGTCCAAGTCCGCGTACCTCCGCCCTTGAGACCAACATTTGCTGACGCTACGCCGTTTGTGACGCCGGCGCTGGCGCCTGCCTCGCCGCCGAGGAACCAAGCCGTCGAGATGTCGTCCGCTGCCCTGCGCGAAAGCCCGAACTGCCGTTGCAGATTGGTTGAGGCCTGATCGACCTCGCTGAAGGCGGTCTGGATGCTGTCGGAGTTGGACGTGCCGGTGGAGCGTTCGAAAGCCGAACCGCGGCTGAACTGATCTCTCAATTCCCGGAATCTTGTCACGGCGCTGGCGGTCGATTCCGTCGCGACATTCGCATAGCTCTCGCTGTTCGAACGGGCCTGCGATGCCATTGTCGACAAGCGTGCGGTGAACTCCTGCCCCAGGCTCGGCGCGAAGGGGTAGCTCGAGTTCGGGATCTGGTCGTAGCTGCCTTCGGGAAAGCTCGTGGTCATCGAGCCGGTCTCGCTGAAGGTTCGGGTCTGGGCCGCGCCATAAGTAAAGCTCGGCGCGATCGTCCCCTGCGCGAATTGCCGGGTGAGGACGGTCGAATTCTCGAAGCTGGTATTGCCGAGGGCGACGTTGCCCGTGCTCGCCTCACGCGCGGCCTCTTCGGCGGCATTCTGGCTCGGATTGAGGTAGCTGGTCGCGTGGTGCGAGATGGCCATCGCGCCCTTGGCGACCCCGCCGGCGAGAAAGGGCACGGAAGCTATGAGGTAGCCTGCCAGTAGCCCGATATCGCTGTTGACGTCGGCCATACCGGTAAAGCTCGCAAGACTGAGGCCATTGGAGCCGGCGACCGCCGTCATGTCGGTGGCGCCCTTGTACATCAGCATCATGTGCAGGATCACAAAGAGCGGCCCCCAGGCAGCGAGATAGAAGAAGCCGGTGACATAGCCGTTGAGCGCGACCGGGCCCGTTTTGGGCAGCAGGAACAGCGGAAAGAGGACGGGGAAGAGCGCATAGAACAGCACCGTCAGGACGATGTTCAGGAGCGGCACCCACTTCATCGCATTGCTGGCGATCGAACTGTAGGTGCGCTCGGTCTGGATATCTGCGCGCGTCTGGGAATAGACATCGACACTCGACGCCCCGCTGCCGCCGGCCATCGAATGCATCGCCTGGCTCATCGCGTTGATCGTCAGGGTCTGTTTGAAGATGTCGGTCGCATTGGCCGAGACGCCGCTCAGATATTGGTAGGCCACGGGCAGGTCGGCGAACAGCTTGGCCTTGGCGAGCGCCGCCGTCTGGTTGGGATAGAGCTGGCGGCCGAAAACGGTTCCCATGTCATCGACAAGGGCCGCCCACTGATTGTTCAGCGCATCATAGGCTTCCCGGCAGGTCACGATGTTCGAGGTCACTTGGCCGGACGTCGCATCGCGGGTCAGGAAGCGCTGCGCCCGGGCCTGACTCCCCGGAGCGATCGTTGCCCATATGTCGTTGGATTCGGCGAGCTGCTTCATCGAATAGCGGCCGAGCAGCACGTCGTAGAAGACGCATTGCCGGAAATGCTCGTCGAGGTTGGCGGCAAATTCGGGATCGGAGATGCGCAGGGACCGCGTGGCGTCGTAGAGCCTGGCGCCGTAGATCATGCCGTTCTTCGAGTAATTGAGATCGCCGGGCAGGCCGAACACGACCTCGGCTGAGCCGGTGAGATAGTCGCCCACCTGGCTGGTGAAGCTGGCCATGAGCGCGAGGCCCAAGGGCACATTGCTGACATTGGCCGGAGCAAGACTGGGATTGAGCCGGTCGGTCACATGGACGTCGAGACGCGGCACCATCAGACAGGAATAGATCAGGGTCGCACCGAGGAACCAGTTGATCCAGGCGCGCCAATCCTGATTGAAGGCGAGCGTGATGGCGGACAGGCCAAGCCCCATCACCATGACGACCTGAAGCAGGCTTTTGTAGCCGCCATTGCCGGTCCAGGCCGCGACCGCCTGGAACACGTTCACCAGATAATCGCCGCCGCCGACCGTGAAGATTTCAACCATGTCTTGTGTCCCGCTTGGGTATGCGTTCGGGGGGATCAGTGGGTGAGGGCGCGGTTCTGAACGCCGCGCGACCAGTCGAGCGAGGCGGCCATGCCCGGCGACATGGAGGCTGCGAGGACGTTCTCGATGAACGCCGTCTTCTCGATGATCTGCATGATCGCGTTGACCTTGAGATGCGTATTGGCCTGCCGGTCGGCGAGCGCCTGACGCACCACGTTGACCTGGCCCTGCCACATGGCAATCTTCGCCTCGTCCGCGCCGATGAAGCTCGACATCGAGCGGCCCGCCTCCCCGACGATGCGGTCGAGAACGGCAAACAGCAAATCGACGCTTGCGATTTCGGCCAGGGTCTCACGATCATCGGTCGGCATGCCGCGGCCATAGGCAGCCTGGACAGTCAGGATCTTGTAGAGCGGCGCCGACGAGACCTGGAGCAGTTCCTTCTGCGCTTCGGTAATCGCCGTATCGTCGCGGATCGCCTGGACCATGCCGGCGATGAGCGCGGACACACGAGGACGCAGGGCCTTCGAGGCCGGCAGGCTCAGCGACTTGAACCCCGGATCAAGGCACTTGTCTGGCTCGTCGCAGTGAAAGATCAGGACATTGCTGCCGCTCGTGCCATCGAGCAGCGACGTCACGAGGGTGGATGAGGATTCCCCGACGATCGGCACGAACTTGCCCGGCTCGTCATCCTTGGGCGGCACATAGATGATCGTGCCGAGGAGCGTCATGGCGTATTCGGCAAGCTCCTGGTCGAACGTGCCGTTCGGCGAGAAGAACGCGGACTTCTTGAGGATGGTCCAGGTGTAGTTGCGCGCGACGCCCGTGTTGACGTCGTCATACTTCCCTGCGCCCTGGGCGGTGGTACTGGCGCGCTGGCCTTTGGTCCCGCAGCCGTGCTTGGCGGCGGCATAGTCGGTAAAAATCCCCTCGGAATTGCCGATCGCCTCGCAGATCGCCTTGTCGGCGAGATCGCCCTTGGGCCAGATTCCGCCGACCAGGCCCTGGGCCAGCTCGCAGCTGTTGATGTTGAGATTGTTCATGAGTTGAGCCTTCTGGCTGAACTCCTGCATGATCTTCGAGCATTCCGGGCAGACCGTGTCGATCGCCAGGCTGAAGGCAAAGCCCACGGCGTTGTTGGCGACCGCTTTCAGCATGGCGACGATCTCGCTGGCGTTGATGAAGCTAAAGGAGCCGGCAAAGATGTCGATGCCGCCGCAGCCGGCGCGGGCGCGCGGCAGTTGCAGGTTCGCGATATTGATCGTCTTCTGCGGGAAGCGCGTCCAGATGTTGCCAAGACTGTAATAGCCCGCCGACTGCCCCTGGAACGCGGTCGGGCCGTTGACGTTGGCCGCGCCACCGACATCGTTGAGGAACGAGTCCATCGAACTGCCGACGTCGGCGGAAACGCTGGCGAGGGGGAGGGTGGCCGCGACGATCGCGGCGATGACGCGTTTCATCCTAGTAGTCACGTCCGGCTTCCTTCGATGTGAGGAGGTAAATGCGGTCCTGAAGCTCGTCGGCGGACATCACGCCGTAGCCGATCGGTATCGCCTGGCCCTTGGCGGCATCCCACAGCACGACGGCCGGGGTGATCTTGGGCTCGAGCCCCATGCGGGCCCGCTGGTTGGTCTCGACCGTGTAGGTCGGGAAGTGCCGGGAAGGACCGCCATCGGTCGAGATCGCGCGCACCGTGATATGCCAGGTCGTGGCGACGCTTTGCACGATCGGCGACATCACCTCACAGGCGCCGCAGCTCTGGGCGAAGAAATAGAACAGGCCGTAGCGCTCGGAGAGGTGCGCCATCACCGCGTTGCGTTCCGCGCCGCGCGCGTCCTGCCATTGGCGCTTGCCCAGCGTCGAAACCGGACGCTGGAGCGTGTAGTCGAGGTCCGGATCCTGCCAGATCGCCCGCTGCCAGACGTCGCTGAACAGCGATGCCCGGTCGAGCTGCTCGCGCTGGAAGCGAATGTAGGCCGTCACATTGGCCGGAGTCGGCTCGAGGATCGCCTTCGCCTTGAGTTCCCTCAGCTCGGCGGTGACCGCGTCGAGCTGGCTTGTCGCGCTTGTCGCGGGCGCCGCCTGCGCGTTGTCACGCTCGGGCGGCTTTGGCCGCGTACAGTAGAACCAATATCCGAGCCTGCGCTCCTGACAGTAGAAGCTGTCCTGCCTATCATCGGTTGTGACGAGCGGCGGTTCCTCGGCCCGCGCTGGAGCGGCGACAAAGGGACTGGTGGCGGTGAGGGCCAGGCCGGCGGCCCAAAGCCGCCGGCTGACCTTACTGGCGAGCGCGGGCATAATAGTCCTCGATCTTCTGCTGGATTTCTTGGGTTGCCTGCAGTTCGTCGGGCAGGCGGGCGGCATCGGTGAATTCGGCGTAGACCTCGCTGAAATCCATTTTCGAGAGGTCGAGCCGGGCAAACTCGTCGATGGTGAAGCCGAGGCATTGCTCGGTCTTGGGCTTGCCCCAGGGCTTGTTCAGCTGTTGGCGGCCTTGCTCCTGCAGGATCCGCGAGAGCTTGGACTCAAAGCAGCAGTAGACCTTCCGCTTGGTCAGGCACACGCCAAGGAATGAGGACGAGCAATAGGTGCCGACGTAGGCGCACAAACCCTGCGCGTCCTTTTGGTGAAGCAGCATCTCCTCGCGGCTGCAGCCCAGCGCCACGAGCAACTGGATGCCCGGAATGAGCGGAAAGCCCTTGCCCTTACAGCAATTGAGGACCCCGAAAACCTTCGACGAGCAGGTCTCGCGAGTCCCCTTGAACAGTGTGAGCGTGTCCGGATCGAATTCGCGCCGGGCCTGGTTCATCGCGTTCAAGGCAACGACGGCATCCTTGAACTCGTCATTGGCCTCGCGCTCTATCGTCTCGCACGACCCGTCGATGCAGTAGACATCGCCATCGCAGATGAACTGATTGGTGCTCGCCGGCTGGTCGGGCACCGGGCAGTCGTAGACGCGCTCCCACGTCCGGCAAGGCTCGTCGGTCAGGCAGTCTTCGCGCACCAGATTGCAGCCGGGCGTGGATTCGAGCGTCTGGCAGTCCTGCGCTTGCGTGAACTTCGCGCAGGTATAGCTGCGCGACCAGGCCCAGCATGGCTGCGTGACGGAAACCCCATCGACGATGCGCGTAACCGGATCGCTGTCGGTGCAGCTCTCGGTGTCCTGCTGGCAGGTGCTGTCTGCTGCGAGCCCTGCGCATTGGCTCTCGTCGCGGGTCGTCGTGACGACGTTCTCGCCGATCACCGTGTACGGCGTGGCGCCATTGATTGGCGCCGTGCAGCTCATTTCGTTGATCGTAAACGACGTGCAGCCGAACGAGGGGTCGCAGATGTTGACCGGAATGGACTGAACCAGGCGGCATTGCGGCGCGGGGTAGCGCGCGCAGTCGTAAACCGCGTTGGGGTCGCCCGAGGCGGGCAAACAGTAATAGCCGTAGGCCTGCCTCTGCTCGACTTTGGCGACCAGCGTGACCGGGCAGTTCCGCGTTTCCTGAGTTGCCGTATAGCCGGTGTTGCAGGTGGCCATGTACCGGCCGGCAGTGCTGCTTCCCGAAGGCAAGGGGACGCAGCGGCCTTGGCTGCCGCTTATGCCCATCCCGCTGGTATAGGAGAGCGGGTCGCCGCCGATGACCTTGCTGCGCGCGATGGTGGCATCGAGGTCCTGCGGCGCGAAGCGCGCACGCCGGTCCATCGAGTCCCGCATCGTCCGGTAACCAGTGCTCGACGTGGCCTGACTGGCGGCTTCCCGGCTCATCCGGTCCGGATCGTCGAAATAGCCCGACTGGCTCGGCACGCCGCCAAAATTGGGGACGCGGCTCGCATCGGGATCGGTGGTGGCGGCGCCCTGCGCTGCCGCGGACTTGTCGCGCCCGAAGGCTTTGCCGTCCGCCTTTGCCGCATCGGTCGTCGTCTGGACACGAAGCGGCACG
>Ga0207640_10001154_pt1 | contig 14479 bp, 16 predicted proteins | sample KBSCornC42_FD_184300 | JGI IMG/M metagenome (GOLD analysis project Ga0207640, IMG submission 184300) | Corn rhizosphere microbial communities from Kellogg Biological Station, Michigan, USA - KBS Corn C4-2 (SPAdes) (version 2) | ecosystem: Host-associated > Plants > Roots > Rhizosphere > Soil ... | reverse complement strand
CTCGAAGTCGATCGTCGCGGCAAGCATGCAGCGGTGAACCTACAGCCCATCGGCTAGACCCACCCACCGCGCCGATGGGGGAGAAGCGCCCGTCCGGACCAGCTCCGGGCGGGCGCTTTGTTGTCAGGCGCTCATCAAGTCACCATCGAGCGCAACGTCATCACACGGTCAGCTTCGGCTGCCGGCTTGTCGGTGCGAATTCGGCTGATACGCGGGAAGCGCATCGCGAGCCCGGATTTGTGACGGCTGCTGAGGTGGATCGAATCGAAAGCGACTTCGAGCACGAGCGTTTTCTCGACTTCGCGAACCGGCCCGAACCTGTCTGTCGTGTGATTGCGAATCCAGCGGTCCAGCCAGCGCAGCTCCTCATCGGTGAATCCGAAATAGGCTTTGCCGACGGGGAGCAGTTCGCCCTCCTCGCTCCAGCAGCCGAAGGTGTAGTCGCTGTAATAGCTCGATCGTTTCCCGGAACCCCGCTGGGCGTACATCAGCACGCAGTCGGCGGTGAGCGGATCGCGCTTCCATTTGTACCAGAAGCCGACCCTCCGGCCCGGGACATAGGGGCTATCCCGCCGCTTCAGCATCACGCCTTCGATCGCGGCATCGCGGGCCCCGGCGCGGATTTCGGAGAGTTCATCGAAGTCGCGCGCCTCGATCAGCTGTGAAAGATCGAATCGCTCCGGATTGAGTTTCGGGACGAACGCCTCGAGCCGCTGGCGCCGCTCGCTCCAAGTCAGGCCGCGTAGGTCCTCCCCGCCGTCAAACAGGATATCGTACAGCCGGACGAACGCCGGATATTGTGCCTGCATCTTCGGACTGACGGTTTTCCGGCCAAGCCGCTGCTGCAGCGCGTTGAATGATGCGGCTGCGCCGCCGTGAAGGTCGGCATTTCCCTGATCGGAGCCGCGGACGAGGAGCTCGCCGTCCAGAACACCTTCGGAATCAAAAGCTTCAGCGATTTCCGGGAAGCTTCCCGAGATTTCGTCGCCTGTGCGGCTGTAGATCCCGGTCTGGCCGCCGGTCCGCACGAGCTGAACTCGGATTCCGTCCCATTTCCATTCCGCGGCAAACTCCTCGAGCGAAACCTCCTGATCGTCGAGAGGGTGAGCGAGCATAAACGGGCGGAACACGGGCACGTCGCGCGGCGTCGGCTGCGGGCCCCGTCCTTCGGCCCAGGCAAAGAGCTCAAGGTATGGCGGCCAGATGCCGTGCCAGACCTCCTCAACCGCATCGACATCGAGGCCGAACGCATCCGCCAGCGCCTGCTTGGCCAAGCGCGCCGACACTCCGATTCGCAAATTTCCGGTGGCGAGCTTCAAAAGCGCGAATCGGCCCGAAGCATCGAGGTGATCGAGCATTTCCGAGAGAACTCGCGGGCCGTTCACCCGCCCGGCAGTCGCAAGCCGTTCGACCGCGCTCGAAATCGAGAGGGTGCCGTCGTCCAGCTCGGGCTCCCCGTTCGGCGTCGGCCAAAGTAGCGCGACCGTCTCGGCCATGTCGCCGACATAGTCGCGGCTCATGTAAAGCAGCACCGAGTCCACTCGTTCCTCGGCGATTGCGCGAACAGCTGCGCCCTTCACGGCGGGAATGCTGAGGCCCCCCGTCAGCGCGGCAAGTCCGATTCCGCGATCGGGGTCGGGCGTCTCCTTGAGATACTCGCCGATGAGTTTGAGCTTGCTGTTGCGCGACCTTGTGTAGGTGAGGTCGTTCAGGAGCTGCGAGAAAGCGCGCATGGGTCCGTAACGAACCCTGCTGCGGCACGGTTGCTCAGGTCAATGCAGGCGGAGCGCGAGGGCCGCGAGGATTGCGGTGCAGTCGCTGGGCGATTCGGCGCTGAGGGCCTCTTCGACATGTTCGAGGCAACAGCGGGTCGCCACCCGATGACCTGGAAGAAGGGCCAGTTGCGCCGAGCGGTACATCAGCCCTTCCAGCGCATCGAGTCCGTTAACTGCGGCGATCTGGCGGATCGAATCCATTCGTGCGTGAATGTCGAGTGGAGAGAGGCGTTCGGCGCGGCTCTGGATTTGAGCGACGCACTCGCCGATCTGGTTCCTGACTGGCCCGAGTGATTCTTGTGCCATTTCCGTGCCCCCGTTGAAGCGATAGTCGCTGCAAAGGGTTAACGAGCCGTCAAAGTCCCCATCGGGTTGACAAAAATCGCGCGCAAAGCCATGTGCGCGGCCAACCGGGCGGCGCTACAGAGTGCCGCTTTCTTCATTTTGCGATTGGGATATTTGCGATGGCCAAGCCGGCAACCGTCAAGATCAAGCTCGTCAGCAGCGCCGACACCGGTTTCTTCTATGTGACCAAGAAGAATCCGCGCACGCAGACCGAGAAGCTGAGCTTCCGCAAGTACGATCCGGTCGCTCGCAAGCATGTCGAGTTCAAGGAAGCGAAGATCAAATAGATTCGGCTGTCGGCGGCACGCCGTTCAGCAGTTCTTCCACGACAGCGACGAACTTCTTCACCGAAATCGGTTTCGAGACGTAGGCGTTTGCGCCGGCGGTTCGAATTCGCTCTTCATCGGCTGCGGCGGCATAGGCGGTGACCGCCATGATCGGCACCGCCTTCAGATTCTTGTCGTCCCGAATCATCTGGATCAGCTCCAGACCGCTGACATGCGGAAGCTGGATGTCGGTGATCACGAGATCAGGCTGAAACTCCTGCGCCGAATCCAGCGCCTGGCGGCTGTCGATTACCGGCCTGGCCTCATGCCCATGCGCAGCGAGGAGGTCGCAGAACAGTTTGACGTTCAGCGCATTGTCCTCGACGATCAGGATTTTGGCCAACCTGCTCCCCCGCGTTACACGATCGGATTTCTAGCGCGATGCCGCCAAAGACACCATTGGATGCCGAGGCAACAGCGCTCCGAGCGCTAGCGACAACGCTCGGCAAACCGGATTTGACCCAGCGTTTCCTCGATTTGACCGGAATTGGGACGGATGAGCTTAGGAGAAATGTGGGCCAACCCGCACTCTTGGCCGCGCTCATCCGTTTTCTCGAGGCGCATGAGCCGGATCTGGTCGCCGTTGCCGAAGAAATCGGTATTGCGCCCGATGAACTGGTCGCGGCCCGGCGCATTCTGGAAGGGCAGGAGGAGCAATGAAGACAATTCTCGTCACCGGAGCTACCGCAGGGATTGGCGAAGCGTCGGCACGCAAGTTTGCTGCCGATGGTTGGCGGGTGATCGGCACCGGCCGGCGTGGGGACCGGCTGCGGTCGCTTGCGGACGAGCTTGGAGATGCGTTCCTTCCTCTCGAAATCGACATGCGCGATCTCGATGCCGTCCGCACCTTGGCTCAACTTTCGGCGCCATGGAGAGACATCGACCTGCTCCTCAACAACGCGGGCTTCGCGCCTCCAACGACACCAATGCCGGAGACTGACTGGTCGATCTACGAGGATGCAATTGCCACGAATGTGACCGGGCTGGTTGCCCTTACTCAGGCGCTTCTCCCGAAGCTGATCGAGCGCAAGGGTGTTATCGTCAATCTGTCGTCGATTGCGGCGACCTATCCCTACAAGGGCGGCGCGGTTTACGGCGGCACGAAGGCGTTTGTCCGGCAGTTCTCGCTCGATCTTCGATGCGATCTGGCCGGAACCGGGGTGCGTGTAACCTCCATCGAGCCGGGCATGGTCGAAACCGAGTTCACGCTCGTTCGCACCGGCTGGGATCAGGCGGCTTCCGACTCTCTATACGCGAACATGAACCCGATGACCGGTGACGATATCGCTGACGCCATCTGGTGGGTCACCAATCTGCCCCCGCACCTCAACATCAACACGCTGGAGCTGATGCCGGTGAACCAGAGCTGGGCTGGCTTCGCAGTCCACCGCGACACTTGATTCGCAAAGATCGGGGTGCTTGGAGCACGTTATGAGCATCGACCAACGCCTATCCGAACTCGGCATCACTCTTCCCGAACCGGCATCTCCAGTTGCCGCTTATGTTCCCGTAGTTATTGCAGGTGGTTTCGCGCACGTTTCCGGCCAGGTCTGCGTCGATGAAAACGGGCAGTTCATCACCGGCAAGTTGGGCAATGATGCCGATGTTGCGGTCGGCCAAAAGGCGGCGCGCGCATGCGGCCTGATGATCCTCGCCCAGCTGAAGAAGGCGCTCGGCTCGCTGGACCGGGTCGAGAGGGTCGTGAAGCTCGGAGTGTTCGTGAACTGCACTCAGGATTTCACTGATCAGCCCAAAGTCGGCAATGGTGCCTCGGAGCTGATGGAGCAGGTGTTCGGCGAAGCCGGCCGTCATGCGCGAGCAGCGGTGGGGGCGCCCTCGCTGCCGCTGGGCGTGGCGGTGGAAGTCGATGCGATCGTCAAGATAAGGGATTGACGGCGAAGTACTTTCCGGCGCGTTGTTGAGCGATGGCCGACCGCGAAACCGAAGTGCTGGCCCGCATCGCAGCCGGTGTTGGCGCACTCGATTCTCATGAATGGGATCGTCTTTCCGGCCACCATCCCTTCGTCAGCCACGCCTTTCTGAGCTCCCTCGAAGATTCGGGCAGCGTTGGCCCGGGCACCGGCTGGACTCCAGCGCCGCTGCTTGTCGAATATGAAGCAGGCGCAATGGTCGCCGCGGCGCCGGCCTACCTGAAGACCCACAGCCAGGGCGAATATGTGTTCGACCATATCTGGGCGGACGCGTGGGAGCGGGCCGGTGGCGCCTATTACCCGAAGCTGCAGATCGCAGTGCCGTTTACGCCTGTTCCGGGGCCGAGGCTGCTTGGGTCGCGGCCGCAACAGCTGCTTGCGGCGGCAGAGGCGGTAACCGTCCAGAACGATATCTCATCGGCGCACATCACCTTTGTTGAGGAAAAGGATGCGCAGGAGACCGAAGCGCGCGGCTGGCTGATCCGTCACGGGCTTCAATATCATTGGTTCAACCGAGGCTATCGCGACTTCGACGACTTCCTCGGCACGCTTTCCAGCCGCAAACGCAAGGTGATTCGCAAGGAACGCGCCGCCGCCCGCGAAGGGCTGGAGTTCCGCGCGTTGCGCGGCTCCGAAATCGGGCGCGCCGAATGGGAGGCCATGTGGCATTTCTATCAGGACACCGGCTCCCGAAAGTGGGGAAGGCCCTATTTGACCCGCCCCTTCTTCGACCTGATCGGCGAGCGGATGGGCGACTCGTTGCTACTGTTCCTCGCCTATCGAGACGGGCTGCCGATCGCCGGAGCACTGAACGTCATCGGCCCGGATGCGCTTTACGGCCGCTACTGGGGCACGATCGACGAGATCCGCTTCCTCCACTTCGAACTCAGCTATTATCAAGCGATCGAATGGGCGATCGAGCAGAGTCTGCAATCGGTTCAGGCCGGCGCCCAGGGCGAGCACAAGCTGGCGCGCGGATATGAGCCGGTGATCACGCGCTCAGCCCACTTCATCCCCAATGGAAGCTTTCGCCGGGCAATCGAGAATTTCCTGGTCGAAGAGCGCTCCGCAGTCGCCGCCGAAGCCGAATGGTGCCGGCAGCAGCTGCCCTATCGTTCCTCCGAATCCGAATAGAGCGCGACCTTCCGCCCCGATGCATCAGCCATCCCGCGATACATACCGGGTGTGGTGAAGCCCCATGCAGCGCCGCCCTTGGGAGTAACGGCGATTAGCCCACCGCTTCCGCCGAGACTCTCGATATCGACGAGTGTCGCGTCGAGCGCCTGCTGGAGGGAGTCGCCGCCAAGCCGGACGCGTTCCGCCAGCTGATGGCCGGCGACGGCTCGGATGAAGATCTCGCCGGTACCGGTGCCTGAAATGGCGGCCGAGCGATCATCGGCATAAGTCCCGGCGCCGATTACCGGCGTATCGCCGATCCGTCCCCAGCGCTTGCCGGTCAGGCCGCCGGTCGAAGTCGCTGCGGCTACATGACCATTCTTGTCGAGTGCGACCGCTCCAACCGTCCCGTATTTGAGCTCGACGTCGAAGGCTTCCGATCTGGTCGCCTTCACCTTTTCCAGCTGAAGGCGGCGCTCCTCGGTTTCGAACCACTCGGGCGGCACCTGCTCCAGGCCCTGTTCCACAGCGAGTTCGTCGGCGCCTGAGCCGCCCAGGAACACGTGCGCTGTCTTCTCCATGACCGCTCGGGCGAGGGACACCGGATTGCGCGTTGCCCGGACCCCGGCGACCGCGCCAGCGGCGCGGGTACGGCCATCCATGATTGCGGCGTCGAGCTCGATCGAGCCTTCATGCGTAAAGACCGCGCCACGGCCGGCATTGAAGTTGGGATCGTCTTCCAGCTCGCGCACCGCTGCCTCGACCGCGTCGAGTGCGCTCCCGCCACGTTCGAGCACCATTGACCCGGCCGCGAGCGCCGAGTGCAAGCCGGTCCGGATAGCTTGCTCTCGCTCCGGCGACATGCTCCCGCGCTCGATCACCCCGGCGCCGCCGTGGATCACCAGCTTCCAATCCAGTCCCATTCGCAGCGCTTTGGCGGCGCGCGAAGCGAAAGGAAAGGCCGCTCGCTAAGAGCTGTATCCGCCGTCCTGGTTGTTGCCGCCGGGATCGTAACGGTAATGCAACCCATCCTTGTTGCTGATAAAGCCGAGGGAGAAGGAGAACATCTGCACCTCCATGTCATCGTTGCGGACAGTCAGCGTCCCTCCGTCGGAATCCGTCGAAACCGCATAAACACTGTCGCAGTAGGATGGCGAGGTCGGGCAGGGCGGCGCTGAATTGCTATTCCCCATCGCAACCCAGAAGGCGTTCATCGGATTGGGTTCGAAGCTCAACCCAAGGCCACTGTGGTCCTGAAGATCGAATTCGATCAGATAGAAATCCTTTTTCGGCATGTTATTCCCGGTCTTATTGAAGACGAGAACGTCGTGATCCGGGTCTTTCAGGCCACCTTCCATGTGCCAATAGATGGGATCGATTCCAGTCCCCGGGAGGGCCCACACTTTCACGGTGTATTTCCACCCGCTCGGCACTGAGTTCCTCAGCGCGCGAAGGTACAGTTCGCGGATATCGACTTTTCGGTGCGCCCCCACGTCATCCATCTTGTTTCTCCTCAACCCTTCCGATGTGAAAAGCGAGCGCCGCAGACGCTAACTGGGACGCCGGTAGCCGATTGCGGCCAGGCGGCTCTCGATGCTCGCTGCGTCGGCGACGCGGCCAAGCCGGGAGAGCAGATCCGCATGCACCCTCATCTCCCAGGGACGTTCGTTCGCGTTCGAAGGCAGCTGCGTCAGACCGGCGGACCAGGCGGCGTTTGCCCCGGCCAGATCGCCGCTGGCGCGCCGAACGTCGCCAAGCAGCCGCGAGGCCGAGGCAACGAAATAACGATCTGTGATTCCGTCACCGCTGTTCAGTGTCCGGGCCGAGGCAACCGCGTGGTCCACCAAGCCGGAAGCAGTCTTGAGGGAGCCCGCGTCGAGAGTCAGTTGGGAAGCCCTGGTGAAGCACATGGTCTGGAGCATCCGCCATCGAAATACACTTGAATCGTGGCGGATGAGGCCGGCGGCGCCCCGGCATCCGAGTGAGATTTGATGCGCAGCCTCGTCACGCTTACCGATCGTCATCAAATTGGATGCGAGTTCGAACCTCACATTGGCCGCAACGTCATTCCACAGGCTGTTGCCCGGTTCCTGCACGATCAAGTTCTGGGCTTCCGCAAGCGCTTCCTGGTGCTCGGCGATGGCGCGGTCCGGCTGGCCCTCCTCGCTGAACAATATCCCGAGACCTTCGTGGGCCGGCACCAGCTTTTCGCGGAAATCAACATCGTCGGAGCCGCCTGCAATCGACTTTTCCAAGCTTGCGATCTGCTGCTGGCGAACCGCAACCGCCACATCCAGCCGGCCAGTCGCACGCTCCGCATCGGCGAGCCAGCCAAGGACGTTTGCGAATTCCTTCTGGTAATCCAACTTCGATGAGTCGAGGGAGATCGCCGACTGCATCGGAGCGAGAGCGCTCTGGAACTCGCTGACCGCCTCGGAAAAATGGCGTTTCGTGTAAAGGACGATGCCGATATCTTCATTGGCGTAGAGAACTTCCATCCGCCACTTCAGATTGTCAGGGTCGAGCGCGCTCATCCGGTCGGCCAGCCGCTTGTATTCGCGGTAGTAGTTTTCCGCCGAATCGATGTTGCCACGGTTGCGCTGCAGCTCGCCGATCCAGAAGATATTCTGGGCATGCTCGAATAGCCGTTGCGGATCGTCGGGCTTGCGGCGCACCCAGTCCGCTGTTCCCGCCGCCGCCTGTTCATACAATCGGATCGCGCTGGCCGTATTGCCGCGCATGTTCTGCGCCTGGCCCAGCAGACTGAGCGCGCGCGAACGCTGCCGAAGCTCCGGGTCCGACAATTGCTGATCGCTTTCGCCGGCATAATAATCGACGACCCGCTGCGCGACGCCTTCGATCGCGTCGATCTTCCCGCCCGGCTGCAGATTATCCTTGGCGTCCCCCAGCATATATTCGGCCATCTGCTCGGCCGCTTGACGCTGTTTCACCGCAGCATTGTGCGCCACCACGGCGATAACCACGAAGGGAAGGAAAGCCGCGGCGGTGAAAAGCATCCGGCGCTTGCGTGCAAATAAACGCGCCTTCTCGAGCAGCCCGGTCGGGACCGAGGAACTCGGCGCCCTCACTCCGGCATGCTCATTCGCCGTTTCGTCGGATGACGACGTGCCGTCCGGTTGCGGCTGTTCCGCGGGCTTCTTCGTCAGATCGGCAATGAGCCAATCGTGCAATGCGCTTGTCTCGCTTGCCGGCCGCACGCCCAGCTCGGCGTCAAGAGCTTTGGCAAATTCGCTGAAACGCTTGCGCACGGCCGATGCACTTCCGGCGTTGTGGTCCAACTTCATTGCCAGACGCACCCAGGAGTCGTGGAGCGGATCGATTTTCCGCATTCGCTCGATCAGCGCGACTGCTTCAGGTTCGCGCCCGTCACCGATCAGCCTTTCTGCCTTGCTATTCAGTTGAGCAAAGATTTCGCCCGTCTTGCGCTCACGCTCGACAAGGACCCACTCGTCGAACTCCGGGGTGATCCCCGTAAGCCCGGAAAAAAGCTCTCCTCCATCCTCCACCATGTGCAGCAGTGACGGGTCCATCCAGACCTGCTCGCGGTCCGAACAAACCAACGCATCCCCGGCTGTGCGGCGAATTTCAAACAGAGCCTGGCGGAGACTGAGACGTGCCTGAGCGTCGAAGCGATCGCCCCAAAGCAACTCGATGATCCGCTCCCGGCGAATTCGTTCGCCGGCGTGGACAGCAAGATAGGCCAGGATGGCGCGGCACTTGCGGCTCTTTGGCGTTAAATCCCGCCCCGCGTTGTCGAACAGCGCAAGGCAGCCGCCAAGGACCAGCCTGAACGAACAGGCTTCCGCTTGCGGCGGCTCTGTATTGATCGTCGTCGCGCTCATGCCCCGAACCCGCTGATGCGTGCTTTTTCTCGGCGACCACCAAGTCAGACGAGCATACAACTTTTTTGGATGGGATCCAATTTAATAAAGTTGAAACGAAACGGGGGAGGCGCGGCCAGCGCCTCCCCCGTTAGCGCTTTGTTGCGGTTCAGCGGACGCCGACGATCGTCACAGCGGCTGCCATCGTGGTTCCGGAATTGCGTGCGGCGATCAGTTGATCCATCTGATGGAGCCCGTCGGCAACCGAGGTCTTGAAGCAGACCCGTCCTGCCAGGTTATCAGCGAGGCTCTGCTCCGTGGACCCGGTGCTGCAGACACGCGAAGCGGCGGCGCGAATGCGCTGTTCAAGGGTGGCCTTGCCCCCTGCCGATCCAAGATCCAGATCCCCGTAGCCAATCTTTTCCGACGGCGTCGAACCGAAATCCTGCGCGAGAGCAGGTGTTGCGATAAAGGAAATTGCGCTGGCGATGATCATGACGGTCTTCATATTTATCTCCCGCCGGCCCGCCTCAGTGCGGCGCCGGTGGGATCCCAATTGACCATTCGCGTTAGTTGAGCGGCGAATCTGGCGTTAAATTGGCGTTATTTCGAACGTTATTTCCGTTCCTCACTCATGGGGCGGCGATCAGAGCATCGATCTTCCCGCTGATTTCGCTCCATCGGGAACTCGACTCTTCAGTCATTGTTACCTGGTCAATGTCGCATTTCACGGCTGACTGGCGGATCGACCGATCCGAACGCGCTTCTGTGGCCGCAAACTGGAGCGGGATGGGGCGAATCACCGGCGGGGCAGTGATCGCCGTGTTGTTCATGGGCAGCACTTTGCTGACCCCGCTCTACGAGATCTACAAATCGAGCTACGGCTTTTCGTCATTCGTGCTGGTGCTGCTCTATTCGGTTTACGTGATCGGTAACCTGCTCGCCCTGTTTTTCTTCGGGCAGTTATCGGACCGGATCGGTCGAAAGCCGTTGGTCTTCGCTGCCTTGGGTCTTGCGGCAGCGAGCGCTCTCATCTTCCTTGTCGCCCAAAGGCTTTGGTGGTTGTTCCTCGCCCGAGTCGTTAGCGGCCTCGCGGTCGGCATCGGGTCCGGGGCAGCCACAGCCTGGATCACGGAATTCACGCCTGCTGAACGAAGGGCAAGGGCGGCCGCGATCATGACCGGGTTCAACTTCGTTGGTTTGGCTGTGGGTCCATTGCTGGCGGGACTGCTGGTTCAATATGCTCCACATCCGTTGCGGCTGCCGTTCATTACCTATCTTGGAATCGTAGCGATCGCCGCTGCGTTGGCCGCAATTCAGCCCGAGACATTAGCGGCCACGGGCAAGGCGACGTTCAAGCCGCGGCTCGGCGTTCCGGCCGATGCTCGATCCGCATTCATTGCCCCTGCGGCAGGGGGTTTCGCAGCAATGGCCGTGGTCGGCTTCTATGCTGCGCTTGGACCAACCGTGATCCGGCAAAATCTGCACATTGCGAATCACGCGCTGGCGAGCGCCATCGTCGCCGAGCTGTTCGTCGTCTCGGCTACCCTCATCGTGGCGACACGTCAGGTGGACGGCCGGAAACTGATGCTGTGGGGATTGGCTGCGACCCCGATTGGAATGGCTCTGCTGATCATTGCTGAGCGGTCCGGCTCGCTCGCCGTCCTCCTCGCCGGCACGGCAGTATGCGCAATCACAGGTGCGTTCGGCTATCGCGGCGGGCTTGCGGTTGTGAACTCGCTTGCGTCGCCGGAGAGACGCGCGGAGATCGCGTCGGCTTTCTTCGTTTGCTGCTTCTGCGGAAATGCGCTTCCGATCATCGGGGCGGGCGCTCTCACGCTGGCCACATCGGCTCGTATCGCCGATTTGATCTTCGCTGTCGTTATTGCCGTGATCGCAGCGCTCGCCTTCGCTGCGGCGTTTGCCGTTCCAAAACGGCTGGAGATGCACGCCTGATCAGCGGCTTGGGTTAAGAGGCCGCAGGCCCTATATGGCCGCGCATGTCTTCCATCCGTCCCTGGCGCGATATCGAGCGGCGCAAGTCGCGGCAGATCATGATCGGTTCGGTGCCGGTTGGCGGGGATGCGCCGATCAGTGTCCAGACGATGACCAATACGCCGACCGAAGACGCAAAGGCGACGATCGATCAGATCCGCCGCTGCGAGGAGGCTGGCGCCGATATCATCCGGGTCTCCTGCCCGACAGCCGAGGCGACTGCAGCGCTGAAAGAGATTGTCCGGGCGGCTCGCGTGCCGATCGTGGCCGACATCCATTTCCACTACAAGCGCGCGTTGGAAGCTGCGGATGCAGGCGCCGCGTGCCTTCGAATCAACCCAGGGAATATCGGATCGGAAGAGCGCGTCCGCGAGGTGATTGCCGCGGCGCGTGCAAACGGCTGCGCGATTCGGATCGGCGTGAATGCCGGAAGCCTTGAGAAGGATTTGCTCGAAAAGTACGGTGAGCCCTGCCCCGAAGCGCTGGTCGAGAGTGCACTCGATCATATTCGGATCCTCGAGGATCACGGGTTTCGCGAATACAAGGTCGCGGTGAAGGCGAGCGACGTCTTCCTTGCCGTTGCAGCCTACATGCAGCTCGCAAGCGAAGTGGATTGCCCACTCCATCTTGGAATCACCGAAGCCGGTGGACTGATCGGCGGAACGGTCAAGTCGGCGATCGGCATCGGTAACCTGCTGTGGGCGGGAATCGGCGACACGATCCGCGTCTCGCTCTCCGCCGAGCCAGAGGAAGAAGTCCGGGTCGGCTATGAGATTCTGAAGGCGCTCGGAATCCGAAGCCGCGGCGTACGGGTGGTCTCCTGCCCCAGCTGCGCCCGCCAAGGCTTCGACGTGATTCGTACCGTCGAGGCGCTGGAGTCGCGGCTTCAGCACATTAAGACGCCAATGTCGCTTTCGGTGCTTGGGTGTGTGGTCAACGGCCCCGGCGAGGCGCGCGAGACCGACATCGGAATCACCGGCGGCGGCAACGGCAAGCATATGGTCTATTTATCGGGCGTGACCGATCACCATGTCCAGGACGCCGACATGATCGATCACATTGTGAAGCTGGTGGAGGCAAAGGCGGCGCAGATCGAAGCTTCTCAGACAAGCGAACCCGCACTCGACGCAGCGGAGTGAGCCTCCCGTCACCTCCGCGAAAGCGGAGGTCCCGCTCATTTTCAAACGATAGCAGGCCAGAAGCGGGATTCCCGCCTTCGCGGGAATGACGGTAGGGACCCTCGATGAATCGCGTCGTCCAGCAAACAGGAAAGGCATTTGCGGTCGCCTTGGGCGCCGTCGCGCTGCTGTCCCTCATGGACGCGGTGATGAAGCATCTCGTCATTGCGATCGGCATCATTGTCGTCAGCATCTGGCGCTCGCTCGCCAATCTTGGCCTCAGCGGCGCGCTCTATCTGCCGCGTCGACTTCCGTGGCCCGATCGAAAGACGCTGAAGATCCATGTCGCCCGCGGAGTGCTGGGCACGGTCATGGCTTTCCTATTCTTCTGGGGGATCGGCCGGGTGCCGCTCGCGCAGGCGATCGCGCTCACTTTCATCGCACCGCTGATCGCTCTGGTGCTGGCGAGCGTCTTTCTGAAGGAGCAGATCGGCCGCCGTTCGATCGGCGGCTCGGTGGCCGCATTCGCCGGAGTGCTCGTCATCATGTTCGGGCAGGCGCACGCACGATTGGGCCCGCAGGTTCTGCTTGGCTCGGCCGCAATCATCGGCTCGGCCTTATGTTATGCGGGCAATATCGTGATGATGCGGCGCCAGGCGCTCGCCGCGCGGCCGCTCGAGATCAATTTCTTCAACGCGCTGACGGTGATGGCCTGCTGGACCGTCGCGCTGCCGTTCGTTGGAGTGCCGGCGTCCGCCGGCTGGCAATGGGCGTGGATCGCCGTCGCTGCGATCCTGTCGACAAGCGGCACCTTACTCTACAGTTGGGCCTATGCCCGCGGCGAGGCGAGTTATCTGTCGGTCACGGAATATAGCGCCTTTATCTGGGCGTCGGTACTGGGATGGCTGGTCTTTCGGGAGCCGCTTTCGCTGACCACCCTCGCCGGCGCTCTTCTGATCGTCGGCGGCTGCCTCGTTACCGTTCGCGGCCGGATTTCGGCGCCGCCCGAAATCGAGGTTGCCGCCTAGCTGCCCGAAGCGAGGACGTTGATGGTGAAGGCGAGCACCCCGATGTTGAAGGCGAACGCCGCAAGGCAGTGAACCGTAACCACGCGCCGGATATGCTGATCCGTCACCTCGACGTCCGAAGTCGCGAACGCCATCCCGCAGGTGAAGGCGAAATAGACGAAATCCCAGTAATCGGGCTCTTTCGTCCCGGGGAACTGTAGCCCGGAGCAGCCGATGTCCGGCTTCATGTAGGCAAGATGCGCGTAGTGAAGCGCGTAGATGGTGTTGCTGAACAGCCAGGCGAGCGCGAGCGTCAGGATGATCAACGACTTCGTGAAAGGCTGCGGGTTCTGCCCGACAGTCTCGGCGGCAATTGCGGTCAGAAGGGCCGCCATCACAACGCCCGTAATGGCCAGAAGCACCTTTCTGTTCGCGTCGTTGGCCGTCGCGTGGCTTCGGATCACATGCGCCTCGTTGGTCCCGAGCAGCGACAGGCACGACAGCAGGAAGACGAGTGAAGCGACGTCGAAGCCGGCGATCGCCCCGAGCGTCCAGCGATGAAAGAGACCGGCTGCGACCGGGACGCTGACGATCAGGACCACCATGAACGCGAGGAATCGCGGCGGCGCGATCATATTGCCGATCGTTCGGGGCTTCGTGAGCTTCATCACTTCTTTTCCGAATGGCAGATCAGCTGGTTGATCTGCTCGGTCAGCTGCGTGTTCTGCGCAAGCAGTTCGTTGATCTGCTGAGTCAGCACGACATTCTGCTTGATGAGCCGGTGCATGTCGTCGTTCATCTGCAGAAGCGCTTCGGCATCCTTGTAGGTCTGCTCCAGTTGCTGATCCGACTTCTCGGCCGCGACCTTCTGGCCGACCATGATGATCGACAACAGCACCAGCTGGAGGAAGGTTTGCGCGATCCATTGAATCAGCGTGCTGGTGCCCGCCTGGATTGCCGCCGGCAGGCTGATGAGGGCGAGAATGGCGAACGCATAGGCGCACCACATCGTGCCGACGATGCC
>Ga0207640_10001140_pt1 | contig 14582 bp, 13 predicted proteins | sample KBSCornC42_FD_184300 | JGI IMG/M metagenome (GOLD analysis project Ga0207640, IMG submission 184300) | Corn rhizosphere microbial communities from Kellogg Biological Station, Michigan, USA - KBS Corn C4-2 (SPAdes) (version 2) | ecosystem: Host-associated > Plants > Roots > Rhizosphere > Soil ... | reverse complement strand
TCGAATACATGGTGCGCGAGGCGCCCCAGGCGGTCTACGAGCTGGAGCACGCGGGCGTTCCGTTCTCGCGCAATGCCGACGGCACGATCTACCAGCGCCCGTTCGGCGGCCACATGCAGAACATGGGCGAGGGCCCGCCGGTCCAGCGCACCTGTGCCGCTGCGGACCGCACCGGCCACGCCATGCTTCACGCGCTCTACCAGCAGAGCCTGAAGTACGACGCGGACTTCTTCATCGAATACTTCGCGATCGACCTGATCATGGAGAACGGCCAGTGCCGCGGTGTCATCGCGATCTGTCTCGATGACGGTTCGATCCACCGCTTCAAGAGCCATGCCGTGGTGCTTGCCACCGGCGGCTACGGGCGCTCCTATTACACCGCCACCTCGGCCCACACCTGCACCGGCGACGGCGGCGGCATGGTGCTGCGCGCCGGCCTGCCGCTGCAGGACATGGAATTCGTGCAGTTCCACCCGACCGGCATCTACGGCGCGGGCGTGCTGATTACCGAGGGCGCGCGTGGCGAGGGTGGCTACCTGACCAACTCCGAAGGCGAGCGCTTCATGGAGCGCTATGCGCCCAGCGCGAAGGACCTTGCCAGCCGCGACGTCGTCTCGCGTTCGATGGCGCTGGAAATCCGCGAGGGGCGGGGCGTCGGTCCGCACAAGGACCACATCTTCCTGCACCTCGATCACATCGATCCGAACGTGCTGGCCGAGCGTCTGCCGGGCATTACCGAAAGCGGCAAGATCTTCGCCGGCGTGGACCTGACCCGCCAGCCGCTGCCGGTGGTGCCGACGGTGCACTACAACATGGGCGGCATCCCCACGAACTACCACGGCGAGGTGGTTACGATCGGCGCCGACGGCAACCCCGAGACGGTGGTGCCGGGCCTGTTCGCGGTGGGCGAGGCGGCCTGCGTTTCGGTCCATGGCGCGAACCGCCTTGGCTCCAACTCGCTGATCGATCTGGTCGTCTTTGGCCGCGCGACGGGCCACCGCCTGCGCGACCTGATCAAGCCGGGCACGGCTCACAACGAACTGCCGAAGGATTCGGCCGATCTCGCGCTGTCCCGCCTCGACCACTTCCGCAATGCCAAGGGCGGTTCGCCCACGGCCGAGATCCGCACCGAGATGCAGCGCACGATGAGCCTGCACGCCGCCGTGTTCCGTACCGACGAACTGATGGCCGAGGGCAAGGCGAAGCTCGCCAAGACCTATGAGCGGATGCAGGACATCGGCGTGACCGACCGGTCGCTGATCTGGAACTCGGACCTGATCGAGACGCTGGAGCTGGACAACCTGATCAGCCAGGCCACGGTCACGCTGCACGGCGCCCACAACCGCAAGGAAAGCCGCGGCGCCCATGCGCACGAGGACTTCCCCGACCGCAACGATGCCGAGTGGATGAAGCACACCGCCACCTGGTTCGACGGCTGGGGCGGCAAGGGCGGCTCCGTCCGCATCGACTATCGCCCGGTTCACGAATACACGCTGACCGACGAGGTCGAGTACATCAAGCCGAAGAAGCGGGTGTACTGAGGCACCGGGCGCCGCCCGGAAAGGCGGCGCCGGCCGGAATGTCACACGTTCGCTCTCGCGGTGTAAAACTCCGTGAGGGCCTCGTCTTGGATCGGGCAGCCGGATCGCGCTCAGGCGTCTGCGGCGGCGGCAGCCTTTTCAGCCTGTTCGTATTTCAGGCAGTCAAGAATCTTGGCCCCGGCCATGAACACCGCCCCGGTGGTGGCGAGGAACAGCAGCTTGCCGCCAAGGCCGGGGTATTGCACGAGGTAATGCTCGCCCCGGGCCGTGCCGCCGAGGGCAAGCGCGTAGATGATCAGGAACGCCTCGACCCGCGTCTTGATCACGAACAGCCTTGCTATCCTGTGCAGCATTCCAGCGGGATCCTTATCTTTCCACCTGTTCAGCAACGATCATGCCAGACGCAGATTTGTGCGCAAGAGCATGGTTAAGATGTCGGTAGGTGTAAGTGCTGCCGACGCGGCAAGGTTCCCGTGCGGCGCACGGCCGGATCAGCCGAGCGAGCGGGCGATTGCGGCGAATTCGTCGATCGAGAGCGTTTCGGCGCGGCGCTGTGGGTCGATCCCCAGCCGGTCCAGCACGGCCAGCGCCCCGGGCACGCCCTTGAGGCTCTGGCGGAGCATCTTGCGACGCTGGCCGAAGGCGGCCTCGGTCACCCGTTCGAGCACGCGCATGGAGACGCCCTCCGGCGATGCTGCCGGCTCGACGTGGATGACGGCGCTCATCACCTTGGGCGGCGGGGTGAAGGCGCTGCGGTGGACCTTCATCGCGATCCGCGCCTGGGAGCGCCACTGGGCGAGCACGGCGAGGCGGGCATAGGCATCGCTGCCTGCGGCGGCGACGATGCGCTGGGCGACTTCGGCCTGGAACATCAGCGTCAGCGAGGACCAGCGGGGCGGCCAGGCCTCGCCCGACAGCCAGCCGGTGAACAGGGCCGTGCCGACGTTGTAGGGCAGGTTGGCGACGATCGCATAGGGCTCGTCGAACAGGGCGGGGACATCGACCTTCAGGGCATCGCCCTCGATCACGGTCAGCTGGCCGGGGAAGGCTTCGGCCAGTTCTGCCAGTGCCGGGAGGCAGCGGCGGTCCATCTCGATCGCCGTCACGCGCGCGCCGGCCCGCAGCAGCGCGCGGGTCAGGCCGCCGGGGCCGGGGCCGACTTCGAGCACCGGGCGCCCGGCGAGCTTGCCCGGGATCGCGGCGATCCGGTCCAGCAGCTGCTCGTCGAACAGGAAGTTCTGGCCGAGCGCCTTGCTGGCGGTGAGGCCATGGCGCGCGATGACGTCGCGCAGGGGGGGCAGGGTGGGAAGGCTCACCGGGCGGTCACGAGACCGCAGCGGCCGCCCGGCGGGCGGCGCATTCGCCGGCCATGCGGATCGCGGCGATGGTCGCGCCCGGGTGGGCGCGGGCGGTCCCGGCGATGGGGAAGGCGGTGCCGTGATCGGGCGAGGTGCGCACAATCGGCAGGCCAAGGGTGACGTTGACCCCCGCATCGAAATCGAGCGCCTTGATCGGGATCAGCGCCTGATCGTGGTACATGCACAGGGCCGCATCGAATGTGGCGCGGTTGTGGCGGGCGAACAGGGCGTCGGCGGCGTGGGGGCCTTCCACGCACAGGCCCTCGGCGCGCAGGGTAGCGACGGCGGGGGCGACGATGTCGCGGTCCTCGGTGCCGAACTTGCCGTCCTCGCCGGCATGGGGGTTGAGCGCGGCAACGGCAAGGCGCGGCGAAGCGAGGCCGAAATCGTGCGCCAGGGCACGGGCGACGATGCGGCCGCGCCGTTCGATCAGTTCGCGCGTGACGAGGCGGGGAACCTCCGACAGGGCGACGTGGACGGTGAGCGGCACGGTTCGCAGCGACGGCCCGGCGAGCATCATCACGGCATCGGCGGGATCCACCGAACAGGCGGCGGCGACGAATTCGGTCTGCCCCGGGCAGGCGAAACCCACCTCCGCCAGTCGGCTCTTGGCGATGGGACCGGTGACGACGCCGGAGGCGCGGCCGGACACGGCAAGCTCGGCAGCCAGGGTCAGCGAGCGCAGCGCCAGCGCCGCTCCGTCCCGATCGGGTTCGCCGGGGCGGTAGGCGCCGTCGGCCTCGTCCAGCACGGGTAGGGCGTGAGGGAAGACCTCGGCCGCCTCCGCAGCATCCGAGATGCGCCGGACCGGGACCCACAGGCCGCGGCGCGTGGCCGCGGCGGCCAGCAGGTCTGCCCCGCACATCGCCACGAACGGCGGCAGCGCGTGCACTTCCCGGGCAGCCCAGGCGGTTGCCAGCAGCTCGGGCCCGACACCGGCCGGATCGCCGAGCGATACCGCGAGCGGGACTGGCATGGGGCCCTCCCTCAGTTGTACTCGATCACGGCGTCCCGGCGCAGGTCGCGCAGGTAGGCCTGGGCGCGCTTGTTGACCCGATCGTCTTCCATCTGGCTCATCATCTGTTCGAAGCTGGGGCCGGAATCGATCTTCGGATCGTCACGCCCGCACAGCATCAGCACGCGCACGCCGTCCTTGATGGAGCCGAACGGGGGCGAGGTTTCGCCGAGCGAGAGGGTGAGGAGCGCCTCCTGCAGCGGCCCCGGCAGGTCGCGCGCGCGGACCTGGTCGTTGGCGACGACCTGGGCGCCGATCTGCTGGGCCACGCCATCGACCGCGCCGCAGCCGTGGGCGTTCTTCATCGCCGTGGCGAATTCGCCGGCTCGCTTGGTGGCGTCGGCCTCTGTCGTTCCGGGGGCGAAGTCGATCGAGATCTGCTTGAGGCTGAGCAGCGCGTCGCGAGGATCGGCGGTCAGCACCTGGCGCTTGTCGATCAGGTAGAGGATTGAATAGCCGCCGCTGGTCGCCACCGGGCCGACCATCTGGCCGGCGGCAAGGCCCTGAACGGCCTGGCCCAGTTCGGTGGGCAGCTGCGCCAGACGGATCCAGCCGAGATCGCCGCCGACTGCCGCGGTCGACGCCTGCGAGTACTGCCGGGCATAGGCAACGAAGCTGGCGCCCTGGGTCAGCTGCTGCACGATCTTCTTGGCGTTTTCCTGCACGACCGCGTTGGTTTCCGCGGTCGAGGCGAGGAAGATTTCACCGATCCGGTATTCCTCGGTGCCCTTGGCGGCCTTCAGCCGGTCCATCATCTCGTGCACTTCGCTTTCGGAGATGTTGACGAAGGGCTGCACGTTCCGGCGCAGCACCCGCTGCCAGGAAAGCTCGCCGCGGATCTGGCGCTTCAGCGAGGCCGCCGAGGAGCCGATGCGTTCGAGATAGGCGTCGAGCGCCTTGGGATCCTGCTTGAAGTTCTGGGTGGCGACGCGGTTGTAGGTTTCCTGGACCTCGTCATCGTCGACCTTGAGATCCTGGGCCTTGGCGGCCTGGATCTGCAGGGTCTCGTCGATGAGATTGCGCAGGACCTGCATTCGCAGGCGCTGCTTTTCCTCATCGTTGATCTTGCCCTCGTTCGCGGCGAGGATCAGCGCCAGGCGCTGGTCCACGTCGGTCCCGGTAATGATGTCTCCATTCACCACGGCGGTGGCCTGGCGGTGGTTCGGGTCGTTCTTGCCGAAGATCTGCAGGTTTTCCGGGATCGAGATGGCGCCCTGGGGCGTGGACGCCGGCTCTGCCATGTCCTGCGCGCTGGCCGCGACGGCCGCAGCGGCTGTGGCAAGGATCCCGAGCGAAAGGGCGATGCGGCCCGGCATGGTCCTGCGAGAGATCGTCTTCACCGTATCTTCGTTCCTGTCTGCGGCCAGCCGCCAGGGCCATGTGGCCAACGCGGGTCCAATCCCGATTGTGCCGCCCAATGCCCCGGGCCGGCTGAACCGTTCCTGAGCATCGCCGGACGACGGGGCGGCGATAGCCTGTTTGCCCGCCGGAGCAAACAGGAACTCGCGCGATGGATCGGGGATAGTCCCCCGACAAGCCCGGGAGGAGCGGGTGATGGCGATGGAGGCAGCTGGCCCTGGCCTTATCGCGTGCCGAGGTTATGCAGGGCGACGTGGATCTGGAAGGTGTTGCCGCGCGCGGCGTCGCCGGTCTGCACGTAGTCACGCCGCCAGGTGAAGGCGAGTTCGATGCAGTCGTCGGCATAGGTGATGCCGGCGCGGGTGCGCAGGGGCTGGAACCCGTTCGATGCGTTGAGCGGATCTTCGTTGCGGTTGGTGAGGTTGATCACCCCCGAGCCGAACACGGACCAGTATTTCGCGAAGGCGACGCGGGCGGCGAAGCGCAGCTCCTCGCGGTCCTTCAGGTCCTCCACCTGGGTGATGTCGCGGTTGAGCCGGAGGTAGCCGATCTCGGCATAGGTGCGCGTGCTGCCGACCGTCGCGTCCAGCTCGTTGCGGCGGACCGCGAGGTTGTCCTTGTCGAGCCGGTAGCGCCAGGTCAGCTTGACGAGATCGTGGAAGCGCACCTCGGTGCGGCCGACGATGTCGGAGGTGCGGCTGGCAAGGCCCGTGCCTTCGGGCACGATATCGGACTTGTTGGACAGGCGGACCGACTGGCCGATGGTGGAATTTATCTGCAGCCCGGGCCGCTGCCAGTGCCAGTCCACCCCGTAGGTAAAGCGAAGCCCGTCCTCCACCCGGTCATACCCGGGGAAGCGGTTGAGCGCGAAGAGGTTGGAATCCTCAAGATCTATCGCGCGAGAATCCTCGTTCGGAACGGCCAGATTGCGGATCGGGGGTGCGGCCACGATCTGGAACCGCGGGGTGATGACCTGGGTGCCGCCGAAGGCCTGCCCGACCAGTGGCCAGGTCACGTCGGCGGCGGCGATGGCGACGGCGCGGGTCTGCCAGCCCGGCAGGCCGCGATAGGTCGGCGTGGTGGTCAGCTGGTTCTCGTCGGAGTGGTAGGCATCGCCGCGGGCCAGCGCGGTCAGCGTCACGACCTGACCCCAGGGGGTGATTCGCGACAGGCTCCACTGGGCCGAGGCGAAGGCGCGCTGGGTATCCTGCCCGGAGGTCCGCGTGACCGCGAGGCTGTTCGCCTGCAGGTCGATCGTGCCGCCGGCGAACTGCTGCGGCAGGCGCAGCCGCCAGTCGATCAGGGGCAGGGCGACCGGGATCAAACCCTGCCGGTCATTGACCCGCATGGTCTGGGTGGCCCAGCCCGAGATGGAGAACAGGCTGCGATCGCCCTCGCGCTGGAGATCGAAGGTGGAGCGCAGCCGATCGTCGTTGCCGAGCGCATAGCGGCGCAGGAAGGTCCGGTCGCTCGCGAGGCGCAGCGATCCGGTGAGGCTCCACTCGGGCGAGAGCTGGAACTTGCCGTTGGCGTAGATATAGCCGCGAAAATCGACCTGTCCGTTGCTGCCCGGGTTCGGCGTGCCCGAAACCGAGATCAGCCGGCTGCGCGTGGCATAGCCGGTGATCTGGAAGGCGCCGGCATCGGTCAGCTGGCGGTACTTGGCCCCGACCATCGGCGGGGCCTGCGAAAAGATGAAGCCGGTGACCGACAGGTCCTTGTTGGTGCCGAGCCGCTGGTACCAGGTGTCGCTGAACTGCACGCCGTTGGAGGCGGAGAACTGGATGTCGGGGATCAGCAGGCCGTTGATCGGCCGCCCGTCGCTGGCGATGGTAAGGCCGGGCAGGGGCATCAGCGTGATGCCGAAGATACGCAGGCGGGCGCCCTTGAACTTGATCTCCTTCTTGTCCGGATCGAACACCACGCGGGTCGCGTGGACCTGCCAGGTCGGATTTTTCGGGCAGCCGTCCTCATCCTCCACGGCGCAGCCGGTGTAGGCGGCACGGGTCAGGATCAGCTTGCCGGACGCATCGCGCTCTCCGGTGAAGGCGGCGAGCCGGCCGCCGTCGCGCAGGGCCAGCAGCAGGTTCTGCATGGCGCCGGCCTTGAGCTCGTCGGTCAGTTCCAGCCGGTCGGTGAAGAGCTGGTTGCCGTCTTCGTCCACCAGGCGGATGTTGCCGGTGGCGACGATCTGGCCTGTCTTGCGGTTCCACGTGACCTCGTCGGCGCGGACCGACTTGCCCTGGCGGCGCAGCACGACGTTGCCCGTCGCGGTCGCCACCTCGTCATTATAGGCATAGGCGACCTGGTCCGCCTCGAAGGCGATCGGCCCGCTGCCGACGGTGATATCGCTACCGGAGGGCGCCGGATCGGCGGGCGTGGCCCTATCCTGGGCATGGGCTGGCTGGACAGCAAACAGCGCGATAGCCAGGGCCCCGGCCCCGGCTATCCAGCGGTTTAGACGTGATCGGGCAGCCATTTCGGCGCCAGCCGGCACGGGGAGCATGGCTTGCCTATCGCACCGCCCGGCCCTAACTGCAATCGCGCCGGGAGCGGAAAATCGCAAAGCCCCGTTCACCGTGCACCCCCTGTCGACCCGCCCTTGCCGGAGTGACCATGAAAACCAGCTTCGTTTCCGCCGTTCCCGCCGACGCCACTCTGGTCGCCACTCTCGTGAACCAGAACGCCCTGCCCGAAACGCTCGGGCCGGCTGCGGCCGAGGGCGCGCGCGCCTCGCGGTTCGAGGGCAAGACCGGGCAGGTGTTCGAGCATTTCGCCGGAGAAGCGGGGCGAATCGTCCGCCATGCGCTGGCCGGGCTTGGCGAGGCCGGGGCGGAACGGCGCAGCGCGCTGGAGAAGGCCGGTGCGGCGCTGACGGCGAAGTACCTGACCTCGGGCGAGAGTCGGCTGGTGATCGACTTTGCTGGCGCCGGGCTGAGCGCGACAGAGGCGGCGAGCGTGCTGCTCGGCGCGCGGCTCAGGGCCTGGCGGCTCGATACCTACCGCACGACCCTGAAGGACGAACAGAAGGCCTCGCTGGGCGAGATCGTGGCGGCGGGTGCGCCTGAGGGCGCGGAGGCCGCGTGGGCCACCGAGGCGGCGCTGGCCGAAGGCGTGGAGTTCACCCGCGAGCTGGTCACCGAGCCGGCCAACGTGATCTATCCGGAAAGCTTCGTGGAGCGGTGCCAGGCGCGCTATGCCGGCACCGGCCTTGAACTGCGCGTGCTGGACGAAGGCGAGATGGGCGCGCTCGGCATGGGCGCGCTCTTGGGCGTGGCGCAGGGGTCGGTGCGACCGCCGCGCCTGCTGGCCATCGTGTGGAACGGCGGCGAGGCCGGGGCCAAGCCGACCGCTTTCGTGGGCAAGGGCGTGACCTTTGACACCGGCGGTATCTCGATCAAGCCGGCCGCGGGCATGGAGGACATGAAGTGGGACATGGGCGGGGCCGGGGCCGTGGCCGGGACCATGCTGGCGCTCGCGCGGCGCAAGGCGAAGGCGAACGTGGTCGGCGTGTGCGGGCTGGTCGAGAACATGCCCGACGGAAAGGCGCAGCGGCCGGGTGACGTGGTTACCTCGATGAGCGGCAAGACCATCGAGGTGATCAACACCGACGCGGAAGGCCGGCTGGTGCTGTGCGACGCGCTGACCTGGACCCAGAAGGAATTTGCGCCGGCGGCGATCGTCGATCTTGCGACGCTGACCGGGGCGATCATCATCTCGCTGGGCCATGAGCACGCCGGGATGTTCACCAACGACGACGCGCTGGCCGGGCGGCTGGACGCGGCGGGCAAGGCGAGCGGGGACAGCCTGTGGCGCTTCCCGCTGGGCCCGGCCTACGACAAGCTGATCGACAGCCCGATTGCCGACATCAAGAATGTCGGGCCGCGCTATGGCGGGTCGATCACGGCGGCGCAGTTCCTGCAGCGGTTCATCGACAAGGGCACGCCCTGGGCGCACCTCGACATCGCGGGCACCGTGTGGACCGACAAGCCGGGCGCGACCTGGGACAAGGGCGCCTCCGGCTTCGGCGTGCGCCTGCTCGACCGCTACGTGCGCGACGTGCTGGAAGGCTGACGGGAGCCGGGGGCAGGGGCGATGCAGGTCGATTTCTACCAGCTCGGCCCCGTGCCGCCGGTCCTGGCGGTGGTCCAGCTTGCCGCCAACACGCTGGCGGCGGGCAAGCGGCTGCTGGTGGTCGATGCCGACCCGGCGCAGCGCGAGCGGATCAGCGAGGCGCTGTGGGCCGCGCCGCCGTTCAGGGGGCGCGAGAGCTTTCTCGCCCATGGCGAGGCCGGCGGGCCGCACGATGCGCGCCAGCCGATCCTGTTGTCGGAGGCCATGGAGCCGGCCAACGGCGCAAGCTTCGTGCTGCTGGCCGACGGCCGCTGGCGCGACGCGGAAGGCTTCGAGCGCGCGTTCCTGCTGTTCGGGGAAGAGACGCTGGCCGAGGCCCGGGCCTGCTGGCGCATGCTGGGCGAGCGCGAGGGGCTGGAGCGGCGCTACTGGAGGCAGGAGGGCGGGCGCTGGGTGCAGGCGGCCTGAACTTGCGAAAGGCCCGCGTTCCGGCTAGGGGCGCGCCACTTCTCTCCAAACCACAACAGTTCGCCCCGAACAATCCAAGGAAACTCCCATGGCGGTCACCCGCACCTTCTCGATCATCAAGCCCGACGCCACCCGCCGCAACCTGACCGGCGCGGTCACCAAGATGCTGGAAGAGGCCGGCCTGCGCGTCGTCGCCGCCAAGCGCATCCACATGTCGCGCGAGCAGGCCGAAGGGTTCTACGCCGTGCACAGGGAACGCCCCTTCTTCGGCGAACTGGTGGACTTCATGATCTCCGGCCCGGTCGTGGTGCAGGTGCTCGAGGGCGAGGACGCCGTGAAACGCAACCGCGACGTGATGGGCGCGACCAACCCCAAGGATGCCGCCGAGGGCACGATCCGCAAGACCTATGCCGAATCGATCGAGGCCAATTCGGTCCACGGTTCGGACTCGGAAGAGAATGCCGCGATCGAGATCGCCTTCTTCTTCAAGCCGGAAGAAATCGTCGGCTGAACAGGCCGCGCAGGCCGCCGGAACGAGCCGCCGGAGCGATTCGGCGGCTCTTTTCATTGTGCCGGAGAGTGCGTCGGCCTATTCTGGGTGCAAAGGAGACATGCGATGCAAGGCATGGGCAATGCGGGCGAGGCCTGCCCGTTCGAGTTCAACTTCGATGCCGCGACCTTCAAGGTCGGCGACGTGGTGAGCTACCGGGTGACCGGCGGGACGCTGGAAGGGTTTCCCTTCGTCGGCACGCTGGTGGAAGTGCATGAGGATCACGTGGTGATCTCTCCGGGCGATCCGACCAAGCCGGACGAGCTCTACCGTGGCACGCGCGAAAGCCGGCCCGCCGTTGACGAGAGCGAGATCTTCCCGGCCTGAGGCTGATGGATCAGGCGGGCTGTCGGACGAAGGCGGCGAGGCAGCGCGGGTAGAGCTGGTGCTCGGCGATCAGCACCCGGGCGGCAAGGGTCTGCGCCGTATCGCCGCGGAGGATGGCTACCGCCGTCTGGCCGAGCAGCGGGCCTTCATCGAGCTGCGTGGTGACGAGGTGGACCGAGCAGCCGCCGCGGCGGTCTCCCGCGTCTATCGCCCGCTGGTGCGTGTCCAGCCCGGGGTACAGCGGCAGCAGCGAGGGGTGGATGTTGACCATCCGCCCCGCCCAGTTTTCCACGAATTCACCGGACAGGACGCGCATGTAGCCGGCCAGTGCGACGTAGTCGGCGCGGGCGGCACGGATTGCCGCGTCCATCGCTGCGTCGTGATCGGCCCGGGCGAGGCCCTTGTGGCTGAGCGCGAAGGTTGCGACCCCCTCGGCCTGCGCCAGGGCAAGGCCGGGCGCGTCCGGATTGTTGGAGGCGACGAGGACGATCTCGAACGGGCAGTGCTCCGCCCGGCTGGCGTAGAGCAGGGCGGCCATGTTGGTGCCGGCGCCGGAGATCAGGACCGCGATTTTTGCGCGGGCAGTAACCCGTTCAGGCAAGGTGGATCGCTTCCCAGTCGCTCCGCGCCGACCAGATCTCGGCCGCGCCCTGGACGGTGCAGCCGCGCGGGCCAGCCTCGATCGCGCCGATGACGTGGGCGGTCTCTCCGGCCGCGGCAAGATCGGCCATCAGCGCCGCGACGCTGTCTGCCGGGACGGCAAGGACCATGCCGATGCCGCAATTGAAGGTGCGGGCCATTTCTTCGGGTTCGATGTGGCCCTGGGCCTGGAGGAAGGCCATCAGGCGCGGCTGCTCCCAGGCGCCGGCGTCAATCCGGGCGTGGAGGCCCTTGGGGAGCACGCGCGGCACGTTTTCGAGCAGGCCGCCGCCGGTGATGTGGGCCAGGGCATTGATGCGGCCGGCACGGATGAAGGGCAGCAGGCTCTTCACGTAGATGCGGGTCGGCTCGATCAGGTGATCGATCAGCAGGCGTTCGTTGTCGAACAGGGCGGGGCGGTCCAGCTTCCAGCCCTTGTCGGCGGCGAGGCGGCGGACCAGCGAATAGCCGTTGGAGTGGACCCCGGACGAGGCAAGCCCGATCAGCACGTCGCCTTCGGCCACGCGGTCTCCGGTCAGCTGCTCGCCGCGTTCCACCGCGCCGACGCAGAAGCCGGCAAGGTCGTAGTCGCCCGCAGCGTACATGCCGGGCATTTCCGCCGTTTCCCCGCCGATCAGCGCGCAGCCGGCGAGCTTGCAGCCTTCGGCAATGCCGGCGACCACGCGTTCGGCCACGCCGTTGTCGAGCTTGCCGGTGGCGAAGTAATCGAGGAACAGCAGCGGCTCGGCGCCCTGCACGATGAGATCGTTGACGCACATCGCAACCAGATCGATGCCGATCGCGTCGTGCCGGTCATGGTCGATGGCGAGCTTGACCTTGGTGCCGACGCCGTCGTTCCCGGCCACCAGCAGCGGATCCTTGTAGCCGGCCGCCTTGAGATCGAAAAAACCCCCGAAACCACCAAGTTCCGCGTCGGCGCCGGGCCGCGCGGTGGCGCGGGCGAGCGGGGCGATGGCCTTCACCAGAGCGTTGCCGGCGGCGATCGAGACGCCCGCTTGCTCGTAGCTGTAGGACTGATTTTCGGTGTCGTTTGCCATGTTGAACGCGCGCCTAGCGCTTTCCCGCTTGGATTTCCATGGGGCTTTGGGCAAAAGGCCCCCGGTTTCACCCGATGGCTTTCATGCAATCCTCCTTTGACGCCCGCTGGTGGCGCTCCCGTGCGGCGCTGCAACTCGCGGGATCGCTGGCCCTTGCGGCGGGAATCGTCGTGGTCGCGGTCGGCCCGGCGCGCCTGCTGGCGCAGATCGAGGGCGACAGGGGCATCGCTCCGGTGGCCAGCACCGGCGACATCGAGATCGACGGTATCGAGGTCAACACCACCGGCAAGACCGCCGAGGAGGCCCGCCACAACGGCTGGCGCGAGGCGGCCAGGCAGGCCTGGGCCAAGACCGGCGGGCCGCAGCTTTCGGACGGCCAGATCGAGGCGATGGTCTCGGCGGTGATCGTGGAGCGCGAGCAGATCGGCCCGCGCCGCTACATCGCGCGGCTTGGCGTGGTGTTCGACCGCACGCGGGCCGGGCAGTACGTGGGCGACGGCGCGGCCGTCACCACCCGTTCGCAGCCGCTGCTGACCATTCCGGTGCTCTATTCGGGCGGCACCGCGCAGGTCTACGAGGTGCGCGGGCCGTGGCAGAAGGCCTGGGCCGAGTTTCGCGCCGGGGCGAGCGCGATCGACTATGTGCGGCCGAACGGCGGCGGCGGCGATTCGCTGCTGCTGACTGCGGGGCAGGTGACTCGCCGCTCGCGTTCGTGGTGGCGCAACGTGCTGGACCAGTTCGGCGCCAGCGACGTGATCATTCCGGTCGCCCGGCTGGAGCGGCAGTGGCCGGGCGGCCCGGTCAAGGGCAGCTTCACGGCGCGCTATGGGCCGGACAACCAGGTGCTGGCCTCGTTCGAGCTGACCGCGCGCGACAGTTCGCAATTGCCGCAGATGCTGGCGCAGGCCGTGCAGCGGATGGACCGCATCTACACCGACGCGCTGGCTGCCGGCACGCTGCGGATCAATCCGACGCTCAATTCCGACGGCACCTCGGTCAGCCCGGCCGTGGCGGCGATCCTTGCCGCGGCCGACCGGGCCGGCGCCGCGCAGGGTCCCGCGGCGGGCGAAGGCTGGGCGGCGACGCAGCTGGAGACCACGGCCACGACAGAGGCTCCGGTGACCTACACCGTCCAGTTCGCCTCGCCCGACGCGCGCGCCGTGGACGGGGCGCTGGGGGCGGTGCGGGGCGTCCCAAGGGTGAAGGGCGCGGCGACCACGAGCCTTGCCATGGGCGGAACCTCGGTCATGCGGGTGACCTTCGCCGGGAGCCTGGAAGAGCTTGCCGCAGCCCTGAGGGCGCGCGGCTACAGCGTCGTCACCGGCAACGGCGCGCTCTCGATCCGGCGCTAGGGCCGCGGTGCGCCAGCTGACGCTGCCTCTGGCCGCCGGGGCGAGCCCTTCGCGCATCGTGGTCGGCAACGCCAACGCGGCGGTGATCGACGCCTTTGCGCGCGCCGCCGACTGGCCGTTCCGGACCGCCGTGCTGGTCGGCCCTCCGCGTTCCGGCAAGAGCCTGCTGGCGCAGTGGTTTGCGACGAGCGGGCAGGGCGAGGCGATCGACGATGCGGACCGGCTGGACGAGACGGAGCTGTTCCACCGCTGGAACCGCGCGCAGGAGGAAGGGCGGCCGCTGCTGATCGTCAGCGGGGCCGGGGAGGACGGCTGGCAGGTGGCCCTGCCCGATCTCGCCTCGCGTCTTGGCGGGTCGCTGCACCTGACGGTCGGAGCGCCTGACGAGGCGATGATGGCCGATCTTCTCGCGCTCCACGCTGAGCTGCGCGGCTTCACGCTGGGGCCTGATGGCCTTGCCTATCTTGTTTCGCGGGCGGAGCGTAGCCATCTGGGGATCGAGCGGCTGGTCGAGGCGATCGACCGGCTGAGCCTTGAGCGCAAGCAGCCGCCCACGCAGGGGATCTGGCGCGACGCGCTGGAGGAAGTGCACGGCAAGCGCCAGCCGCGCTTGCTATAGGGCCTAAACTGGGGGACAAAGAAGGCAGGATGTTTAAGCGGTTGACCGATTACCTCGATTCCATCGAGGCCCGCGACCCGGCTCCGCGCTCGCGCTGGGAAGTCCTGCTCTATCCGGGCTTGCTGGCGGTGGGCCTGCACCGCATCGCGCACTGGCTGTTCGAAGGCCGGCTCTATTTCCTTGCCCGCATGGTCAACCACACCGCGCGGTTCCTGACGGGAA
>Ga0207640_10001125_pt1 | contig 14706 bp, 9 predicted proteins | sample KBSCornC42_FD_184300 | JGI IMG/M metagenome (GOLD analysis project Ga0207640, IMG submission 184300) | Corn rhizosphere microbial communities from Kellogg Biological Station, Michigan, USA - KBS Corn C4-2 (SPAdes) (version 2) | ecosystem: Host-associated > Plants > Roots > Rhizosphere > Soil ... | reverse complement strand
CCAAGCGAACGGCCGATTTGCGTCGGAGGTAGGGCGGGCTGCTCAGCGCAATTCGATCAAAGCGGCCCCGCTCCTAGAGACAGGATGTAGTGACTGTTTGCGGCGATTCCAAGTCAATTTGTTCACATCCACGTTAACAGGACGGCGCGCGGCCGGCCGCCAAGATCCTGCGCCACGCCCGCCGAGAGCCCATCGCGTTCGAGCAACGAGGCGGCATCAGCAGCCTGGTCCGCGCCGATTTCGATGGCTGCCAAGCCGCCCGGCGCGAGCAGCCGTGGAATTTCGGGAGCGAGAGTGCGGATCTCAGCCAGTCCTTGGGGGCCGGCGAACAACGCCTCGTGCGGCTCATGCTCGGCCACGCCCGGCCCGAGTTCCGCACCGGTGGCGACATAGGGCGGGTTGCACAGGATCAGGTCGAATCGCTCGTCTATCCCATCGGCCCAATTGCCGAGCTGGAAACGCGTCCGTTCTTCGAGGCCGAGGCGCCGGGCATTCGCCGCCGCATAGGAAAGCGCGCGCCGCGAGGAATCGACGCCGATCCCGGTCGCTTTCGGCCAGACATCGAGTGCGGCAAGAAGCAAAGTCCCCGGGCCGGTACCGAGATCGAGGATTCGCCCCGGACCGCCGGTGCCGTCGAAGTGCTCGATCGCCGACGAGATCAATACCTCGCTGTCCGGGCGCGGAATCAACACCCCCGGGCCGACGTGGACCTCGATGTTCCAGAAGGCTCGGCGACCGGTGATGTAGGCGACCGGCTCACCCGTCTTGCGCCGCTCCACCATCGTCCAGAAGCGCTTGGGCGGATCCCATTCCGGCGGGTGAAGGATCAGCCGGTCGCGATCGATTCCCAAGGCTTCAGCCATCAGCAGCTCGGCATCGAGTCGCGCCGTATCACTGGTTTGGGAAAGCTGCCGCGCTGCCTCATCGAGCGCGCGGATTACAGGCTTCACGCTTCTTCCAATCCAGCCAACCGTTCGGCTTCGTCCTCGGCAATCAACGCATCAATGATTTCGCCCAAGGCCGGTCCTTCGAGGATCTCGGGAAGCTTGTGGAGAGTCAGGTTGATTCGGTGGTCGGTGACCCGCCCCTGCGGGAAATTGTAGGTGCGAATGCGTTCCGAGCGGTCGCCGGAGCCTACCATCGACTTGCGTGCCCCCGCCCGTTCGTTTGCCAACCTCTCACGTTCCATTTCGAACAAACGCGTACGAAGCACTTTCAGCGCCTTTGCCTTGTTTTTGTGCTGCGATTTTTCGTCTTGCTGGATGACCACGAGGCCGGTCGGGAGGTGCGTGATCCGAACTGCGCTGTCGGTGGTGTTCACCGACTGCCCGCCCGGCCCCGACGACCGGTAGACATCGATCCGGAGGTCCTTGTCGTCGATGTGAACGTCGACATCTTCGGCTTCCGGCAGGACCGCGACTGTTGCTGCAGACGTGTGGATGCGTCCGCCAGCCTCCGTCACGGGCACGCGCTGGACTCGATGGACGCCGCTTTCGAATTTCAGCTTGGCGAACACGCCCGCGCCATTAATTGATGCTATCGCTTCCTTGAAGCCGCCAAGCTCGGAATCGCTCGACGAGATTAGCTCGAAGCGCCAGCCCTGAGCCTCGGCGAACCGCTGGTACATGCGCAGGAGGTCGCCGGCGAACAGGGCCGCCTCATCGCCACCGGTGCCGGCGCGGACCTCCAGCATCGCGGCCCGTTCGTCTGCCGCATCGCGCGGCAGCAGCTTCAGCGCCAGCGCTCGCTCGGCTTCCGGCAACTTGTGGCGGATGTCCTCCACCTCATGCTCGGCCATTTCCTTGAGCTCGGGTTCGGAGGTGGGATCGTGGAGCATCCCCTGAAGCACCTCCAGTTCGGCGCGCAGCCGCCGAACTTCGCGCGCCGCCGCAGCGACCGGCTCGATCGCGGCATAATCCTTGGACAGGCGAACGAATTCGTCGGCGGCGAGATCACCGCTCGCCATCGCATTGGCGAGCTCGACCCTGCGTGCCTCGATCGAGGCGATCCGTTCGGAGGAGATGCCGGTCATGCGGTGATCGCTTCCAGCAGCAGGTCGAGCGATACGGCCCGTTGTTCGCCGGTGCTCAGGGTCTTCAGTTGTGCTTCGCCGCGTTCTAGCTCGTCGTCGCCAAGAATAAGGGCGTAGCTGGCACCGGAATTGTTAGCACGGCTCAGGCGCTTCTTCATGTTGCCGCGATAGGCCATGTCGGTGACCACACCTTCGCGGCGAAGTCCGGCAACGATCCCCGTTGCAGCGGCCTCAGCTTTCTCGCCGAGCGGGATCACGACAACCGACGGAGCTTCCTGTTCCGGCGCATCGATCAGCATCGACAGCCGCTCGATACCGGCTGCCCAGCCGACGGCCGGCGTGTGCGGACCGCCGAGCGCTTCAATGAGGCCGTCGTAGCGGCCGCCGGCGAGCACTGTCCCTTGCGCGCCCAGCCGGTCGGTGACGAACTCGAACGCGGTGTGGCGATAATAGTCGAGCCCCCGCACCAGCCGCGGATTGCGCTGCCACTGCACGCCCGCGGCATCCAGCCCTGCAGTCACCTGCGCGAAGAACTCGCTCGCCTCTGCGGTCAGGAAATCGTCGATCGATGGCGCACTGTCGGCGATCGGCCGGTCGCGCGGGTCTTTGCTGTCGAGGATCCGGAGCGGGTTGCGCTCCAGCCGGTCGCGGCTGTCCTCGGACAGCTTGTCCACCGAGCCGCGGAAATGCTCGATCAGCGCGGCGCGCCAGGCCTCGCGCGTCGGAGCATCGCCCAGCGTGTTGAGCTGTAGCGTGACACCTCCAATCCCGAGCTCTCGCAGCAATTGGTCGGCGAAGGCCAGCAGCTCGACATCGGCCGCCGCTTCGCCGGCGCCGATGATTTCCGCATCGAGCTGGTGGAATTCACGGAAACGGCCCTTCTGTGGCCGCTCGTACCGAAACGCGGCACCGTGGGTCGCGACCTTGAGCGGGGCATATTGCTGCCAACCCTCGGACAGATACGCCCGACAGATGCCCGCTGTGAACTCCGGCCGCATCGTCACCGGTTCGCCGCTCCGGTCTTCGAAGCTGTACATTTCCTTGGAGACGACGTCTGTGGTTTCGCCCATCGTCCGCGCGAAGACGGCGGTATGCTCAAGCACCGGCACTTCGACGCGCCTGAACCCGTAGAGGCGGCGGACGCGGTCGAACGCAGCAGTCACCGCGTGCAGCCGATCGGCCTCCTCGCCCAACAGGCTCTGCATTCCACGGACTGGCTGCGGCGTCGTCATTCGCGCCGCATGGCAAAAACATTCGATAAAGGGAAGGAAGCGTGGGGTGGACAGGCTTCAAAGGCTGTAGCAATTCGCGCCTGCCGGGTCAGGAGATGCGAATGCACGCCTCAGCGCTTCTCATGATCCTCGTCGCCGCTGCGGCCAGCCCGCAAATCAATCCGCCGCAGAATAGCGAGCCCCCTGCGCCCACTCCGAAAACCTCCAGCATTCCTGCGGCTCGAGATACGCCGTACCCGGGAACCATCCAGCTGGCGGTGGACGCGAGCGATACCGCACGGGCGATCTTCACCGTTCACGAGCATATCCCGGTGCCCCGTTCGGGTGATTTCGTGCTGCTCTATCCGCAGTGGCTTCCGGGCCATCACAATAAGCTTGGCGAGATTCGAAACGTGGCCGGACTCCGGTTCACAGCGAACGGGCAGCCGGTGAACTGGGTTCGTGATCCGCTCGATGTCTATGCCTTCCACCTCAAAGTACCCGATGGAGTCAGCGCGATCGATGCCGACTTTCAGCTCCTCTCCCCGACCGCGACAAACCAGGGGAGGATCGCTGTCGCTCCGCAGATGGAGAATGTCGATTGGATCGCGCTGTCGCTTTACCCCGCCGGCTATTATGTCCGCGATATTCCGGTCCAGGCTTCGGTAACGGTGCCTGCTGGATGGAAAGTCGCCAGCGCGCTTCGACCGACGGCCCAGTCCGGCAACCACATCGATTACCCGATGACGAGCTACGAGATCCTGACCGACTCACCACTAATGGCCGGCGCGCATTATCGGCAATTCCCATTGGGCCATGACGTCGATCTGGACGTGCTTGCTGATGACGAGGCAGAGCTTGCGGCGACCTCGCAGGAAGTCGCTCTTCATCAGCAAATGGTCGATCAAGCGATCAAGCTGTTCGGAGTCAGGCATTTCGACCATTACGATTTCCTGCTGACTCTTTCGCGACGGCTGGGATCGCAGGGCCTTGAGCATCACCGCTCGTCGGAAGATGCAACAAGCCTGGGCTATTTCACCGACTGGCAGAACCAGGGCGAGGCCCGGAACCTGTTGCCGCACGAATTCGCGCACAGCTGGAACGGGAAGTTTCGCCGTCCCGCAGACCTGTGGACGCCGGATTTCCGCACTCCGATGGAAGGAAGCCTCTTGTGGGTCTATGAAGGCCAGACCCAGTTCTGGGGCTATGTCCTCGGCGCCCGCTCGGGGATGCTGTCAAAGGAGGATACGCTGCAGGCGCTGGCCTCGGCTGCCGCCCAGTACAGCGAAGGCAGTCCCGGCCGATCGTGGCGTCCGCTGATCGATACCACCACCGACCCTATTCTGGCCGAACGGAAAGCGCTCCCTTGGGAGAGTTGGCAACGAAGCGAGGATTTCTATCAAGAGGGGATGCTGATCTGGATCGACGTCGACCGGATCATCCGCCAGCTTTCCGGCGGCAAGCGATCGATGGACGATTTCGCCCGCGCCTTCTTCGGCATGCGCGATGGCGACTATGGAGTGCTCACCTACGCGTTCGACGATGTCGTCAATACGCTGAACCGGATCCAGCCGTACGACTGGCGGTCATATTTTCAGCACCGGGTTTACGAAATCGCACCCGAAGCTCCGCTCGAGGGGATCACGAAAGGCGGCTACAGCCTTGTGTACACGGACAAGCCGACCGCCTGGACCCTTGTGGCGGAAAAACGCGAGCGGAATGCCGATCTCAGCTACTCCGGGGGACTGGTGGTCAGTGCCGAGGGGATCGTGAATGGAGTCATTTGGCACAGCGCCGCTTTTGATGCGGGGCTGACGGTCGGATCGCAAATCCTGTCGATCAACGGCCACGCCTTCAGCCCGGACACACTGACCAATGCAATTGCCGCCGCGAAGGGTACCGATCGGCCTATCCAGTTGCTGGTCAACAGTGGCAGCGAATATCGAACCATGGAACTGAACTGGCACGGCGGGCTACGCTACCCCCGGCTGGTGAAGGCCGGGACCAGCGACGGAACACTCGACGCGCTACTGACTCCGCGTTGACCCCGTCTGCTGTTGCTGCCGGTCGCGCTGGAATTGCTGCCGGAACCAGCTTGGCGACGGCAGGAACAGCTTCCGGAAGGTGATGCTGATGGTTCTGCCGAGCGGCTCCAGAAGGTTAGGCTGGTAACTGTTCGGCACGATACCCATCGCATTGCGAACGTTCGGTTTCGAATCGAAGATGTTGCTGATCTCGAAACGGACCGATGCACCTCTCAGCCACGGATGCTTCAACACGGTATCCGGCTGCTGGCCCAGGTTGTCGAACAATCTCAGGTCGAATGTCGAATAGGGCGAGAAGTGCAGATTGTCGCCGGTCGCCGTGTTAACCTCCGTGCCGCTTCGCCAATTCGCCGTCAGCATCGCGCCAAGACCATTGTTGAAGTAATTGGCGCGCGCCTGAACGTCGTGCCTCGGCTGGCCACCATTCTGGCCGATTGCGTCGCCATGCAGATAATCGAGATTCAGTCCCGGCCTGATCGCAACCTTATCGACGAAGGTGATCGTGTCGGTGAGCGAGAACATCACCCGTCCGCCGTTACGGCCGCCGAAAAAGCCACCGCCCCGGCCGCCACCGCCGCCGCGATATCCACCACCGCCTCGCCCGCCGCCGCCGTTTGCGGGCCGGCCCTGAGCCGGCGCGCCGGATTGAGAGTTGGATTGCGAAGTGGATCCCTGCTGCGGGACGGGCATCCCGGCTGCCGCCATGCGCTGGCGGTAAGCTGCAATCGTCGCCGCCGACGGAGGCGCGGACTTGAGCGAGTGCGTGAAATCGAACCCGATCGTCAGCTGATTTCGCTGGGAGCTATCGTAATTCACCGGCCTCAAGTCAGCCTTGATCAACTGCTGATGGCAGTTTTCGCCGTTTGTATCGCAGACTTGGCCATAGACGAAGCGGTCCGGGAAGGCCGCCTCGAGCGCGGCTGTCGGTCCCGGCAAGTCCGAAATGGGATGATCGATATGCTGGTCAGTATATTCGGCCCGAAGCCGTAGATCGATCTTCGAAAACGGCTGCCAGTTACCGCTGAACTTCAGCGCTGTCCGCTTGTCCGCGAGCAGGTTGGGATTGCCGCCGGTAATCACGTTCGCAAGCACCGTCTGGCCGGTCACAAAGTCGAACAGGCGAGTTCCGGGCGTGTTGAGAAGCGGATCGCCCAGTTGATCGACCGTCGGCGCCCCTTGTTCCCGGTTCCAGCTGCTGATGAGTTCCAACCGCTCTACCGGAGACCAGTTCAGTCCCGCTCCAAGTTTGGTGAGTGTCCCGAAATCGGAAAGCTGCTGAACCTGCGCGTTGCCGTTGAGAGTGAGATTACCGAGTGCGCTAAAATCACTGCCGCGATGCGAAAGCGGCGCGTCAAGCGTGACCGAAGCGGTGCCGGCTGTCCTGTTGAGCGAGTGGTTCTCGTTGCTAAGGTCGGGCCCAACGCGGCTGCTCGTCATATGGAGCGTGCTCGCGGCGACGCGTGCGGTCGTTCCGACCTGCCCCCCCGGCAACGCGAACAAATTGCCGTGCGCGGTCAGGTCCGATCCAGCAGACTCCTGAATCGAGCTTGCCCGGTCATTGAGGGGGCTGGTCCTGCTGTCGCTGTTGGTGATGTTCTGGCTGTAGTCCGCGTTCGATGTGGACGACCACCGCCAGTTGGTGCCCCAATTGAGAACGGCGGCAAGATGGGCGGTATCAGTGGCCGTGTTTCTGTTCAGGACCGATGCATCGAAATCCGAAATCCCGAATAGCGATCGGCCGTTGATGTGCTCGACCTCGGTATTCACGGTCGCGGCGACGTCGCCCAGGATCGTGCGGTTGACGACGGCCGCCGCCCGGACATCGCGCTTCGATCCGATCAACGACCGCGCGTTGGGGTCCTGCTGTTGCTGCTGCTGTTGATCCATCGCACCGAGCGTGCTCGACGGCTGTTCAAGCGCAATATTCCGTTCGGCCTCCGTCAGGATGCCATTGCCCTGAACGTGGAAGTTGAGGCTCGTGCGCCCGTTGCGCCCGATCATCAGCCGGGTGATGTCTCCGGTTCCGGACGCATAGTCGCCTTCTGTCGCCACTTGTCCGGTTGCAGTCACCGTGGTCGAGCGGAAGAATCGCCTGAGGACAATGTTCACGACCTTCTGATCGGCCGTGTAGCCATATTTGAGCGCGACTTCCTCGGGCAGGATATCAACACGCTCGATGGCTTCGGTCGGGATATCGCGAAGCTCCTGATAGCCCGAGATGCGTTGGCCGTTGAGCAACAGGACCGGCCGCTCGCCGCCTCTACCCTGGGTGCTTCCGATCTGAGGACCGAGCGCGGTGAGCAGTTCGTCGATGCTTGTGGCGCCGGTCGCCTGGATATCCCGGGAATCGAGAGTTTGCTCAGGCGGAATATCACCCACGACCGAGCCGCGCGGCTTGACTCCGGTTACGACGATCGGAGCCGAATCGCCTTCATCGCCCAAATCGTCCGTTACATCAGGCGCAGGCTGCGGTTGCTGAGGAGCCGATTGCGGCTGACTCGCAGTCGATGTGGTCGGCTGTGCGCCCGGCTGCGGCTGAGTTTGCGTGGGCGCAGTCTGCTGGGCCACAGCGATGGCCGGAGCTTCGGCGCAAAGCAGGGCCGTGCCCGCAAGAAGAAGGTTTCTCGATTTCATCGCGGGGCTTTCGTTTGGTCCGGAAATATGAATGCGAACTGACTAGTCAGAGTTATTCGACAAGTGCCCAAAGCTCAGCTGCAAACGGCGCTTCAAATCCGGTCGAGCGCGTAAATCGCTAGGCCGACAAGGCCGCCGACGATGGTGCCGTTGATCCGGATATATTGGAGATCGCGCCCGACTGCGCTTTCCAGCCGCGCCGTAACCGTGCGCGCGTCCCAGCTGCGGATCGTTTCCGACACGAGCTTCACGATGGAGCTTCCGTAGCTTGCCGCCATTCCCGCCGCCGCGCGGCGGACGAACCGGTTGATTGAAGCCCGGATGCGCGCATCCTTTTCGAGCGTAGCGCCCATCGAATTCAGCACTTCGCCCAACTTTCCGGCCATGGCAGCGTCGGGGTTGCGGGCGGCGCGGACGATGGCTTCGCGGCCCTTCTGCCAGATCGTGTCCAGCCACAGGCTTACGGAGCGGTTGTCGAGCAGCTGCTCCTTCATCGCTTCGACGCGTTCGCGCGTTTCGGGGCGCGTCTGGAGATCGTTGGCGAGTTGGGCGAGCGCCTCTTCAACCTTCACCCGCACCGGGTGAGCCGGATCGGTCGACATTTCGGCGGTGAGCTTGCGCAGGCCATCGAGAATGGCGTCGGCGAGCTTGGTATCGAAGCCGGCCAGCTTCAGCACCCAGTTCGCCTTCTTCTTGACCATCTCGCGGATCAGCGGCTCGTTGGCATCGAGCGCTCGCGCCATCCAGCGGATGCTCGCTTCCAGCATCGGCACGTGCCGGTCTTCATTGATCGCGGAGGCGAGGGCGTGGCCGAGAAGCGGCGAGATTTCCATCGAGCGAAGCCTCGATGCGATCGCGTTTTTGAAGATCCCGCCGAGCCGCTCATCGTCGAGGCTCTCGAAAATATCGGCGATGAGGCGAGACGCGCCCTGCCGTATTCGGGATTTCGCCTCCTCACTTGCCGGGGCGCGGAGGAACCGCCCGGCGGCACCGGCGACATCGATTTCACTCATCCGCCGGGCGACGACGGAGGGAACCAAAAAATTCTCGTTGATGAAATTCGCAAGTGCTTCGCCGATGCGGTCCTTGTTTCTGGGAATGATCGCCGTGTGCGGGATCGGTAGCCCCAGCGGATGACGGAACAGTGCCGTCACCGCAAACCAGTCGGCGAGCCCACCGACCATGGCCGCCTCGGCAAAAGCTTTGACGAAGCCCAGCCATGGATGGTGCGGTTGCAGCGCCCGAGTGAGCGCGAACAGGGCGGCCATGAGGAGCAGGAGCCCTGTGGCTGCCACCTTCATCCCGGTGGCGCCGGGCTGATTGAGGTTCAATCGGGCTCGAGAGACGGGACCCATGGTCCCGCCATAACGAGCAAATTGCCGAGAATCACTCAGCCGGAATTGGCTCCGAGTGAGGATGGGTGTCGGATTCGCCGACAACCCGCCGGAACAGTCGTCCAATCCGCGTCTCGATCGAGACCGCAATCGAGAAGTAGGACGGCACCAGAAGCAGCGTCAACGCGGTCGAGAAGACCAGGCCTCCGATCACGGTCACACCCATCGGGGCGCGCCAGCTGCCATCGCCGGTCAGCGACAGTGCGATCGGGAGCATTCCGGCGACCATCGCAACCGTGGTCATCACGATCGGCTGCGCTCGCTTGTGCCCGGCTTCGTGGATCGCATCGTTCTTCGGCATTCCATGGTCCATCATCTCGACCGCGAAATCGACCAGCAGAATTGAATTCTTCGCGACGATTCCGAACAGCATCAGCATGCCGATGAAGACGGGAAGCGAGAGCGGCTGCCCGGCGATGTGAAGCCCGATTGCGGCTCCAAGGGGGCACAGCCACAGCGATCCCATGTTGACGAACGGAGCAAGGAAGCGGCGGTACAGAAGCACCAGGACGGCGAATACGAGCCCGACGCCGGAGAACAGGGCGATGATGAAGTAATAGACAAGCTCGCCCTGCCATTTCTGGTCGCCAAGATCGAGCTTGCGGACCCCGTGCGGCAAGTGCGCAACCGTCGGCAGCTTGTTGATCAATGGCCAAGCGTCGCCGGTCGTTTTTCCCGGTGCGAGGTCGGCGCCGATCGCGATTCGCCGCTCCTGGTTCGTGCGCTGGATCGTCGTTGGGCCGGCACCGAAGGTGATTTCGGCGACAGACTTGAGCGGTACGGACCCGCCATTGCCAGTCGGCACGGGCAGGTTTTCCAGCGTTCCGATATCGCGCCGGTCATTTTCAGACAGCGACACCTGGATGGGGATCTGCCTGTCTGAAAGCGAAAATTTTGCGCTATTTTGTTCAATATCTCCCATGGTCGCGATATCGATCGTCTGACTGAGGGCAGCCGTCGTTACCCCGAGATCTGCGGCGAGGTCGAAGCGCGGCTTGATGACGATTTCCGGCCGGGTGAGATCACCCGCGACGCGGGGAGCAACCAGCACCGGGATCTTCTGCATTTCGGCAGCGATCTTGTTCGCAACATCGTTGAGCTGAACCGGGTCGTCGCCACCAAGGTATAGCATGATATCGCGGCCGCCGTCGCCAGGGCCGCCACCATTCTGGCTGCGGAAGTTGACCCGCGCGTCTGGAATGCTGGCGAGCTGCGGGGTCAGACCACGCTCGAAGTCAGTGCTCTTCTTCTTCCGATCCTTTTTTAGGACGATATCGAGGCTTGCTGAGCCGACCGAGATATTCTCGAAGACCCGCTCCACATCCGGATCGCCCTTGACGATTCGTGTTGCCTGATCGGCCACCGCTTCCGTCTGCTGCAACGTCGATCCCGGCGGCATGCTGATGCTGACCGAAGAGAAATCCAGGTTCAGCGGCGGCTGGAAGCTCATCGTGAGGGTGGCAATCGAGACACCCGTCAGGATGAGCGCGCCAAATCCTGTCGCGACCATCGCCATTCGATGGTCATACCGGAAACTCTTGATCTTGCCCCAAAACCCGGGATTGCGCTCGGCATAGTCATGCGCCTTGCGTGTATCGAGGCTCCAGCGGAGGAGGCCGAGATATTTGTCCATCGCCCACCCGGAGGCGTGCGGCTGGATTCCCTTGCCGCGAAGGAAATAGGCGGCGATCAGCGGCGTGATCATTCGGGCGACTAGCAAGCTCATCAGCACCGAAATGACAACCGTAAAGCCGAAGGCCTTGAAGAACTGGCCGGAGATGCCAGGCATGAGAGCGACTGGGAGGAACACCGCAACGATCGACATCGTGGTCGCGAGAACAGCCAGACCAATCTCGTCCGCCGCATCGATTGCCGCCTGATAGGCGCTCTTGCCCATGCGCATGTGCCGGACGATGTTCTCAATCTCCACGATCGCATCGTCGACGAGGACGCCCGCGACCAGGCTGAGCGCCAGCAACGACAGCCCGTTCAGGTTGATGTCCATCATGTCCATGAACCAGAAGGCGGGAATCGCGGAGAGCGGTATCGCAACCGCCGAGATCAGCGTCGCCCGAATATCCCGGAGGAACAGGAAGACGACGAAGACGGCGAGGATGGCGCCTTCGATCAGCCCTTCCATCGCCGAGCTGTACTGCGACTTCGTGTATTGGACCGTGTTGAAGATTTCGGAATAGTGGACCCGCGGATCCTCTTTCTGCATCTTGTGCAGTTCGTCCCAAACTTCATTGTACACGCTGACGTCTGAGGCGCCCTTTGCGCGCTGAACGTTGAAGCTGATCACCTGTTGGTCGCCTAACTTCGCGATGTTCCGCTGCTCCGAATAGGCGTCCTTGACGGTGGCGATGTCAGCCAAGCGCACCATACGCCCGCCCGGAAGGGCGATCTGAGTCTGCGACAGGTCGTAAGCGGTCTGCGCGTTGCCGAGGACGCGCACCCCCTGCTCGGAGCCGGCGATTTCAGCGCGGCCGCCGGCGGCGTTGATGTTGGTCTGCCGGATCTGATTGTTGACTTCCGACGCTGTAATGCCCTGCGCCTGGAGTGCCGCCGGATCGAGGATCACCCGGATCTCCCGGTCCACCCCCCCGTTTCTGCTAACCGCAGCAACACCCGGCAGTCCCAGCAGCCGCTTGGAGACATCATTGTCGATGTACCAGCTCAGCTGTTCCAGCGTCATATCGGTCGTCTGGGCACCGACGAAGGCGATTGGATCATTGCTGATGTCGACCCGGGTGACCTGCGGCTCAAGAATGCCCTGGGGAAGGTCCGAGCGAATTTGCGCGACCGCGTTGCGGATGTCGTTCACCGCGCGATCGGTGGGCGTTCCAATCTGCATTTGAACGAAGGTGAAGCTGGAGCCTTCGCTGACGGAACTGTCGATCTCGTCGACTCCATTCACTCCACGAATCGCCGATTCCACCTTCTGGGTAATCTGCTTTTCGATCTCTGTCGGAGCCGCGCCAGGCTGCACGATCTGGACCTGCACAGCCGGAAAATCGATGTCCGGATTGTTGGTGATTGTCATCCGGCTGAAGGCGATGATGCCCGCCAGCAGGAGTCCGATGAAGAGAACGATTGGCGGAACCGGGTTGCGGATGCACCAGGATGAAATGTTGCGGAAATTCATGTGTCGATGCTCTTCTTCTCGCCGACGATCAGTGCGCTGCCTGTGGTACCGGCTTCACCTTCTGCCCCGGATTGAGGAACGGTCCGGCCGAAAGCACTACGCGCTCCTGCCCGGTCAGGCCCGAGGCGATCGTCACACCGGCGTCGCTGACGGTGCCGATCTTGATGTTCCGCCGCTGGACCTTGTTGTCTGCGTCGATGACGTAGACGTAATTGCCCTGATCGTCGCTCAGCACAGCACTCTGCGGGAGGAGCGGCGCGGTTGTCGTGCCGGCGCTGATCTTCGCATCGGCAAAGCCGCCGGGGCGGATCGCGGGGTTATACGGAACAGAAATCCGCACTTCTCCGAGCCGCGATGTCGGGTCGATGGTCGGCGCGACTTGCCACACGGAGCCGGTGAAGCTCTGCGGAGATCCAACCGGTGTAACGCTGACCGGCATCCCGACGTGAACGAACTGGAGATCCTGCTGCGATAGCTGGGCTCGCATTTCCATTTCACCGCCAAGAGCTTCGTGGAACAAGGCTCCCGAGCCTGGGCTCACGATCTGCCCGACTTCAACGCTGCGCGAGAGGATCAGGCCAGCTGTCGGCGCTCGGACATAGAGCTGGGCAATCTGTGCACGAGTCTGGCCGAGTTGCGCTTCGGTTACGCGGACCTGCGCCGCAGCGGCGTCGCGTGCAGCCTTCTTGGTTTCAAGGTCCGTTTTCGAAATGAAACCGCGGCCGACCAGCGCCTGGGCGCGATCATACTCACTCTGGGCAAGCTCGGCATTGGCTTTCGCGGCTGCGATCTGCGCGGCCTGCTGTGCCGATTGTTGCGCCTGGACCGACGTGTCGACGGTAGCGAGCACCTGTCCAGCACGCACCCAGGTTCCAGCATCAACCGCCACGCTGGTGACGCGTCCGCCGGCGCCGGCGATTCCGATCGGCTGGTCGCGCTTGGCCGCGAGCGGACCGCTGGCCGTGACAACGCGTCCGACCTGGCTTTGGCCAGGGACGATGACACTGACTGTCGGAATCTGCCCGGCGTTGGCGGCGGCAGAGTTCGCGGCCGGGTTTCCGCGGTGACCGAACATCATCAATGCGATCAGCAGGACCAGCACCGCCACAACAGCGCCGGCGATGATAGCGATGCGCTTGCGACGGGCTCCGTCATCGACCACGACGAGCGTGTCCGAAGAGGAACGGATGGAAGTTTCCCTATTCATCTGAAGCATTCTTTCGTCTTGCCCGCCTGCCACGCGCACTGGTTAACGATGGTGTGTTACCCGAATAATGCACTGCCTGCAACTGATCACTGACGAATTCGTTTCGCCAGCAAAATTCGACCAACAGCGGCACTTGATTTACCAATCCGCGTTGGCATCTCTGATTCGGCGCCGTGCGGAAATGCACCGGCAAAGCAAAAAGGGGAAGCGGCATGTTGGCATCTCACGGCTGGATTGCGTGGATCATCATCGGTGGGATCGCCGGCGCGATCGCAAAATTGCTGATGCCTGGCCGGGACCCGGGGGGCTGCATCATCACGATCCTGCTCGGAATCGCCGGCGCGTTGCTAGCCGGCTGGATCGGTCACGCCATCGGTTGGTACCGACCCAATGAAGGGGCAGGCTTTATCGCCGCGATCGTCGGCGCGTTCATCATTCTGTTGATTTATCGCCTCGTCGTCGGCGGACGCCGAAGAATCTAGAAGCGGCTGTCTCCCGGTTCAGCGCTGAGCCATATGAAAATGGCAAATTCGAAGGCGGAACAGCCATGGGAGTCAGAATGAAACGCATCCTGATTGCACTTGCGCTCGGCGCGGCGCCGGTGTCCGTGCCCGCAGCGGCGCAACAGCCCGCGGACATCAACCAGACGATCAGCGGGACTCGTCTCGACCTCAGCGTTACAGGCGAGGCGACCCGTGTGCCGGACCTGGCCATCGTCACCGCCGGAGTGGTCACCCGATCTGCGAATGCAGCCGCGGCCATTCAGGACAATGCGGACCGGATGAATCGCGTGATTGAGGCGCTCAAGCATGCGGGTATTGCCGATCGGGACATCCAGACCAGCTCGATCAACCTCAACGCGGAATATCGCTATCCCGATAACCAGCCGCCGCAGCTGACGGGCTACACCGCGACCAACCAGCTGACGGTGAAATTCCATGACATTCGGAGCAGCGGTAAAATTCTCGATGCTCTGGTTGCGCAGGGCGTGAATCAGATCAGTGGCCCCAACCTTACCGTCGAGAATTTTACCGCTGC